>LKMJ01000045.1_pt1 | contig 65277 bp, 61 predicted proteins | sample 643391 | NCBI WGS metagenome assembly LKMJ01 (sample SAMN04112250, study PRJNA286221) | soda lake metagenome | biome: soda lake; feature: Kulunda Steppe; material: water; isolation source: sample PL-Br10 brine of Picturesque Lake | place: Russia: Kulunda steppe | collected 2010-07 | reverse complement strand
GTCCGGGCGAATCGGGTCGGGCGCCGGACGGTGCCACAGAAAGAGCCCCGCGGCGATGACTGCGAGTCCGGCCCCGACCGCGATCGCCGGCCGCCAGCCGTACCGGACGCCGACGGCCGCGGCAGCGACCGGGGCGATCGCGCCGCCGACCTCGTCGAATGTCCGTGTGAGCAGCGCGGTTGCGGGGTTGTAGTACGTCCCCGCGCCGACACCGAGGACGATCACCGCGGCTGCGAAGACGGGAAACGACGGCGAAACGGCAAGCGAGAGCGCGGCAGCGGCAGAAATCCCCAGCGCCGCGAGAACGATCCGGTACTCCCCGAAGCGGTCGGCGGAGACACCGCTCGGGAGCTGTGAAAGGGCGTATCCGATCCACATCCCGGTCAGGGCGACGCCGACGGAGCCGTGTGAGACGGCGAACTCAGCGCGGATGAGCGGGACGAGCGGTCCGATGATCACCTGTGAGAACCGGACGCCGAAGTACGCGAGCAGACAGAGCGAGAGGACGGTGTAGGGGGTCGACCAGTTCCGTATAGAGCCTCCTCCTGACCACGGTGTTCGCATCGGTTCCGATCGGTAGTTCGGGAGCGATCGTATAAAACCGGGCGCTGTTCACTCCGGGAAGTATATCAACGAGCCGACGACGCCGACCGTCCCGACCGCGGCCAAAAGCAGAAAGCCGACGTCGAAATACCCGAAGTCGGCGAGGACGCCGATCAGAAACGGCGCCGTCGCGCCGAAGACCATCCAGCCGGCCTTCAGGGTGCCGAACCCGGTCCCCTGCATGTCCGCCGGGAGCGAGTCGGCGATGTACGTCTGGGTGATCACGCCGCAACCGTTCCAGCTACTGAAGAGGATCGTCACGAGAACGAGCGGGACGAGCCCCTGTACGAACGGGAGGATCCACAGCGCCACGACACAGGTACTCAAAAAGGCGAGAAGGGCGTTCCGCGTCCCGAACCGGCCCATCAGGCTGCCGGAGATCGGCTGGACGATCGCGCCGATGGCGAAAAACAGGCCGAGCAGCCCCGCCGCTATACCGGGCGAGAGCCCCTTCGTCGCGATGAGGTACGCCGGATAAAAGGAGGTAAAGCCCTGAATGATGAAGGAGACGCTCGCCTGAACCGAGACGACGATCGGGACCGATCCGACGACGACGCCGTCCAGAACGCGGCGAACCGTTCCCATCGAGAGCTCGTCGACGGCGCTCGTCGCTCCCGACGTTCGCCCCGGAACGGTGAGCCAGAGGACGACGACGACGGCCGCGAAAAGCGGGACGAAGACGCCAAAGCCGAACCGCCAGGTCAGATACGTCGCGATGAGCGCCGAGGCGGCCGGGAAGACGGTGTTCCCGATGCTCCCGGCGGCCATCGTCAGCCCGACGGCTGCCCCGGACTCCCGCTTATACAGGTCCGTGAGGATGGTGAAACGCGTCGGCCCGTACAGCGCGGTCGCGAGCCCGAAGGCGATCGTCCCGGCGAAGAACATCGGGACGGTGACCGACGTGGCGACGACGAGCACCGCCCCGGCCGAGATCACCGTACTGAGAACCAGTATGTTCCCCTCGCCGATCCGATCGCCGAGAACGCCCCCCGGGATATGACCGACGGCGTAGGCGCCCCAGAGGGCGGTCAGGAGGAGCCCGACCGTCGAGAGGCCCATCCCGAACTCGGCCCTGAAAAAGGGGACCAGCGCGGGATAGACGAAACGGACGCCGATCGAGAGCGCCCAGCCGACGGCGACGGCGATCAGTATCCATCCCCGCCCGTCGGCCCACAGCTCCTCGGTGATCGTCTTCAGTGATCGTCTGATCGAGTGTAGGGCGTGGCTCACGGGATGTCGCGTGTTTCTCTCTGTACCCTTCGGGGTAATCTACCTTTCGTAGCGGACTCGACATGTGATCGGTTTCCATACCGGGCGCGACACGGAACCACTCTCGCGACCATACCTATACGAGGTTTCTCCCCCTCAACGGCTCACCCCTGGTCCGGACCCACCAACCCCCGGTCCGGACCCACCAACCCCTGATCCGGACCTCCGCCCCTGATCCGAAACTGCTCGTCGCGGACGGAAACAGGTATGTTTTTACTTATCGATGTAATCCCCAATGGTATGGCAGTCCGTGGCAGCCGAGACCGTCGCACTGACCCTGCTTCCCTCCCGGCTATCGTGCCATTCGATATACCTCATCTCTCCCGGCTGAACTGGGAACTCGGCTCCCGAGTCATCGAAGGAACGTCGGTCGGCGACAACTGGCGTCACACTGGGCAGCGATGGGAGCTCTCGGTGTTCGACGTGACCGAAAACACCGTCGTCATCCGCATCCGGACATCGATCGGTCGAGAACGGTTCTACAGCGCTATCCGCTCTGAGTTGCAGTCAGCCCTGCCGGAACTGGAGTCCGCAGCGACGTGGCGGCGGATCGAGTGAGCCGCGATAGCTACCCATCCTCGACGATCGACTCGTAGCGCGCGCCGGTCTGTTTCAGCGTCTCCGTCGAGTAGAGCCGCTCGTGTTCGACCGGGAGGTACTCCGAGGCGAGTTCGTCGATCTTCGCGTCGACCGCGTCCTGATCGCGGCCGTGGATCATGGTAAAGAGGTTGTAGTCCCATCCCTGTTCGGGACGGCGCGGCCGGTGATAACACAGCGTCACGTAGGGGAGTTCGCCGACGGCCTCGCCGTAGGTGTCGAGATCACCGTCGGGGACGTTCCAGACGACCATACAGTTGGAATCGAACCCGGTCACGATGTGGTTGACAACACAGCCGATCCGCTTGATACAGCCGTCCGCCGAGAGGCGCTCGATCGCCTCGAGAACGTCCCCGATCGGCGCGTCGATCGCGTCCGCGATGTCCCGATACGGCGTCCTCGTGAGGGGGAACCCGTTCTGAATCTCTAGAATGAGTTTTCGATCGAGCGCCGACAGGTCCGCGGCCGCCGTCTCGGCGATCCGGGTCGCGTCCACGCTCGTCCGGGCGACCGACTCGCGGGCGAACCGGTCGGTGTTGACGACGGGAAACTCGAGGTCGATGTAGAAATCGGTCACCATCGGCAACACCAGAACCGAACAGCCGGTCTCCGATTCGATCTCGGCGAGTATCTCGTCGCGCTTTTCGAGCGAGCCCGCGGTGACGACGAACCACATGTTCCACTCGTGGTCCCGGCGGTAGTTGTGGTTCACCTGTCGGTGGGCGTTGATCTCCTCGGCGATCTCCGCGAAGCGGTCCTCCGGGGCCCGAACGGCGGCAAGCGTCGACGCGCCGATCACCGGCGGGTTGAGGACGGCCCCGAACCGCCGGAAAACCCCCGATTCCCGGAGTCGTTCGACGCGGCGGAGCGCCTCCCCCTCTCCGATACCGAGTTCCGACCCGACGCGTTCGAAGGGGCGTTCGGTGATCGGGAACCCGGACTGGTAGCCGTCGATGATCGCCGCGTCGATCTCGTCGATTTCGGCCCGCCAGTCGTCGCCGTCGGCCGCTGGCGTACTCATTGTTCCCCGGTAGGAACTGGGGGTTTTAGGCTCCGTCGGTTCCCCCAATCGAGACCGGAGATCCGTCCTCGAACCGGGGACGTTTTTGATCCGGGGGTCGATCTATCGGTATGGCACAAACGACGGAACCGTACGGCGAGTGGCCGTTGAAACGGCTGATGACGGAGGTCGTCGGTTCGGGACACAAGTCCGCCGACGACATGACGCGTGAGCAGGCGAGCGAGGCGTTCCGCCGGATCCTCGACGGTGAACCGGACCCGACGACGCTAGGGGCCTTCTGGCTCGCCAACCGCTGGAAACGGAACACGCCGGAGGAACTGGCCGCCTACGTCGACGTGATGGCCGAGGGCGTCGAAACCGGCGTTCCCGAGTGTGATCCCGTCGACTGTGGGGCGAACTACGACGGGAAGGGTCGGAGCGCCCTTCTGGGCGTCGCCTCGGGGCTCGTCGCCGCGGCGGCCGGCACGCCGGTCGTCGTCCACTCGGGAGATCGGGTGCCGACACAGAAACAGGACGCCTACAAGCACGTTCTCGACGAACTCGGCGTCGAAACCGATCTCTCCCCGGACGAATCGGCCGACATGGTCGACGAGGTCGGCTTCGGGTTCTACTATCAGCCCAACTTCGCCCCCGAGGTCGTCGGGCTGTCGGAGCGACGCGACCGGATGGGGGTCCGAACGTTCGTCAACACGATCGAGACGCTCGCGAACCCGGCCGACGCGTCGGTCCATCTCGGTTCGTTCTACCATCTCCCGTATGCGAAACGGATCATCGACACGTTCCGGACCTCGGAGACGTCCGACATCGAGCGCGTCGTCATGTTCCAGGGGCTCGAGGGGTACGACGACGTCCGACCGGGCTCGACGAAGGTCGCCGTCTGGGACCGCGGCGAGGAGATAACGGACTTCGACATCGAGACGCCCGCCTACGGGATGGACTTCGAGAGCGAGGATCTGGCCGTCGACGACGTGGCCGCCGACTCGGCGGCGATCACCGAGGCGGTGCTGGACGGTGAGCGAGACGACCGCTTCGCCGACGCCGTCGCGGTCAACGCGGCGCTTCGGATCTATGCCGGCGGCGACGTCGACGATGTCGAGGCCGGGCTCGAGGCCGCCCACGAAGCGATCGAGTCGGGCGAGGCGGCCGATCGGCTCGAGGCGCTTCGGGAGCTCTGAGAAACGGGGCGTTTCCGCGTCAGCGGACTACCGAACGCGAAGCGAGAAAGCGATGATCGAGAGGCCGACCAGGACGAACAGGCTCTCGATGAGGATCCCGACGCCCAACGGGACGTTGAAGAGCTCGAATGTGACGCCGGCGAGCAACACGCCGACGACGATGAACGCGAACCCGACCGAGAGAAAGCCGAGCGAGCGGTCGTAGGTGCGTCGGTACGCGCTGAACGCGGAATACGTCACAACGCCGCCGATAATGAGTATGAGCGTCTTGACGATGGCGATCGCAAACTGAACTTCCGGGCCGATGCTCGTGTGTACCATGATTATAGCTCCCTCCGTACTTCGGACCACATTTCGGCGAACCGTTCGTCGGCTCCCTTCGCCGGGCGTTCGATTTCGACGCCGAATTCGGCGTCTGAATCCCGTGTAACGATCACTTCCTCGAAGTCCACCTCGTACCGGCTCGCGTGACTGCCGTCCTCGCGGATCTCGGTCCCTTCCCGGAGCAGCGTCGCCTCGACCAGCCGATCGAGTTTCCGATACAGCGTCGATCGGGGGATCTCACACCGATCCAGTAGTTCCCGGGCAGTCCGCGGTTCCGTCAGTTCATCGAGGATCGAACGACAGTCCTCGTCGTGAAGCGCCCCCAGTACCGCCTCCGTGTCCGGGGCGTCGTCCTCGGCCAACGGATCACGGACCATACGCCGTTCTTTCGACCCGGGACATAAATACCGTCATGGTTCCGATACCGACGGCGTTACTCGATGATTCGCTGGAAGACGACGCGGTCCTGCTGTCGGTAGACGTGATACATCGACGCGACCATCAGACCGATAAAGAGGACACCCGCGACGGTCGAGGGGGTGAGCGACGAAAGCACCGGGACGCCGATCCGAACGCCGATGACTGTCGAGAGCCCAAGGAGCCCCCACCCGAAGTAGAACTCCCCCCACGAGAGCCCGTATTCGGGGACAACCTCCATGTAAACCTCGATCTCCTCGACACGCTCCTGCAGTTCGACCTCCCGGCCGTTCGGGTCGTACGCGACGATCCCGAGCGAATCCAGCTTCGGGAGATGGGTCTGATGGAGGGAGACGTACACCGACTGTCGTTTGTTCGTCGGCGGCGGGTCGTCCCCGGTTTCGCGGGCGGCGATCGATCTCGCGAGATCGCCCACATCGGCGGACCCGTCGCCGTCCCGAAGCGACTCGATAACGAGCCGCCGCCGGTCGTTTCGGAGTACGTCGTGGATCGTCCCCTCGTCGAGATCGTCCGCCCCCGTATCGGTCCCCACGGTAGCCAACACACCGGCAGTTACACACCGACCGTCAAGAAGTTATGCCATCTTCGCCTTTTACAACCACTCGTCCGGTTTGGTGTCGTAGTCGAGTCCGCTCGCCTCGATCTCTTCGATTTCCTCGTCCGAGAGATCCTCCGTCTCGAAGGCCGAGCCGTCGAAGCGGATCAACCGCCCCTGTTCGGTCGGCGTCGGCTCCCGGTCGCGCCGTCGCGCGACCTCGATCTCTTTATCCCCCAGTTCCTTGACGATGGTTTTGAGCGCCACCGGCCGACCCCAGAGTTCGAACACCCGTTCGAGCGTCTGTTTGGCTCCCTCGATATCGAGCGCGACGCCGTTGTAGTGGTGGACGAGGAGCAACTCGTTTCGGTTCCGGAAGTTCCCGTCGTGAACGGCGATCGTGGGTTTCCCGAAGTTCGTAAACCGGAGCATGAGCTTCTTTTTGACGTCCGCCGCGTCCGTCGACGTCACCCGAAAATCGTCGGTCGTGTGGGTGTACTCGTAGGTGAAGTAGTCGTTCTCCTCGATGAACTCGTCGGTGAGGAACGAATCGAGGAAGGTCACGTCGTTGTGGCTCTCTCTGATCTCGAACATCCGCTCCCAGCCTGCCGTCCGATCGACGTCCTCGAGTGCCGCCTCGATGGAGCCGTATCGATCCGTCTCGAAGAGATAGCGGGCGGTCTGTTCGAGTTCGCTTCGGGTGACGCGCTTGAGGAACCCGCGGTTTCCACGCTTCGTGAGCGAGTAGTGGCGCTCGGCCATCCCCTCGTACGTCAACAGCTTCCACGGATACGCCTCGACCTCGATCGCTTCGTCGCCATCGCGGACGCGGGCGAGCGTGTCGGCATCGATCCGCGGATCCGAGGGATCGAGTTCCTCGAGGTGACCGACGGGATCCTCGACGATCGGAGCCGGCTCCAGCGACGAAAGCACCGAATCGAGGTCGACAGTGTCCTCGAAGTTCCGCCAGGTGACGCCGTCGACACGGAGCAGGCGCTCGATGACTTCCCGTCGGTTCCGTCGGTTCTCGACGTACTGCCACAGTTCGAGTCCGAGTTTGTACGGGTTCAACCCCGGCGAACCGAGGACCCGCGCCATGTGGTCGGCATACGAGACGAACTCGTCGGCGTCCGCGAAGTTCTCGTCGGCCATCATTCGCGACTCGTGATAGCTGGCCCACCCCTCGTTCATGAGCTTCGTCATCTTCTGTGGGGCGAAGTAGTACGCCTCCTTCCGGAGGATCTCGATGATTTCGCGTTGCCACTCCTCGTAGTCGATCGCTCGCCCCGATTCGTCGTCGTAGGCCTTCCCGTGGGCCGAAAGAAACGCCAGCAGGTCGAGTTCCGGCTCGGTCGGGAACGTCACCCCCTCGTCGCCGGCAGCCATCGATTCGAGCCACGTCTCGTCGAACACCTCGTGTTTGACCGCCTCGGAGAGGTCCAGTTCGTCGAGTTTTTCGTCGATCGCGTCCGGTTCCGGCGGTTCGTCTCCTCGGTCCCCGACGGCCGAGAACGGTCGATGCTGATCGATGTTGTCCTCCAGACAGAGGACGTGGTCGATCCAGCGCTCGACGTCCTCTCTCGATATCTCCGGGGCATCGATAAATTCGCCGATCGTCTCGGCGTGTCGTTCGAGCATCGCGGCGGCGTCCGGCGAGGTTCCGAACATCCGGAACCACTCGTTGTTCCTGAAGAAGTCCGCGTGTGCCTCGACGTGTGTGATGACCGCCTTCTGGTCGGCGAGATCGTTCGACTCCTGCAGGAAGGCGTTCGAGGGGTCGTCGTTGTTGACGATCTCGAAGGCCTTCCCCCCGAGGAACTGCCGCTGTTTGCGCTGTCGGTCGTAGCTCATTCCCCACCGCCAGTGTGGGTAGCGGCGCTGGAACCCGCCGTAGGCGATGAGTTCGTTCATTTCGTCGTGGTCGACGATCCAGTAGTTCACCTCGAAGGGATCGAGTCCGAGCTTCCGGGCGAGCTCGTTCGCCTCTTCGGTCGGTTTCTCGAGCGTCTCGGCGATTCGCTGTTTTCGGATGCGTTCGTTCGTGTTCATGGGTCGTCCGTCTCCGTTCGGAGGACGGTCTCGATCGCCTCAAGAACGTCGTCGGGACCCTGTACGTAGGCGACGGCGACGTTCGAATCGCGATCGAAATGATCCTCCAGTTCCTGTGCGTGGGTCGCGTTGATCGCGTTACCCGACGGCTGTGTTTCGACGTACGCGTGGAGGTTCGCCGGGATCTCTTCCATCATCGGGATCACGCGCTGTTCGGTGTCGTTCGTCGAGTTCTCCGAATCTCCGGCGGCGAAGACGTACCGGTTCCACTCGCTCCAGGGGTACTCCGCTTCGAGGATCTCCGCGGCCAGTTCGTAGGCGCTGGAGATCCGAGTGCCGCCGCCGCTTCTGATGCCGAAAAACTCCCCGCGGTCGACCTCCCAGGCGTCGGCGTCGTGGGCGATGTAGACGAACTCGGCGTTGTCGTATTTACCGGTCAGATACCAGTCCAGCGGCGTGAAGGTCCGCTCGACGAGTTCGCGTTTCGACTCCCGCATCGATCCCGAGACGTCGCGGATGTTGACGACGACGACGTTCTTTTCGCGTTCCTCGATAATCTCGGGGTATCTGTACCGCTCATCGTCCCGGCGGAACGGGATCCGTCCGATCCCATTCCGGCGGATCCGGACCGCCGTCGGCTCGTGCTCTACGGCTGCCTCCATCTCCTCGATCGACTCCCATCGGGAGCGTTCCTCGTCCGGAATCGATTCGTACGCGTCTTCGATCCACGCCCGCGAGACCGGGAACCGCTCGCTGCGGGCCCACTCGAAGACCGCGTCCGGCCCCCAGCCGTCGACGCGGAGCGCCTCCCGGACGTACGACTCGTCGAAATCCGTCGCGAGCTTGCGCTTCAGCCCCTGTTTGAACAGCCGGTCGAAATCGAGCGTGCTCGCGGGACCGCTACGGGTGACATCGGTGAAATCCCCCTCCGTCCGTTCGACGACTCGCTTGCCCTTCGGATCGAGATCGAGCCCGAGTTCCTCGTCCAGTTCGCGGGCGAACTCCTCGGGATCCATCTCGTAGTACTCGTGTTCGGCGCCCGCTTCACCGGGTTCGTCGCCGTCGCCTTCCCCGTCACCGTCACCGGAGGCCGGTTCCGGTTCGCCGACCGGATCGCCGACGTCGGGCGTTTCACCGTCACCGCGCCCGACGCCGCCCATATCGCGACGGTCGTAGACGAACTCCGGCGGATCGACGATCTTGATCGGGATCCGAACTTCGTCGGGGCGGGAGTCGCCGAGATCTCCGTACTGGATGAACTCCGCGAGATCCTGTCGCTTCGCTTCCCCGACTTCGCGGTAGCGCTCGAGGTCGTCTCTACGTCCCATAGATCTCACCGGTCAGTCCCATCGGTAACTCACCTGGTTCATGACGTGTCTGCTCGTCAACTCGGCCGACGCCGCCGAGTACCCGAACAGCTCCTGTAGGTTCTCGATCGTCCGTCCTTTGACCGACTCGGTCTCGGTTCCCGTCGGGGGGTCGGCCCACTGAGCCGGATCGAGGTCTCCGTAAGTCCGGCGGACGTCGTCCCAGTCATTGCTTTCGAGTACCGACTGGATGACCGGGATTTCGCGGGGATCGACATCGGAGACGCGGAACGTTTCGTCTCTGTTCTGCCAGGCGTGGCGGTTCAGCGCCGTGATGATCTTCTCCGTTCGGAACACCTCGACGCTTTCACCCGGCGTCGTTCCGTCGTAACCGTCCTCGTCGAACCGGCCCAGATGCTCGATTTCGAAGACCTTCATCTTCAGTGGATCGGGGTGGACCGCCTCCCCGCGCTCGTTCTGTATAGTCTCCTCCTCGACCCACGCGTAGACGTGCTCGAGGTACTCCTCGACCGTCGCCTCGCCGACGTGTTTCTCCCGCATGATCGCGTCTATCACGTCGGTCTCCTGTCGGCCGAAGATGTGGTTTTTGACTGGCGTGAGGCGGTCGTCGTACTCGGTTCGCTCGCCCGGCGAAAACACCGGTGCGTCATCGAGGCCATCGACCATCGCGTCCAGCGCGTCCCGCGGCATGATGACGTCCTCGACGTTCAGTTCCGGATGGCGCCTGTCGGACGGCTCATAGAAGAGGTCCGCGACGATATCGCGGGTGTAGGTCACCGGAATCCCACCGGTTCCGTCGTTCGATCCATCGAAGCCGAACTCGTCTCTGTATCGTCGCTCGTCGCCGTCCTGCAGATATCCGCGATCGTAGATGAGCGCCTTGTCGACGAGATCCAGCCCCGGCGGAAGCGTCTCCGCATCGAGCCGTGTCACGACCGCGTACAGCGCCGCTGCCTCGATTGTATGGGGGGCGAGTTCGCGACATCGGACGGTCCCGTCAGATCCCCGGATCGAGACGCTCACGGGCTCGCGGATCTTCGCCGCGAGCTGTTCGTAACTGTCGGCGGTCCAGACCGACGTCTCGTTCGTCAGCTCTCGGCGGATCAGTTCGGCCTCGAGCGAGAGGTTCGTCAGGTAGGTGAACTCGTGTCTGTCGAGCCGTCTTTTCAGCGCCTTCAGCGGGTCCGATCCCTCCCGTTCGGCGTGTCGGTTCAGCTGCGTCTCGAGATCGGGGTTCGAGATGACGATCATCTGGGTGTCGACGTCCATCCCGATCCCCTTGTCGAGCTTGACCGACCCCTCGTCGGGGACGTTCAGCAGTTTCTGGAGGAGGTCGGCGTGCTGGGCGGCGTCCTCGACGATCGTCAACAGTCCGTTACCCTGCGAGAGAACGCCGTCGTAGCTGAACGCCTGTGGGTTCTTTCGGCCACGGGAATCGAGCCGCTGTAACATCCCGGCCATCCACGAACCGACGAGGCGCTCTTTCGGTGTCCCGTCGTCCTCGCTGTGGAGGACACCGATCCCCCGTCCGACGTCGATGACGTAGTTCCGCACCCGGAGATGGCGTTCGTCCGTGATCGCCGAAAAGAGCGCTTCGGCGCCTTCCCGCCGGTACTGTCGCTCGAGGTGGTCGTACGCTTCCCGGCTGAAGGGATCGAGATCGGCTTCGAGACGGACAGGGATGTGATCGTCCGAGGCGGCGTTTAGCTCCTCGAGCAGTTCCCGTCGCACCGACTCCGGGAACACCGACAGTGGGTGTGACTGGACCGGTGAGGGGTACCAGTCGTCCTCGCTGACCGGCGCCCTGTCGCCGTAGGTCATCCCGGACGACGAGTTCGCGGTATCGACGTTCCACTCGAGGGTGTAACGACGTCCCGCTTCGGTCTTCGAGTGCTCCCTGAGGCCGTTGATCAGACACCGTTTGAGTTCGGACTTTCCCGTCGCCGTCGGGCCGTCGAGCCACAGAATTTTCTCCGCTTTGCCGCGACGGGCGGCGATCGATCGGAGATCGTCGACGAACGCGTTCAAGACGTCCGTGTTGCCGAGGATGGCGTGTTCGCCGTCGTTGTGTGGATCGTCGAAGAACCGGTAGCGTTGCTTTTTTTCGCCTTCCTCGATGACCGTTCGGGTCCCGGCCGATTCGATCGCCGACAGCAGGTATTTCGGGGCGTGAGCGGCCGAGGTCGGGTTCTCGAAGATCCGATCGAGATACGACTCGAGATCCATCGGCGGCTCGTAGGTCTCCTCGAGCGTCTCGTCGGCACGGGTGACGTACTCTTCGCTCGTCATTCGGACTCCATCTCCGCTTTGGCGACCTCGGCGCCGGCGAACTCGAGGACTTCCTTTGCGCCCTCGGTGCTGTAGCCCCGTTCCTCGAGGGCCTCGATCCAGGCGTTCCGTTCGTCGTCGTCGAGTTCGCCACTCGAGACGAGCGCGGAGAAGTTGATGTTGTGCTTTTTGTCCTCCCACAGCTTGCGCTCGAGGGCCCGACGAAGCCGGTCGTTGTCCTGCGGTTCGAACGGCTCGCCCTCACGGGCCCGACGACTGACCCAGTTGGCGACCTCCTGTCTGAAATCGTCTTTCCGATCGGACGGCACGTCGAGTTTCTCCTCGACGGCCCGGAGGAACGTCTCGTCCGGTTCCTGGCTGCGTCCCGTGATCTCGTCCTCGATAGTGTCGTCGTCGATGTACGCCATGACGTGATCCATGTACTTCTCGCCCTGTCGCTGAATCTCGTCGAGATCGTACGCGAGCGCGTGCCTGACGTCCTCGATCGCTCGCTCTTTGTACTCCTCACGAACCAGCTCGAGGTACCGGTGGTAGGTCTCGAAGTTCGTCTCCGGGATCGAGCCGTGGCTCTCGAGGTTCCCCTCCAGATGGGTGAAGGCGTTCAGCGCGGAGAGGAACGGCCGATCCCTGTGCATCGCGTCCATGATCGCTTCGGCGATCTCGTCGCCGATGAAGCGCGGCGAGACGCCGTCCATTCCTTCCCCGATGTCGGCAGCTTCGGCTCCCTCTTCCCGGAGTTTCCTGACGTCGATGTCCTCTCCTTCGTCGATCTCGCCGTTGTAGGCCTTCGCCTTCTGAACGATCGAGACGGTCTCGACGTCGGGCTCTTCGATCCGGGTCAACACGCCGAAGAGCCCCGCCATCTCCAGGGTGTGTGGTTCGACGTGGATGTCCGGAACGTCGGCGTTGTTCAGTATCTTCCGGTAGATCTTCGCTTCCTCGTCGTACTGGAGGACGTACGGGAAGTCGATCCGTTTCGTTCGGTCGTTGAACGCCTCCATCTTCTCGTCACCCTTCTTGTCGCGGTATTCGGGCATGTTCGTCCGACCGACGATGACCTGATCGATGTCGATCCGGGGGTTGTTCTTCGGCTTGATCGTTTGCTCCTGTGTCGCGTGCAGGAAGTCATAGAGGAACTCCCGCTGGAGCTTCAGCAGTTCCTCGCCGGAGAAGATCCCGCGGTTGGCGTTACAGAACGCGCCCGAATAATCGAACGCTCGGGGGTCGCTTTCACCGTACACGGCGATCTTCGAGTAGTTGACATCGCCGGTGAGCTCCGTCTCGTCCTGGTTTTTCTTATCCTTCGGCTCGAACGTCTCGATGGCCTGTCGTTTGTTCTCGTCGGCGACGAGTCGGACGATCTCGACGTGGTTCTCGAGCACGGCCTGCAGATCGTCGTCGTACTCCTCCAACAGCGCGTCCATGTAGAACTCGCTTGCGGGATCCAGCGACTGTTCGTTCCGGATCGTGTACGGCGCATCCAGCACTTCGTTCATGTCTTCCAGCACCCGGCGTCGTTGCTGGAGGGGTAACAGCACGATCGGGTCCTGATTCATCGGCGATCGGACGACGTCGTCGGCGGGGTCCTGATCCGGGAGGACGTCACAGAGCCCCGTCCACCGGAAGGTGTACATCCGGCCCTCCGCACGGGTCGTGTAATCCTCGAAATATCGGCGTATCTGTCTGTCGAAGTCGGATTTTCCGGAGCCGACGGGGCCGAGCAGGAGCTTGATGCGTTTGTCGGGGCCCAGCCCTCGGGCGCCGGATTTCACCTTGTTGGTGAACTCGTGGATCGCATCGTGGACGGTTCGGCCGTAAAAGGTGTTCTCGCCGCCGCCGAGTGGATCCTCGGCGGCGAGGTCGTACTCGACGATTCCCGACGTCTCGTCGTAGGACGTCCCGTAGTGATCGAACATGTCGGCGACCCGCTGGTGTGCGTTTCGTGCGATCTTCGGGTCCTCATACAGCTCTTCGAGGTACCACTTGAAGGATCGGGTCCGTCGGAGGTCCGAGGGGATCGTATCTCTGTACTCCTTGCTGAGTTCTTCGAGGGATTCCATGTCGGTCATTCTATCACGGAGACGCGCGCGGCGCCTCGCCCGGCCGTTCCGGGCTGCCGGGTGTCTCGGAACGTGCCATGCTATGCCATAGCAACCTCCGGGTCGATACCGACGTTTCGAGATGTGACGACGGACGGCAGGCACGACAACAATACCGAGACTATATAATATATGAGGAATACAAGTATAAAAATTCTTTGCTAAAACAGGACATACCACGGACAGTATTCGGCCGAAAACCGGCAAAAGGGACGGATTTTGTCGGGAGCGTAACCGTCGAGTGGTCCAGCCCTCGGATGTTTCGGCTTCGGACGTGGGTCCGCCCCGACAGCTATCTCAAAGAAACATTTATTAAATACAGCTCGTTCGGTCTCCTCCTCCCCTGCTATTCATTAGCGTACAATACTGTCCGAGACGCCCGTATTCGACGGATTTCCGGCAAATACTGACGAAAGATTTAAGTAGTTTTCGGACTAACATTGAATCAGGAGTAGCCCGGTTCCGGATTCTTTGGTCCTCCGCCCCCGGAGCCGGGAGTAACTCACCCACCACCCATCATGAGTGACACTGGAATCCGAACCTACACCGAGGAGAATCGAACCGAGGCCGCCGAACAGACCGAAAACACCGAATGCGTAGCGACCTGTCCGGAGTGTGACGCCCGTCTCGAGGCCGACTCCGAGCACGGCGAGACGGTCTGCACCGAATGTGGACTGGTCGTCGAGGAAGACGAGATCGACCGCGGTCCCGAATGGCGAGCCTTCGACAGCGCCGAGAAAGACAAGAAATCCCGCGTCGGCGCCCCCACCACCAACATGATGCACGACAAGGGGCTCTCGACGAACATCGACTGGCGCGATCAGGACGCCTACGGGAACTCGCTGGACTCCCGCCAGCGACAGAAGATGCAGCGGCTCCGGAAGTGGAACGAGCGGTTCCGGACGCGCGATTCCAAAGAGCGCAACCTCAAGCAGGCGCTCGGCGAGATCGATCGGATGGCCTCGGCGCTCGGACTGCCCGAGAACGTCCGCGAGACCGCAAGCGTCATCTACCGGCGCGCGCTCGACGAGAACCTCCTGCCCGGCCGCTCCATCGAGGGCGTCTCGACGGCCTCGGTGTACGCCGCCGCCCGACAGGCCGGCGTCCCCCGCAGCCTCGACGAAGTGGCGGGCGTCTCCCGCGTCGAGAAAAGCGAGATCGCCCGGACGTACCGATACGTCGTCCGCGAGCTCGGTCTTGAGGTCGCACCCGCCGACCCCGAGAGCTACGTACCCCGCTTTGCGAGCGAACTCGGGCTCTCCGAGGAGGCCGAAAACCGGGCCCGAAAGCTCCTCGGGAACGCCAAAGAGCAGGGCGTCCATTCCGGGAAATCGCCGGTCGGCCTCGCCGCCGCCGCCGTCTACGCCGCCTCGCTTTTGACCAACGAGAAGACGACCCAGGCCGCCGTCTCGGAGGTCGCCGACATCTCCGAGGTCACCATCCGGAACCGGTATCACGAACTGCTCGAGGCCGAGCAGGACCTCGCGTTCGCCTGAAAGCGCTCACTTCTCCGCCGCAGTCGCGCCGCTTTTGTCGGTCCGAGCCATCCGTAGAACCGTGCGCGAGTACGCCTTCGAACTCGCGGTCTGTGCCGCCCGAGAGGCCGAAAGCGACGGCATCATCGCCCGCCAGCTCGGCACTCACTCCCGGATCGTCGACGTCGTCGAAGTCCTCCCGGGGCCGGAGTTCGAAGCCCGGACGGAGATCACGGCCGAGTCGATTCCGGGGCCGGCGATCGAAAGCGAAGTCGGTGTCGGCCGGACGCGCCGACCGCCCGCGGCCATCGACGTCTCGCCCGATCGCGCCGAGGCGATCGCCGATAGGGCCGTCGAGATCGGCTTTTTCGAGGCCGAGCGGCGGAACGGACGCCGATACGTCAGGCGGGCGACCCGCTATCCGGACTGGATCGGCGGCCTCAGGGCGATCGAGAACAAGCCGGATCTGGGCCGTCCGGGCGATCTCGAACGCCAGCTCCGCAAGGACGTCTCGCTGTCGCTTTTCGACGAGGTCGAACTCGTCACGGCTTCCTACGTGACGGGCGCACACCTCAACCGGATCCCCGAGGCGGTCGGCGTCCGCCGGTTCGACCCCGAAACCGGCGGTTTCGAGACGGTCCGGGAGCCGACACGACTGCCGGCCGAAGCGGCGGGGATCGCCATCGTCGAGGACCACCCTGCAAGGACCGATATCGAACCGGTTCCGGCCGACCGGAAGGCTGCGTTACGGCGACGGATCGCCGAACGGGCCTACGGCAAGGGGTGGCGACCCGAAGCGTTGCCGGGGTGTGAACGGGCGAAAGCGAGGGGACCCGCCTTCGGTTCGGACGACACGTTGCCGTACTGCGAGTGGAAGGGTCGGTTCGTCGATCCGGCCAGCGAGTGCGGTCCGGGGTGTCCGGAGTACGCGCCGACTGATCCGCCGGCGGCCGACCCGGACGCGGTCAGGGAGCGTCGAACACCCTGGCAGGCCGACCCGGACGGCGTCACGCGCAGACAGGCCGGCCTCTACGCGTTCGGCGATGACGAGGAGTGATCGGCGAGAGACTCACAGCCGAAATCGCTCGCCGTCCACCGCCATGTCATCGTCGAAAGCCTCATCGGCGGGAATGTAGTGTGAGAGATGAACCAGTCGGTACTCCCCGGCGTCGAGATCGTCCGCCATCGCCCGTGCGCCCTCGATCGTCATGTGTTTGGTGCCGAAGGTTCGGTGGACGCCAGCTTCGTCGGGGTGATCGCCGCCGAGCGGGTGGTATTCGACGTGTTTCGCCGGGACGATTCCGTCGACGAAACACAGGTCCGGACTCCGGAGGACGTCCCGGGAGTCCTCGCCGATCCCGTAGTTGCTGTCGCCCGTTAGCGACAGCTTCGCGCCGGTTTCGGGGTCCTCGATCGCGAGTCCATAACAGAGCAAGGGCGGATGTTCGACGGGAACGAGCGTCACCTCGAACCCGCAGGCTTCGAACGGTTCGAACGGGGAGCGCGGTTCGACGGAGATCGAATCGAGGTAGTGGTACTTCTCGGACACCGTCCCCGCGACGCTTTGTCCCGTCTGTGGATCGGTCTCGTCGGCGGCAAAGACGGGGACGTCCTCGAGCAGTCGGTAGGCGTTGCCCAGTCCGTCGAGGTGATCGAAATGGATGTGGCTGATCACGATCGCGTCCGGCAGCGGGACGTCCTGTGTGAGAAACTGCGAGCGGAAATCCGGGCTCGCGTCGACGAGCAGCGATTCGTCGGTGCGTTCGTTGTGAACGTGAACCGAAAACCGCGAGCGCTCGACACCGAGTTCGCGGGCCCGCAGACAGGTGTCGCAGTCGCATCTCGGCGTCGGCGTCCCCGTCGTATCGCCGGTGCCGAGCAGCGTGACCTCCATCAGTGGTCGTGGTCGTCCCCGTGACTGTGGCTATCGGAGCCACCGGCGACCAGCGTGTCGGCGTCCCCGTCGATCATGTCCATGTTCTTCAGGTTGTCCCGCTCTTCGAACCCTTCGATCGCGTCGAGGAGATCCGCCTGTGTGAGCGTCGTCCGCTCCTCGGTCAGGGCGTCGAGGACGGCCTCGCGGAGCACGAGCCGGAGGTCGCTGCCGGTGAGCCCCTCGGTTGCCGTCGCGAGCGCCGCCGGGTCGAAATCGTCGATCTCCATGCGTCGGGTGACGATCCGGAGAATGTCGGCCCGCATCCCCTCGTCGGGTTTCGGGAAGTTGACGATCTCGTCGAACCGGCGCCAGGCGGCCGCATCGAGCTGGTCGGGGTGGTTCGTCGCGCCGATCAACAGGACGTCGTCCTGGATGAGCGAGATCTCGTCGATGCTCTTCAACAGCGTGTTGACGGCGCGTTTGATCGCGGCGTGTTCGTCCGAGGAACGGGTCTTGGCGACGAAGTCGAACTCGTCCATGAAGAGGATACACGGCGAGAGCCGCTTGGCGATCTCGAAGGTCTTGTCGACGTTTTTCGCCGTCTCGCCGAGATACTGGCTCGTGATCATCGAGAGTTTGACCTCGACGAAGGGGAGATCGAGATCCTGGGCCAGCGCGCGGGCGACGGAGGTTTTGCCGGTCCCCGGCGGGCCGACGAACAGCAGCTTTCCGATCTCTCTGAGCCCGATCTCCGCCAGATAATCGCGGTGTTCGATCGCCTTGACGACCTTGTGGATCTCGTTTTCCTGATCGGCGGTCAACACGAGGTCATCGAGCGTCATCTCGATCTCCTCGGGAGCGCGGATCTCGACGAGATCGAGCATCTCCTCTTCGTCCTCGTCGAACATCTCCTCGAGGAGGGAGTCGATCCAGACGCGGTCGGCGTGGATCGGCCGGTTCTTCTCGCGGACGGCCTCGTAGTCGATCTCCGCGTCGACCTTCTCGGCGAAGGCGTAGGCGAGCGTCGGGTTGTCCCGGAGCCGATCGAGCGGGATCCGCTCGATGAGCCACGATTCGGCCATCCCGCGGTCGGTGAACTCGATCTTGCCCGAGAACTCGTCCCGGTCGGTGAACATCAACCCCGAGATCGCCTCCCAGGGTCGATCGACGCCGGTCGCGGCGGCGGCGGTGTTGGTCGTCGTCGTCAGGGGCCGTTCGACCTCGCCGTCCTCCCAGAAGACGCGACGGTACTGGGGCGGCAGATCACGCTCGTCGAGATCGCGGTTCTCGGTGTAGATGGCCGCAGTCAACAGGAACTCAACGACATCGAGTTCGGGGCTGCTCATTCCCCACATTCTTGCTTCGGTGGCGGTATAAGCCCGTCGAATCGCGCGGTTCCGGGCGACCGTTCCCCGCACGTCCGGACGGACACCGAAGTCGGTTTATTCACGACGCGTCTGGGAGCGTGTATGTCGCTTCGCGTGACGTTTCTGGGGACGGGCGGGGCCGTGCCGACGACCCAGCGGAACACGAGTTCGGTCTTCTGCCGTCGGGAGGGCGACCGACTGCTCTTCGACTGCGGGGAGGGAACCCAGCGGCAGATGATGCGTTTCGGCACCGGGTTCGGCGTCTCACACGTCTTCGTCACGCATCTGCACGGCGATCACACGCTCGGGCTGCCCGGGTTGATTCAGACGATGGATTTCAACGAGCGGGAGGCGCCGCTGTCGATCCACACGCCGAGGGGAGCGGGAGCGAAGCTCCGGGCACTCATAGACGCCGCGGCCGGACGCCCCTCGTTCCCGCTGCGGATCCGGGAGGTCGGCGACGGTGACGTCACGCTCGAGCGCCCGGGCTACGAGATCCGGGGGTTCGAGACCGACCACGACACCCGATCCGTCGGGTACGCGCTGATCGAGGACGAACGCAAGGGCCGTTTCGATCGCGGGCGCGCCGAGGAACTCGGCGTACCGGTGGGCCCGAAGTTCCAGCGGTTACACGCCGGTGAGTCGGTCGAACTCGATGACGGCACCGTTATCGAACCGGAGCAGGTCGTCGGCGATCCCCGTCCGGGTCGGACGGTCGTGTACACCGGCGATACGCGCCCGACCGATCGGACCGTCGCCGTCGCGGAGAACGCCGATCTGTTGATCCACGACGCGACCTTCGGGAGCGACAACGAGGCCCGCGCCGGTCGGACGGCCCACTCGACGGCGGCGGCGGCGGGCGAGATCGGCGAGCGGGCGGGTGTCGAGCGCCTGGCGCTCGTGCATATCTCCTCGCGGTACGCGGGAAACAGCGGCCGGCTGGAGCGAGAAGCTAGCGAAACCTTCGGTAAGGGGGCGTTCGTCCCCGACGACGGCGACACCGTTTCCGTGCCGTACCCCGACGCGGAATAGAGTCGGTCGTCCGACGATCAGATCCGGTTCGGCTACTCGGCGGAGTTCCGCCGACGGAACATCCCGCGGGCGATCCACGTGATCACGACGTCGTCGTTCTGGTTGTACCCGGTCAGCTTCGTCCGGACGTGCCCCATCTCCGGGCGGCTCTCGGAGGGCCGCTTTTCGAGCACTTCGAGTTCGATCCGGAGCGTGTCGCCGGGGTAGACGGGGCGGGTCCATCTGAGTTCGTCGACCCCGCCGGCACCCATCGACGCCTCGTCCAGAAAGCCGTCGACCAGCAGCCGCATACACATCGAGGCGGTGTGCCATCCGGACGCACAGAGCGAGCCGAAGATGGACTCCTGTGCGGCGGTCTCGTCGAGATGAAACGGCTGTGGGTCGTACCGTTCGGCGAACTCGACGATCTCCGCTTCCGTCACCTCGTAGCGCCCGTCCGGTTCGTGGACGTCGCCGACCTCGATGTCCTCGAAGTAGTGCGTCATCGACGGGGTATCGCCGTCGCGAAACAAAAAGCCGTAGCACCGCGTCCGGCGCGGCGGGGCCGTGAGCGGACAGTACCTACATGTACCGCCGGACACACGTAGGGGTATGAGCGACCGAACGGCGGCCCGGACCCGGGCGACGGCCGAGACCGACATCGAGGTGACGCTCGATCTCGACGGCGACGGCGAGAGCACCGTCGAGACCGGCGTCGGCTTCTTCGATCACATGCTGGAGGCGTTCGCGAAACACGGCCTCTTCGATCTCACCGTACGGTGTGACGGCGACCTCGGGATCGACGACCACCACACCGTCGAGGACGTCGCGATCACGCTCGGGGAAGCCCTCGGGGAAGCGCTGGGCGACAAACGCGGGATCGTCCGCTACGCCGACCGGAAGGTGCCGCTCGACGAGGCGGTCGCGGCGGTCGTCGTCGACGTCTCCGGCCGTCCGCGGTTCTATTTCGACGGCGAGTTCTCCCAGGTGACGGTGGGCGAACTGACGAGCGACATGGCGCGACATTTTGCGGAGTCGCTGGCGCTGAACGCCGGCGTGACGCTTCACGCGAGCGTCGAGGGGGAGAACGCCCACCACGAGATCGAGGCGCTTTTCAAGGCGCTCGCGAGGGGACTCGACGACGCGACGCGGATCGACGAGCGCCGAAGCGGCACGCCGAGTACGAAAGGGACGCTGTAGTCAGTTCATAGCGGTAACAGCGCGGAAACCCACACCCCTGAAGGGGTGGGTTAGCTTACTCCGCGCGCTCCTGTCGTTCGATCCCGCGGTAGATCGCCATCGAGACGAAATACACCCCCATGAAGATCAGAAAGCCGGCCGTGAGCGTGAAGAGCGTCCCGGTCGTGAGACCGACGACGTTTCGGCCGATCACGGCCGCGATTGCGACGGCGAAGACGAGGATCGTGAAGGCGCCGGCGAGATAGTAGATCCCGGTGTCGCTCTCCGGAAGCATACCCGAATCTCGGTCGGCGGCCTCAAAACGCTGTCGCGTCTCGCGGCGGCGTCCATCGCCGGTACCGAACGATGTGGAACTCTCGGATCGGTTTCGATCCATCGGAGCTCCGAGTCGACGCTGGAGAAACGGTCCGTTTCCGACATTACGATCGGGCAGCGTTCGAGAACGTCAGGGCTTTGTATGAGACCGATACAGAGAAAACAAATAGTACAAAAGTATGCAAGAAGTCGAAAGTATAAATAAAAAAGAATTTCTTGCAACGGGATCGGCGCACACGGACAAGCAGCAGCATAAAACAAACGTTTAACTGTATTTAACCGACTAAATCGACTGTTTATTTATTTTGAGCGCTTTTTCGAACAGTACCGAGTATATAAACCGATCTATCTCGACTTCCCGTCATTATTTGGATAGAGATCCGCTACAGGGCGTTTCCTAACCAGTTTTGTACGTTTTATCGGAGATATTTAGTTGTGAGAGGAAATCTGAAAGCGACGGGTATACGACATCGACGCTTCTTTAAGACCATTATATATTCTTATAAGTATAAACTTAAAGTTGAAACGATCTGTTCAAACTGGGGGTTAGATATCCCGGCCGCCGTCGACCTCCAGAGCCGTACCGGTGATCATCTCCGCGTCGTCGCTCGCGAGGAACGTCGCCGCCGCGGCGACGTCGTCGGGTTCGGCGAGTCGGCCCATCGGGATCGTATCCTGCATCGAGTCGACGCTCAACTCGCCGGCGGCGAACTCCTGTAGCATCGGTGTGTCGGTCGCGACGGGACAGATCGCGTTGACGCGGATCCCGTCGTCGGCGAGTTCGTGGGCGAGCTGTTTCGTCAACCCGACCATCCCCGCTTTCGAGGCGACGTACGCGGACAGCCCGGTTCGGGGGCGGATCGCGGCCGTCGACGCCGTGTTGAGGATCACGCCCGCTTCGGACTCTTCGAGCTCCGGAACGGCGTATTTCGCCCCGAGGAAGGCGCTTTTCAGGTTGATATCCTGTATCCGGTCCCACGTGTCCTCGGTGACGTCCTCGACGGGGGTCGATTCCTGTGGGATTCCGGCGTTGTTGTGTAACACGTCGAGGCCGCCGAAGGCGTCGACGGCACGGTCGATCATCGATTCGACGTCCCCGGCGTCGGAGACATCGGCGACGTGCGAGAGGGCCGCTCCGTCGGAGTCCTCGATGAGTTCGACCGTCTCCTCGGCGGTTTCTGAGTCGATATCGGCGACAACGACGTTCGCCCCTTCGGCGGCGAAGCGCCGCGCTGTCGCCCGTCCCATTCCCGATCCGGCGCCGGTGACGATCACGGTTCGGTCTTCGTGTCGCATGTGTATCGTTGGGGGGCTATTTTTCATCAACCTTTGCATGGGGCCGGGACAGAACGCGAGTCATAAGCGATCTTTCCTGATATTTGGAGGTATATTTATATACATCGTGGCCAAATTTGCCGCTGATGTACGGGAAAATCCTCTTTCCGACCGACGGGAGCGACGGGTCGAGCGATGCCCTCGAACACGCGGTCGATCTGGCGAAACGGTACGACGCGACGTTACAGGGGCTGTACGTCAGCGACCAGCGAAGCTACGCCGGTCTCGCCGGCGATATGGACCGAGAAAAGATCCGGGAGGCGCAAAAGGCTCTGGGACAGGAGGCGCTCGATACGGTCGTCTCGACGGCGGAAGCCAGCGCCGTAGACGTCGAAACGGCCCGAAGCGTCGGCGTTCCGTCCGAAAGAATACTCGAAGCGATCGACGAAAACGGGAGCGATCTCGTGGTTATGGGCACTCACGGCCGCACCGGTGTCAAACGGGCACTGCTCGGTAGCGTCGCGGAGTCGGTCGTCCGACAGAGTCCCGTTCCGATTCATCTGGTCCCGGTCGGGGAAAGGAAATAACCGGGACCGGACGTTCGTCAACATTCATTATCGCGGGGGCGTTCAGGGATCGTATGGAGCGTCCACTCGAACAACTGGGGAGTACTGACCTACTGATCGGTGGCGACCGACGACCGGCGAGCGACGGCGCGACGCTGACGACGGTGAACCCGGCGACGGGCGAAGCGCTCGCCGAAGTTCCAAACGCGACCGCAGCCGACGTCGACGACGCGGTTTCGGCGGCCCGGGCGGCGTTCGAAGAATGGCGCGACGTCGACCCGGACGAACGGGGACGGCTCGTCCATCAGGTCGCGATGGAAATCCGCGAGCACGCCGAGGAACTGGCACGGCTCGAGAGTGCGGATCAGGGCAAACCGCTCACACAGGCCGAAAGCGACATCGAGGGCGCGGCCAGATACTTCGAGTACTACGCGGGCGCGGCCGACAAACTTGAGGGGAGAAGCATTCCGGTCGGGGCCGACCAGATCGATTACACCGTCAGAGAGCCCTACGGCGTCAGCGGTCAGATCACGCCGTGGAACTTCCCCGGAAACCTCTTTGCGAGAGGGGTCGCCCCGGCGCTCGTCGCCGGCAACGCCGTCGTCGTAAAGCCCGCCGAACAGACCCCCCTGTCGACGATCCGGCTGGCCGAACTGTGTGAGACGGTCGGGTTCCCCGAGGGGCTCGTCAACGTCGTGACCGGCTACGGGGAGCCGACCGGGCAGGCACTGACCGAACACGACGACGTCGACCAGCTCACGTTCACCGGAAGCGTCCCGACCGGAAAGCACATCATGCGCACCGCCGCCGACAACGTGACGCCCGTAACGCTGGAACTCGGCGGCAAGAACCCGGCGATTGTCTTCCCGGATGCCGACCTGGATTCGGCCGCCGAATGGATCGCCACGGGGATCTTCACGAACGTCGGACAGATCTGTTCGGCCGCGGATCGAGTGCTCGCCCACGAATCGATCCACGACGAACTCCTCGATCGGATCGTCGACATAGTGGATGAGTACACGATCGGTCCAGGGATGGAAGACCCCGACATCGGCCCGCTTGTCTCCGAAGAACATTTCGAGAAGGTCTCTGAGTATCTGGAGGTCGGCCGCTCGGAGGGCGCCACGATCGCGACCGGTGGCGAGACGATCGACCGACCGGGGTATTTCATCGAGCCGACGATCTTCACCGACGTCGACCGAAACGGCCGGCTCGCCAACGAGGAGATCTTCGGCCCCGTTCTGGCGACACTGTCGTTCGAGGAGACGAGCGAGGCGCTCGAAATCGCCAACGGCGTCGATTACGGGCTCGTCGCCGGCGTGTTCACGAACGATCTAACGCGTGCCCACCGGCTGGCACAGCGACTCGAGGTCGGGAACGTCTACGTCAACAAGTGGTTCGGCGACACGAACCAGACGCCGTTCGGCGGCTACAAGGACAGCGGGATCGGGCGCGAGAAGGGACTCGAGGCGCTCGATTCGTATCTCCAGACGAAGAACGTCGCGATCGAACTCGGCGACGGAAACGATCTCCCGGGTGCCTGAGCAGGCTCGTTTTCGATTTCTTTCGGTATCGAAGAAAAGAGCGTTACGTGTTCAGCAGTTTCGAGGCCGGGGAGGAAGCCGACACATCCGGACACAAATGACGGGACTGTCGCTGTCTGACTCCCGTATTATTAAGCACCGTTGGAACAACATCTGAAATATGGAGGTTAGGCGTACCGCGCCGGTCAAACTCGTTGTTCCCGACGAGTATCACGACGACCTCCACGAAACCGCCGAGCAATTCCTGTATTGCGCGAACGAGGCGAGTGACTACTGCTGGGACAACACTGACTACGAAGACTGCGTCACCTCGAACGTAAAGGCCAGAGATGCGTTGTACGACCGTCTCCGCGAGGAAACTGACCTGACAGCGAATCTCGTCCAAGAAGCCATCCGGCGTGCCGTCCACGCCGTCGATAGCGGTGTTGACCGCTGGAAGAACGGCAAACGGACGAACAAACCAGAGTTCACCTCGTGGAGTATGGTGTACGACAAGCGCAGTGCCACGTTCTACCGGAACAAAATCTCGCTTTCAACCGTCAACGGACGAGTCAAGTGTGACTTTGAGTTACCAGCAGACAGCCCAACACCCTACGAGGAGTACGTCCTTTCGGAAGACTACGAATTTCGCACGAGTACACTCCAGTACGACCAGGCCACCGACGAGTTCTACTTTCACGTCAAAACGCGAAAGGTAGACGAAGACGGTGAGGCTGTTGAAATCGAGGGTTCGGACGATGCCGAGCACCAAACTGTCCTCGGAATCGACCTCGGCGTGAACAGCCTTGCCGTCGCATCAACAGGAACGTTCTGGAGCGGTGACGAGTACGACCACTGGATACAGGAGTTCGAGAAGCGCCGCGCAGCGATGCAACAGCAGGGCACACAAGCCGCGCACAACGCCTTGCTTCGACTTGGAAAGTGAGAGCGAGCATGGCGCAAACAGTACATCCACACAGTCGCTAACGAGCTCGTTGAGGAAGCGGTTGCCCACGACTGCGGCGTGATCGTGTTCGAAGAGTTAACCGATATTCGAGAGCGACTTCCTCACGCTGACTGGCACCACATCTGGGCGTTCCGCCGTCTTGTCGAGTACGTCGAATACAAAGCGCCAGAAAGCGGTGTGGGGGTCGAACAGGTCGAACCCGACCACACGAGTCAGCGGTGTTCGCACACTGACTGTGGCTTCACCCACGAAGACAACCGCGACGGTGAGCAGTTCAAGTGTCTGAAATGTGGGTACGAAATTAACGCGGACTACAACGGCGCGAAAAACGTCGGACTACGGTATATGCGGAAGCGACAACACAGACTGCGTTCCTCGCCCACGTCGGGGAGCGCAGACGCACCAGTAAACGTGCGTATAAATGGTGGGATGTTGAACGGCGGCGGCTATCGGCCAACTGCCGACAGTTGATCGCCGGGAGTCCACATCAAAGCCACTGAAAGGCGAAGCCTTTCAAGGCCTTGGCAGAGCGGCGCTCTGCCAGTGGCCCCTCCCTCAACGAGCGAACCGCGTATGCGGTGAGCGAAGTAGGGTGGGGTCGTTTACTCGCCGTGGGCCGGGTTCAGCGCCGCACGGGTGACGCCACGGGAGTCCGATTCGGCGAGCGCGTCGTCGACGTCGGTGAGATCGAAGTGGGCGTCGATGAGGTCCTCGTAGGGGTATTTGTCGACGTTCCGCTCGAGGAACCGGAGCGCTCGCTTGAGATACCACGGCTGATAGCGGACGGCCGACTTGATCGTCAGCGCCGAGCGAGTCAGCGATCCGGGGTCGAACTCGGTCGTCTTGCCGGGGCTGACGTTGCCGATCTCGAGATACCGGCCGCCGTCGCGGAGCAGGTGGATGCCCTCGGAGAAGGCGTCCGGAACGCCCGCGACCTCGACGCCGACGTCCGCGCCGACGCCGTCGGTGAGTTCGCGGACCCGCTCGGCGCGCTCGTCGACGGTTCCGTACTCCCGGAAGTCGATGACGTGATCGGCGCCGAACTCGCGGGCGCGCTCGATCCGGCCGTCGATCCCCTCGATGACGATCGTTTCGGCGCCGCGCTCCTGAGCGATCGCGATGGTGTTCAATCCGAGACCGCCGGCGCCCTGAACGACGACCGTGTCGTCGTACTCGACGCCGATCTTGTCGAGGCCGTACAGCATCTGTGAAAGCGCACAGTTCGCCCCGGCGGCGATCGAGGGATCGAGCCCCTCGGGGACCTTATAGAAGTACTGCTGGGGATGGATGAAGTAGTGTGTCGCAAAGGTGCCGTGGAAATGCGGTGGCTCCTCCGGCGGCTTCGACCAGTTCTCGTAGGCGTTCTTACAGAGGTTGAACTGTCCCTCCTGGCAGGACGAACACCGCTGGCAGGTGATGTAGTACGCCGGGGCGACCAGGTCACCCTCCTCGATCGGATCACCGGCGTAATCCGTCTCGACGCCCTCGCCGAGTTCTTTCACCCGACAGAGGACCTCGTGTCCGAGGACGCCCTGCTTCACTTCGGGGTGGTGGCCCCGCCAGATGTGGAGTTCGGAGCCACAGACGTTGGCCTGCTCGACTTCGGTCAACACCGCCCCCGGCTCCGGTTCCGGGACCTCATACTCTCTGATCTCGACGTTCTCCGGTTCGGATAGATACGCCAGTTTGCCGGTGGGTCTGTCTCCCATACCGAACGGTTCTGCCAGCACCGTCTTCAATTTTTTCCTGACCCGCCGTTCGTCCGGTCACCCCACGAGCGGCGTCGGCGGGTTCTTCGAGAGGTAATCCTCGTAGAACTCCTTTATCACCTGGATCTCCTCGACTTTCGCAGTCCGGCGCGTGAGGTCGCTGACCGCGAGACTCTCCTCCATCGTCCCGTTGTCGATGATCCAGTAGGGGGTGTAGACGAGTTCGAGCTCGTCGATCTCGTACTCGTTGAGCTTCAGCGCACGGTAGTTTCGGGAGATGTAATCGAAGATCCACACGTTCCACTCGTCTCTGGCCTCGGCCTCGGTGATCTGCGGCTCGATCCTGACGGAGGGATCAACGTCCTGGATGTGTCGGTCCGGGAGCTTTACGTCGACTTCACCGATACTGCCGGAGACGGCGTCGACCCCGGCGAGGAACTTCCGGGATTCGGTGTTCCGGAGCCGTTTGTACACCACCGACGTATAGAGGATGTAATCCGGGTAATAGACGATATAGACGTCCGGGTCGGTCTCGATACCGCCGACGCCGAACCGTTCGGCGATGACTGACCGGAGATACCGCGTCGCGCTCAGATTCCGTGTGTGCTCGAGGGCTTCGTCTTTGTTCAGGTGTCGATCGAACGTCCTGATCTCCATACGCATTCAACGAGGAGCGACAAAATAAACCGCACGGCAGGATGCGGTGGAAACGGTCGATCTCCGACTCGTGGAACGTAGCACAAAAAAGACGCGTCGATCGAACCGATGCGCCGATCAGTCGTCGGTCGGGACGGGGTCGTCGGGACCGGCCCCCGGCGAACCGTCGCTCTGTTCCATCAGTCGGTCCTCGGCGGCGAAGACCTTATCGAGGATCTCGTCGGACGGCGGGTCCGTGACGAAGCTCACGCCGAAGGTCACAAGGACACTGATGATCCAGCCGATTCCGGTGGAGGCGAACGGGTTCGCGTTGAACGGGTAGACACCCTCGAACAGGCCGGCCTGCGGGCCGAGATGCAGCAGGAAGAAGGTGATGAACCCGAGGATCGTCGCGGCATACACCGCCGGCACCGTCGTCCGTCGCCACAGCGCACCGACCATGTAGGGGCCACCGAACGACGAGATGATACCACCAATACCGGTCCAGAGCAGGATCACGAGGAACTCCGGCGGCGTGATCACGGCCGCCACGGCGGCGACGACGATGACCACCGTCGACGCCCGGGAGATGAGAAGCGACCGTTGTTGGACTGCGTCGCTTTCGGGATCGCCACCCTTCCAGGGGACGTAGGACTTCCGGTAGAGATCGTTCGCGAAGATCTGTGAGAGCGCAATGACGAGCCCGTCAGCCGTCGAGATGATCGCACTCAGGATCGCGATGCCGAGGAAGGCGGCGAAGATCGGATGGAAGTTCTCGACGAACAGTGTCGGGATGACCGCGTCAGGGTCGGCGACGTCGATCCCCTGTGCGGCGCCGAGGACGCCGCCGAGATACATCAGCGGCAGGACGATGCCGACGAGCGACGCGGCCAGCATGAACCGCCGGATGTATCGGTTGCTCTTGATCGCGAAGAACTTGTTACCGAGGTGTGGCTGTGCGGTGAACCCGATATGGGCGACAAACAGCAGTATGATCGCCCACCAGCTGTGGAACGTCGGTGCATCCGTGTCCGTATGCGTGTCCCACTGGTTACCACCCTCGAGCGCTGCGTTGACGGCGTTGATACCGCCTTCGAGCCCCCAGCCGACCGCGAACATGATGACGATCAGGATGGTGATGCCGACCATGATCGCGCCCTGAACGGCGTCGGTCAGGATGTCGGCGTGAGAACCGCCCAACGCCAGGTACAGAAGCAGGATGCCGCCCGCGACCCAGATACCGAGGCTGTACTCAACGTCGAGGATGACGTCGAACATCCAGCCGGCAGCGGAGATCTGTGCCATCGCATAGAAGATCAGGAACACCGAAAGGACCGCGGTGAGGACCCGGATCCCCGGTGCGTCGAATCGATCCCCGAGGAAGTCCGGCACCGACTGGGAGTTGAACCGGTCGCTGACCTTCTTCGAGACGCGGGCGACGATCAACATCCCGCCGAAGATGCCGATCGGGTAGATCATCGCGTAGTAGCCGGCCTTGAACCCGTTGGCGTAACCGAGGCCGGGGATGCTCATGAACGTCGCACCGCTGGCGACGGTCGCCGCGTAGGCGAACGCAAGCGCGAGGAAGCCGAAGCCACCTCTCGCCGTCGCGTACTCGTCCTGGGAGCTTTCCCCGCCGACGCCGCTCTTGACGCGTCGGTATCCCCAGAGGCCGAACGCCATCATGAGTCCGACGTACGCGATGAGGAAAATCCAGCCCCATCTGACTACTGCGCCCTCCGCAACGGTATCCTGTTGAAGGATGATCTGTTCTATCATGGCTTACGTTTGGGTTTCGCTCTCGAGCTGTTCGTTTCTCTTGTTCGTCTGATCCTGCTCTCGCTGTTCGAGGTACGGCTCGATCTTCACCACCCACAGGATCGCGAACAGTACGAATCCGATCGACGTTATGGCCAGTATTTGTAGGACGTTCACACTCGGTATGGTAACAGTTATTTTATTTATTATTTTTGGTTTAGGGGGTATATATTCTGGAGCTGCCGTCGAAATGAATCACATAGCGTCGGGAAATCGTTTCACATGTCCGGAAACCGCCGGGACGAAACGGGCCGACAGCCGTGTGAACCGCCTCGAGATCAAATGGTTCGAGACGCGGAGCGTCCAGCTGGTCGCGGGCGTGCCCGCTCGAGGTTCTTTCGGCGGAGTCCAACGGTCGTCACGGACATCTTCGATTTCCGAACGAACAGAAGGCGCTCGCCTTGTTCAGTGTAGATCGATGCCGGATGAACAAAGATTTTATACGATTTGTGCAATCGATTGAACATGTACACGGCGATCCCCCAGCCGAGCGTCTCGACCGAATCCTCTCGAACGAACCCCCGAGAGCGACAGAGTCCGGCCGCGACGGGGCTGGTTCGATGACCGCACCGACCGACAGAACGAACGGCGACGTTCCGATCCGTACCGCCCCCGAGGCGGCGGCGATGGTTCCCGCCGACGCCGGCGTCGCCGTGAGCGGGTTCGGCGGCGTCGGCTACCCGAAGGCCGTTCCGCTGGCGCTGGCCGAAAGCGACCGCGAACTGTCGCTGTCGATCGTCAGCGGCGGCGGGGTCGGCGAGGAGATCGACACCGCGCTGGTCGAGGCCGACGCGATCGAGCGACGATACCCGTTTCAGGCCGACCGACGGATGCGGGAGGCGATCAACGACCGAACGGTAGCCTTCCACGACAGACATATCTCGCAACTCGGTGACGAGGTGGCGTTCGAACAGCTCCTGTCGGTCGACACCGCGATAATCGAAGCGGTCGCCGTCGGCCCCGACTGGCTGATCCCCTCGACGTCGATCGGGTCGACACCCTCGTTCGTGGCGGCGGCCGACGAACTGATCGTCGAGGTCAACCGCGAACAGCCGCTTGAGCTGAGCCGGATGCACGACATTTACGTCCGGGATCCGCCACCGAAACGCGGTCCGATCCCACTGAACGAACCGGGCGGACGGATCGGGACCGACAGGGTCGAGTTCGCCGAGGGAAAACTCGTCGCCGTCGTCGAGTCGGCGCGACGCGACGATCCGTACACGTTCCGCGAACCGACGGAGACCTACGGGCGGATGGCTGACCATCTGGCGGGCTTTCTCGACCGGGAACTGGCGACGAGCGCTCTATTCGACGACCGCATCTGTCTGCAGTTCGGCGTCGGGAACCTCGGAAACGCGATCAGTCAGGCGCTGACCGACGTTTCCTTCGGCGACCGGGACGTCGTCTACTTCGGGGAGGTGTTTCAGGACGGGCTGCTCGACCTCATCGATCGGGGGCTGCTCGAATCCGCCAGCGCCACGTCGCTCGCGCTGTCGACCGAGGGACAGGAACGACTGTTCGATAACATCGAACGGTACAACTCCGAGACGGTGCTTCGGCCCGCGGATATCTCGAACAGTCCGGCGCTGATCGACCGTTTCGGCGTCGTCGGCATCAACAGCGCGGTGGATATCGACATCTACGGGAACGTCAACTCGACACATATCGGCGGGACGAACGTCGTCAACGGGATCGGCGGAAGCGGGGATTTCAACCGGAACGCGTTGTTGTCGATCGTTGCGCTGCCCTCGACCGCCGGCGACGGCGAGATTTCGCGGATCGTTCCCGTCGCCCGCCACGTCGATCACACCGAACACGACGTCGACGTTTTCATCACCGAACACGGGGTCGCCGACGTGCGCGGCTGTTCGCCGGTCGAGCGGGCGAGAGCGATCATCGAGCACTGTGCCGATCCACAGTTTTCACCGGCACTTGCGGCGTATCTCGACCGCGCGATGGAAGGCACGGGGCAGTTGCCACAGGATTTTTCGACCGCGTTCGAGTGGGAAAAATACGAGTGAGAGCGACCTACGGGAACCGGATGTTGAGTTCGATTTCGTTGACGGCTCCGAGGATCCGATTGGGAACCGTCCGTTTGAAGCGCTCTTCGGTAAACCGATGTGACGGACCGGTGACGCTGATCGCGCCGAGTACGCGCTCGCTCGAATCGAGTATCGGAACCCCGACAGCCCGAACCCCCTCGGTGCTTTCGCCGTCGTTCTGTGCGAATCCCCGGTCACGGATCGTTTCGAGTTCGGCTTCGAGAGCGCTTCTGGACGTGATCGTTTCCTCCGTTCGCTCAGGGAGGCCCGCGGTCTCGAGGATCGTCTCGAGGCGTCGTTCGTCCGTAAACGCCAGAATTGCCTTCCCGGCCGAGATCGAATGCAGCGGGACGCGCTTGCCGACCCCTGAATCGGTCTCGACCGCGTTCTCGCCGATCGACCGGTAGACGTAAACGCCCTGTGCGTGCTCTTCGACGATGAACTGCGCCCGTTCCCCGGTCACCCTGGCGAGGTCGTCCACTTTCGTGCGGATCAGTTCGGCCTGAGGGCACCGATCCCGGACGGAGAGTCCGAGCGTCAAGAACCGAAGTCCGAGGTCGTACAGCGTCCCGTCCTTGCTGACGTACTCTTCGTCCTCCAGCGTTCGCAAATGCGCGTAAACGGTACTCTTCGGCACGTCCAGTTTCTCGGCCAGCGCCGTGACGCCGATCGGACCGTGTTCAGCAAGCGCCTCGAGAATCGAGAGCAGTCGTCGATCCGATTTGATTCCGGGGGTGTCGGCGCGTTGTCCCATGATACCGTTGATACAGGCGACGTTATATAACATCTAGTATTATCGAACAATAAATACTCGGCCGCGGAACACCGATCGAACGGGCCAAGGATCCAGGCCGATGCGTCCTGACCGTCTCCATCAGCGGAGCACCGACGGCTGGGTGGTGGGCGAACCCCCGAGACGTCGAAGATCGTGTTCGATACTGTGAAACGTTATTTAAGAACGGTCAATCGAGAACCAGCAGAAAGCACCTGTTTCGGGCGAAAGAGAGGCCCTACCGACCGAATATCCAAACAGTATTATAACTGTTATCGGCCGGTCGGCGACGGAGCCGAGTTGGGGTTCGAAGGGACGATTCATATACAATATATTTATAAATAGTTTTTCTTATATTTTCTTAACCTTGGTACACAAACCGACTAATTTATAAAAATATACGCTTAATAAACATAATCAGACAAATAAATAGTCACACATAATCTAATACCGCCCAATATTTTGATTTATAAATAATTTACTCGAGTCAGAACATTACGGTTAGATTAGAAGTATTCGAAAAGATTAGATTTCATATAAAAATAGAACGTGTCGATAGAACCGGCGAATCCGAGTTGGTAGCCCCAGCCTGTGACACGTCCCGAACAACCATATCGAACGGACTGGTGTTGAGGCGGTTCCCGTCAGGTCCCAAAAATAGAAATAACCGAGAGGCGTCACTCCGGCAATGTCAGATCGATACGATGCCATCGTCGTCGGCGTCGGCGGGATGGGGAGCGCAACGGCGTACCATCTCGCCTCGAGAGGTCTCGAAACGCTCGGTCTCGAGCGGTACGACATCCCGCACGCGATGGGCTCTTCGCACGGCGTGACGCGGATCATCCGAAAAGCGCAGTACGAACACCCGGCGTACGTCCCGCTCGTCCGGCGAGCCTACGACCACTGGCGGGAGCTGGAGAACGAAACCGGCCGGGAGCTGCTGTACGTCACCGGCGGGATCGACGCCGGACCGCCGGGCAGCGACATCTTCGAGGGCTCCCGTCGGTCCTGTGAGACCCACGGGATCGACTACGAGGTCCTCTCGGGCGAGGAGGTAAACGACCGGTTCCCCGGCTACGGGTTCCCGGCGGACCATCGGGCGATCTATCAGCCCGACGGCGGCTTTGTCGTCCCGGAACAGTGTATCATCGCCCACGTCGAGGCCGCCCAGGCCGAGGGGGCGGAAATCCGGGCGAGAGAGACGGTCGCCGATTTCACGCCGCTTTCCGATGGCGGGGTCCGCGTGACGAGTTCGAAGGGGAGTTACGAGGCCGACCGGCTGGTGGTGACGGCGGGCGCGTGGGCGAGAAAGCTCCTGCCGGAGCTGGCGGGACAGCTCGTCCCTCAGCGACAGGTGCTCGGGTGGTTCCAGCCGACCGATCCGTCGCTTTTCGACGCCTCGAACTTCCCGGTGTTCATCCACGACTCCGGCGACACACACTGGTACGGGTTCCCGAAACACGACGTCCCTGGCTTCAAGTTCGGCAAGTTCAACCATCTCAACGAAACCGTCGATCCCGACGAGATGGAGCGAGAGCCCAGAGCCGACGACGAGGAGTTGCTCCGTTCGTACGCGCGACGGTTCTTCCCCGAAGGGACGGGGCCGACGATGCAGTTGGCTACGTGTATGTTCACGAACACGCCGGACGAACACTTCGTACTCGATCGGCATCCGGAGCATCCCCAGATCACGGTCGGGGCGGGCTTTTCGGGCCACGGGTTCAAGTTCGCGAGCGCGATCGGCGAGGTACTCGCGGATCTGTCGGTCTCGGGCGAGACGGATCTCGACATCGATCTGTTCAGCGCCGACCGCTTCGAGTGAGAAAACCGGCTCACCAGCAACTCTAACGAAACCGGATTACCAGCAACTCATAAGAGCCCGCGGGCGAACCGTCAGGCATGGCAACGACGAGCGATCTCTCACTATCGGAACTGCGGCGCGACCTGCATAGATACCCCGAGGCGGGCTGGAAGGAGTTCCGGACCACGGCGCTCGTGGCCGAGGAGCTCGAGGAGTTGGGCTACACGCTTTCTCTCGGAAGCGAGGCGGTCGACGTCGACGAACGCCTCGGGCTCCCGAGCGACGACGAGATCAGCCGAGCCAGAGAGCGCGCCCTCGATCGGGGGGCCCCCGAAACGTATCTCGATCGGATGGGTTCGGTGACCGGGCTCGTCGCCGAAAAGACGTTCGGCGACGGCCCGACGGTCGGGATCCGAGTCGACATGGACGCCCTCGAGATCACCGAGTCGGGCGAGGCCGACCACCGACCACAACGGGAGGGCTTCGCGAGTCGGCACCCGAGCGAGATGCACGCCTGCGGCCACGATGGCCACACGAGCATCGGGATCGGCGTCGCCAGAGCGCTCGATGCGGACGCGTCCGTCGAGGGGACGGTGAAACTCTTCTTCCAGCCCGCCGAGGAGGGCGGCAGAGGGGGGCTACCGATGAGCCGTACCGAACATTTCGAAGACATCGATCATTTCATCGGGATCCACCTCGGGCTGGGCAACGAGACCGGGAAGGTGATTACGGGGTACGACCGACCGCTCTCGAACGCGAAGATCGACGTGACGTTCCGCGGCGAGTCGGCCCACGCCGGCAAGGAGCCGAACGAGGGACGGAACGCGCTCCAGGCCGCGACGACGGCGATCCAGAACCTCTACGGAATCCCCCGACACCAGGCGGGGGCGACCCGAATCAACGTCGGCCGCGTCGAGTCGCCGAACGTCCAGAACGCGATCTCGGATCTCGCACGGCTGCGGATCGAGGTCCGGGGCGAGACCGCCGATCTGAACGGGTACATGCTCGAGTCGGCCGAACGGATCGTCGAACACGCCGCCGGGATGCACGACGTCGAATACGAGACGTCGCTGTACGGCAAGACGACGACCTTCGACGCCGACGAGGAGCTACTCGGAACGGTCGCCGAGGCGGCCCGGTCGGTTCCGTCTGTCGACACCGTCATCGGGCGCGAGCAGATCAAGGTCAGCGAGGACGTCTCGTACCTCATCAGGCGAGTTCAAGAGGAGGGCGGACAGGCCACGTTCGTCGGGATCGGGGCGGACCACCCCTCGGGACATCACACCCCGCGGTTCGATATCGACGAGGACGCGCTCGAGATCGGTGTCGACGTACTCGTCGAATCCCTCGAACGGCTCTCGGCAGTCTGAAACGCGTCGGTTCTCACGACATTAATGCGCCATCCCGCCACCGAGCGGCTGGTAGTGGGGGAGATGTGGGTGCGGCAGATGGATCCCGAGCGCCATCAGTCCGTGGGCCAAGAGGACGTACCCGAGGACGACGAAGGCGACACCGAGCAGACGGTGGAGCCGACGGCGATGAACTGCGTCAACGCTCTCGATGAGCGTCCCGTAGGCGAAGACGGCCGGGATCGTCCCGATACCGAGCGCCGCGAGCGCGATCGCGCCCGAGATCGCCGACCCGGTGGCGAAAGCGAAGAGATACGCCGGATAGAGCATGGGACAGGGGAGCAACGCATGGAGCGCGCCGAGGCCGACGATCCCCGGGCTGTTGACCGACCCCTCGATCCGGACGGCGAGCCAGTTTGTCACTCGCCCGACACCCGGAATCGAGATCCCGGCCGATCCGCCGCCGAGGAGATACTTCGCGCCGGCGACGATGACGAAGGCCCCGACGAGGACGCCGACGCCACCGCGGACCAGATCGGCCGTCGCCGTTAGCTGGTCGGCGGTGAGAAACACGACACCGCCGAGCGCGCCGAAAAGCGCACCGAGCGCCGTGTAGCTCGCCGCCCGTCCCACGTTGAAAAGGGCGTGCTGCCGCACCTCATAGAGCGTCAGATGCCCCCGGCTCCGTCCGTCCCGATGGGAGCCGGCGATCGTCCCGCCGTCCGAACGGGGCCGCATCCGGTCGGCGTACATCGTGACGAGGGGACCGCACATCCCGATACAGTGGGCGCCGCCGAGCAACCCGATGGCGAGAAACAGGAGGACGTCCACTCGGAGTATGGCTTCGAGCATCCGGGTTGATCCCCCTTGGTGGTCGATACTGTTAGCGGTTCTGGTACGGACCGAAGAGGGGTCCCGCGACGGACGACGGATGGTGGGTGATTGCCACGCCGTCATCGAAATCGTGACGCCGACCTGCCGGCACGATACGACGTTTTTTGTGAAACGGCGTCGATAGGGACACAGTATGGCGGGAACACTCGATCACACGATGATGCGGGTCGGCGACCTCGAGGAATCGGTTTCGTGGTACGAGACGCATCTGGAGTACGAGGAGAAGGACCGCTACGACGGCGACGGCTTTACGATCGCCTATCTCGGCCCCGAGAACATGGGCGAGGACGAGGCGCTCTTGGAGCTGACCGAAAACGATGGCCAAGACGAGGTCGAGATCGGTGATTCGTGGGGCCACATCGCCGTCCGGGTCCGCGATCTCGAGGACGCCTACGGGAAGCTCATGGACGGCGGCGTCGAGGATTACCGCGATCCCGAATCGTGCGGCGGGCGGTACGCCTTCGTCAAGGACCCCGACGACCACGAGATCGAACTCGTCTCGCGGGATCAGGGGTCGCCGTGGAGCCTCGATCACACGATGATCAGAGTCGAGAACGCGGACGAAGCGATCGGCTACTGGGCCCGGAAGTTCGAGTACGTCCAGACGAGACGCTGGGAGGCCGACACGTTCGCGAACTTTTTCCTCGAGCCCGAGGACGCCTCCGAGGCGGCGATGAGCCTCGAGTTGACGTACAACTACGACGGCCGAAGCTACACGGACGGCGACGGCTGGGGGCATCTCTGCGTCCGCGTCGACGACCTCGGAGAGGCGTACGAACAGCTGACGTTGCGGGAGATCCCCGTCGATCGTAGTCCCGAGGAGTGCGACGACATGTACGCCTTCGTCGAGGACTTCGAGGGCCACGAGATCGAACTGCTGGAGCGCGATCCGAACGCTGAGTCGCTGTTCCCCTTCTGAGCGGAAGGTCGGAACGTTTCGGTTCCCGAAAGAACGCCCAACACAATTATTATCTACCACGAAAATACACGACAATGGGAATATACCATCCGCTCCGTCGGACTGGAGTCCGTGTCACGGTCACGGTGCTCTGTCTTTTGGTGTTGAGCGGAGTCGCGCCCAAGATCTATTCGGGGTGGATCCTGAAGCCGCTTTTCAGCCTGAACTGGTTCAGCATCATCCCGTCGATACCGGGGCGGCCTCCGAAGGAACTCCTCACCGGCTTGCTCTGTGTGACGGGGTACGTCAGGAAGGCGCTCGTGACGGTCGAGAACGAACGAACATCCGTCGACGCCGAACGCGAGGCGTTCGTCGAGTTCGCCGACTCCGTCCGGCGACTGGACGCTTCCCCACAGCGGGCGTTCGACGCGCCGACCGCGGCCGTGGTTTCTGCCTCCGCCGATCACGAACAGCTGGAGCGGATACAGCACCGATACCGAGAGACGGTGATGTCGGTTCCGGGGTACGAACGGACGTACGGGGAGACCCTCGAAGAGAACATGGCCGCGGAGTTCGGTGACGAACTGGCGGTGGCGGTCCTCGAGGGCCAGCAGTTCACGCCACAGCTCAAAGGCCTGCTCGTTAGCCAGGCCGAGGCGGCCGCGACCCAGCGTGAGTCGCTCCTGAAGGCGATCGACGGGGAGCGATGCTCGCTGACCGAGGCCGACGAGCGCCTCAAGCAGACTGAAACGGAGTTCGAAGGATGTGGGGAACTCGAGTTGACCGAGAAACCGTTCGAGGCGCTCGTCGAGGGCGACGAAGCGTTACGGCGCAACGAGAGACAGTGTTCGGAGCTTCTGCGTGACCGACAGCGCGAGATCCATCGGGAGGACCGCTGGCTACGCGGTTCCGGAGCGGCGTCGCTTCAGGGGTATCTCTATCGAAACCTCGACGTTCAGTTCCCGGCACTCAACGCGGGGCTCGAACGGATCAAACAGCTCCGCTCGCAGCGACGGACTATCGCCCGCGTGATCGCCCGGCTGGACTGATCGGCCCCGCCTCCGATCGCCGTGACGGTTTCACCGCCGGACCGACTATCCGCCGTCGCTTCGGTTTTCCCGTCGGATCAGATACAGTCCGAGCGACACGGCACCGGCGGCAAAGCCAGCGAGGACGACGAAAAGCGTCATCGCCGTGAAGTACGTCAGGAGTACGCCCGCGAGGGTCGCACCCAGCGCGCCGATGCCGAGCGTCCCGACGTAAACGTAGCCGAACGAGAGCCCACGGACGTTCGCGTCAGTGTATTTCGAGATGACGACCTGATTGATCGGGGCGGCGGCGAAGACGGTGAACCCGAGCAGTCCGGCGACAGTCAGAACCACGAGCAAGCCGGCTCCCAGCGATGGAATGAACACGAGCGCCAGGAGTAACAGTACCGAATAGGTGATAACGAGCGCGTACTCGGCCCGGAACCGATCCGCGAGTTTACCGCCGGTGTACTGGCCGAGGCCGCCGAGCAACAGCAGTCCGGCGTACACGTACTGGCTCGGTTCGAAATCCCGGCCGGCGAGTTCGACCGTGGCGAAAAGCGGGACGTCGGCGAGCAGATCGGGCAGGAACGTGATCGCTCCCCGGTAGTAGAGTCCATAGAGGATTCCGATGACGAAAACGAAGACGAAGCCGCCGACGAAGAGCAGTTTCGTGTTCGCGACGAACTCATCAACGCTGCGGATGGCGCCACTACCGTCAGTCGCGTCGCTGGCCCCGCGGGCCTCGCTACCGGCCGTCTCGTCGAACTCCATCGGCACGACGATCAAAAGCGCGATCACGACGGGGACGACAAGCGCCGCGGCGACGGCTCGCCACGGGAAGAAGGCGAGCAACACAGCCGCGAGCAGTGGCCCGATCGCGACGCCGACGTTGCCCGCAGCGCCGTGATAGGCGAACGCGGTGCCCTGCTGTTTCGCGCCACGGCTGATGAGCGCCAGTCCGGCGGGATGATAGATGCTCGCTGCGGCACCCCAGAGCAACAGCCCAGCGGTCAACACGACGATGTTCGGCGCGACGCTGATGATCCCGAAGGCAGCACCCATCCCGAGCAGACACAGAACGATGAGTCGTTTCGAGCTGAAACGGTCGGCAAGGATCCCGCTCGGGAGCGCACCGACGCCCGTCAGCGCGTAGCTCAGGCCGACTACGACGCCCAGAAACGCCGCCGTCGTCGCGTACACGTCCAGCCAGATGACGATGAAGATCGGGATGACCAGCTCGTAGGTGTGAAACATCGCGTGCCCGACCATCGTAAACGCCGTGAGCGTCCGGTCGTTTTGATCCATGGGTTCGGGGGATCACCCCCCGTCCGCGGCAGGAACCAGATCCCGGTGTCGGAGAACGACCGGAAGCGTATCACCGTTTTCGACGTTCTCCAGACGGTAGGACGCCCGGTCCAGCTCGATATCGGCGTCGGTCTCCGCAGCGGCGGCGGCCTCCGGCTGACGGGTGAAGACGTGCGCAACGCGACACACCGTCCCCTCGAAGGGGCTGTCGGCGTCGTCGGTCGAGAGCCGGACCCGGACGCGATCGCCGACCTCATAGGGCTCGTCGGGCGGCTGTTCGGTTCCGTCCATCGACCCTCACTCGTAGTAGCTGATCCGCTCGACGACCTCGGCGAAGGCGACGGTCTCGGCGACGTCCGTGATCTCGATCGCGACGCGTTCTCCCTTTTCGGTGTCGGGGACGATGACGACGAACCCGCGCTCGATGCGCGTGATCCCGTCGCCCTGATCGCCGATGTCCGCGATCTCGACGCGTCGGGTGTCGCCCACCTCGACCGGCGGGGCGGGCGTGTCGTACTCGTCCACGGAGTCGGAACCGGCCTCGGCATCGTCCGGGGGCGTCCGGTCGGGTTCCGGTTCGGCTGACTCCGTCGAAGCGGACGAACCGAGAATCGCGATCTGATACGTTCCGCCGGATCGCAGGTTCTCGTGTTCCAGTTCCCGTTTCGGGATCTCGATGCGTGCGACGTCGTCCTCGCTTTCGACGGTTGCGGTAAACAGACAGCGGAGTCGATCTGGGAGCTCCATAGTAGATACGTGTACAGTGCACAACTGAGCCGAGATACTTGAGTTTAGCTGTCCAAGAACGGGCAGCGAAGACGTCGAGCCGGCCCGACGGGTCACCGTATGGGCCGGCGAAACGAACGTAGATCGATCTATCGAGACGCGGCCGGAGCGCGTTGAAAACGCTGAGGGTGGTTCAACAGAGCAGTGTGTCTGAATCTGTAATAAAAACAGAGAGGACGTCAGTTCGGCGGATCAAACAGCGCGATCCACCAGATATCCGGACCGGGTCCGGTCGGAGTCTGGATCTGTTCGGGCATCAGTTCGGGATCTAACCCACCGTGGGGGGCCACTGCAAGGTGGACTTCAGCCCCCTCCGGGTTATTGAGCTGATCGCCAGCGAACGGTTCGGTGTTCGTCGAAACGCGTCCACTCAGGTTGAGTTTTCGGCCGCTGACCACGTGACCCGTAACGAAGAAGGCACCGTCCCAATCCTCGGCAGAGGGATCGTTGAACACGAACGCCCACAGTGTGAACGCCTCGGGGTGCCCAGGCCCGGAGAACACTCCTGTCTCCGGGTAATCGTACGTTCCCGGCTCCGGTGTGGGCATGGACAGACTCATCGAGATGCCGTTCTTCGTCCGTCGAAGCGTCGCACCGTCCTCCGCCACGACAGCTCCACCCATCCCTTGGCCGAAGACGTCCTCCGTCTGGTTGGTTACTTCACTGGCAGCCACAGCTCCGGTCATCCCGAACACGCCAACTGCAGCCGCACCGGTTTGTAACACTCTTCTGCGCGATACTGCGTCGAGTAGTTCGCTTCTGTTGGTCATGTTATCTCCTGTCTTCGTGCTTCTGTGCACCGAGCGAGATGCTCTTTACGCCGTATTTCAGACACGCGTTCGCGGCCTGATCCGAAACGAACTCGTATTCGGTGTTCTCTCGAACCGCAACCATCCCGAAGCCGGCCCGTTCGATCATCGTCGTGTAGTCGTCGACCTGTTCGGCACCGCCGATACAGGCGGCCCAAAGGTCCGCATCGTTTTTGATGCCGTCCGGCATCCGTCGTTCGCTGATGATGTCTGCAAGCGCCAACCGCCCGCCGGGTTTGAGGACTCGGTTCGCTTCCTCGAAGACCCGGCCCTTCCGGGCGGAGAGGTTGATCACGCCGTTCGAGATCACCGCATCGAACGATGCGTCCTCGAACGGAAGGTTCTCGATGTAGCCGTTGCGGAACTGGACATTGTGGAAGCCGTTCTCCGCCGCAAGGGTGCGAGCCTTCTCGAGCTGCTCGTCGGTCATATCGATCCCTGTCACTGTGCCGGTCTCAGTGACGTGTAACCCGGCGACGAAGGCGTCCATCCCCGACCCACTACCGAGGTCGAGTACAGTCTCGCCCGGCTCGAGCTCGGCCAGGTCGAAGTAGTAGCCGACACCCGCGAACGATTCGATCGCCGGGTCGGGAACATACTCGAGATCGTCGGAGTCGTAGCCGAGGCGATCGGCGAGGTCGCGGCCCGTCTCGAAGTGAAAGTCCGCATCGGCGGATTCCGCGACGTCCCGGTACATCGACTTGACCTCGCGTTCGAGTTTGTCCGTGTCGAGTGATTCACTCATTGTAGGTCACCAGTTAGTCGTCGCCCGCCACCTGAGCGGGCGTGTTGATGGTCATATCGACGTCCTGAGCGAGGGAGACGAACGTGTAGACGGGGGCTCGCCGTGCCCATTCGTCGACCAGATCCTGATCGAGATCTTCGCCGTCGATCTCGATTTCGGCTGTGAGGTTCTCGAACACCGAGTCGGCCTCTTTGAGTTCCTCGAGACTGAAGAGGACCGCCGGATCGAAGTCGGTTCGGACGCGCGTCTGGAGGTGGTTGATCTCGACGCCATTGGCGGCAGCGTTGATACTGATGCCGACGTTGATGCAGGCGGCCAGTGCCGACAGCGCGGCCTCTACCGGTTCGATCCGGTCGATCCCGCCAACCCATCCGCCAGCGTCCAGTACTTCCTTCCAGGCGCCGTAGGGGACCGTGTATTCGCGCGTTTCACGGGCGATCGTCTCGCCGCCGAGTTCGTAGCTGTCGATTTTCGCTAGGCTGTGCGCGGCTGTTCCCTCGTATGTCGCGGACGCTCCGAGACCGAGTTGAACGGCTTGGGGATTCTCTGCGGCATGTGCGGCGAACCCTTCGAGTGTTTCGAGGTCGATACCGTGCGACAGTTGTCGTTCGTCAGTCATGGTGTTGTCTCTCCCCGGTCAGAGAAACGTTTGTATCTCTTCCCGGCAAGAGCAGTTACGAAGCCGTCGATATTGTAGCTATTTTGTGGAAATCGGGCAATTACTGGCGTTCTTGCAGCCACTGCAAAAGAATCAGCAACTGCAGTTCGGTACTCGTCGAATCCGATCACGTCACGTATGTCACGACGCCCCGCGCTTTGGGAAAAGCAATCGAGCCAACCGGGGCGAAGTGGGGTCACTGGAACCCTTACCCGACGCTCGGTTGGGATTCAAAACCGCGTGCACTGGACCTGTAGGTTTCGTAAACCGCCTCCGCCCATTCGCGAACCGCCGGCGTGTCGGTGTCGATCAACGCATGTACCGTTCCGCTACCCGGCTCGTAACAACTGATCGTGACGCGGGCGTCGAGGAGACCGACTCCGTACGGAGGGAACTCGTCGTGCTCTAAAACGGTGAAGTTATCGTGGTGTTCCATCTCCGAACTGCGGACCGGGTACGTCGAAAGGAAATACGCGTGACACTCCGGTCGGTCGATCAAGGTTATGTCTGCGCCCTCGGCGACCAGCCGGTGGAGCAGGTCGAAACACAGATCCATCAGCGCGACTTCCGGGCGGAGAAACCGTACGGTAGTCGTTTCCCGGAGAAGCGACTCGAACCGTCTCGCCGGACGATACGGAGCGTCCGGTTCGGCGACAGTTACCGTCAACTCCGACCACGTGTCGAACGGAAGCTCACTAATCGTGTCGGGGAGCCAGTGCCAGACGTGACGCAGCTTTCGTTCAGTTTCGACTCGTTCGATCAGGTCGTTCATACCGGATGCGATAGCCTCCCCCAATCGTGTCGCCACGTACTGGTACCCGTCTTTGCGGACCCAGAATCGGTCGTTGAATTCCTCCAACGTTCGGCGCATCGTGGAGGACGAAACCCCGGTCAGCTCACAGAGTTCGGAGCGGCTCCGGGGACGCTCCGTCAGTGCGATGAGCGTCGGGACCCGGTGTTCGGACCGCGCGAGATACGCTATGTCGACGATCGGTGAGTCCGTAGTATGTTGTTTCATGGTAACACACTCCAATAGTGGACGTACGCCAAGGGGTACCAAAACGATTGTGCCCTCACACGCGACGCTCGATAGCTGGTCGTCGAGTTCGCTACTCAGATAGGGATTATCGTAGTCGGCCTAAGTTTTCGAACCGCTTCCTTCGGGGAGATATCTCGTTTTCCCGCCAGAGATCTATTGCCTCGCCGAGACGCCCTACGAGCGGTCGTCGAGTTTGATGATACCCTCGTCGTAGAGCGATTCGAGATCCGCCGCCGAGGCCGTCGTCCGATCGAGCAGCACCTCGAGCGTGTCCTCGCCGAGGTGCGGTCCGGTGTGTTTGACCCGGCCGGGCGTTTCGGACATCTTCGGGAAGACGCCGGAGAGCGTCACCTCACCGAGATCCTCGTCCTCGACCGTGATGAGTGCGTCCCGCTCCTCGACGTGGGGGTCCTCATAGATGTCCTCGATATCGTAGATTGGCGCGATCGCGGCGTTGTTCTCGTTGAAGATCTCGAGGACCTCCTCGCGGTCGTGTTCGGACATCCAGGCCTGGATCCGGTCGTCGATCTCGTCGATGTGCTCGACCCGATTCTGGTGGGTCTGAAAGCGAGGGTCCTCGGCCATCTCGTCGCCGCCGACGATCCGTAAGATCCGTTCGGCGATGCTCTGTGAGGAGGCCGACAGCGCGACCCACTCGTCGTCACCCGTCCGGTAGGCGTTCCGCGGCACCGAGTAGTTCGAGGCGCGGTTGCCCTGTCGCTCGCGAACGATCCCCTTCTGGTCGTACTCGATGACGTGGAAGTTCATCAGGGACGAGAAGATCGGCTCCAGCAGGCTCGTGTCGATGTACTGGCCCGTCCCGTCGTTGACGTCCCGCCAGTACAGCGCGAACATCGTCGCGAACGTCGAGTAGAGGCCGGCGAAGGCGTCGGCGAGCGGGAACGGCGGCAGCGTCGGCGGCCCGTCCGGCTGGCCGGTGAGATGGGCGAAGCCGCTCATCGATTCGGCGAGCGTCCCGAAGCCGGGGCGGTCTTTATAGGGCCCGTACTGGCCGAATCCGGTCGTTTTGACCATGACGAGATCGGGGTTCGTCTCGGAGAGCGACTCCCAGCCGAGGTTCCACTTCTCGAGCGTTCCGGGTCGGAAGTTCTCGAGGAAGACGTCGGCCTCGGCGACGAGGTCGTGAACGAGCGCCTGGCCCTCCTCGTGGTGGAGGTCGATGGCGACGCTCTTTTTGTTCCGTGCCATCGCCTTGATCTGGAGCTCCTCGTCGTGGAGCCCGTCACGGAGTGGGTCGCCGTACTCGGGGTGTTCGATCTTGATCACGTCGGCACCGAAATCCCCCATCAGGGTCCCCGTCCAGGGGCCGGCGAAGATGCCGGCGGCCTCGAGGACGGTCACCCCCTCCAGCGGTAACTCACCATCGTGGTTGGACATTGTAGTCGGGCTACCACAGTCGGTTACAAGAAGGTTGCCATGTTAGGGGACCCTGACGGTGGGCCGTCGCGGCGCCGTGTCGGGACGGGGCACCGAGAAAAAGATACCATGGTCGCACACACCGCATACGAAAGCATCACGGTCGATATCGAGGACAGCGTCGCGACGATCGAGTTCCATCGGCCCGAGAAGTACAACGCGTTGAACAACGACGTCATGCTGGATCTCCGGCGGGCGTTCGATGCGATCCAGCTCGATCGGGACATCGAGGCGGTCGTGATCACCGGCGAGGGCGAGGACGCCTTCTCGGCCGGCGCGGACATCACCGAGTACGGCGGCCCCTCCGAGGATCACGACCCGCTCCAGAAGGACCGACAGGAGCTGTTTTACGGGATGTACCGGACGGCGTTCGACTGTCACGCACCCGTCATCGCGAAGATCAACGGCTACTGCGTGGGCGGCGGACTCATTCTGGCGATGTACTGTGACATCCGCGTCGCCGTCGAGGACGCGAAGTTCGGCGTCCCGGTGACCGACATCGGCCAGATCCCGACCGGCGGATCGACGCGGCGGGCGATCGAACTCGTCGGCGAGGCGAAAGCCAAGGAGCTCGTCTACACGGCGGGGTACATCGACGCCGACGAAGCCGAATCGATCGGGCTCGTCAATCACACCGTCGAACGCGAAGCGCTCGATGAAACCGTCGACGGAATCGTCGACGCGATCACCGAGACGGGAACGAAAGCCGTCAAGAACTCGAAGAAGGCGATGAACGCCGCCGCACAGGCGAAGAACCTCGACGAGGCCAGAGAGTACGAGGCCGACGTCTGGTGGGAGCAGTTCGCGACCGAGGAGCGCCGTCGGCTCGTCGAGGAGTTCAACGAGTCCTGACTCGGTCGGGTTACGGCTTCATCGAGGCGCGAAACCGTTCGCTGGCTACGGGTTCAAAAGAGGTCCCGGAGCCACGCGACAGGCCCCCCGGAACGGGTCGATTCATCGGCGAGATTCCACCCCGCTTTTTCAGCGGCGTCCTCGAGTGGAACGAACTCCCAGCCCGTGTGGTCGGCCGCCCGCCGACCATCAGCGGTGAGGCCGACGAGAACGTGGCGAGGGGTGTTCGTCCGCTCGCGTGTCTCCTGTAACGTCAGCCACGTGTCACGTCCGTCGGGGACGAAATCGAGGTCCAGCTCGTGTGCCTCGACGGCGGACCGAACGGCGTCGCTGTCGTTTCCGATCACGCCGACGTACCGACTCCACGCCCGGGCGTCGCCGAGGGCGCCGTTCGGATCGTCGAGCCGTTCCAGCGCCGGGAGTTCGAGCGCGAGCGTCATCGCTCCCGCCGTCGGCTCCGTCGAGGTCGTGTCCATCGATCGGTCGTCAACACAGAGGGCTCGCACCGACAAAAGCCTGTGTTCGTCAGGTCGGGACACATCAATCTTCGGGACGTTTCGGTCGGATCGATCGGTTCGTGTCATCCGGACGGGTTTTAAAATAAATCATCGACGGTGTACGAAACGAATGGGCAGTGAGGACATCCCGACGGTTCCGTCACCGGAGCCGCCGGACGGCCGAAACGCGTGGTATGCGCCGTCAGTACGTGACCAATACGAGATCGTCCCCGGCGTCGTCGCGACGGTTTCGGAGGCTGACGGGGCGTTCAGCTACGAAACCCGGACGCCGACGCTGTCGGCGGAGGCGAAACGCGATTTCGAGTCGATCGAGACCCATTTCGCCGGGGCGGCCCCGACCCGGCCACGGACACGCGAGGGCGCGGCCGAACGGTTCCGTCGGGGGTTCGACGGGCGCTACGGGCGGGCGTTCGACCGGCTGGCGGACTGTACGCCAAGCGGGCGGCGACGGCTCGAATACCATGCGCTGGCGGAACTGCGATGTCTCGGCGAGTTGACGCCCCACGCCCTCGACGACGAGATCGAGATCGGAGATTATGGCGGCGAGGAGCTTTCGGTCCACCTGACCGACTACGCGCCCGCCCGGACTGGGATGTCCGATCCGGCGTTCCTCGAGTGGTTCGGTGCCGAGCGCATCGAGCGGTACACGGTCGCGTTCGCCGGATACGAGATCCCGGTCGTCCGGTACCGCGACCGACTGTTGGGGACCGACCCCTTCGAGCGGAAGTACGCGGTGCTCGAGCCGGCGCTGTTCCCCGAGGACGAACGGCTCATCGCCGAGTGCAAATCGCGGATCTGGGAGGCGGGGATCGACGGGGTCGACGACGGGTCGGCGTTCGAAGACCGTGTCGAGATCGTCCGCAACCGGGCCGAAGAGATCCTTTCGCGCCGACTCGCGGCAGAGAACGCCCGTGCGTGGATCGACACCGTTCGGAACCGGTGTCGGGAAACCCTCGCCGAGTACGGGATCGCCGCACCGTCGGTGGATCGGCGGTTCGACGACGGCCGTCTGGACGACCTGCTCTACTACGTGCTCCGTGATCTCGTCGGTTACGGGCAGCTGACGGTGCCGGTACGGGACCCGAACCTCGAGGACATCGAGGCCAACCGCGTCGGCGAGCGAATCAAGGTCGTCCCGGCCGGCGGGGATCGCGAGCCGACGAACCTCACCTTCGAGACCGAACGGGAGTTCGTCGACGTTGTCACACAGCTGGCCGCCGAGGACGGCGTCGAACTCTCCTCGAGTCGGCCCTCCGCGAAGGTGAACCTCGAACCGCCGGGGATCGAACAGACGATCCGGTGTGCGGTCGCGCTGCCGACGATCTCCGAGGACGGCCCGCACATCTCGATCCGGAAGCAGGCCGCGGACGTACTCACACCGATCGATCTCGTCGCAAGCGGCTCGCTCCCGACCGAACTCGTGACGCTTCTGTGGCTGCTGTACGAACACCGGGGCGTCGTGCTCTTTTCGGGACCGACCGGGGTCGGAAAGACAACGCTCATGAACGCCCACATGCCGTTCATCCGGTACGACGCTCGCCCGGTGAGCATCGATGAGGGATCACGCGAGGTGTTGCTTCCCCACGAGACGGGCGTGTCGCTGTCGACACGGGAACACCGCGACGAGTTCAAGAACGTCTCGATGGCCGACCTGATGACCGAGACGAACTACCTCAACCCCGACACGGAGGTCATCGGGGAGATCAACACGGCCGAATCGTTCGAGACCTTCAGCGAGGTGTTACAGACCGGCCACGGCGTCCTCGGAACGACTCACGCCGACGGGATCGAAAAGCTCGTCAACCGGGTCATCGAGAAGGGGCTGCCGCCGTATCTCCTCCTGGAGATCGATCTGGTCGTCTTCCCCCGACACGTCGACGGCGAGCGGTACGTCGGATCGGTCGTCGAGTTGCTCTCAGAGCGGGAGGCCGACGCGGCGGCGTATCCGACGGAAGCCATCGAGAAAGACGGGACGACCATTCATTACAACCGGATCCTCGAGCGGACGCCGGCCGGCGAGTGGACGTTCGCCTACCGCCACCCGGCGCTCGGGGACCCGACGGCCCGGCAGGGAACGCGAACGCTCGAACGACTCGCCGACCGGACGAACCGCTCGCTCGAGGACGTCGAAGCGGAGTTCCACCGCAAACACGGGTACGTCGAGTATCTGGTCCGGGAGGAGATCTCGGACGTCGACGCGCTCTTCGGGTTCCTGAGCGACCTCCGAACTGACGAGGCGGCGACGATCGAACGGCTCGATCGACGACGGGGCGCCGATGAGTAGCCGCGTTCGAACCGCCCTGGGCCGGCTCGATCGGGGTGTTTACGCGCTCTTTGCGCGGCACGCCGACCGGCCACGACACGACAGGGACCGGGACCGACACCGGGGTGCGGCGCTGTCGGCCGACTTCGAAACGTATCTCGCGCGGAGCTACGGGCTCTCGTGGCTCGTCGCGGTCGCCGCGGGCTCGCTCGTGCTCCTGTTCGGGCTCGTTCTCGTGCCGACGGTACCGGGAACGTTGACTGCGTTCGTCTCCTCGGCAGCCCCGGGCGAGTGGGCCGCGGTGCCAGCCTCCGGTCGATCTCTCGTCCTCGGTGCATCGGTACTCGTCGCCGCGTCGGCGAAACGGATCACGGTCGCACTCAGTGGGGCCTACCTCCGGTGGCGGGCGGGTGCCCGGCGGGCGGCGGTCGAGCGCTCGCTCCCGGGGGCCGTCCGATACCTCCGGACGCTCGCGAACGGAAGCGAGGGGCGGCGGACGATGCTCCGGAAGGTCGCCGAGCGGGACGCCTACGGCGAGGCCGGCACGGAGTTCGAACGCGTTCTCGAGACGGCAGCTGTCACCGGCAGCCTCGATGCCGGCCTCCGGACCGTCGCCCGGGATACGCCATCGAAAGCGCTTTTCGCCCCGTTTCTGTTGAAGTTCCGCGAGCACGCCAGCCAGGGCACGGCGTCGCTTCGTGAGTACCTCGAGATGGAGTCACGGATGCTCTCACACCAGCAGTCGCGCTCGAGACAGCGCGCCGGCGACTACCTCGAACTGCTCGCCGAGGTGTTCGTCGTCCTGCTTTTCGTACCGGCGCTTTTCGTCGTCGTCACGACCGTCGCGAGTCGCTTCGTTCCGTCGCTCTCGGGGACGGTCGGGGTTCCGGGCGATCCGACGGTCCGGGCGCTCGTCGTCTACGGGAACGCGGCGTTCGTCCTCGGGGTCGGGGCGTGTGCGGCGGTGCTTGTCGCTCGGCTCCGACCCGCGACCCACAGCCGGACGTACGAACGGCCGCCGGGTCGGGAGACGCTCTCGACGGCGCTTTCGAACCCCGCGAGTGCGGCGTTCGTCTTCGCGTTCCCGGCCGTCGTCGTCGGATGGGGGCTGTGGGCGGTCGGCGAACCGCTCGTGAACGTCCTCGTGCTCGGATACGCGGCCTACGGACTGCCCGTCGGGACCGTCGCGGTGAGCCGGGCCCGACTCGACGACGCGAAGGACAGGGAGATCCGCGATTTCGTCCACGCGGTCGCCGGCTACGTGAGTCTCGGTCAGCCGTTCGAGACCGCCGTCGAATCCGTCGCCGCGGAGGTCGAGTTCGGCGCGCTACAGGACGACGTCGACGACCTGGCGTTCCGGCTCGGACTGACGACCGGAAGCGCCGGGATGGACACACGCCGGGAGGCCCTCGAGCGGTTCGTCGCACGCGTTGGAACGCCGCTTTCAGAACAGACCGTCGGGCTCGTGACCGGCGCGTTGGCCGTCGGCAGCGACGCCGAGACGACCTTCGAGACGCTACAGACCGAGGTCGGATCGCTGTACCACCAGCGCAAGGAGCTACAGTCCGCGCTGTCGGTCTACGTCGCCGTCGGCTGGGCGATCGCGCTGCTCGCGATCGGAGCCGTTCTCGCGGTGGAACTCTACGTCTTCGAGGGGGTCACACTCGTTTCGACGGCCATCGACGTGGAGCCGGTGACGCGGCCGGACGCGATCGGCTTCGGGGCCGGAACGCGGCAGTTGTACGTCGTGACACAGGCGACGGTGCTCGCGTGTGGCTGGTTCGCGGGCGTCGCCGCCCGCGGACGGTACACGGCGCTGCTCCATTCGTCGATGCTCGCCGTGACCTGTTATCTCGCCTTCGTGGGGGCCGGAGCGATCTGAGGCGCCCGGAGTCGACAGCGACAAGCGAGGGGCGACCGAACCGGCGGGCGTGCAGCGGATCGGCACCGCCCTGGAGAGAGCCGGCGTGATCGAAAAGCGGCGGCTACGGGCGGTGACGGATCTGGCTTGGCCCCGGATCGTCACCGGCTTTGCGATCATGTCGAAACAGACGGTCGATTTAGCGCTCGTCGGGATCGCGCTCGGATCGACCGCCGTCGCGGGGCTGGCCTTCGCCGGCGCCTTCTGGCTGCTCGGCAAGTTCGTCGCGATCGGGCTGGCCGGCGGGACGGTCGCGCTCGTCTCCCAGCAGTACGGCGCCGGAAACGACCGACAGGCCTCCCTCATCGTCAAGCAGAGCGTCCTCCTCGCCGCCGTCGTTTCGATCCCGGTGACCGCGATATTCGTGTTCGGCGCCGAGCCGCTCGTCGCGCTCGTCGGCGACGACGCCGGCGACGCGGCCGTCGGCCACGGCGCGCTCTATCTCGCGATCGCCGCCCTCGGACTCCCCTTCGAGTTCCTCAACATGATCGCGAGTCGGACCTACGCCGGGATCGGCAACACGCTCACCCCCATGGTCATTCGGAGCGTGGGGGCGGCGGTGAACATCGTCATTTCCGCGACGCTCATCTTCGGGTTCGGCCTCGGCGTCGCCGGGGCGGCGATCGGAACCGTCGTCTCCGTCGCTGCCGTCACCGTCGCCTTCGTTCCCGGCATGTTCGGCCGGTCGTATCTCGGTCGCGGCGTGTTACCGGTGCCGCTGCGGCTCGACGGGCCCGTTCTCGCGCCGGACGTCATGCGCGAACTCGGGGAGGTGTCGACGCCGCTCGTCGGCCGCCGGATCGCGGAAGGTATCGTGACGTTCCCGCTTTTGGCGATCGCGGCGACGTTCGGCCCCGTGGTCGTCGCGGCCTACGCCGCCGCCCGCCGGATTCGGGCGCTCATGGACTGCATCTCGTGGGGGTTTTCGATCGCCTCGAGCACGCTCGTCGGACAGCACCTCGGCGCCGACGACGAGGGCGAGGCGACGGCCTACGGGAGCCAGATCATCCGTCTCTCGGCGGCGATCAGCCTGTTGACGACCGTCAGCGTGGTCGTGTTCGCCCGCCCGATCGCCGCCGTCTTCGTCGAACCGGCGGAGGTCGACGCCGCGACGACGTTCGTTCGCGTCGCCGCCGTCAGCGCGATCGGGCTGGCGGTGAAAGCCGCCGCGACCGGCGTGCTTCGAGGGGCCGGCGACACGCGGATCCCCTTTTATGCCGCGCTCGTCGGGCTGTACGTCTTCGCTCTCCCGGCGGCCGCCCTCGGCCCGATCACCGCCGTCGGCGTGTTCGGGCTCTACGCCGCGCTGTTGTTCGAGGCGGTGGTGCCGGCGGCCGTGACGCTGTGGCGGTTCAACACGGGGGAGTGGCGGGAAGTGAGCAGGCGGTACCGACCGACGCCGGGGGGCGGCGACTGAGAAACCGTCAGCCAGCCACTCGCTGGAGGCCAGTTTCGATTTCCAAAGACACAAACCGGTATGCCGGGTAGCGATCCGTCGTGAAGCCGCTCCGTGCGCCGCTGTCGGAGACCGATTACGCCACGCGGATGCTTCTCGTGCTCGCCGCCGGGTGGGCGACGCTGCAGACCGGACGGTTCCTCTTGCCGCCGCTTTTGCCGCGGATCTCCGAGACGCTCGCGTTCACGCCGGGCGGAATCGGACTGACGCTGACGGCCTTCGGACTGGTCTATGCCGCCGTCCAGTACCCGAGCGGGAGCTACTCGGACATGCTGAGTCGTGCGACGCTCATTTTACCGGGGTTCGTCGTACTGGTGGCTGCGTTCGTCCTCATCGGGATCTCGGTCACGGCGTGGGTGTTCGTGCTTGGCGTCGTGGTTCTCGGCGTCGGGAAGGGGCTGTACACGAGCCCGTCGCGGGCGTTGCTCAACGACCGGTTCGAAGGGCGGCAGGGGTACGCGCTCGGTATATACACTGCCGGGACGGATCTCGGCGGTCTCGTCGCGTCGGGGCTCGCCGTCCTCGTGCTCGCGACGGCGGTGTGGCAGGCGGCGTTCGTGCCGGTCGTGACGGTCCTCGTGGCGGTGACGGTTCTGTTCGTGATCTGGAACCGGGAAGCCTACGAGTTGCGAAGGGTCCGTCTCCAGCCCGGCGAGACGCTCGGACGGATCGCCGCCTCCAGAGAACAGCGCGAGATACTGCTCGCGTTTTCGCTGTTTTACTTTTTCACCGGCGGACTGACGAACTTCTTTCCGACGCTGCTCGTGGCGCGAGGCTTTTCGGAAACCGTCGCCGGCGGGAGCTTCGCGTTGCTGTTCGCGGTCGGTCTTCTCGCGAAGCCGCTCGCCGGGAACGTCAGCGACAGGTTCCCGCGACTCGGCGTTGCGGTCGTCGGACTGCTCGTGACGACCGCCGGGATCGGGATCGTTCTCGCCGCACCGACGCTTCCGGCGGTCGCGTTCGGGACGGTGTTGACTGCGATCGGATACAAGGCGCAGTTGCCGATCGTCGACGCCCTGGTCATGGAAGCCGCGCCGGACGGGAACGTCGGAAGCGATCTCGGCGCTGCCCGGGCCGTGTTTCTCGGTGCGAACGCGCTCGGCCCGGGGGCCGTCGGGATCATCGCCGAGTTCGCCGGGTTCGAGGCGGCCTTCGTCGTCCTCGCGGGCGGGCTGGTCGTCGGGGCGGCCGTACTCGCCCGATCCTCGCGTCGGTGATCGACGCCTACCCGTCGACGGGCGGCCCCTCGAGGATCGCCCGTGCGAAGACGGCGGTCACCTCGCGGATCGCCTCGGGATACGTCTCCTCTTTCGGGCTGTGACTGATCCCGTCGACGCTGGGGACGAACACCATCCCCGTCGGGACGCCGGCGTGTTGGACGTTCATCGCGTCGTGGCCCCCGCCGCTCGGAATCGTCCGGGACGGGACGTCGAGGTCGGTGACGATATCCGTCAGAAGCTCCCCCATCCGATCGTCGAGTTCGACGGGCGGCGAGCGGTCGACCAGTTCGGTCGAGACGTCGAGATCGCGGGCTTCGGCCACGGATCGGACCGAGTCGAGCACCCGCGATTCGACGTCGTCGCGGTAGGGTTCGTCGTTGCTCCGGATGTCGATCGAGAGTGTGACCTCGCCACAGACCTTGTTGATCGCGCCGCCGACCGGCGAGAACTCGCCGACGGTCGCGACGAGATCGCCCGATTCGGCGGCGTCGCTGGCGATCGCCTCGATCTCGGTGACCATCTCGGCCCCGCCGGCGATGGCGTCCCGCCGCAACGTCATCGGCGTCGCCCCCGAGTGGTCGTAATCGCCCTCGACGGTCACGCGGTGTCTGACCGGACCGCGGATGCTGCTGACGATGCCGAGCCGTTCGTCGGCCTCGTCGAGGACGCGCCCCTGTTCGATGTGGGTTTCGAGGAAGCCGGCGATCCGATCCATGTCGATGGTCGGCTCGGAGAAGTTCTGAGGTGTGAGCCCCTGCGATTGCATCGCCTGCCACATCGGAACGTTACTCTGGTCGGTCGCAGAGAGGTCCTCGACGGTGAGCTGGCCGAGGGCGCCGCGACTCCCGACCGCCCACTGGCCGAACCGGGAGGACTCCTCGCCGCGGAAGATCACGAGCGTCGGGGCGACTTCGGGGTCGCCTTCGGCGTAGGCGGTCTGGATCGCCTCCAGTGCGACCACGACGCCGAGCGAGCCGTCGAGTCGGCCGCCGTTGTACACCGAATCGAGGTGACTGCCGAGGAACAGCGACCGCTCGGCGTCGGGGTCGGGGGTCGCGAAGACGTTTCCGAGATGGTCCGTTCGGAGCTCGAAGGAGTCGTCGAGTTCCGAACAGACGTACTCGATGGCTTCGGTCTCCTCGTCGGTGTAGGCGAGTCTGGTCACGCCGCCGTCGTCGGTTTTGCCGATCTCCCAGAGCGCGTCGAGACGGCGCTGGATCCGGTCAAGGTCGATATCCGAGAGCATCATAGATACTGTCAATCCGTCGAAACGGAGATATGCAGCATCACGTCGAACGGTTAAAAAGAGTTCGCTCAGGGCGGGCGAATCCGATCGGGTCAATGTTTTTCGGATCCGAACGTCGGGAGCCGATCAGAATCTTTTTTTGGGCGCGGCGGCTGTGACGGACAATGTCCGAGATCGCAGAGAAAATCAAGGCCGCCGGGGCGATAAAGAAGGGGAAATTCAAGCTCTCGAACGGCTCGCTGACGGATTACTACGTGGACAAGTACGTCTTCGAGACCCAGCCGGACGTCCTCGACGCCGTCGCCGACGAGATCGCCTCGCGACTCGACCCTGACGAGGTCGACGTCATCGCCGGACCGGAACTGGGTGCGGTGCCGCTCGTGACCGCCGTCTCGCTCCGAACCGGGATCCCCTGTGCGTACATCCGAAAGGGACAGAAACACTACGGGACACAGGCCCGCATCGAGGGCAACATCGAGAAAGGACAGCGTGTCGCGATCGTCGAGGACGTCACGACGACCGGTAACACGATCCTCGATACGGCCGAACTCGTCGAGGAAGTCGGCGGAATTCCGACACATCTGATCGTCGTCGTCGACCGCAACGACGGGGCCGAAGAGAACGTCGCCGAGGCCGGCTACGAACTCGAGTATCTCGTTCAGGTGGGCGAGGAGCTCGACATCGAGGACGTTTGATCGGGGACATCTGAGTGGGGTCGTCTAAGCGAGGCGTTTCGGCGTTCGTATCCGTTCTGGCGAGTGACAGTCTGGTTTCAGTTACAACAGCGCGTCGGCGAGGGCATCGATCTCGTCGACGACGATGTCGGGGCGGTGGGGCCAGCCGCCGAACGGGTTGTCGTGGCGGTTCAGAAACCCGCCGCGTGCGCCGAGGGCCTTCGCGCCGACCAGATCGAACGTGTGGGCGGTGACGAAAAGCGTCTCGTGTGGCGCCACGTCGAAGCGCTCGAAACACAGTTCGTAGGACGCGGGATGGGGTTTGTACGCCCCGGCCTCGGCGACGGAGACGACGCCGTCGAGATCGGTCCCGAAGTTCTCACGAACCGCCTCGAGCATATCGGGGTCGCCGTTCGAGAGCCCGACGAGGGCGTACTCCTCGCCGAGTCTGGCGAGCGCGTCGTCGACGTCCCCATAGGGCTGAAGCTCCTTCCATTGTCCGATGACGGCCCTGACCTCCGCGTCGGGAACGTCGAGCCCGATCTGTTCGAGCCGGTAGGCGAGCGCCCGCCGGCTGATCTCCTTGAACGGCGTATGTGGCCCGGCGATCAGTGAATCGATCATCGAGTCCCGGAAATGCATCGCGAGATACCGCCGAAGCAGGATCTCGGGATCGTAGTCACTGTCGTGAGCCGAGAGCAACTCCCCGAGGGCGGGGACGAGTGTCGATTCCCGATCGAGGAGCGTGTCGTACAGATCGAACGCGATGACTTCCGTCTCCGCTTCGAGCGTTTCGGTCGCGATCGGTTCCATACCGACGGGTCGTCGTGGGGGTGCTTAACATCGGCGGCGAGAACGGCGTGTTACCGGGGCGGCTCAGAGCGCGTCCCGGATGATATCCTCCAGTTCGTCCTGATCGATCCGGCGGGGGTTCCCGACGAGCAGCCGTTCGAGTTGGCTCGCGCGCTCGGCCAGATGCGACACGTCGGACTCGTCGACGCCCAGCGAGGAGAGGCCGCCGTCGATGCCGACGTCCGCGGCCAGCTTTTCGACGGCGCGGGCGGCGGCCTCGGCGGACTCGTCGCGGCTCAGACCGGCCGTGTTCTCGCCGAGGATCTCGGCGATCTCGGCGTAGCGATCGTAGGCGCTCGTCGCGTTGTACCGCATGACGGCCGGCAGGGCGTGGGCGATCGTGACGCCGTGTGGAGTGTGTTTGACCGCACCCGCAGCCATCGCGATGGCGTGGGTCGCGCCGAGTCCGGCGTTGGTGAAGGCGGCGCCGGCCATGAAGCTCCCGAGCAGCATCTCCCGGCGAGCCCCGAGGTTCTGCCCGTTGTCGACGGCGTTCCGGAGGTTGTCACCGACGCGTTCGATCGCGGATCGGGCGAACAGGTCGGTGACGGGCGAGCGACCGTTGTAATCCGGCCGATCCGAGCGTCGTTCGGGGGCCGGCTTGGCGTCGTAGGGGCGGGTCACGTAGGCCTCGATCGCGTGCGAAAGGGCGTCCATCCCGGAGGAGGCCGTCGGGCCGGGCGGCAGCGACACCGACAGCGCCGGGTCGAGGACGGCGGCGTCGGGACGTTGATACCGGCTGGAGATCCCGACTTTGAGGTCCTCTTCGGGCAACGAGATGACGGTCACCGGGGAGGTCTCGGCGCCGGTACCGGCCGTCGTCGGGACGGCGACAGTCGGGATCCCCGGGGCGGGAACGGGTTCGCCGCCGCCGGTCGGCGGAGCGACGTAATCGAGCACGTCACCGCCGTGTTCGGCGACCACGCTCGTCGTCTTCGCGACGTCCATCGCGCTACCGCCGCCGAGGCCGACGACGAGGTCCGGGTCAGCCGCCTCCGCGGCGGCGATCGCCGCCTCGAAGACCCCGAGGTCGGGATCGGGCTCGACGCCGTCGAAGACCGTAAACTCGATCGGGGCGAGCGTCGCCGTCACGTCGTCGACGATCCCGGCCTCGGCGAGCCCCGGATCGGTGACGACGAGCGCCGAGTCGGCGCCGAACTCCCCGCCGATGTCACCGAGTTCCCCGATCGCACCGACGCCGTTGGTGACGTTCGGCGTGACGTTCAGCTCCCAGACGGATTCGGGCGTATAGGACATACAGAGCGTATCGCGAGGCGGTCGCAAAAAGATACCCGTTCGAGGTGCCAACGGCCACCAAAACACTCTTGCGATCGCTGTCTGATCACCCGTGTATGTCCGAGAAACCGGTGGTATACCTGACACGGGAGATCCCACAGGACGGCCTCGATCTCCTCGAAAAACACTGTGAGGTCCACGTCTGGCCGGACCCGATCGAGCCGCCCCACGAACGGCTGGTCGAGCGGCTCTCGGAGCTGGAGGCCGACGGGCTGTACTGCAACGTCGCCGACACCGTCGACGAGGCGGTGTTGGACGCCTCGCCGAACCTCAGATCGATCGGGACGATCTCGGTCGGCTACGATCACATCGATATGGAGGCGGCAAAGGAGCGCGGGATTTCCGTCGGACACACCCCCGGCGTGCTCGCGGAGACGACGGCCGATCTGGGGTGGGCGCTTCTGATGGCCGGCGCCCGCCGGATCGTCGAGTCTCACGGACACGTCGAGGCAGGCGAGTGGGAGACGTGGGGGCCGACCGTCCTGCTCGGACGGGACGTCCACGAGGCGACGCTCGGGGTCGTCGGCCTCGGACGCATCGGAACGGAGTTCGCCCGCCGCGCCGCCGGCTTCGATATGGACGTCCGCTACAGCCACACGAGTCCGAACGAGGAGGCCGAAGCGGACCTCGCGGAGTACGGTATCGACGCCGAGTACTGCGAACTCGAGGAACTCCTCGATCAGTCCGATTTCGTCTCGCTGCACGTTCCGTTGCTCGAGGACACCTACCAGTTGATCGGCGAGGCCGAACTCCGGCGGATGGACGAGACGGCCGTCCTCGTCAACACGGCCCGCGGCGAGATCGTCGATACCGAGGCGCTCGTCGAGGCGCTCGAAAACGACTGGATCGGCCACGCCGCCCTGGACGTTTCGGACCCGGAACCGATCGATCCCGGACACCCGCTCATGGCGCACGCCCCCGAGAAGCTCACGATCACGCCGCACATCGGAAGCGCGTCGACGGAAACGCGAAGCGAGATGGCCGTCATGACCGCCGAGAACGTACTCGCGGGACTCCGCGGCGAGACGCCGCCGTACGACGCCTTCGAGGACGCCGGGCTCCGGTGAGGGTCGTCGCGTCCGGTCGTCGGCTACCGCCGGACGGGATTCAGCGCTCGAAACAGTGCATAGGGCCAGATATACTGCCCCGTTAGATGCGTGTACGGAACTCCCGTCGGTCGCGCCGCCGAGACGGGACACCGAGAATCACCCGAAAGAAACATGCCACCGAAGGAATCCCGACCACGGCCGACCGACGCACGGATGTTGACAGCGGACAGCGGCTGGAGCATCAACGAGCTCCTCGTTCCGTTCATGAGCCTGTTTTCGGTGACGACCGGCATCGCGATCTTCACCGCCGGCACCGCCCCGACCGGGTCACCGGTTCCACTGCTCTCGGTCGCGTTCATCGCGGCCGGCGTTCTGTTCTGGTTCGGGTCGGCCGTCGAAATCGGGGCGTGAACGCGCTCCGGGACGGGCGGCCAGTCGTTCGATCGAGATCGATCGAAACCTCTCCGACGGTTCGACGGAACTGTTTTGGCCCCTCTAAGAGACATACTACCATGCACCGTCGTGATGTACTCCGATCGTGTGTCGGCGCGGGTGTCGTTCCGCTCGCCGGCTGTTTCGGCGGCCGCAACGAACCCCTCTTTCGGGAGGGATTCGAGGACGGAATCGGCGACTGGGAAACCGGCGCCGCGATCGGTCCGGAGGTCGATATCGAGGCGTTCGAGTGGGAACTCGACGTCTCCGGGACGGAGGCCGCGGAGGGCGAACGGTCCCTGCGGATCTGGAACGGGGGCGATTACGACGACGGTGTCACGTGGGGGGTCCATTCGGTCTCGATCGAACCGGGCGAGGCGTACGACGTGACGGTCAGCGCACAGTTCTGGAGCGAATCGGAGTCGTTCAATTTGATCCGCAGCGCCGTGATGTATCTCGGACCCGAGCCGCCCGAATTCGAGGAGGACTTCCCGCACCCGGGCGTAAACACGTCGGAGTTCGGCGAGACGCCGCACGGCGGCCTCCGGGAACCGCTGTGGCTCACCGACGGCTGGCGGACGTACACCTTCGGGTGGACGACGCCGGAACTCTCGACTGAGACGCTCTATATCGCCCTCGGAACCGCCGTCGTCTGGGAAACCGACGCGACACATTACGTCGACGATATCGTGATCGAAGCCGATCCGCGGTGATCCCGGCGGGCGGTATCTGACCGAACGACTGGGACAGAGAGGGGGCACGGACCGTCGCTTACCGTCCTCGGTGACGCCGACAAAGCGACGAACCACCCCCGTCATCGTCTCGTTTCGGCGCTGGCTGTCGTTCGCCGGTATGCAAAAAGTACCGAGCGCGTACGACGCAGTATCGAGTGCGTACGACGCAGTAACGAGCGCGTATTTATCGTCCCGCCCGACGTACGGGAGCCATGGCACGCAGAATAAAATTCAAGAACGTCTCGACGGTGCTCGAGGAAGTCGAGTACCCCGCCGAACGGACGGTAATGGCGGACGAACTCACGGACGTGACGCTAGTGTTGGCGGACGGCGAGGCGAACCTCGGCGAACTGATCGCCGAGACCGCCGGTGAGACGTTCGAATCCGCCGACGATATCAAGACGGAACTACACAACGTGCTTCCCCGGGAAGCCGTTGGCGAACCGTACCAGTCGGAAGGGGACGCCTGAGCCGGTCTAGAGGGGGCCGAGTTACCCACCCGGTTGCGACGGCGGCTTTTCGGTCGATACCTGTTCCCCCTCAGTTATCCGGGTACCTGTTCCCCCTCAGTTATCCGGATCGATCGCGCTCGGGATCGGGACGTCACCGCCGAAAAGACCGATCGTTTCGCCGATCGTCGTCTCGTTTTCCAGCGCCGCAACGACCGTCTCGGCGACGTCGGCGCGGGCGATAGGTTCTTTCTCGCCGCCGTGGTATTCGAACTCCGTCGATATCGAACCCGTCGCCGCCTCGTCGGTGAGCGTCGTCGGTCGGAGGATCGTGGCGTCGAGCGACGACCACTCGAGGTAGTCGTCCGCACAGCGTTTGGCGACCCGGTAGGCCCGGATCGCGCCGCCGCCAGCGAGAGGGTCGCTCGCGTTGTGGGCGCTTATCATCACGTACCGATCGATGCCGTGCTCGAGACAGGCGTCGACGGTCCGTCTGGCGCCCCAGAGGTCGATCAAGAGCGTCTTGTCCCAGCCGGTATCACCGCCGGAGCCGGCCGTGAACACGACGGCGTCGGCACCCTCGAGTGTCGACTCGAACGCCCCTTCGAGGTCGCCGAGGCGCGGTTCGCCGCCACGGTCGCGGACGGCGTCGAACTGTGATTCGTCCCGAACGATCCCGATCGGGTCGTGTCCGGCGTCGGCAAGCCGGGACAGTAGCTCTCGACCGATTCCGCCGTTGGCGCCGATAACTGCGACCTGCATGGTGTGGTGTACCGAGACGGTCGGGAGGAATAGATGCTGTGGTCGCCGTTTACGATGGGGTTCCGACTCGAGAACGTGTGGCTGTCACGGGTGAGTGACGCCTTTCAGGCCAACTCCAGCCGATACAGCGCAACGAGGACGGCGAGCAGCGCCACCTCAAGCGGTTTACTCACCGTCGCGTACGTGTCGGAGACGAGATGGACCCAGACGGTCTCGATGACGCCCGTGTCGTGTCCGTGGGCCTGGATGTGTGGCCAAAAGGCCCCGTGATCGAGGACGGTATGCCAGGCGACATACCCGAAAAGGAAAACGAGCATCAGCGCGATGCCGCCGAGATACACCGCCCGGACGAACAGGCCCTGATACGCGAGAACGATGCCGAAAACGATCAGAAAACCGGCGAGAGTGAAGGCGAGCGGCCGGGGATCGAACAGGGTACCGATCTCGAGGAACATCACGAGCCGGGGGGCCCCGAGACGTGGGTGAAGCAGGTGGACGGCGGCGACCGCGACCGCCAGCACCGCCGCGAGATATCGTAGCTCCGTCACTCCCAGCGAGGGGCGGCTTTCGCCACGTTCTGCCATCGTCGAACGTCGGAAGAGAGAAAGCAAAACCGTTGCGATCCGGTCACGGAAGCGTCGCCACGTTCCGGTTGTCGTGAGCGTCCATCGAAGCTTTCACCCGAACTGGGATCCCCTGCCGAACGACTCCCACGACGACAGGTCCGATCCATCGATGGAGCACCGACAGCGATTTCTGTCGACTCTATCGGTGGAAACGACGAAGCCGACGAGGCGACAGCCCGTCGGGAAGTCGACGTCGGAGAGCGTCTCAACCGTGCTTCGAGTGGGTTGTGGGGTGATGGGTTTCACCCCCGGTCGCTGTAACGGGGAAGCTTTAATATCGAACGACAGAGCTAACCAGTGTATGCTTGAAGTTGAGAATTTGACCAAGTACTACGGCGACTTACTCGCCGTGAACGACCTGTCTTTTAAAATAGAGGAGGGTGAGTTCGGGACGTTGCTCGGGCCGAGCGGCTGTGGAAAGAGCACCACACTTCATACGATCGCCGGACTGATCGAACCGACCGACGGGGCGATCTACCTCCGAGGCGAGGACGTCACGGATCAATCGCCCGACGAGCGAAACATCGGGATGGTGTTTCAGAGTTCGGCGACGTTTCCCCACATGACCGTCGGCGAGAACATCGCGTACGGGCTGAAAATGAACGGGTTCAGCCCGGACGAGATCGACGAGCAGATCGACAAATACCTCGAACTCGTCCAGATCGGCGAATACAGGGACCACAAGCCGGGCGAACTGAGCGGCGGACAGGAACGGCGTGTTTCGATCGCCCGTGCGCTCGCCTACGAACCCGATATCCTCCTGCTCGACGAGCCGCTCACGGGACTCGACCGCGTCCTCCGTCAGGAGCTACGCAACCAGATCAAGCAGGTCCAGCGGGAAGTCGAGGTCACGACGCTGTACGTGACCCACGATCAGGAGGAGGCGCTCTCGATGTCGGACAAGATCTTCGTGCTCAACGACGGCGAAAAACAGCAGGAGGGATCGCCGACGGAGATCTACGACCAGCCCGCAAACAGCTTCGTCGCCGATTTCGTCGGCAAATCCACGACACTCGAGGGGACCGTAGCCTCACACGATCCGCCACGAGTCGATACCGGTTCGGGACAGATACCTGTCGGCGGGAACGCACTCGAGGGGCTCGAACAGGGAGACACCGTCCGTCTGTACATCCGGCCGGAGGATCTCGAGATCTCCCTCGATAACGAAGGAAACAAAGCCACGCTCACCGGGCGGATCATGAACACGGAGTATCTCGGGACCTACAGCGAGCTTACCGTCCAGCTGGCATCCGGAGCACGGGCGATCGCCCACACCAGCACGTCGAAGAGCTTCGGCGTCGACGATGAGATCGGTCTGGAGTTCAGCCCCTCGAACGTCATCGTCATAGAAGTATGATCCGAAAAGACATCCCCCTCCCGAGCGTCGTGAAGCGGTACGGCTCCGCGAGGGGGCTCGTTGCGATCGGGCTCGGGTTCTTGACGGTGTTCTATATTATTCCCATCCTCCTGTTGTACTGGCAGAGTCTGAACTTCGGTGAGGGGAGCCTGTTCGCGAACTACGAACGGGCGCTGAGCGGGATTTACGTGCGTATCCTGTTTCGGTCGTTCTACTACGGCGTGCTCACGACAGTCTTCACCATCGGGCTGGGATACATCGCCTCGTATTATCTCGTGTTCAGATCCAACAGGGAGAAGTTCCTGCTGGGGTTAGTCGTGTTGCCGCTCTGGATCGCGTACGTCATCCGGTATCTCGGAATTCAGCTGTTTCTGTTCCGTTCGGGACCGGTCGTCGCGCTGTTCGGAACGGACTTCGGATTCCTCTTTTCGACCCGCGGTGTGGTGCTCGGGCTGACGGCCGTGTTCCTGCCGTTCGCGATCCTTCCGATCTACAACTCGCTGACCTCGATCGATGAGGATCTGATCCAGGCGTCACGCGTCCTCGGGGCGAATCGGCTCCGGACCGTTCGGTCTGTGGTCTTCCCGTTGAGCCTCTCCGGCGTCGTCGCGGCCGGATTGATCGTCTTCATCCTCGCGACCGGATCCTTCCTCGCACCCGCCGTTCTGGGTGGCCCACAGAACACGATGATCGCGAACGTCATCGAGCAGTCGTACGGGAATCTCAACGTGGGACTCGCAGCCAGTCTCGCGGTCGTCTACACGACGCTCCTGCTCGTCGTGATTTTGGCGTTTAACTCCTACATCAACCTCGGGGAGGTGTTGGGCGAGCTATGAAAACCGATCGCCTCAACCTGCTCGGGTATCTCCCCGTCGTCTGGCTCGTCTACGCGCTGTTGCTTATTCCGGTCTTCATGGTTATCCTCACGTCTTTCACGCCGGGAGGTGCTCCGACGATACCGACCGACGGACTTTCCGTCAGATGGTACGGAGAACTCGCACAGAGCACACAGATACTCAACGCGCTGTTCGTCAGCACGGTCGTCGCCGTAGTCGCCGCCCTTCTTTCAACCGCCCTCGGCACCGTCACCGCGTTCGGCTTCGTCCGAAGCGAGTTCCCATACAAGGAGTCACTCTCGACGCTGCTTCTCTTGCCGCTGATGATCTCACCGGTGATCACGGGACTGGCGCTCGTTCAGTACGGCGGCATAATGGGGCTGACAGGGGCGTATCCGCTTTTGATCCTCGGACACGTCCTGCTCACACTGCCGTACGTGTTCCTGATCATCCGTGCGCGGCTGGTCACGTTCGACGAGACGCTCGAGGACGCCTCCCAGATCATGGGCGCGAACAAACTGGAGACGGTGGTCAACGTCACGCTCCCGATCATCGCCCCCAGCCTCTTCACCGCGATCCTCGTCGCGCTCGTGGTTTCGTTCGGCGAGTTCACCGCGACGCAGTTCCTCGTCTCCCCGGGAACGACCACGGTACCGGTCATCATCTACACGGAACTGCGGACCGGCCTCGAGCCGACGATCAGTGCGCTCGCGACCGTACTCACCGTAATCATGCTCGTGGCCGCGATCGCCGGGGAGTACTGGGGAGAGGATCGATAAATCGAGCAAACCTCGTTCCGTCCCCAAACTTTACTTAGGGCCTGAAGCAAGGTGTCTCATGGCACCTGCCGACTCGGACCGAGTGACAGAGGCGACAGACAGACGAACCGTACTGAAAACCGTCGGAGCCGGAGTGGCGACCGTCGGCATTGCGGGGTGTGCCGGCGATGACTCGACGACGCTCCGGTATCTCGGCTGGGGTGGAAACACGCAGGAATCGGCCGAGATCGCGTTCGAGTACTGGGAAGAAGAAACCGGAAACACCGTCGAGCACCAGTCGGCCGGCGGTGACGCCGAGTTCCTCTCGATCGTCCGGGAGAACCCGGGCGACATCGACCTGTTCATGCCGACGTCGTTCGGTGTCAACGCCGCACGTGACGAGGAGCTCCTCGCCCAGATCGATTACGACGAGATACCGAACTACCAGGAGAACATACAGAGTGACTGGGCGGATCGGCCATACATCGAGGGTGATGCCGTGTTCCGGGACGCGCTGACACAGGGATACGCGGTCAACACCAACGAGGTCGACAGAGAGATGACCTCCTGGAACGACATCAAGGAGGCGGAGTTCGAAGGGGAAGTCGGCCTCCGAGACCAGGCGACCTCGCGTGTCACCAACGCCGACGCGACGCGCGGCTACGACATCAACGACGTCCCCGGCGACGACGACATCGTGGCGGACGTCAGAGAAGAGCTCATCGAGCAGCATCAGAACACGTTCGGCTACTGGGGTGCCGGTGCGGAGGGCATCCGATGGCTCCGCGAGGGACAGGGGAACGTCGTCGAGACCTGGGGTGGCCGAGTCAGAGCGCTTCAGCAGGACGGAGACGACCACATCGAGTACGTCATCCCCGATGAGGGAACGTCGACGATCACGGAGGACTGGGCGATTCCGGAGTCGAGTGAGAACATAGACCTCGT
>LKMJ01000044.1_pt1 | contig 65744 bp, 69 predicted proteins | sample 643391 | NCBI WGS metagenome assembly LKMJ01 (sample SAMN04112250, study PRJNA286221) | soda lake metagenome | biome: soda lake; feature: Kulunda Steppe; material: water; isolation source: sample PL-Br10 brine of Picturesque Lake | place: Russia: Kulunda steppe | collected 2010-07 | reverse complement strand
GTTCTGGTTCTGGTTCTGGTTCTGGTTCTGGTTCTGGTTCTGGTTCTGGTTCTGGTTCTGGTTCTGGTTCTGGTTCTGGTTCTGGTTCTGGTTCTGGTTCTGGTTCTGGTTCTGGTTCTGGTTCTGGGACCTCACTCTCGGCTTCGGTGGTCTCGGAATCGGGATCGACCACGGCGGTATCGGAGCCGATCGACTCGCCGTCGTCCGGCGTTGAGTCGGAATCGGCCGGCTCGAACTCGCCGGCGGTCGAAAAGTCTGTCCCGAACTCCTCTTCGACCTCGCGGCGCTCCGACTCGTCGAGTTCGAACTCGCCTGGATCGAAATCATCCAGTTCTTCCTCGACCGATTCGGTGTCGTCGAATGCCGATTCGGTGGACGGCTCTTCACCGTCCGGTTCGGTGCTTTCCGGATTCGTCGTTGTGGGTTCGTCCTCCGAACTAAAGTCCTCTCCTGAGCGTGCCTCGGCTGTAGAACCCGTCTCCGACCCCGTCTCCGTCCGTTCGGATCCGAGATCTGTCCCGGTCTCTATCGCCGTCTCCGCCTCGTTGTCCCCGACCGATTCGGTATCTGACGTCGAGGTCGTTCCATCGCTGGATTCGGGTTCCCCGTCCGCCGTCGGGTCGGACTCCTCGCCGCCGGGACTGAGGCTGCCCCCGGTCGACGTCGCGTCCACACCCGAAAGTTCCAGCGTCGCGAGTGGACTCGCATCCCCTGTCCCCTCGTCCGGCGCGAGTTCGAGCCGATCGACCTCCTCGCGTTCGCCCGCAACGACCCGGACAGCATCGATGGCGAGTTCTCGAAGCGCCTCCAGATAGGCCGGAGTAGTCCCGTAGTGATCGAGCGCCAGCGCGACGCCTTCCGCGAGTCGGTCGTCGACGCCGGCCGCGGAGAGCGCGTCTTCGAGCTCATCGCCGGAGAGCCCCGACTCGATCGCCGAGGCGGCGATCCCGATCCGCTCTACGGTCCGTTCGGCCGCCGTCACGATCCAGCGATCGCGCGTCTCGGCGTCGACCTCGCTGACTGATTCGGGGCGGACGGAGGTGTATATCCGGTCGCCGTCATCCGGTTCGTAGGTCCGAGCTTTCCCGGAGAGCGCGAGAAACGTCGGCGGCTCCGTGCGATCCAGAAAGGCGAGCGCGTCGGGTTGGTACTGCCCGGCGTACGTGACGAACGCACCCGTCGGATCGACGACCCTTCCCCGGACCATCTCCGGATTGACGTCCTCGACCTCGGTCAGCACCCCGACCGCGAAGAGGCGGTTCACCCGGGCTCCGGTGGGTGTCACGACGTAGTTCGGCGCTCGCTCCTCGTCGCTTTCGCTGTAGGAGAGCTCCGAATCGTCGAATTCGGCTGCGAAAAGTCGGTAGGCGACCTCCCGCCGTCCGGGTCCCGATTCGCTCATCCTTCCACCTCCGAGAGGAACGCTTCGGCACGCGATTTCGGATCGTCGCCGCTCTCCTCGAATTCGTTCGCGTTGATGTTCGCGCCGTACTCGTCGACCGATAGGGCGCCACGGATCCGGTACTCCCGCCCTTCGAGCCCCTCAGCGATCTTCTCGGCGACGACGTCGCGGTCCATCGCGTCCCGCGCGTGATCCAGTGCGTCCTCGAGTGTTCCGTCGTAGATATCCTCCGTTAGTTCGCGGTTCAAGATCGCTGTAACCGTATCCGTCCCGTCGTCGAGGATCGCTTTGACCCGCATATCGTCCTCGGGATCGACCCGGCCGTGGCTTCGACACTGATCGTTCTGAACGACGCGACCACAGTCGGGACAACGCTGGATGAGTCCGGACCCGTCCCGGACTTCGATCACGTTGCCGGTCAAAACGACATCGTAAACGCCGCCGGCCGAAACGGCCTCCCGGACCGAGAGTTCGGTGCCGGAGTCGCTGACTGTCACGTCGGCTATCGGTTCGACTATCGAGAACTCCGTGACGTTCACCGAGGGGACGCCCCGGAACTCGTCGACGTAGACGTCCTCGAGTCGGACCGACTCCCCTTCGCGGATCTCAGAGTGTGGATCCCAGTCGGTGAACGGCAGCCGCGTCGTCTCGTCGCCGAGGACGCCGCTGAGTATCTCCGTCTCGCCGTCGCGGCCGTCGATCGTCTTCCGTTCGACCTCCAGTACCCGAACGTCGAGGACCCGACCGCGTCCGCCCGGTTCGAGATCGATGAGGTCCCGTTCGCCGCCGATCTCGTGGGCCACGGAAAGGGGCTCTTCTTCGAGTGTGACCGTCGTCGACTGACCGAGGTTCAACTCCGGCTGGCCGTCCCACTCGCGAACGCCCGCGTTCCCGGCTGTGATCGTATCGCCGGGCGACAGCGAGAAATCGGTCCAGGCCGTGTAGGATATCGTCCCGGTTTCGTCGGCGAGTTCCCCCTCGAAGATAGTCTGGTTTTCTCCCTCGTACCGGATCGATCGCTTGCCGACGGTCAACACACGCGCGGTGACGGTGACGTTGCCGGTCTCGGGCGTGATCTCGGCGATCTCGGTCTTCGGCGGCGAGCCGCCCCCATCGCCTCCGCCGCCGGAATCGCCGTATTTGCGTCGCAGGCTCTGTTTCGCCTCGTCCATCGGCACCGAGTACGAGACGAGCTTCTCGAGATCCGCTTTGACCTCCGTTTTGTCGACGCCGAGGGTGGAGGCGAGTTCCTCGGCTGCGTCCTCTAGACTCATCGTGTAGGGATTCATCGGCCTCCGTCAAAAGCGTTCGTGGCTGATCCGTCCCCTATCGCAGTGGTGGTTGTTTTTCGATTGTCGAACTGATACCTGTCTGTACGGAACTGTCGCAGTCCTCACACCCAAACGGCTACTGAATAAAGAAGTCGAACTGGATCAGTCGCTTCGAAACCCGACATTCTGTACCGTCGGAAGGTCCCAGCTGTACCTGACTGCGGCTAACCGTGTTCCGACGGTCACGGCCGCACACACGACAGCAGCGACGCTTCCGGCCGCTCCCAGATATACCACGATCCAGTATGCACACCCGCCCAACACTGCACAACTCGCATAAAAGTCCTCGAAGAGAATGAACGGCGAGCGATCGAGGAGAATATCCGCAACTGCCCCACCACCCACTGCGTTGATCGTCGCGACGGCGACGACACCGAACGCCGAAACGCTCGCCTCGGTCGCGACGATGGCACCAGTTGTCGCGAAGGCCGCGAGGCCGATGGCGTCCGAGACAACGACGACCGGATGTGTCTCCGGAGACGACAGAACGATGCTCAATGCGATCGCCAAGCCGGCCCCGACGAGCGCTAAACCGATCTCGAGCGGAGCCTGAAGAGCTAACGGAATTCGTGTCACGAGGAGGTCCCTGGTTACCCCACCGGCAAAGGCCATCGCCAGTCCGACGATCACAACCCCGAACAGATCGAACTCCTCGCGGATCGCCTTCGACGATCCGACGAATGCGAACGCGATCAAACCGACCGCATTCATGACAGCGAACGGATCGCGGAACAGTATCGCGATGAAGTCCTGAACCACTGCGTTCGCGTACGATGGCGAGTATATTCAGTACTCCGTCTCGACTACGTTAGTTCAGTGTGGCCGTCAGAAACGACCCCTCACCGAGAGTTTCGACAGGTCTCAGGCGTCGAGTGTCTCGGGTTCGATGTCGGCGTCTTCCATCTCCACGTAGTGTTTCAGGTTGCCCAGGAGCGAATCGAACTGTCGGGTGACGTACTGGTTGGCGAACTGTCGGGTGATCCGATCGAGTATCCGACTGGAGAACTGATACTCCGTGTCGAATTTGACACGGGTGCCGGCTCCCTGCTCCGTAATATCGAAGGTGTACGTACCGGAGAGGGTTCCGTCCAGATCGAACAGACGCTGGGTTTCGAGTTCGGCCGTCACCGTCTCGATCGAGCGCTTGCCCCGGATCCCGGCGAGTTTGTACGTGTAGTCGATCCGGTAGCCGCCGCCTTCGGTTCGCGTTATTTCGGCGTCCTGCATGCCCGGGACGATGATCTGCCACGTTTCCGGCGTATCGATTGCGGCTCTGACGTCCTCGGGTGACGCGACGATCCAGACCTGTCTGGTGTACTTTCCCATACCCGTTCGTATGCGGTCGAATCATATATAAGCTGACACCCCAGAGCGCGACGGACGGAACTGGGGACTCCACTCACGTGGCCCACTCGAGCATCCGCCCGTAGAACGGATCGCTTTCGAGCGCCGCCCGGTCGCCGATCAGGACGAGGGCCTTCTTCGCTCGTGTGAGCGCGACGTTGACACGGCGATAATCTTCGAAGATCGGACTCGAGAGATCGCCCGTCGCGACGAAGGAGACGACGATGACCTCCTTTGCGGACCCCTGAAACCGGTCGACGGTGTCCACGGCGATATCGGGTAGTCGCCGGCCGATCTCCGCGACCTGCGCCCGGAACGGGGCGATGACGCCGATGTCCTCCGGATCGACGCCGGCAGTGAGAAAGGAGTCGACGACTTCGGCGACGCGATCGGCCTCGACGGCGTTCGTGTTCCCGTCGGCGACGCCGTTCGGATCGACGAAGCTGACCGGATCCCGCAACTCGGCTGGAAGCGAGCCAGGATCGACGCCGTCGAGGTCTCCAAGTCGCTGTCCGGCCACCGAGGCGTTCGCCGGCCGGAGCGCGCCGTCGTAGAACTCCCGGCTGGAGAAGAACTGGATCCGCTGGTTCATTCGGTACTGTCTATCCAGCAGGACCGAGGCGTCGGGATACTGCTCGATGAGTCGCTCGAAGAGCGATCTTCGGAGATCGTTTTCGGCTCTGACGACCGGGGGTAGCTGTTGGTGATCGCCGACGAGAGCGAACCGGTCGGCGAGCGTCGTCGCGAGGAAGGTTCCCGGCTCCGTGAGCTGTCCCGCTTCGTCTACGACGGCGACGTCGAAGGCGTTCTCCTTGAGCGCTCGTGATCCGCAGGCGGCGGTCGTCGCCGCGACCACGTCCGCATCTCGGAGGGCTCCCGCCACCTGTTCGGGGTCGCCCGTCCGTTCCAGTCGGTATCGCTCCATGTCCTCGCGGACACCCGTTTCCGATCCCCACCGCAACACGTCGGTGAACCCGCGTGCTTCGAGCGCCTCGATGGCGTTGTCGACGGCGCGGTTGGTGAACGCCGACAGCAGCACCCGCTCTCCACGTTCGACGAGCGCCTCGACAGTTCGAGCGAGCGTATACGTCTTTCCGGTCCCCGGCGGACCCTGAATCAGCGCGAAATCCTCGGCGCTGAGAGCCGCGTTGACGGCCGCGTTCTGGGCGTCGTTGTTGTCGATGTACGTCCGTTCGGAACCGTCGAAGGTCGGCTCGCGACGGCCGAAGAGGACATCCTTTCGATCCACATCTCCCCGAAGGATCGCGTCGTGAAGCGCGGTCAGCTGACGGTCGACGCCGATCTCGGAAGGATACTGATCGAGCCGTCGAAGCTCCAGTGGCTCGTCGGCGACGACGACGATCTCGTCGTCGAGTCTCTCGACCGTCGCGAGTTCGGCCGTCCCCTCCGTGGGATGGCCGTCGCTGGCAAGCACCCGGTCGCCTTCCCGGATCTTCGAGACGGCGTCGTCGCTTCGTTTTGCTCGAAGCTCCCAGCGACCGCCCGAAACGGCTTTCCTACCGAGCGGTTCGAGATCGATCAGCGCGCGGTCGTCCTCGGCCCGTTCACATGCGGATTGCTCCCAGAGCTTTCGGTACTCGGCGTGGACCTCCCGGCGTTCCTCCTCGATCGCGCGATAGATCCGCTGGAAGTACTCACGTTCGTCCGCGGGGAGCGGGTCGCCGATCGTTCCGGCCTTCGATTCCTGATCGAGACGCCCGGCCACGACCATGCAGGTGTCCCGCTCGAAACAGTACTCGCATTTCGCGTTCGCCTCGAATCCAGTCGGGACCGAGAGATCGTATTCGGCGGCCGCGATCTCGTTTCTGACGCGAAGCACGTATTTCAAGAATCCGACACCGATGGAGAACTCCTTGGCCGGCGAGAGGTCCCCGGAGGCTTCGTTCCGGTCGAGCGCCGTGTTCTTCGTGTAGAGTAGCGTCCCCGTATCCGGCGCCTCCGAGAGGTCATCCGCCAACAGAAGTGCATAACAGGTCGCCTGGACCTTGTCCTGGAACCTCGGATCGCGTTTGAGGTTCTTGCCGGTCTTCAACTCGACGGGCATTCCCCGACGGACGGCATCGGCCCGGCCTTTGATCCCGAACCGTTCGGAGATGAGCGTCTGCTCGGATCGCCAGGAGTCTTCGCTGAGCCGTCCCTGCTGGAGCCACCCCTGAATCGCCGCCGCGTTCTGTCTGATATCGTCGGCGACGCTGTCGGCGGTCTCACCGAGCAATCCGACGTCGATGGCCGCCTCGGCGACCCGATCCTCGATGCTTTCCTCGAGATCACGGCCGCGAAGCAGATCGCCGAACACCTCGTGGACGACTGTCCCCTTGACGACCGGATACTTCAACGGCATCCCGGTCAGCTTGTTCAGATAGTAGATTCGAGGACACTGTACCCATCCTCGGACGTCGGTCACGTCGACGAGAAAGTCCGGCTCGACGACGACGGCCGACTCCCCGGTCGTCGAGTACTGCGTTTCGCCGTCGAACTCCCGTTCGTCGACGTCCGTCACGAGCAGCTCCATGCCCGCCTCCAGCACGGCGGCGGTCTCGGTCCACTTTCCCCACAGGGTCACCTGGACGGGCGGGTCAGCCCCACCGTTCGGACGCACGAGCACCTCGGCGAGTTCGCTCGTCCCACCACCCGTCTCGACCGTTCTCGGCTCGCGAACCTCGAGCACCGGACCGCGTACGTTCACGTTCGTCCCTGCGTCTTCGTCGAAAAAACGCTGTCGGTAAGATCACGGCTCGACCGGCCGATCGATCGAATGAGCCGACAGCTTCATCTCTCCGTTTCACGAAGTGGCTCGCATGCGCGTTCGCGACTGGCAGGATATCCTCGAGGACGTCGTCGAATCGAACGCCGAACCCAGCGACTGGCGGGCCGTCGCCGGGGACCGCAGCGGTGGCGTCGGCGAGGACATGTTTCTCGGCCATCCCTCCGTCGGTGTCTTCCAGCTCAAAACGTTCGCGAAGAACCCCTTCGAGGTACAGGGCGTCGGCTCGCAGGTCGCACGGAAGATCGACGACGAACTCGAACCGCTGTTTCCGGCAGAAGACGGCGCGGGACGGTTCGGCGTCAACCGCGGCATCGAGGACGAAGACGAGGCGAAAACGCGTGCGAAGGAACTGGAGACGGTTATCGAGACCCACGCCGAGGCGCCGACCACCGGCGATGCGCTCTTCGAAGACGTGATGGACGCTCTCGACAGCCCGGCGTTCGGACCGATTGAGTACGACATGTACGACCGACCGGACGAACTCGAAGACCTCTCGGACACATTCGAGGAGGCCGAAGAACTCCTCTCTGCGGAACTGGACGATCTCATCGAGGAGGACGTCGGACGGGGTTTTCACTGATTCATTCGAGATACGCTCGCAGTACCGTCCCGAACCCTGCGGCGCCGACGGCGAACGTAATGATTCCGCCGATACCGGTCAGCGTGAGCCCGCCGTTGATGGCTGCGCCGACGAGGAGCGGTTTCGTCCACCCGTCCCCGTGACCGACGAGTCGGTCACCGATCGCGAGGAACGCGATCGAGGCCCCGACCGCCCAGATCAGATACGCGAGTATCGCGAGCGGGATGGCGACGATGATCCCGATAACCGTCAAAAAGAGCACGACGATCAAGATTACCAGCACCAACAGACAGACGATCCCGTACAGAAACGAGTTCAACGGGCGTTCGAGGACTGCACCCATCCGATTTTGGGTGTATTCGGGAGCGACTGCGAGCAGTATGGCACCGACGATAAGCGTCGTCAGGAATGCCCCGAGGGCGCTTCCTAGTACCGAGGCCGGTCCGCTCGGCCCCGCCTCGGGGACGCCGCCGGGGTCCATCTGTACGACTGCCGAGACATCGACTGCGGGACCGAGCCCCATCCGAGTGATCGCCGCAACGTCTACTACCTGAAGTAGTTCGAGCACACTGGGTATGGTCCCGCGATTGTATATAAATGGAGGTCGTTTCCGGGGCGGTTCGCGGTCGGTCCGGCCGTCGGCGGCGGCCGGACCGTGGACCGACTTGTCGTCGGTCCGTATCGATCACTTCGGCCTCGACTTAGTGTATCGCCTGTAGCTCATCGTCGAACCGTCGGCGATGATCATATCGGAGCCGTGCTGTCGCTCGTGCGGCGGGCTTTCGCCGACCGCCTCGATGTCCGCGTCACCGTACTCGTATGGGGTGTGGTTTTCAACCATGATAATCACTCAGTTCCGGCGATATATAAACCCTTGTGATGAATTAACATTTGTCACGGACTCGGGGACAGTGGCTAGAGAACCTCATCGACATCGGCGATCGAATCGATGACGTGGTCGGGTTGAACGTCGCTTTCGTCGAGGTCTGCGTCGGTCGCGACACCCGTTCTGACGAGCACGGTCGTCATTCCCGCCCGCTCTCCGAGCGCGATGTCGGTGTTCAGCCGATCGCCGACGACGAAACACCGCTCAGGCGGAAGATCGAGGACGTCGAGAGCGGCGCGCTGTGCCTCGATGGACGGCTTTCCGAGGACTTTCACCGGATCGCGCTCGGCGGTTCCGGCGACGGCGTTGACGATGGCACCGGATCCCGGTACCATCCCCTCGGCGGCGGGGATCAGCCGGTCGGGGTCCGTCCCGTAGAAGGCCGCTCCCGCGTCGATCGCCCGATACCCGGCGAGTAGATCGCCGTAGTCGAACTCGCTCGTCCAAGAGACGACCAGTACCTCCGCCGCCGTCGCGTCGTCGACGAGATCGACGTCAGCCGACTCGAACTGCGCTTTGAGTCCGCTATCGCCGATCAGAAAGACGCTGTCGTCGTCGTGTTCGTCGACGAGATATCGGGTCGTCACCGTTCCCGCCGAAAGCACTTCTTGGGGGGCCGTCTCGATTTCGAATCCGGCGAGGCGCTCGGCGTACGCTTCCCGGGATTTCGTCGGGTTGTTCGAAAAGAACAGGGTTTCTATTCCACGATCTCGGAGCCGCGATATCGCGTCCGCCGCGCCAGGTAGCGCTTCATCTCCGCGATAGACTGTCCCGTCGAGATCCAACACCGCACCCTCATAAATCGAGCCCATGCGATGGGTACGTTCCCCGACCACTAATATCGGCCGGCGTCGGAACCGGGATCCGGGAACTCGAACTGAAACGAAAGCGAGCGCTCAGTAGATCAGTTCGTCGTTGTTTTCGATCATATATAGCGTGCGAGCCGCGATGTTGACCGCGTGATCGCCGACGCGTTCGAGGTCCCGAACCGTCAAGAGGAGGCGGGATACCTCTTCCATGAGGTCCTCTATCTCCGTTTCGGAGGACTTGTCGTCTATCTCCGTCTCGATGAGGTCACGCACGATCGTACTCGATGCCCGCTCACACAGCGCGTCGATCTCGTCGTCGCGCTCGTCGATCTCGAAACACGCCTCGACGTCCTCCTCCGCGTAGGCGTTCATCGCCGCTTCGACCATCTCGATAACGTGATCCCCGATTCCCTGAATATCGACGTCCGGATAGAGATCCCGTTGGGCTTGGAGCGTGTACTCGCCGAGGTTCGTCGCGAGGTCGGCAACCCGTTCGAGGTCGGTGATGATCTTGAACGAGGCCGCAATGAACCGGAGGTCGCCGGCGACCGGCTGTTGGAGCGCGAACAGCTCGATACAGTTCTGCTCGAGTTCGAGATACAGTTCGTTGATCTCGTGATCGCCCTCGATGACATTCCGAGCGAGTTCGTCGTCTTTCGTCTTCAACGCGTTCAGCCCCATTCGAACCCGTTCGAGAACGATCTCACTCATATAGAGCACGTTCTCACGGAGCTCCCTCAATTGCTGTTGAAATCCCTTGCGTGCCATTGGCTTCAGTTATTTGTTCTCCGATATGTCTCTTTGGGAGTGTCTGACCCGTGTCCGACGGTCATCCGAACTTGCCGGTGATGTAATCCTCGACGCGGTCGCTTTCGGGGTTCTCGAAGATTTCACCAGTGTCCCCGAACTCGACGAGTTCGCCGCCCGTCAGGAAGACAGCCGTCTTATCGGAGATCCGGGCGGCCTGCTGCATGTTGTGCGTGACGATGATCACGGTATACTCCTCGGCGAGGTCGTCGATGAGGTCCTCGATCTTCGAGGTCGCGACCGGATCGAGCGCCGAAGCCGGCTCGTCCATGAGGATGACCTCCGGGTCCGGTGCGATGGCGCGGGCGATACAGAGCCGCTGTTGTTGTCCACCCGAAAGGTCCAGTCCCGAGGAGTCCAGTTGATCCTTCACTTCGTCCCACAGCGCCGCCCCTCTGAGCGACTCTTCGACACGGGCGTCGATATCGCCGTCGTATCCCTGGATCTTCAATCCGTATGCGACGTTGTCGTAGATGCTCTTCGGGAACGGGTTGGGCTTTTGAAACACCATTCCGACACGACGCCGAAGCGCGACAGGGTCGACATCGTCGTCGTAGACGTTCTTGTCGTGTAGCCGGAGTTCCCCCTCGACACGACAGCTGTCGATGAGATCGTTCATCCGGTTGATACACCGGAGGAACGTGGATTTCCCACAGCCGGAGGGGCCGATCAGCGCCGTCACCTCCCCTTCGGGGATGGACATAGAGATATCGGAAAGCGCCTGTGTTTCGCCGTAATAGACGTTTATGTTTCGGGATTCGATGACTGTCCGGCCCGTTCCGCGACGTTCGGTCGTATGCTCTAACCCACCGACCGGCGAGTCGGTGACCGATTCGTTTCCAGCTGTCGGATCCGAGGTATCGTCTGAGCTCATGATTATCTGGTGTCGTATTTGTTCCGAATGAGGATCGCGGTCGCGTTCATCAACAACAGCACCGAAAGCAAGACGATGCTGCCGGCGGCGGCGATGTGTTGGAACTCCGCCTGCGGGAGCCGGGCCCAATCGAAGATCTGCATCGGCATCGCCGCGAACGGGCTCGAAAGCGAGTCCGGCGGGACGAACATAGAGGTCGCGGCGCCGACCATCAGGATCGGTGCCGTTTCGCCGATCGCCCGCGACAGAGAGAGGATCGTCCCTGTCATGATCCCCGGCAACGCGGAGGGCAAGACAACGTCCCGCGTTACCTCCCACTTCGTCGCGCCGATCCCGTAGGCTGCCTGTCGCCGAGAGTCCGGTACCGCACGGATCGCCTCCTGTGCGGCGACGATGACGATCGGGAGGATGAGAAGCGTCAACGTCAGCGCGCCAGCCAGAAGACTCGATCCCATCCCGGCAGCGCGGACGAAGATCGCGAGCCCGAGGAGGCCATAGACGATCGAGGGAACGCCGGCCAGATTGGAGATGTTCGCCTCGATAAAGCTCGTCAGCCGGTTGTCCGGGGCGTACTCCTCGAGGTAGATCGCCGCGCCGACTCCGAGAAAGACGGTGAAAACCGCAGTCAGGACGATCAGAAAGATCGATCCGACGAGCGCCGGGTAGATCCCAGCCCCGCGACCGCCGGGGAGGTAGTTCTCCGGGAACCGGGAGGGCGGATACGTGAGGAAATCCAGCGTGATCCAGCCCCACGCCTCGTACACCAGGTCGGCGACCAAAAAGAACAGCGCGACGACGCCGACGAGCGTCGAGAGGATACAGATCCCGACGAACACTCGGCCGTAGAGCCGTTTTCGTTCGAGGTCTTCGCCAGTCTCGAACCCTTCGAACGGTTCTGCCGCCATCACTCGTACACCTCCCGGTACCGCGAACGGACGTACTGACTCAGGAGGTTCATCGAAAGCGTCATGACGAACAACACGAGCCCGACGGCGAAAAGCGACTGATAGCCGATCGAGCCGACCGAGACGTCGCTGATACCGACCTGAACCATGTAGGCGGTCATCGTCTGGATCTCCTCGAAGGGGTTGAACGTCACGTTGGGCTGCATTCCGGCGGCGAGCGTGACGGCCATCGTCTCGCCGATCGCCCGCGAGATGGCGAGCACAAAGGAGGCGAGGATCCCGGAGATCGCCGCCGGAAGGACGATTCGAACCGACACTTCGAACTTCGTCGCCCCGAGTCCATAGCCCGCGTTCCGCAGTGAGTCCGGGACGGCCGACATGGCGTCCTCCGAGAGCGACGAGACCATCGGGATGATCATGATCCCGACGACGATCGCGCCCGCGAGGGCGTTGAACGTCCCCGTATCGGGGTAGACGCGCTGGATCTGTGGCGTGATGAACGAGATCGCAAAGAAACCGTAGACGATCGTCGGGATCCCGGCGAGGATCTCCAGCGTCGGCTTCATGATGCGTCGGACCCGCCTGTCGGCGTACTCCGAGAGATAGATCGCTGTCAACACGCCGACCGGGAGCGCAATGACGGCGCTTCCGACCACGATCATGAGCGTTCCCCAGACCAGCGGCAAGATACCGTAACTCTGCGGTCTGATGATCGGTGACCACTCGGTCCCGGTGAAGAACTCGACGATCGAGACGGCCCGGAAGAACGGGATAGACCCGGTTATCAACACGAGAACGATCCCGAACGTCGTCAAGACCGTGACGAGCGCACACGAAAAGAAGGCGATCCGAGCGATCTTCGTCCCGCGATCCGAAACGGCACTGTTGGTGATATCAGTCGTGCTCATTCTGCCATCTCCCCGATCACCGCCTCGAGTTCGTTTCGGCTTTCCTCGACTATCTCGTCCGAAGCTGCGTAGTACCCGACCTTCCGGGCGGCCCACTGGGTCCAGGTGAGCGTTTCGTCGGGCTCGGCGATTTCTTGCTCGACGGCCGCTTCATGTGTCTCTTCGTCGATCTCCTCGAAATAAAACCGGGCGAACCGCCGAACCGATTCACGCTCGAATCCGGCGGTGCTGATATACACGTACATCGCCCGTGTCAGCGGCGTGTATTCGTTCGTCTCGATCGTCTCTCGGGTCGGATAAATACAGCCGTCGCCGTCGTCGACGGCGAGCAGCTTCAGATCGTCCTCGTTCTCGTAGTAGTAGCCGGCGCCGCCGAACCCGAGCGCGTGTCGGTTCCCTCTGACGCCCCGGACGATGACGTTCGTGTCCGAACTCGCCGAGTAGTCGTTGCGGATCGCTCCGGGTTCGTCGTTGATCGCTTCGGTGAAATAATCGAACGTCCCGGACGCCGCGTCCCGACCGTACAGGGCGATCTCCTCGTCCGGAAAATCGGGATCGTCTGGTCTCAGATCGCGCCACGTCTCGACTTCCGATTCCGGACGCCACAGCTGATGGATCTCCTCGGTGGTGAGACAGTCCAACCAGTCGTTTTCCGGATGGACCCAAAGCGCGAGGCCGTCCAGCAACGCCTCGAGTTCGACGTACTCGATCCCGTTGTCGTCGCATAGATCGATCTCGTTCTGATAGATCGATCGACTCGCGTTCTGGATGTCGGTCGTTCCGTCACAGAACCGCTGAAATCCGGCTCCGGTCCCCGAGCCCCGAACGGGGATCTGAACGCGGTTGTTCCGCCAGAGGAACTCCTCGGCCACGGCCGCTCCGTGCGGGAGAACGGTGTTGCTGCCGTCCATGACCACTTCGCCCCGGAGCCCGCTGTCGTCTCCGTGGACCAGACAACCGGAAAGCGCGGTGACGGCAGCGCCGGCGGTTGCGAGAAAACCCCGACGGGACAACGATAACCGACTGTCGGCCGCCGAAATGACACCACGAGGCTCTCGGCCTGCTGTCATTGTTTCCACTGAACCATGTAGGCCTAAATACCCCACTATGTTATATATATAGATCTATGTTTGACAACGGTTTTCTAGTCGGATCTGGCGGAGCTATGCAGACGAAATGTATAAATAACGCCCGCTATGGCGGGCCTGTTGTTCTCTTTCGGCCATCTATATATCTCAACACTCATATATGGCTTGATCGTGTGGGATAATATATGGAAACGCGCAAGGTCCAGGTCACCGGCGGTTCTACGTATACAGTTTCGCTCCCCAAAGAGTGGGCGACGGAGAACGAGGTGTCCGGTGGGAGCCTCGTCGAGTTCCATCCGGAAGACGACACGCTGCTTTTGACACCCCGGAGCGAATCCGAAAAGGTCGAGGGAACGCTCGATATCACGGGGCTCGAAGAGGACGAACTCATGCGCGCCGTCGTGACGATGTACGTGAGCGGCTTCGATATCATCACCCTCGAAACGGTACAGGTCACGGCCGCCCAGAGACGGAGTATCAGAGACGCCACACAGGGACTCGTCGGTCTCGAAGTCATCGGCGAGACCTCGGGGCGGGTCCGCCTACAGGACCTGCTCGACTCCTCGGAGCTTTCGATGCACAGCGCCATCACGCGGATGCAGCTCGTCTCGACGACGATGCTCGCCGACGCGGTCACCGCACTCCTCGAAGACGACGACGGTCTGGCAGCGGATGTCGTCCAGCGTGACGACGACGTCGATCGACTGTGGTCGATGGTCTCCCGCGTCTTCCGATCCGTCTTGCGTGACCCCTCTACCGCGGCCGAGATCGGACTGGATCGAGAGACCTGTTTCGATTATCACTCCAGCGCCCGACAGCTAGAGCGTGTCGGTGACCACGCCGCGAAGATCGCGACGCAGGCCCAGACGCTCGAAGCCCCGCCCGAAGACGCGAGGGAGGCGATCCAGTCGCTACACGACGAGGCGACCGAAGTGATCGAGATGGGGATGGAAGCGCTCCTTGAGGAGGACTCCGACCGCGCGACCCGGCTCGCGAACGATGCCAGACAGCGCCTGAACCGGATCGACGAACTCGCCCGCGTCGTCGACGATCGGATCCGCGACCTGGAATCACAGAGCGCCCAGTCCCTCGGGTTGATCGTCGATTCGCTCTCTCGGAGTGCGGATTACGGTGGCAACGTCGCAGAGACGGCGCTCCAGAAGGCCGCTCCGAAGCCGTAGCGCTCCCGATCCGTTTTTGTTAGTTCGCCCCTGAGCGAGGGCATGTCGACGCGACTTCGGGAGGGTGTGTGGTGGATCGACGCGACAGGGGTCAACGCGTATCTGCTCGAACACGAAGGGACGCTGTCTTTGATCGACACCGGAACGCCGCTCGACGCTCGACGCGTCCGGACGGCGATCGCGAACGCCGGGTTCGGGATCGACGACCTCGATCGGCTTTTGCTCACACATTACGATCTCGATCACGTCGGCTCGCTCGGACGGCTCCCGACTGACGTGGGGATCTATATCGGTCGGGAGGACGCCCCGTATTTGATCGGCGAAAAGCGGCCGCCGTGGCGGTCGATAAAGGGAATCACACAGCGAGCCACCGAGCCGTTCGTCCCAACCGTTCCCGAAGAGCGGCTCACTCCGGTGAGCGACGGCGAGCGGATCGGCGGGTTCGTCGCTTACCACACCCCCGGCCACACGCCGGGACATACGGTCTACGTACACGAAGCGAACTCCGTCGCCTTCCTCGGCGATCTCGTCATCGAACTGAACGGTGAGGTCCGTCCGCCCCCGTGGTTTCTCAGCTATGAGCCGGGGCAACTCCGGAGAAGCATTCGGGCGTTCAGCTCGCGGTCGCCGCCCTTCGAGGCGGCAGCGATGGGACACGGAACACCGTTCCCACGAAACGGGGACCGACTCCTGACCGCGCTCGCGCGGTCGTTTTGAACCGCTATCGGAGGAGCTCTTCGGCGACCGTCTCGGCGTTCAAAAGCGACGGATCGACGATGTGACCGGCCTGGCCTCTGACGAACTCCGGTACGGAGTCGCGGGTGTACATCACGACTCTGAGCTCGGGGTTACAGTCCAAAGCGACGGTGACAGACGTCGCAAGCCCCGCGTCGGTCACCACGAGTGTGTCGGCATCGAGGATCCCCGCCTCCTCCAGAGCGGGGCGATCCGCGGTCCCTTCCGCGTACGTGACGGTCGCGCCGCGCTCTTCGAGCGCCGACCCCAGACCGTCCGGATCGTTGCCGGCGATGACGACCTTACTCATATTCGATCGTCGCGGGGGGTTTGTGGGTCACGTCGTAGACGACGCGGGCGACGTTTTCGTTCTCGCCGGTGATCCGCGATTGGATCCGTTGGAGCGTCTCCCAGTCGAGTTCCTGTGCCCGGGCGGTCATCCCGTCCCGGGATTCGACGGACCGAACCGAGACGACCCAGCCGTGAACCCGGTTGTCGCCCTTGACGCCGGTCGCCTTCCCGAGGACGGCCGCGAGCGCCTGCCACGGCTCGTGCTCTTCGAGTTCCTCCTCGACGACGTAGTTGGCCTCTCGGGCCACCGCGAGTTTCTCCTCGGTGACCTCCCCGAGCACGCGGATCGCAAGCCCGGGGCCCGGGAACGGCATCCGCTCGGAGATGATCTTCTCGAGATCCAGCGCCCGGGCGACCTCCCTGACTTCGTCCTTGTAGAGGTCCCGCATCGGTTCGACGATCCCCTCGAAATCGACGACGTCGGGAAGCCCGCCGACGTTGTGGTGGGATTTGATCGTTCCCTCCGATTCGATCCGATCGGGGTAGATCGTCCCCTGAACGAGGTAGTCGGCGTCGACCTCCCGGGCGACGGTCTCGAACTCGCGGATGAACCCCTCCCCGATGGCGTGGCGTTTCTCCTCGGGATCGGTGATCCCGGCGAGCGCATCGAGGAACCGCTCGCGGGCGTCGACGACCCGGAGACTCTCCATATAGGAGAACGTCTCCTCGATCTGCTCCGTCTCGCCCTTCCGCATCAGGCCCGTATCGACGTAGACCGGCGTGAGCTGGTCGCCGACTGCCTCGTAGGCCAGCGCCGCCGCGGTCGAGGAGTCGACACCGCCGGAAAGCGCGATGACGGCGTTGGCGTCGCCGATCGCCTCGCCGATCTCGGCGACCTTCTCGTCGATGAACGACTCGGCGTCCACCATCAGGCGGTCACCTCCCCCGCGTCGGTCGTTTCGGTCTCGAGTACCGTCTCGACGAGCTTGACGAACGGCGGTGAGGCCCGCCCCGGCCGCGAGCGGAACTCGGGGTGGAACTGCGTCCCGAAAAAGAACGGGTGGTCCGGCAATTCGAGGATCTCCATTCGGTTGCCGGCCCGCCCCGAGAAAACCAACCCCGCGGCTTCGAGTTCCTCGATATACTCCGGGTTGACCTCATAGCGGTGACGGTGCCGCTCTGTACAGGCGGTGTCTTCGTACACCTCGTGAGCGAGCGTTCCGGGTTCGATCTCCGTGTCGTGGGCGCCGAGTCGCATCGTTCCGCCCATATCCTCGACTTCGTACTGTTCGGGAAGGATATCGATGACCGGGTGTGGCGTCGTCTCCTCGACCTCCGCCGAGTGGGCCCCCTCGAATCCACAGACGTTTCTCGCGAACTCGATGACGCCCATCTGGAAGCCGAGACACAGCCCGAGGAAGGGGACGTCGTTTTCGCGGGCGTAGCGGACGGCGTCGATCTTGCCGTCCGTCCCCCGGGCTCCGAACCCACCGGGGACGATGATCCCGTCGGCGCGCTCGAGCCGTTCGGCGTGGGCCTCGTCCATCTCGTCGGCGTCGACCCAAAGCACGTTGATGTCGATGTTCGTCTCGAAGCCGGCGTGTTTCAGCGCCTCGTGGATCGAGAGATACGCGTCCTCGAGCGCGTACTTGCCGACGAGTGCGATGTCGATCTGGTCTGTCGTCTCCCGGGTGACGATCTCTCGCCACTCGTTTTCCCGATCGGCTTCCGGGATCGCTTCGTCGGCGAGATCGAGTTCGGACATGACGTACTCGTCGAGCCCTTCGTCCTCGACCATCAGCGGGACGTGGTAGATGTCCTCGACGTCGGGGTTCGAGAAGACGGCGTCGGTCGGGACGTCACAGAACAGCGCGATCTTCTCTTTGGTCTCGGGGTCGAGTCTGTCGTCACAACGGCCCACGAGGATGTCCGGCTGGAGGCCGATCGAGCGGAGCTCCTTGACGGAGTGCTGTGTCGGTTTGGTCTTCTGTTCGCCGTTCTTCGAGTAGGGGACCAACGTCACGTGCGCAAAGAGGATGTCCTCGTCGTCCTCCTCGTGGGCGAACTGTCTGAGCGCCTCGAGGTAGGGCATTCCCTCGATATCGCCGACCGTTCCGCCGACCTCGATGAGGCAGACGTCGTGGCCCTCCGCCGCCTCGCGGATCCGTCGCTTGATATCGTCCGTGATGTGCGGGATGATCTGGACGGTCTTGCCGAGATAATCGCCGGCCCGCTCGTTTTCGATCACGTGACGGTAGCTTTTGCCGGTCGTGATGTTGTGATCGAAAGTCATGTCGATATCGAGAAAGCGCTCGTAGTTCCCGAGATCGAGATCGACCTCGCCGCCGTCCTTCAGGACGTACACCTCCCCGTGCTGGTAGGGGTTCATCGTTCCCGCATCGACGTTGAGGTACGGGTCGATCTTGACGGCCGTCACGTCGAAGCCAGCGTTGGCGAGCAATCGGCCCGTACTCGCGGCCGTGATCCCCTTGCCAAGCCCGGACATCACGCCACCCGTTACGAAAACGAATTTGTTCCCTAACGTGGGATCGTAATCAGTAAGTTCCGTCGGCATACTGACGGTGCGCAAGCATCGAACAAAACCGTTTCGAACGACCGGTTCCACGGGGTGTGTTGTGACGACTGCGGAAACGGTATCGATGGATATTCGCCGTCGCGTTTTTATACCGGATGTGAGGCGATCCTCCGTGGCCTCTGCCCTTATTAGTTATAAACAGATCGTGATCAGTCGATGTCGATCCGGTGACCCGTCGATTCCGCTTCGGATTCGGTCGGCACGCTGATCTCGAGGACGCCGTTGTGATAGCTGGCTTCGATCCCCTCTATCACCACGTCACCGGGGATCCGGACCGATTCGTTGACATGCCGGGACCACTGTTCACCGTCGTGGCTTCCCTCGTGTCGAGCCTCGATCGTCAGTCGACCGTCCTCGAACCGGAGGTCGATCTCCTCTGTCTCGAACCCCGGCAGGTCGGCGTGGACGAGATACCCCTCGTCGTCGGCCTCCATGCGGACCGGGACGCCGGAACCGTAACCGACGTCGAACTCGAAGCGGTTCTCGGCCATCGAGTGTCGCATCTCCTCGAACAGGCGGTTCATCTCGTCGAATACGGTCGTTCGTTTCATGATTCTCCAATCGTATAAAGGCGATCTGAGGTATTAAACACCGCTGGAGCCGTGATAACAAGCCTCCGATCTCCGCCGACTGTATCTATCTGATCCGGATCTCGTCGTCCGTTATTTCATCGATCTGCGCCTCCTGCAGAACGTATTCGTCGTCGTCCGAGTCGCTAGTCCATCCGAGTTTGGATCGAATCTTTTCCGTGATACTCGGATCCGGATCGACGTGTGCTGCGCCGTTTTTGTACTGGGTAACCATCCCGACCGTCTCGCCGTGGGCGTTGACCACTCGTTTACCTTTGTCGTCTTCGGTTACGTTCGTTCGTGCCATCTCGAGTACAGATACGCCGCTCCGTCCCATTGTTATAGGTGTGCTATCAGGATCTATCCGAAAGCCGATAATATCTCCGTAGATACACATAGTTCACCACTGATGGAAACGGTCCGTTACCGACAATAACTCGGGCTTATTCGATGGAGGCGGTCTCAACGAGACTCACCAACCCCGCAGCGATGGCGCATTTCACAGCTGCAGGAGACAATGCACGCTCGGTCGCTCGAGAACACTGCGATCGGTGTGAAATCGCTTTCGATGCTTCCGATGGGTGTTGAGATTCGCATTTAATAACTAACCGTCGAGAGCGGTAGGGTAAACACATAGCGGAACGGACACATCGGGAGCACGCTCGGAACATGAGCGTACGGGCAGACACTGTACTACTTGCTCCCGCCGATGGATGTTTCCCTGCGGGAGGTGCTTCCGGGAACGATGGTCGCTGCAGTCGGATGGGTAATCCTTCAGATCGGGTTTCAGGTGTACGCGTCGAACGCGAGCCAGTACGCTGTCTACGGCCTGATCGGAACCGTCCTCCTGTTTGTCACCTGGTTGTACTTTGCAAGCATGTTCATCCTGCTCGGTGTGGCGGTGAACGCCGTCCGGAGAAGGATGAGAGCGGAACCTGCATGGATTCCGTTGTTCGCCGACAGCACTGCGTCGACGACCGCAACGACCTTGCTGGTCGAGACGGAGGGAACCAATGTGTCTCTCTCGCTGTCCCGGTTCGCCTCGTTGCCGGCTGTCGCTCCTGGAACGTGGCGGTACGCCCGCGTCCCACTCGCCTGTTCGCTACTGCTCGTCTTTTTGAATCCCGCGATCGCTGTCGGCTGTTTACTCCTCGCCGCTGGAATCGTATGGTTTCACCGCGATCCGAGGCGTTCACCGCCCCCTTCCGGCGTCGTCGCGCCCGCGGACGGTCGGGTGTCTGTGCTCCGGAGCGAGGGCGATCGGGTCCGTCTCGGCGTGTTCATGAACGTGACTGACGTCCACGTCAACCGGGCGCCGACCGGAGGCGCCGTGGAAGCGGTCGAACACACGCCGGGGAAGCACTTGCCCGCCTTCACGAAGGAGTCCGAGCGGAACGAACGGGTCCGCATCGATTGTGGGGAGCTCGAGGTGACGCTCATCGCGGGCGCGATCGCCCGTCGGATCCACCCTTACGTCGACCCCGGCGACGACCTCGAACGTGGCGACAAAATCGGCCATATCTCCTTCGGCTCTCGCGCTGACGTATTGCTTCCGCCGCGCTACGACGAGGACGACGTCCGTGTCGAGGTCGGCCAGCGCGTCCGGGCGGGCGAAACCGTCATCGCGGCCCGCCCGTCATCGGAACCGGCTTCCTTTTGAATCCGGCTGACCAACGGCCGACAATGGCCGACCGAAGCGACATCGCGCCCGAGACGCTTCAGGTATCGCTCGAAGCCGAAGGCGTCGAAGTGGCGTATCTCGACGGCCGATCGGTGTTCTACCACGGTGTGCCGGAGAAACGCGAGGGAAACGTCGTCTGTCCGCCGGGCCGAGACGTCCACGTGCTCGTCACGTCGCCCAACGGAACCGAGGGGGTGATGGTGTACGTCAACGACCGGAGCACCCACGACGACATCCTCGAATCGACCGGCGTCGGACGGGTGATACTCGAACGCGGCGAGGGAACGTCGCTGTTTCCGGGCGTCGAGGCCGAAAACCACGGCTATCGGGTCGAAGTGACGGCGGATCAGGGGGCCGCGCGAGGCCGGGTGTTCGTCTTCGCCGAGGACCAGACCGGCGAAGCGGCCTACGAACTCGTCGCTGAGACGGAAACCGACGACGTTGAACCGACGGGGGACGAGTGATGCCCCTCAAAAAGGGGTGGGAGTCGCTCGATCGCTCGACGATCGGATCGGTGCCGGACCGGTACGGGATCTACGAGCTCGGCGACGCCGACGGGACCGTTCTCGCCGTCGACCACGGCCCGCTGCGGAGCGAGCTCAAAGAAGCGCTCGCCTACGGTGACGGGGCGAAGGTACGGTGGCTGACGACACAGAACCGAACCGAGGCCGAGCGGCTGGTCGACGAACACCGGGATCGGCTCGCCGGATAGCTTACTGGATATAGCTGGGTTCTTCGGCGTCGCAGTTCTCCTCGTGTTGGTCAGCGTCGCCGCGGTCGTCGAACAGCAAGCCGCATTTTTCACACTCGTACCAGGTCGTCCCGTCCCGTTCTGTGGTCGCGACCATACACGAGTGTGGGATATGCTGGCGTATAACGATTGCCCCGTCGCCGCCAGCGGAACCGTAAAGCCGCCGGCGGACCGACCACGTCACATGCCCCGGCAGGTCACGCTGACGGTAACGGGCGCGGAGAAACGGGATGCGGGCCGTGGCGTCGCCCGCCTGCCGGAGTCCGCACGGCGAGCGCTCGGTGTGTTGAGCGGCGACACCGTCGTCATCGAGGGTGAACGGCCGACCGTCTCGAAAGTTTGGCCCGCGAGCGGTTCCGACGGGACCGTCCGGATCGACGCCGAAACGCGCGCCAACGCCGGTGTCAACATCGGCGAAACCGTCACTGTCGCCCCGGTCTCGGTCGCCGAAGCCGACCGGGTCGTCGTCGAGGTCCCCGTCGCAGCCGACGACGAACTGCTCGAGGCGATCGCGGCCGACCTCAGGGACCGTCCACTCCGGACCGACGAGACGGTCCGACTGGAACGTCCCGGCGTCCGGGTGAGGGTCGCAGAAACAGCCCCCGACGGGACGGTCCGCGTCACCGGGAACACGACCGTCCGGGTCCGGGAACGTAACGGCGGACCGACGGGCGAGAAACCCGCGTCGCGGTCGTCGTCTACGGAGACCGACGATCCGGAGCCGGACCCGGATCCGACGGCGGAGGTGACCTACGAGGACATCGGCGGGCTCGACGAGGAGCTCGAGCAGGTCCGCGAGATGATCGAACTGCCGCTTTCCGAGCCCGAACTGTTCCGGAAGCTCGGCATCGATCCGCCCTCGGGCGTTCTGCTGTACGGCCCGCCGGGGACCGGCAAGACGCTGATCGCCAAAGCCGTCGCCAACGAGGTCGACGCCCACTTCGAGGTCATCGACGGCCCCGAGATCGTCTCGAAATACAAAGGCGAAAGCGAAGAACGGCTGCGTGAGACCTTCGAGCGGGCCATCGAGAACCAGCCGGCGGTGATCTTCATCGACGAGATCGATTCGATCGCCTCGACGCGCGACGAGGACGCCGACATGGAAAACCGGGTCGTTGCCCAACTTTTGACGCTCATGGACGGGCTCGAATCGCGGGGACAAGTGATCGTCGTCGGCGCGACGAACCGCGTCGACGCGTTAGATCCGGCGCTGCGTCGCGGCGGCCGTTTCGACCGGGAGATCGAGATCGGCGCACCCGACGTGGCGGGGCGTCGCGAGATCCTCGACGTCCACACCCGCGGGATGCCGCTTGCCGACGACGTCGATCTCGACTATCTCGCCGCCCGAACGCACGGCTTCGTCGGCGCGGACATCCACTCGCTCGCGACTGAGGCGGCGATGCGATCGCTCCGGGACCGGGAGAACCGCGACGGATTGACGGTCACGAAATCCGACTTCGAGGCGGCGCTGACCGCCGTCGATCCCTCGGCGATGCGGGAGTACGTCGCCGAAACGCCGCACGCCACGTTCGACGACGTCGGCGGCCTCGAGGAGGCGAAACTGGCGCTCGTCGAGGCCGTCGAGTGGCCGCTTTCCTACGGCGCGCTCTTCGAGGAGACGAACACCGACCCGCCGAGTGGGATCCTCCTGTATGGCCCACCGGGAACCGGCAAGACGCTCCTTGCGAGGGCACTTGCCGGCGAAAGCGACGTGAACTTCGTCTCCGTCGCCGGTCCCGAGTTGATCGACAAGTACGTCGGCGAGTCCGAGAAGGCCGTCAGACAGGTGTTCGACCGGGCCAGACAGGCCGCCCCGGCGATCGTCTTCTTCGACGAGATCGACGCCATCGTCGGGACCCGAGGGGAGACCAGCGAGGCGACCGAACGCGTCGTCTCACAGCTGCTCGCCGAACTCGACGGGCTCTCGGAGAACCCGAACCTGATCGTACTGGCGGCGACGAACCGCCGGGAGGCGATCGACCCGGCGTTGCTCCGTCCCGGGCGGCTCGAGTCACACGTCGAGGTTCCGCTTCCCGACATGGAGGCGAGACGCGAGATACTCGCCGTCCACGCCGAGGGAAAACCACTTTCGGCGGATCTCGATCTCGGGGCGATCGCGGCCGAGACGGAGGGGCTCTCCGGCGCACAGCTTGAGTCGCTCGTGCGGGACGCTTCGATGCGTGCGATACGGGAACTCGCGGACGATGTCGGCCCCGACGAGGCGACCGAGCGAGCCGACGAAATCGTCATCGGGCGAGATCACTTCGAGACGGCGATGGCGGCACTCGAGGCGGCTCCGTCGGAGTGAGATCTGCTCGGTCAGAACCGTTCTCGAACGTACGAGCGGATCCGCTTTGTCCGGTCGACGTCGTACGTCCAGACGCTCCGCCAGACGTTCGGTCCGATCTCGAGTGCGACGAGCGCGACGTGGCCGCCGTCGTCGTCGTTCTCGGGTGTGAAGACGACGACCCACGAGCGACGGTACTCGGCGGTCGTCCCCTGGTGAACGTTCAGATCGAGGTGTTCGACCCACGTCGGATCGTCCCGGACGCCGTAGACGTGCGTCTCGACGCCGCTTTTGCCAAGTTGCTCGTACATTTTCCGGGTGCCGTACTCGTCATCGAGCCGCGAGAGTTTCTGGAAGGTGCTGTGAAGCTCCCCCGTCCCGTTCGTGAGTGCCCGATGTTCGATGAATCGCGAGATCACGATCAACAGGAGTTTCTCTTTGACCGACTGAGGGAACCCCGAGACGACGAACTCGACGTCGTCCAGTTCGGTCAACACTTCCGGAAACGTACCGAGATCCGGTTGTTTCGTGCCGGTCCGGTATCGGTCGACGTTCACCAACAGGAACGCCTCGGCGAGTTCCGAAAGCGGCGTGGTCGCCGTGACCTCTCCGTTTTCGATGAGACAGACGAGATCGTCCGTTCCCTCCGGGATCTGTCTCTCGGCGACAGTCACTGTCTGGTTTTCGAACGCCTCGGAAAGTAGATCGATATACGGTTTCGGCTCCGTCCGGTTCATCAAGAGAAGCGTCTTTTCGGCGGTGTCCACCTCGTCGATAAACCCCGAGAGTGACGCCGGAAGTTCGCCCATCGGGTCCACATAACGTGTGGACTGACTTAAGCAGTGGTTGTCGGAGCCGGAGCCGTCGTGACCGGGTTCGGTACGCTCGTCGGTATCAGTCCCAAAACGATTTCGTCCGGGCGTACTGCCGTTCGCGTTCGATGAGGTCCCGGTAGAAATCCAACTCGCTCTCGCGGTGGTTGTTGATGACGTACGCGGCGTTCCGCGGACCGACGCCCCGGGCCGCGAGCGCGATGACGGCCCGTTTCCCGTGGCTCTGTACGAGACTGGCGGCTCTGTACGCCCGTTCGGTCTGTTTTCGCTGTTCGTCGTCTTTGTCTCCGGTCCGAACCGCCTCGAGCACCTCGTCGGCCCAGGGGTTCAACGCCGCGATCCGCGTCGATTCACAGTTGGGACACTCCGGCTGTTCCGGGACTCGATCGACGGTCTGTCTTCGATCCCACTCCCCACAGTGCAGGCAGGCGAGCAACACCCGGTCGTCCATGATCCGCTCTCTGACGGTCTCGACGACGGAGGCGTCGGCGTTCTCCGGCGAGAGTAGCTCTCGACCCGAGGACCGGCCCGATCGACCGAGCGCGGTCCGCCCGCTCACCGTCTCGAGTTCGAGATCGCCGGACTGCAGTCGGGACAACACTTCGCTGGCCCCGTCGACGTCCAGCTGTTCGTGTAGGACGACACGGACGGCTTCGTCGTAGATCGGGGTGTCTTTTAGCGCCTTCAGTAGTCGATCCTTCCCGAACCTGTTTTGGCTCGATCCCGACCTCTTCCAGCGTTTGAGCGCGCCGAACTTCGCGGCGACTTGCGCCAGCGTGAACTTCAGCGTGTCGGCGTTTTTCAGGCTCAACTCGATGAGTGTCGCGACGTGGTCGGGATCGGTCGTCTCCAGTATCTCGACGACGTCGCCGATAGTGATCCCCGAAGGGACCTCGAGCTCGATCCGATACGGGTCGACTTCCATCGCCACAGACGAGCCCGTCCGCTGCCCGATGAGCGCCGACAGCAGGCGCCCGAGCGTTTCGTTTACCGTGTGACCGAACGCGGCGCTGATGACGATCTCCCTGCCGTATCCCTCGATGACGATCCGGCGATCCGAGGGGTGGGGTCCCTCGTGGCGTTCGACCGGCTCGAGCGCTTCGCTCGCGGTGTGTTCTTCGACCGGGAACCGATCGGCGAGCCCCCTCGCCAGGCGTTCACGGCTCGCGCCCGCTCCGAACCGGGCGCCCACTTCGGCCCGTGTCCGTCCGACGTGCTGAGCGACGTCGTAGGGAACGGGGATCTCCTGGCCGACCCACGACGGCACCTCGCCGGTCGGATCCTCGATCGGCGAAACGAGGACGGTCTCGTCCTCGTCGTCGATCTCGGTGATCCGCCACATCTCCCCGCGCTGGACGAACGTCTCGCCCGGCTGGGCGAAGGTGACGACGAACCGCTCGGCGAGCGTGCCGACGGTGTTCCCCGAGGCCATATCCTCGACCGTGTAGTTCGCCTCGTCGGGGATCATCGAGAGGTTCGCATAGAAGTACTGCCAGGTCCCGCCGGACTTCTCGATCCGATCGGCCTCCTCCTCGAGCCACAGCACCCGACTCCCCGACAGTTCCCGGACGACGGCCTTGAAGTCCTCTTCCGAGAGGTTCCGGAACGGGTACGCCCGAGTCACGATCCCGTAGGCTCGGGCCGCCGACAATTCACCGAACCCCATAAGGAGCCCCGGAATCTGGTTCGCGACGGTGTCGAGGCTGGCGTGGTGGATGCCCGCCGCCTCGACCGCGCCGCGTTCGGCCCGATCGACGATCGCCATCGCCTCGAAGGTGTCGTCCGGTGTCGTCGTGACGATCGTCCCCGAGGAGACTTCGTCGCGGCGGTGGCCGGCCCTGCCGACGCGCTGGAGCAGCCGCCTGACCTCCCGGGGGCTCGCGTACTGGATCACGTGGTCGATCCGGCCGACGTCGATCCCGAGTTCCATCGAGGACGTACATAACAGGGCATCGATCTCCCCGGCCTTGAAGCGGTCCTCGACCTCGATCCTGGCCGACTTCGACAGCGAGCCGTGGTGGATACCGATATCCGTCCCGTGAGATTTCAACCGCGATCCGAGCCCCTCGGCCGTCTGACGGGTGTTGACGAAGACGAGCGTCGAGTCGTGCTCGGCGACGAGGTCGTCGATCACGCGGACGTGGCTCGCGATCTCGGCGTCGGTCAGAAGCTCGCCGGCAGCCGTCTCGTCGACCGGTCGGATCTCGGGCGTTCGGATCCGGACGTCGATGTTCGAGCCCGCCTCGATCTCGATCACCGCACAGCCACGGTCGCCGGTCAGAAACCGACCGACTTCGGCCGGATCACCGACTGTCGCCGACAGCCCGATCCGCTGGAAGGCCCCGGCGTGCTCTCGGAGGTGCTCGAGGCCGATCGTCAACTGCGCCCCTCGCTTCGAGGCGGCGAGTTCGTGAACCTCGTCGACGACGACGTGTTCGACGTCCTCGATCGCTCGACGGAGCTTCTTTCCGGTGAACATCGCCTGCAGTGTCTCCGGCGTTGTCACGAGCACGTCGGGCGGGTCCTCGGCCTGCTTTTGTCTCTGGTAATCAGTCGTATCGCCGTGTCTGACCGCGACGTCGATGCCGAGCGTCTCGCCCCACCAATCGAGACGCTGGCGCATATCCCGATTCAGCGCACGCAACGGCGTAATATAGAGCGCCTGAACGCCGTGTCGGGGGCCGCGTCCGACGATCGCCGAGAGGACGGGTAGCATCGCCGTCTCGGTCTTTCCCGACCCCGTCGGCGCGACGACGAGACCGTGCTCGCCGTCCGCAAGCGGTGGGATGGCCTTCCGCTGTGGCTCCGTCGGCGTGGCGAATCCACGCTCCGAGAGCGCCGATCGGACGTCCTCGTGGAGGGCGGCGAAGGCGTCCATTCCCGTTCCCGTCGCTGCCCCGTCGTTCATTGGATCCCCGTAGTGCACCCAGCGGAATAAGCGGCGCGCTCACGGCCTGGCGTGTCAGCATCGGTCCCTCTCGCTCTCCGTTTCGTCCGAAGGCATATGTCGTCGCCCGACGACAACCCGGGCATGATCGATGAAACGGCCGAGGAGATCCGCGAGATGCAGACGCACTCCTCGTCAGTCGTCGCCGTCAAGGCCGCGAACGCGCTCCGGGAGCTGCTCGATCGCGATTTCGCGACCGTCGAGGGGTACCTCCGAGCGCTCGAACGGAACAGCAGCGCGCTCCAACGGGCCCAGCCCTCTCACGCGTCGCTGTACAACACCCAACGGGAGATCGTTACGAGGCTTCAGTCGGGGGGTTTCGACACGATCGAGGCGGCCAAAGCTGAAACCGAAGCGGTGATCGACGACGTCGTCGAAAGCGTCGAGAGTGCCAAACACGAGGCAGCAGCCAACGCCGTGGAGATACTCCCGGACGGCACTACGGTGTTGACGCACGATTACTCCTCGACGGTCGTCGAGGCGATCGAACTCACAGCGAGCGAAGGGAACCACCTCGAGGTGTACGTCACGGAGGCCAGACCCCGGTATCTCGGCCGAAAGACGGCACGGACTCTCGCGGAAATCGACCGCGTCGATCCGACGCTCATCGTCGACAGCGCGGCCGGTCACTATCTCGACGACTGCGATCGCGTTCTCTTCGGGATGTCCTCCATCGTCCAGGGAACGCTCTACAACCGGATCGGGACGTTCCCGATCGCGGCGACGGCCGCCGAACTCGACGTTCCCGTTTCGGTCGTCGGTGCCGGCGAAAAGCGGATCGAGGGGGGGTTCGTCTTCGAAAACGAGTTCCGGTCGCCGACCGAAGTGATGCGCGAACCGGCGGAGGGGTTTGCGGTCTCGAACCCTGCGTACGACGCGACGCCGGCGCATCTGCTGGAGAGCGTCGTCACGGAGGACGGCATCGAAACGTTCGACTGATCGGTGATCGACTCTTAGGCCGGGATCGGTCGTCGCCGATCGGATTCGAACTCCGGTTGGCTGACGAGAACGGTTCCACAGTCCGGGCAGGCGACCTCCCGACGGCCGTCGCTGTGGGCGAGTGCCCACCCCTCGTCGATCGGCGCCGATCGGTTGCATTCGGGACAGAACAACGCGGCTTTGAGGCCGGCGTCCCGCTCGATGTCTTCGTTACTGAAACTCATTGCTAGAATGTGGTTGTTGGATGAATATATGTTTGATGGATCGGTCGAAATTCGAAATATAACGAAAAATAACGAACAGTCGATCGACGTTACTGGAACGTTCGACTGATCTCGGGCTCGTCCGGCTCCCGGTTGGGGTTGAACTCCTCTTCGAGCTCGTCGTAGCGTTCCCGGGTGTCCTCGTCGACGCTCGGGCCGACCTCCTCGAGAGCTTCATCGAAGTGCTCCCGCGTCACGCGGACGTTGCCGACGCTTTTTGCGGCTTCCTCCGCGGAGACGCTGTGGATGAACTCGCGGGTCGCAGCCATCGAGGCCTCACGGCAGACCGCCTCGATGTCCGCGCCGACGTAGCCTTCCGTCTCGTCGGCCAGCTGGTCGAGATCGACGTCGTCGGCCAGCGGTTTGTTCCGGGTGTGGACCCCGAAGATGGCCCTCCGGGCGTCCCGGTCGGGAACCGGAACGTGGACGTGTCGATCGAGCCGACCGGGGCGCAAAAGCGCCGTGTCGATGAGGTCTGGACGGTTCGTGGTGGCGATGACCACGACGTCCTCGAGCGATTCGAGTCCGTCCAGCTCGGTCAGAAGCTGGGAGACGACGCGCTCGCCGACCCCGCTGTCGCCCATGCGGGCGCCGCGTTCGCCCGCGATCGAGTCGATCTCGTCGAAGAAGACGACGGTCGGGGCGTTCGATCGAGCTTTCTCGAAGACCTCGCGGATGCCCTTCTCGGACTCGCCGACGTACTTGTTCAGCAGTTCGGGACCCTTGATCGAGATGAAGTTCGATTTGGCCTCGTTGGCGACGGCCTTGGCCATCAGCGTCTTGCCGGTCCCCGGCGGGCCGTACAGCAAGACCCCCTTTGCGGCGTTCATATCCATCGCCTCGAACACTTCCGGATAATCGAGAGGCCACTGGATCGTCTCTCTGAGCCGCTCTTTGGTGTCCTCGAGACCGCCGACGGAATCCCAGGTGACGTCCGGGACCTCGACGAAGACCTCCCGCATCGCGCTCGGGGAGATCCCCTTCAGCGCGTCCTTGAAGTCCGCTTCGGTAACCGTCATCGACTCCAGGATCTCCGCGTCGATCTCGTCCTGTTCGAGATCGAGTTCGGGACGGATCCGCCGGAGGGCGTTCATCGCCGCCTCCTTCGTCAGACTTTCGAGATCCGCACCGACGAAGCCGTGGGTGTTCTCGGCGTACTGATCGATGTCGATACCGTCGGTCAGCGGCATTCCGCGGGTGTGGACCTGCAGGATCTCACGTCGGCCGTCCTTGTCCGGGACACCGATCTCGATCTCCCGGTCGAAACGGCCGCCGCGACGCAGCGCCGGATCTAACGCGTCGACGCGGTTCGTCGCGCCGATGACGATGACGTCGCCGCGCTCGTCGAGGCCGTCCATCAGGCTGAGCAGCTGTGCGACCACGCGTCGTTCGACGTCGCCGCTCGTCTCGCCGCGTTTCGGCGCGATCGAGTCGATCTCGTCGATGAAGACGATCGCGGGGGCGTTCTCCTCGGCCTCCTCGAACACCTCACGGAGCTGTTCTTCGCTCTCGCCGTAGTATTTCGACATGATCTCCGGACCGGAGATGTTCGAGAAGTGTGCGTCGATCTCGCTGGCGACGGCTTTGGCCATCAGCGTCTTGCCGGTCCCCGGCGGACCGTGCAGGAGCACTCCTTTCGGGGGCTCGATACCGAGCTGTTGGAACAGCTCGGGGTGTCGCATCGGCAGTTCGATCATCTCGCGGACCTGCTCGAGCTCCTCGTCGAGCCCGCCGATGTCCTCGTAATTCACCGAGGGGGTCCCGGCTGCCGCCGCGGCGCTGGCCTCGCCGCCGGAGTGAGCGATCTGTTCGGCGGGCTTTTCGCTGACCTGGATCTCCGTCGAGTCGGTAACGACGACCGTCCCGTCCGGGTCGGTGTCGGCGATCCGGAGCGGGATCCGCTGTCCGCTCTGGGTCGAGAGCGGGCCGAGCCCGAGCGAGAACGGGACGTTTTGACCGGTCGTGACCGCCTGACCGCTCAGCTTGTCACGGATGTGGGGACCGATGTTCCCGCGGATACGGAGGTTCTGGGGAAGCGCGACGGTCACCTGCTTCGCCGGACTGACGTCTGCCGGTTCGATGGTGACTTTGTCGTCGATCCCGACGTCGGCCTCCTGTCTGAGACGGCCGTCGATCCGGACGACGCCCCGACCTTGGTCTTCGGGGTAGCCTGGCCACACACGCGCGACCGCCCGGGATTCGCCGCCGTCGATGACCACGTAATCGCCGTTTTCGACGCCCAGTTCGTCCATCGCGCTTCGGTCGACGGCGGCCAACCCACGGCCGGCGTCCTTCTGTTTGAGGGGTTTGACAGTTAGTCTCATGAATTACCGCTCCACCTCGATGGTGACGACCCCGTTGTTTATATTCGCACGGTCAGTCCCGGCGGGCACCGAGAACTCGTGTTGTTCGTCTCCGATGACGACGATCGCAGTCCCGTCGACGATATCGACGCTGCCTTCGACCGGACCGAAATCCGCGACGAGGACGGCCTCGTCGTCGTACTCGTACCGTCGAACCGGGCCGTCAATGTCGGCTCGGATCGACTGAGTGTATTCATTCATACTAACTCAGAGTTAGTCTCATAAATATATAAACTTATCGCTCAAAACCGCAAGACATGAGAGAGTCATGTGATATCAGTCGAATTGCGGTTCGGCTCTCGATCGAGGGGTTTCCCCGGAGAACTCGAACGGAGTACGTCGAGCCGGATAAATAAAACAGGGATGCGATTCGCCGGGACCGGTCTCGCCGTGCGTTTATACCGTACCGGAGCGACGGGGTCGGTATGGAACGTGTCGTCCACGACGATCGCGAGACCGTCTACCGGGAGGTGGACACCGGCGACGGTCCGACAGTCTGTTATATACACGGTGCGGGCGGGAGCCATCGGATTTGGGTGCGCCAGTACGGTGACCCCGAGAGCTCACCCGCCGTCGTTCCCGACCTCTCCGGGCACGGTGAGAGCGAGGACGTCGCGACTGCGGCGGGGATCGAGACGCTCGACGCCTACGCCGACGACGTCGTCGCAGTGTGTGAAAAATCCGGGGCGACGGTGCTCTGTGGGAACTCGATGGGCGGGGCGATAGCGCTGTGGATCGCCCTCGAGCGGGCGTTCGATCCCGACGCCCTGATCCTCGCCGACAGCGGCGCGAAACTCGCCGTCGATCCGACGTTCCTCGAAACGCTTCGGGACGACTTCGCGGCCGCGATCGATTCGCTCCACGCGCCGGGAACGCTGTTTTCCGATCCGACGACCGAACTGATGAAGCGATCGGCCGACGGGCTGTGGGCGACCGGCCAGGCGGTCACGCTCAGGGACTTCGAGACCTGCGACGCCTTCGACGTCAGAGACCGTCTGGGGGAGATCGAGACGCCGACGCTCGCGGTCTGTGGTGAGAACGACCCGCTGACACCGCCGAAGTTTCACGAATATCTCGCCGAGGAACTCCCAAACGGAGAGTTTCACGAGATCGCCGGGGCCGCACACATGCCGATGCTCGAACGGCCCCGTGCGTTCAACGGTGCGGTCAGGAAGTACCTCGCCGAGGTAACCGGGACTGGAGGCCCGAAATGAAACTGTCTGTCCACGGGAGTACGATCGAAATCGACGGGACGTTCATCGAACAGCCACCGGAGGAGATCCGAAGTCAGGTGGCGGCGTACGAACGTGGCGACCGACGGGTGTTCGATCTGGACGTCAGTTTCCCTGACGGTCTGACCGGCGAGGTGATGAGCGCAATGGTCGAGATCCCCTACGGGGAGACGCGTTCCTACGGCGATCTGGCCGCGACGCTCGATACCGCGCCCGTCGCTGTCGGGGGCGCCTGTGGTCGGAACCCGGTTCCGATCGTGGTGCCCTGTCACCGTGTCGTCGGCAGCGACGGCGGGCTCAGAGGGTACTCCGGCGGAGACGGCGTCGAGACGAAGCGACGACTGCTGGCGTTCGAAGCCGGGGGACTCGGCGGTGGATCGAAACAGACGCGGCTGCCGACCGAATAGCGCGAAACCAAAAACGCGTCTACCGTAGCCGTTCGGCGGCGTCTTTCTCGACGAGGACGTCCGCGTTCGGCGAGGGGAGCGTCACGACGTCTTCGCTCCCGAGGTCGTAATCCCGGTCGTCGGCGCCGACGATCTCGCCGATGTCGGCGGTGATACGGACCGTCGTTCTGGGGATCCCGGGGATCCTCTCCTCGTCCCGTTCGGTGTCTCCCCCGGAGTGTCGGCTCGGATCGTCGTCTGACCTCTCGGGATCCGTCGGTTCGGGATCGGACGATCGGCCCTCCGTCGGCGGCGGTGTCGGCTCGACTTCCGTCTCGTCACTGACAGTCTCTCGTGGGGGTGACGGTTCGGCCGTCTCGGGGCTCTCCCCCATCAGGTCGGCGGCGCTGACGCCGTCGTCCGTCGTAGGGGCCGAGGCGGATGGCGGTTCGGTGCCGCCCCGATCGACTTTCCCGTCCGACGACGGTTCGATCTCGTCCCGATCGGACGAGGACGGACTCTCGTCGATCGTACACGAGACCGATGGGGCCTCGCCATCGAGAACCGAGAGAACCGTCTCGCGGTTCGACTCGATGCGGTCGACGAGGTCCGAAAAGAGCGCATCCTCCTCTGCGGTGAGCCCGTCGTCCTCGATCGGCATTCCCGCGGCGGCGATGGAGGCCTTCTTGACGACCTTCCCGACCCGACGCTCGTAGATCGCCTCGACGGTCGATTCCGCCGTCTCGATGTCGTCCGTGAGGCGTCTGACTTCGGGTTCGGAGAAGGGGTCCTCCGCGGCCTCGACGACTCGCGCGCGCTCCTCGTTGAGTTCGTTGATGTACTCGCCGACCTCCCTGTAGAACGACGAGCGCAGATGCTGGAGGTCGCTGGATTGGCGTTCGCGCGCCTGTACGGACTGTAGTTCGTCGAGGTTCATGCTCCTGCTTTGCGTGCGTGGCCGCGTGCCATCGCGAACACGCCCACGTACTCCTGGACGGAAGACACTCCCTCGGGGAGCCTAAATCTTTCTCCCCGGAGTTCGACCGTCGCCGGCTCGGGTGCGAACACCGTGATCTCGTTTCCGAGGAACGTCTCCGCGACGGGATCGGAAAGCGGATCGAACGCCGCCACGTCGTCGCGGTCGATCCGCTGAACCTCCAGCCCGGTGCCGCCGTGGAGGCTTCCGGGCAGTCTGATGAGTCGGTTGATGTCGGTCGTCACCGGCTCGTCGATGGGCGCTCGCTGCGATTCGATAACGTCCTCGAAGAGCAGTCGAGCGACGCTGAACATCGCCGGATGGACGTCGACGTTCCCGTCGGACAGTTCCTCGCGGTTGTTCTTCGCGGCGTTCAGCGCCGCTTTCGCTTTTCCCTCACCGATCCCCTCGAAGCTTCGGAGCCGGGCGAGGGCGTCGGACTCCTCCAAAGAGAGTAACTCGTCGACGAACGTATCGAGCCGTTCGCGCGCGCGACCGGCCCACCCCCCGTCCGGCAGGCTCCGTTTTTGAGCCGGTGAGCGTCGACCGGCGCTTCCCGCGACCGCGCGCGTCGAGACGACGTCCTCGAACTCGATCCCCTCGCCCAGGACGTACTCGACGATCTCCCGGCGGGCCGCCCGATCGAGTTCGAGGACGTCCGGCCGACGGACGTGGACGTGATACCCCCGCCCGCCGGAGAAGACGACCTCGAGGTCCTCGAAGCCGAAGTCGGACTCGAGGATATCGAGCAAACGGAGCAACGCCTGCTTGCACTCTTCGAGCATCTCGCCGTAGCTCGTTTCCTCGGGATCGACCCCCGGGAGGTGGTCCGCGTCCAGATCAAAGACGAGATCCGAGCCCCGCCATCCTTTCTGGCCCATACTCGAGGCCCCGGGATCGTCGTATCGGCCCGCCGAGAAGTAGACGTGTCGCGGACGTTCGCCGGCGAGAAACCCACCGAGATCGCCGCCTCCGGCGAGATCGAGATACGAGTGGTGTCGCACCATCGTCGTCGTTTCGGTGTTCCAGGTGATGTATCCCCACTCGCGTTCGTTCGACGCCGGGGGTGGCGACAGCTCCACCCGGCGGTAATGGTCACCGAAGCGACCTTTCAGGTAATCGCGAGTGCGGCTATCCATGGATCGACTTCGGGGGAGGGGCGAAAAAGCGTTACCGATCAGTCCCGGGGACGAACCGCGAGAGCTTCGAGGCCAACCCTCCGTCACCGAGCCGGAGGTAATAGGCGTCGCCGTGGTCTTCGTAGTAGTTCTTGACCCGACGCTCGACGTCGAAGCCGAGGTGTTCATAGAACGCGAGGGCCTCGTCGTTCGTCGCCCTGGCGTGGCAGGTGACCGAACTATGATCGTCGGCGACGGCGGCGACGAGACGCCGTCCGAACCCCTCGCCGCGATAGTTGGGATCGACCGCCAAAAAGAGGATATAGCCGTCCCGACGGGTGGCCGCGAAGCCGACGAGCGAATCGTCGTCATAGCCCGGCTCGACGAGGGCGTACACCGTCGCTTTGCGGTAAGCGTCGGTGAAAAACCCCTGGCGCTGTTTGAGAACACCCTCCTCTCGTCGGATGCGCTCTTTTAGCGCCCACGCCTCGCCGACGAACGCGTCGTCACCCGACTCGATCGCCCGGATGTCGATGGTGACACTCACTGACATAGTATACGGTTGGGCGGAATATAACTCCACCGCCACAGTCCGCAATTGCGGTCGACTCCGGAAGCTTTTCGCCCACGGAATGGGTTCGTCGGATCGATGCCGACCCTCTCTCACGAACTGTCGGTGACTGCCGGAGGTGTGTGACCGTGAGCTTCGAGTTGCGCGAACACACAGCCGACGTCGCCGTCGAAGCGACCGGGGGGACGCTTTCGGAACTGTTCGAAAGCGTCGCAAGCGGACTCTCGGCCGCACACTGTGATTCGATACCGGAGGAGGGGGATCGGTTTTCGCTCACTGTGACCGCCGAGTCGACCGAATCGCTCCTCTTCGATTACCTCGACGAACTCATCTACCAGCGCGACGTGCGAGGCGTGCTCCCGGCCGATCATCGAGTTTCGATCGGTTCGGGCGCCCGACGACTCAAGGCTTCGGCGCGCGGCGTCCCGTTCGGGGCGATCGACGCCAGGGAGATCAAGGCGGTAACGTACTCGGAGATGGATATCGAACGAACGCCGTCGGGATGGCGCGCGTACGTCGTGTTCGACGTTTGAGGAACTGTACAGTGTGTTCTACTCTCGGTAACGGGGAGTTCACCGCCCTTTGGGATGGTTTCTCAACACACCGAAACCGGTGGCCGCAGACCGCACGGTCGGTCGATACAGACAGTTTTATACCGTCCCACACCGGACGTCGATACGTCGCTCGCTTGGTGTAGCCCGGCCAATCATATTGGCCTTTCGAGCCGATGACAGGGGTTCAAATCCCCTAGCGAGCATCAAATTCACGGGCAAATCCCGTTTGAGGTGATTTGTCCGTACTATCTTTTAATCTCCCTAAGTAGCAGCATCGGATACTTGATATGATTTTCACCACCCAATTAGTGTCTATTTAACTCTGAAATTGTAATATCAAGATCATATATAATGTCTCAAATAATGAATATTTTTTAAATCCGTGCAAGATGCAGAGCGCGTATATTTCACAGAGTACCACAGGTTTCGGGTTTACGAACCAAAAAGAAAGACGACCCCATCTGGAGAGTATTTATACGGATTACTGTAGCCAGCCAGAAGTCCAGACATCCCTAGATAGCCACACTTTCTCCATCTGTCCAGCATGGACCTATGAATCCTTAGGAGACTCCCTCTCCATAATCTCCCGGCTGATAACCAGATGTTGGCCAGGGACGATCTCCGTCGCTGCGGAGTATTCGACCTGCCGGTCGACGCCGTCGGCCCCGACGATTGTCACCGTGCCACGTTCCCGCCCGGCGTGTTTGAATTCATGCCAGGCGGCCTCAAAATCGAACTCGTCCGAGAAAAATCGCTGAAACGGCTGGCCGAGCAGCGACTGATGATCCAGACCGTAGATACTGCTCGCTTCGGGGTTCGCATCGAGAATCTGCCTGTCGTCGTTGATTATCACCATCGCGTCGTTGGCCTCTTCGAAGGCGGCTCGATACTGATCTCGGGTTCGCGTGAGATCCGTTATCTCCTGTTGGGCGTTCGAGATCGGCTTTCGTGGAACGGATATCATCATCGTCGTGCCGTCGTCCGTCACGGTCGCGTCGAGCGAGCCGTCGTGGCTGGTTACGATCCAGTGGGACAGCCACAAGCCCAGGCCGGTCCCGTGAGTCAACGGCGTTTCCGTCCCCGTTTGAAGCACGTCTGCTTCGTGATCTGCCAGCCCGGGCCCGTTATCGGCGATTCGAACCTCGACGGCGTTCGGGACGGGTTCGACGGAGACGGTGACTGTCGGAGAGTCGCCACTATGCTTTGCGGCGTTCCCGAGCAGCTCTTCCAGCGCTCGTTCAAAGTTCGGTAGAACAGCCGCAGTGACCTCATCGTTGTATTCGACGGAGATCGACGTGTTCGGATACTCCTGGGTAACGGTCTCAGCAACATCCTCTATGAGCCCCGTGATGTCAGTCGGTTTACGCCCGGAGTCGTCGGAGACGATGCGGTCCAGATCACGGGCTTTCTGACTTAGGTTAATAAGCTCGTCGATGGTTTTGAGTACGGCCTCGCTATTGGAGTTGTCATCCAACTCGTCGGCCATCAGTTGTGTATGCCCACGAATGACGGACATATCGTTGCGGAGATTGTGTCGGAGCACCCGGTTGAGCACGGTGGCGAGGTTGGTCTGTCTCGTGAGTCGGGCGTTGTGTCGTTCGCGTTCCAGTTCCCGTTCGAGTAGCCGAGCGATGAGTTCGGCAAACATGGTCTCGCCGTTATGGAACTGTTCGCGTGGATCCTCAGCGACGAAACAGACCGTCCCGTACGGTTCGTCCTCGAGGATGAGCGTCGTGCCGTGATAGCAGTGCAGGCCATGGGTTTCAAACGCCGGATCGTCGGCCCACTCCTGGTTGGGGGCATCGTAGAGTGCGATCTGTGAGTCGGCCTCGATCGTCCGACGGCAATACGTCGTTCCGAGATCGAGTTCCAGACCCGCGCGAAAGCGTCCGTCCGATGGGTCGGTACTGGCAATTGCTTCCCAGTGGTCGGATTCCTGTTCGATTCGTGTGAGGTGCCCGTTTTCCACCCCCAGATACTGTTTGCCGAGCTCAAGTGCTTTACTTGCTTTGTCTTCGAAAGGATCGTCTCTTCGAACAACCTCGTAGAGATTTTCTCTGGCTGTTTGCGCTGTTACTGTAGAGTCTGGCATCTTATTTCGGTTCTCCCCAAGAGTTGGGTTTATAACCCAAGAATAAAATTAAACTCTCGGCCGTGATACATGTACTCCCTCATACACTAAGTTAATTTCGGTGGAATAATAACATGAAACAATGCAGTACATCCATTAGAACGGACGTCTCGACGATGAACCGTGCGAAACAGAATGTCTGTCCTTTTTCGGATTCAAGCTGGTTTTCCATCGTAGTATCTCACAGAAGTACCTGTGCGTACATCTCCTATCGAGCATCACTCCGTTCGTTTTTAGGTCACTCAGCCAGCGATCGCAACGTTTTGGCCTCGGCCCATCCTCGAAGGACCCGTGCCGACACCCACGACACACCACACCGGCGTGACCGTCTCCGATCTGGAGGCGTCGATCGAGTTCTACACCGACTTGCTCGGTTGCACCGTCGAGCGACGGTTCGCAGTCGAGGGACCGGCCTTCGAGCGGGCCGTCGGAGTCGAAAACGCCTCGGGAACGTTCGCCCATCTCCGTTCCGGCGACGCGCGGATCGAACTCGTCGAGTACGAACCGGCCGGAGACCGGCGGGACCTCGAGTCGCTCCCGCAACCCGGCGCGACACACTTGGCGTTCTCGGTCGGCGACGTCGACGGGACGCTCGAGGCGTTCCCGGACGATATCGGAACGCTCAGCGAGCCACAGACCACCGAAAGCGGGACTCGGATCGTTTTCCTCCGTGATCCGGACGGGACGCTCGTCGAGCTGCTTGAGGCGTGACCGTCACGGCTTTGTAGCCACCCCGTCGAGAGCGGGACAATGATCGCACGCGCGGCCGCGCCGGCGGCAGGGACCGTACTGAACGCGCTCGCGAACGGCTACGGCTCGGCGTTCGCGATCGACGCTCACACCGAGGCGACCGTCGAACTCGACGACTCCGGATCGGTTTCGGGCGAGATCGGTGGCGCCGAAAACGCCGACACGCGCCTCATCGAGCGCTGCGTCGAACTGAGCGTCGAGCGCTTCGGAGATGGCGAGGGCGGTCACGTCCGAACTGAGAGCGACGTGCCGATGGCCTCGGGGCTGAAAAGCTCGAGCGCCGCCGCCAACGCGACAGTGCTCGCGACGCTGGAGGCTCTCGGCGTCGATATCGAGCGCGAGGACGCCTGCCGGATCGGCGTCGAGGCCGCACGCGACGCCGGCGTCACCGTCACAGGGGCCTTCGACGACGCCTCCGCGTCGATGCTCGGCGGCGTCACCGTCACCGACAACACGCGCGACGAACTGATACGCCGGGACGAACCTGAATGGGACGTCTTAGTGTATACCCCCGATGAGCGTGCCTTCTCGGCTGACGCCGACGTCTCGCGATGTGAACGGATCGCACCGATGGCCGATCTCGTCTACGAACTCGCCGCCGACGGTGAGTACGAACCCGCGATGGCGGTCAACGGCTTTGCGTTCTGTGCGGCGCTGGATTACCCGACTGAGCCGCTCGTAGAAGCGCTTCCGGCGGCGACGGCCTCCCTCTCCGGAACCGGCCCGAGCTACACCGCGGTCGGTGATCGGAAGTCACTCAAGTCGCTCGAAGAGGTCTGGAGCCGCCGTGAGGGCCACACCTGGTTGACGACGACACAGGCGTCGGGTGCAACGGTTCGCTGATTGCCGGTCGACGCTCCCGTCAACGTCACTCGATTGCTCGTCTGAACCACGGGACCCGGAACCTCAAGCGTTTAATTGCATCAATGCCTACGGACTCGATATGAACGAGACGACGACCCGACGTGGATTTCTCACAGCGAGTGCGGTCGCCTCCGTCGCGCTCGCGGGATGTTCGGGCGGCTCGGAAGCCGATCCGGAGGGGATCGATACCGGCGACCGTCCCGCGATCGGCGCCGAGGACGCCCCGGTTACGCTCACGGTGTTCGAGGACTTCGCTTGCCCGTCCTGCCGACAGTTCAAAACGCAGATCACGCCGACGATCGTCCAACAGTACGTCGAACCCGGCGACGTCCGGTATCTGCACGCCGATTTCCCGATCCCGGTCGACGAGACGTGGACGTACGCCGTCGGGAGTGCCGCACGCGCCGTTTTCGAGGAGGCAGGAAACGACGCCTTTTGGGAGTTTTCGACGTCGATATACGACCACCAGAGCAACTACACGCTCGACGCCGTAGCCGACGTCGCAGAGGAGGTCGCGGACATCGGCCAAACGGTCAGAGAGGCCGCCGAAGAGGAACACTACCGAGAGCACCTCGAATCGGAGCGAGAGATGGGGGAGAGTTGGGGGGTCAGCGGGACACCGACGGTGTTCGTCGACGATGAACAGGCGGATCTCGACGAACTCGGCGCGGAGATCGAAGACCGGCTCTGAGACGGCTCTTGAGGCTTCAGACTACTGACTGTCTATCTGGTATCTATTGTTTCGACCGAGCGAACCCGTGGGCCCCATTGCGGCCTTTCGTCGTTTCGTTGACCCGGATGAACTCGGCGTTTTTCCGGGCCGTCCCCAGATCGTGCGCCCCGCCATAGGAGAGCCCCGAACGGATCCCGGCGGTGAACTCCTCGAGTCGGTCACCGACCGCACCGGTGTACTCGGTAACCGCCTCGACGCCCTCGTCGGCTTTGACCTCGCCGTCTTTGTCCTCGCGGTCCTCCGCGGCGGCGGCCGTCGACATCCCCCGGGAGCGTTTGTATCGGTCGCCGTCGATCTCGACGATCTCCCCGGGCGATTCCGCACAGCCCGCGAAGAACCCGCCCATCATGACGGCGTCAGCTCCGGCAAAAAGCGCTTTCACCGCGTCGCCGGAGCCCCGGATCCCGCCGTCGGCGATCGTCGTGACACCGCACTCCTCGGCGGCGGCCGCACACCGTTCGACGGCGGTAAACTGGGGGACGCCGAACCCGGTTACCTCACGCGTCGTACAGTGGGACCCGGGGCCGACGCCGACCTTGACGCAGTCGGCTCCGGCCGCCGCGAGATCCTCGACGCCCGCTTTCGAGACGACGTTGCCGGCACAGACCGCTGTTTCGGGGAACGCTTCCGAGAGGGCTTCGGTGGTCTCGATCGCCCGCTCCATGTGGCCGTGAGCGACGTCGAGCACCAACAGACAGGCCCCCGCGTCGACCAGCTCTGTCGCACGTTCGAGGTAGTCCTCGGCGATACCGACCGCTCCGCTCGCCGGATGGCCGGCCTCGGTGACGGTCCGAACCATTCGGGCCTGTTCGTCGACCGGGAGGAACCGATGAACGACGCCCAGCCCGCCCGATTCGCCGACGGCACGGGCCATTTCGGCCTCGGTGACGGCGTCCATCGCCGCCGTCAGGATCGGTATCGGAAGCGAGAGCCCATCGGCCAACTCGGTCGTCAAATCGACGTCTTCGCGGCTGTCGACCGGCGACCGCTGCGGAACGAGTAACACGTCGTCGTAGGAGAGTCCCGTATCGTAGGGCATACACAAACCTTCCGATCATAACGAATCTCAATATAAAAACGCTTCGATCGTTGTGCGGCCCCTGTGAGAGTTTGATACCAAAGCGCGGAACGGTTTTATTCGAGAGGCGAGTCCGTCTGTCGATGGACAGAACCGACCGAGTTTCGACGATGCGGCTCTACGGCGCGACGATCGGTATCGTTTCGGGGATCTACTCCGGCTATCTCTCGGTGAGCGGGGCCTCGATGTCGCTTGACGCGTGGTTCATGCTCGGTCTCGGCGCCGTCGTATTGATCCACGGGATCGTGCTTTTGACGCCGCTCGCTTCCCGGTTGGGGAGCGCCAGCGGCCCGCTCATGGTCGTTTACTCGGCGTTGATGCTTCTCAACCAACTCCGGCTTTCGGCCGACGGGTCAGGATTGACCGGAATGGACGATGGGATGGGCGGCATGAACGGAATGGAGGGCGGAATGAACAGTGCCGACGCCGGGATGGCCGCGATGGGGACCGACGCGGGAATGGTGGCGATCGCCGTGCTCATGCTCGCGAGCGGGCTGATCATGACGCTTCGGAGCGAGACGGGATCGGAGGGGATGTGATCGGGCCGAGGGCCCGACGTCCGGAGTGAAAAGGCTAAACTCCCGCCGACACGAGTGATCGGTAATGAACGGAAACCGTTTCGGCCGGCTCTTCCAGGTGACGACCTACGGCGAGAGCCACGGCGACGCAATGGGCGTCACCGTCTCCGGCTGTCCGGCCGGCGTCGAACTCGACGAGGAGGCGATCCAGTACGAACTCGACCGCCGCAAGCCCGGCCAATCGAAGATCACGACGAGCCGCGGCGAACCCGACGAGGTTCGGATTAACTCCGGGACTCTCGAGGGGTACACGACGGGAACGCCCATCGGGATGGTGATCCAGAACAAGGACGCCAGATCGGGTAAATACGAACCGTTCATCACCGCGCCACGCCCGAGCCACGGTGATTTCACGTACTCGGCGAAGTTCGGCACCCGCAACTGGGGCGGCGGCGGTCGTTCATCGGCCCGCGAGACGGTCAACTGGGTCGCCGCCGGCGCGGTCGCAAAGCAGGTGCTCGAACAGTCCGAACACGACGTCCAGATCAAGGCCCACGTCAACCAGATCGGCGACATCGAGGCTCCCGACGTCACCTTCGAGGAGATGCTCGAACACACAGAGGAAAACGAGGTCCGGTGTGCCCACCCCGAGACGGCCGAACGGATGCGCGAACGTATCAACGAGTATCAGGAGGAAGGCGACTCGATCGGCGGCGCGATCGCCTTCGAAGTCCGTGGCGTCCCGCGAGGGCTCGGTGCCCCCCGCTTCGATTCGTTCCCCTCACGACTCGGCCAGGCGATGTTCTCGATCCCCGCGACGACTCACGTCGAGTTCGGGCTCGGAAAAGAGGCCCGCACGGCGACCGGCTCGGAGCGAAACGAGGACTGGACGTTCGACGAGGGTGACCACCCCGAGACGGTCAGCGACCCCGGCGATCCAGTCCCGGTCGGGAACGACCACGGCGGCCTCCAGGGCGGTATCACCACCGGACAGCCGATCTGGGGCGAGGCGACCTGGCACGCGCCGACGTCGATCCCCAAACCGCAGACGACCGCCGATTGGGAGACCGGCGAACAGCGAGAAGAGCAGGTCATCGGCCGTCACGACCCCGTCTTGCCGCCCCGGGGCGTCCCCGTCGTCGAGGCCATGCTGTATCTGACCGTCCTGGATTTCATGCTCTTGGGCGGTCGGATCAATCCCGAGCGGATCGACGATCGGCCGGGCGAGTACGATACGGCGTATCATCCCTCGAGCCCGCGGAACGAGTAGTCGAAAACAGACGTATTGCACGGCCTTCCGAAACGAACCGTCCGTTCGTTAGTAAACCGATCTCGGTGTGGTGTTCGGCGGTTCGGGTCGCCTTGTGAAACATATCGCTCGAACAGGTGTGTCGGTTCAGATTTCGCCGGTCCACTCCCGTCGATCCATGCCGGGGTAGACGATCCCCGAGATCGCCTGCAGAACTGCCGTGTAGACGTGAAACGCGATACAGTCGAAGATCTCGAGGAGCTCTCGCTCGGAGAGTCCCAGTTCGCGAAGCGCCAGCAGGTCCTCGTCGGTGATGCTGTGTGGGTCCTCCGCGGCCTTCTGTGTGAACTTGAGGACGACCGCTTCCGAGGGCGAAAACCCCGTTTCGGTTATTTCCAGCTGTTTCATCCCCTCGATTTGCTCGTCGTCGATGCCGATCTCTTCGAGCGCTGCCTCGTAGAAGAACGTACATCCATCACACCCCATGACCGTGGCGACGACCAGCGAAATCTTCGATTTGAGTTCGTGGGGGATCTCGTTGCCGTCGTACATCTGGTCGGTGTGTTGCCAGACGGCCTCGAGCAGATCCGGATCGTTGCCGAGCAGTAACCAAAGCCCGTTGAGGCGCAACTCCTCGTCCAACTCCCCGTCGCGCTCAGACTGGATGCGGTCGTATATTTCTGCGACGCGACCGGTCGCGTCCTCCTCGGACACCATCCGGAGGCTGTGTTCTCTTGCTCGGTCGTTCCCCTCCGTTTCGAGCGCCGGATCGGGTTCGCTCATGACCGTATCGAACGATCGAGCGCATTTAAAATCTCTTTGTAAATGCGGTTCTTGTGACGAACCGTCTCGAGACGTTCCCGACCGTTCGTCACCGATGTCGGCACCGCTGGCCGATAAATTGTCACTTATTAATATGTGTCGGGTTGAACGGCCATGGCAGACACGTTCCGGAGCAACGAGGCACTTCTCGAGGTCCTCGAGGCCGAATCGTTCCCGAAGCCGCCCGCGCTGGTGGCCAACGCCCACGTGACGGGGCTCAGCGTCGCCCGCGCACTCAAAAAGGCCGACGTCCCGGTGATCGCGATCGATCGGAGTCCGGACGGCGTCGCACCGCCGTCGAACGCGGTCGATCACGCCGGTCACGTCACGTATCCGCTCGACGACGAGGAGGGATTCAAACACGACGTGGAGGCGATCGCGGAGGCGGTCGGCCAGGACGTCGTCGCCTTCGCCTGCATGGACGAGTGGGTCCACGCCTTCGCGGAAATCGACCCGGACGGCGTCCGATCGCCGTTCTCGGGCCCGGAGACGATCGATCGGGTACTCGACAAGGAGTCGCTGTACTCGAGCGCCGAGGACCTCGGCGTTCCCTATCCCGAGACGTACCGACTGAGCGAGACGGAGCCGGATCACGCGATCGACGAGCTCGGGTTCCCGCTCGTGATCAAACCCGCCCGCAAGCGGGAGTTCGAGGAAGCCATCGGCACAAACGTCGTCGAAGTGCACGATAGAGCCGAGTTCGACGAGATCGTCGCGGCCGCCCGCGAGGCCGACATCCGGATCATGGCCCAAGAACGCGTCGACGTCGAACAGGGCCGCGATCACAGCGTCGGTTCCTACGTTCCACCGGACGGCGGGACGGACGAGGCGCTCGCGTTCGTCGGCAATCCCTCCGTTCGGTATCCGCTCTCGTTCGGGACGTCGACGCTCGTCGAAGGGGCATCCTTGCCGTCGATCGAACGACACGCGCTGGGTATTCTCGACGACAGCGGTTATTACGGTATCAGCGAGGCCGAGTTCGTCTACGATCGATCACGGGAGGCGTACGTCCTCCTGGATATCAACACTCGCCCCTGGAAGTGGGTCGGACTCCCCGTCGAATCTGGAGCGAACCTCCCCCTTGCGGCGTACGCGTCCGTGACGGAGGAAACGTACGATCCGGGTCCCGAACGGAGGACTCGGTGGGTGTATCTACGGGATTATCTGGCGTTGCTCGCGGGCGAGGGGGGGTTCAGAGACCGGTTCGACACGGAAACGTGGCGAACGATCCTGTCGGGAGAATTCGAGAACCGCGCAGGACTGACGACCGGCGTTTACAAACCGTCCGACCCAGGGCCCGCGGCGAAACTGATCGAAACCGAGTTCTCCGAACGGGAGTATTACTGTGCCTGCTAGCCGGACGAGACTCCGTCGGCCGTGGGACGCTCACTCCAACTCGAAGGCGACCTCGAGTTCGGCCTGATACTCACGACCGTCGGCCGACGCTATTTCGACGCCGAAATCCTCGACTTCGGCCCAGTAGATGTTGTCGAGGGTGTCTTCGGCGCGATCCAAGGCGTCGTCCGCGGCGGCATCGAAACTCTCGTCGCTCGTTCCGATGAGCGTGATCTTTTTGAATACCATGGCTGTGTTCACCGAGTTCGCACCCGACGTACGGACCCCGTACGCAGGTGCTCGTGTGGTCACCCCGCGGCTCAATATACGTTTGGGTCACTCCTCGGAAACCCGGGCAGGAGTCGGGGTATCGATCACCGTCATAAACACACAGCGTTAATAAAGCGGCGGGGTGAGACCCCGGTTAAGGAACGTGTCCGCGCTCGAATGGCTCGTCGGAAATGACGGTGATATTCTCACGGAACGACAGTTCCAGCTACTGCTTTTGACGAACATCATGGCGCCGCTCGGGACGGCGCTTTTATCACCCGTACTGGACTCGCTCATCGAGCCGTTCGGCGCCTCGCCAGCCAGTATCGGGTTGATGGTGTCGGCCTTTACCGCCCCGGCGATCTTTCTGATCCCCGTGACCGGGATGGTCGCCGACCGATACGGCCGGCGTCCAGTGCTGCTTTTCGGACTGCTGTGTTTCGGGAGCGCGGGGACGGCGATCGCGCTGACGACCGACTTCCGGATCGTGCTGGGACTGCGGCTGCTGCAGGGGCTCGGCTTCGCCTCGTTGAGCCCGATCGTCATCACGAGCATCGGCGACCTATATGAGGGTTCGAAGGAAGCGACCGGCCAGGGGCTCCGGTTCACCGGTTCGGGTGTCGTCCAGACCGTCTTTCCGCTCGCTGCCGGCGTTCTCGTCGTCATGGCCTGGCAGTACCCGTTCCTGTTGCACCTGATCGCCTTCCCGATCGCGATCGCGGTGTATCTGTGGTTCGAGGAGCCGGTCGATTCCGAACGGGTCGACGAGGATCCGGAGACTGCTGACGAAAAGCGCGACCTGAACGAACAGCTCGCCCAGATCCGCGGGCTCATCGTCCAGCGTCGCGTCGCGGCGATGTTGGCTGCCCGGGGGACGCCCAACATAGTCTTTATCGGTTTTCTGACGTACAACTCGATCCTCGTCGTGGAGGTGCTCGGCGGGACGCCGGCCCAGGCCGGCGTGTTGGCGGCGCTCGGGAGTATTAGCTACGCGGGGTCGGCCTCCCAGGCAGGACGGATCACCGCCCGCTTCGAGAGCCGGCTCTATCCGCTGATCGCGATGAACGTCGCACTCGCCGCCGGGATCACTGTCGTGTTCCTCGCCCCGTCGATCTGGGTCGCCTACGGTGGGATCGTGGTGAAGGGGATCGGGTTCGGCGTCCTGCTGTCGATCTACCGGAGCATCGTCACCGATCTGGCCCCGCCGAAGCTCCGCGGCGGACTGGTCGGGATCGCCGAATCGATGGGGCGGCTGGCGTCGACGCTGACGCCGATCGCGATGGGGGCCGGCATCGCCGTCGGAACGCCGTTGATCGGCTTCACCGCGTCGATCCAGTTCGTCGGGGTCGCGACGGGAATCGTCGCCGCGAGCGTCGGTATCGTCTGTCTGCTCGTTCTCAGTTCGGCGCCGCCGGTTCGAGCGCCGACCGCCTGACAGGCGGGCAGTTCTCCGGATCGGTTCCGCACCGCTTTTGTCCACCGGACGATCAGGTCGGATATGGATTCTATCGATGTCGGCGAATTACGGCCACCGGATCGACTGCTCATGGGCCCCGGCCCGAGCGAGACGCATCCGAGGACACTCCGGGCGTTCGGAACGACCCCGATCGGCCATCTCGACCCGGCGTTCGTCGAGATGATGGACGAGACCCAGTCGCTGCTCCGGAGCGTCTTCCGGACGGACAACCGCTGGACGATCCCAGTCAGCGGTACCGGCTCGGCATCGATGGAGGCTGCGATCGGCAACCTCGTCGAGCCCGGTGAAACGGCTCTCGTCCCCGGGAACGGTTATTTCGGCGGTCGGATGGCGGAGATGGTCCGTCGGGCGGGCGGCGAGCCGGTCACGATCGAGACGCCGTGGGGCGAACCGCTCGATCCCGAGGACGTCCGGGCGGCGTGTGCCGAACACGGGCCGTCCGTCGTCGGCGTCGTTCACGCCGAGACGTCGACGGGCGTTCTCCAGCCCTCGATGACCGAACTCACCGAGGCGGCACACGAACACGGCGCGTTCGTCATCGCGGACTGTGTGACCTCCCTCGGCGGCGTCGAGTTCCGGATGGACGAGTGGGGGGTCGACGTCGCCTACTCCGGCGGTCAGAAATGTCTCTCCTGCCCCCCGGGAGCGAGTCCGCTCTCTGTCAACGACGCGGCGATGGAGAAGATCCTCGGTCGGGAGACGCCGGTCCGTTCGTGGTATCTCGATCTCTCCTTGCTGGAGGGGTACTGGGGCGAGGATCGCTCGTATCACCACACCGCGCCGATCAACAATATCTACGCGCTCCGTGAGGCGCTCCGATTGGTCGAGGAAGAGGGACTCTCGGCGCGGTGGGATCGCCACCGGGAACTCTCGGCCGCGCTTCAGGCGGGGCTGTGGGCGCTCGGTCTCGAGCCGGTCGTCGCGCCGTCGGCACGGCTGCCGAGTCTGATCACAGCCCAGCTTCCGGGCGGGCTGGCCCCCGGGGACGTCGTCGAAACGATGCGCGAAGAACACGACGTCGAGATCGCGACCGGGCTCGGCGCGTTCGCCGACGAGGCCGTCCGGATCGGCTGTATGGGACACGGCGCACGCCGGGGGCCGGTTCTGGAGACGCTCGGCTCACTCGGGGAGACGCTGTCGGATCACGGGATCGACGTCGATCCCGGCGCCGGCGTCTCGGCCGCCGCGGACGAACTCGGAAAGTAAACGGGTGCTACGGTGCCGGGAGCACGTCCGCGCTGGGATGAAGAACGCTCGAGTCGTCCTCGTCGATCGTGATGACTGCCCAGTCGTAATCGGGTTCGAGTTCGAGCAACCGATCACGGACGTCGGACGCCCGATCGGCGCGGGCGACGAAACAGCGGAGCCGACCATGAGTGTTGGCCTCCTCGGGGTCGGCAGCCGTCACGTAGACGGTCCGCCATTTCCGTTCGGCGCGGAGTTCCTCGCCTTCTTCGGTGACCTCGTAGCCGAGATCGTCGAAGACGGTGCGTGCCTTCTCGATGAGGGATGTGCTAACAGCTCCCATTCGATTGAGGGTAAGATTCGATAGGAAATAAATATTAGCACGTTACCGATCAGTGACCTGTACTCAAATCGGAAGGAACCGTACAAAACATCGAGTAAGGATCGAGTAACTCTCAGTCGAGTCTCGACTTCGGGGGTAACTGCCCGAGCAGATCATTCGTGGGCCGCATCCCACTCCTCGGCTTTGTGAAAATTCGAACACCGGTTACACTGTATCCGCCCCATCGAGTCGACGGCGTTGTCGAACGATTCACAGTTCGAACAGAAAAACCCCCAGCGACGCGTCGCCTCGTCGTCGGCGTAGACGACCTGGAACGGACCCTTGTTCCCCTTTTCACTTTCGGCCGAGAGATACAGCGTTCCGCCGTTCGGCCCGGTTCGTTCGTCCATACCGAAACTGTGCCAGCCGACGGCAAAACGGTCACGGTCGGAGGCCGAAACGGGTCCGACCGGATACGACACGGTTTTTTCCGCTCCGGTCGTATCTCTATGCATGCGGCTGGTTCAGTATTCGGACATCGAGAACGTTCACGACGATCCCGAGTCCGTCGGCCGCCTCGCCGGGACCATCCAGTCGCTTCATGCTGAGGACGCCCTCGTCTGTGGAACCGGTGACAACACTGCCCCTGGCGTATTGCCGCTCGTCTCCCGGGGCGAGATCGCGCTGGAGTTCTTCGAGGCCGTCCGTCCGGATCTCGAAACGTTCGGCAACCACGACTTCGATTTCGGTCCGGCCCGAACCGCCGAACTCCTCCGTCGCTCCCCACAGCGGTGGCTCTCTGCCAATATCTCTTGGAACGGCGAGCCCTTCGGAGGCGTCGACCGATGGGGGATAGAGCGTATCGGCGACGAACGGATCGGCTTTTTCGGCGTGACGGACCCGACGACCCCGTCGATCGGCGATTCAGAAGGCGATCTGATCTTTTCGGACCCGATCGAGGCCGCCGAACGGGCCGTCGGTGCGCTCCGCGATCGCGGTGTCGACCACGTCGTCGCGCTTTCGCATCTCGGCCGTGCCGACGATCGACTCGCCGCGGCCTGCGATATCGACGTGATCCTGGGTGGACACGTCCACACGGAGCGTATCGAGCGACTCGGAGAGACACTCCTCACGCGTCCGGGAAGCGGCGGCGAAACGGTCCTCGAGATCGATCTCGAGACCGGCGACGTCGAACGCCACGTCGTCGGTTCGGGGCCGATCGATCCCGAACTCGCCTCCAGATACGAAACGCGCCTCTCGGCGGCCGGTCTCGAGGAAGTCGTCGGGCACGTCGGAGAGCCGATCGCCCGGACCGATCGGGAGACGTACCGGGGGGAAAGTCGCGTCGGTAACTTCGTCGCCGACGCGTACCGCTGGGCGGCCGAACGGGCGGTCGGAACGGAACCACCGGTCGTCGGCCTCCAGAACAGCGGCGGGATCCGGACCGGTCCCGCGCTTTCCGGCTCCGTCACGACCCGCGGCCTCATCGGGCTCGTTCCCTTCGATGAGGCTCTCGTCGTCGCCGAACTGACCGGATCGGAGCTCCGAGCGATCTTCGAGGAGGGGGCCGCCGTCACCGGCTTCGGAGAAGCCGAATGGTGGCATGCCCACGTCTCCGGGGCGGAGATAACCTACAGCTACGACGACAGCCGATTGATCGACGCCGCCGTGGCGGGCGAACCGATCGTCGACGATCGGCGATATCGGCTCGCAGCCTCCGAGTTTCTCCTCCACACCGAGGTCGAATTTCCGACTCTCGAGGAACGCCACGTCGTCGAGCGGTTGCAGACTCAATACGACGTTCTCATAGAGTACGCCCGAAGGGTCGGCATCGATCCGGTGATCGAAGGTCGGATCTCCCGGGTCGGCCTGTGAGACGTGCTCGGGTAGTCCGTTTCGATCGGAAGTTTCAGGCCCGGGCGCGTACTTCCCTGGAACAATGACGCTCGTCGTTGTCCCCGTCCGGTATCCCCCCTCGCGGCACTCGCGAGCGACGCTACAGCGAGCCATCGAAATCGCCGAAACGAAAGACGCCGATCTCACGGTGTTTCACGTCAATCTGTACCAGAACGACGACAACGTCTCGCGGACGGAGCTCAAAACCGCCGTCGAACGCGAATTCGGTCGGCTTCCCCGCGTCCGATACGTGGTCAGATCGGGGTTTCTGGTCGAAGAGACGATCCTCGACGAGGTCGCAGCCGAGGGGGCGGATTACGTCGTTATCGGCCAAAAACAGGCGGGACGATGGCGGCGGATGGTGCGGCGACTGGTCGATGACCCGGATATCGAGGGGTTCCTGCGCCGCGAGCTCGACTGTGAAGTGATCACCGTGAGTCCGTAGCGTCGTCCTCCGGGTTCGGATCTCCCTCCTCGACAGCGTCCGATATCGATTCCGTGTCGGCCTCTTCGCGGGCAGTCGCCCCACCCGGACTGGCTTTCGCGGTCTCCGTTGCCTCCCGCATCGCAACCTGAAGTTCACCGCTCGTGTCGTCGAACACCATGTGCGAGTGGGGATACGGGATCTCGATGTCGTGCTTGTCGAAGCATGTCCAGATCTCGGTCAATACTCTCGAGCGAACCGTCGTCTGTTTGTACGGCTCGCTGGCCCAATAGCGGAGTCGGAGTAACACCTCACTGTCGCCGAACTCCCGGATATAGGCGCGCGGTGCGGCGGGATAACGGGCGCTTCCGATCCGGATTTCCGGACCACCTTTGATTACAGTCTCGACTGAGCGTGCCGCCGTTTCCATCTGGTCTCGAGCGACGTCGATATCGCTTTCGTAGGTCACACCCACATCGAGCGTCATTCGGATCCGGCTATCCTCCGCGGAGTAGTTAATGACGTCCCGTTCGCGCATCGTTCCGTTCGGTAACACGATGAACGTGTTGTCGAGCGTGAACATCTTGGTGTACACGAGCGTGATGTCCTCGACGAACCCCTTCGTGTCGGTGTCGTCGAACTCGATCATGTCGCCGATCTCGTAGGGCTGTTCCGAGAGGATGAAGACGCCGCTGATGATGTTCCCGATGATGGGTGCGAGAATGATGCCGACGACCGCCGAGAACACACCGACCGAGAGCGCGATGTTGCCGAACCCGAGCCCGAAAAAGCTCAACGCGGTCAACAGCGCGCCGCCGACGATCGTCGCCTGCATCCCACGGAGTATCGTCTGGGTGACGGACGGCCGCTTGAATCGGCGGGCGATCCGTCGGCCGAACACCTGTCTTGCGAGCCGCGAGAGGTAGTACGCGAAGACGACCAGAGCGACGGCGACGAGGAGCCGATAAAAAAAGGCGGGGACGAACTCGGGTAGGAACTCCGGTGGGGAGAGTCCTTGACCGCCGCCGATCGTCGAATCCGGCGTTTCCGTCTGTAGAAGCGCCGTCAGTCCGTCCATATCGTGGGATCGATCGGTGACAATAAAAAGCGTTCCCACTGGCTCGGGAAGTTCGTTGACGCGGGTGACGCAAGTGTATAAGTCGCGTGCGTCGGAATCTAGCATATGCCATCCACAGGCGCTCGATCGTTCGACGTTCGGCTCGAGGGGACCGCGGGGACGCTACTCGCGGGGTTCGCGGAGCACGGACTCGCCGGGCTTACTGCGGCCGAGTATCTCACGACCCAACTCGAACTCGAACGGGTGGGTCACATCGCCGTCGAGGGGCTCCCGGCGATCACCCCTTTCGAGAACGGAACGCCGCGCCGACACACACGGCTGTTCTCGAAACCGGGACTCGATCTGACGGTTCTCGTCGGCGAACTCCCCGTTCCGCCTTTCGCCGCAGATTCGCTGGCCGACGGCATCACGAACCACACGGAGGAACACGGAATCGAGGAAGTCGTCGTCCTCTCGGGTGTGCCGCTCGCACACGGGCCCGACGATCACCGACCGTTCTACATCGCCACCGAGGCGTATCAGGAACGTCACTTCAAGACCGGTGAGACGGAGATCACGCCGATGACCGGCGGGTTCCTCGAGGGCGTCAACGCCGAGTTGATGGAGCGATCGCTCGAACGCTCGCTTCCGAGCTGTGTATTGACGACGCCGGTTCACGCCCGCGCCCCGGACATCGAGGCCGCGTTGCGGTTGCTCGAAGCCGTCGACCGGGTCTACGGTCTGGATCTGGACACCGGGCCGCTCGAGACGTTCGCTCAGGACCTCTCGAAACAGTACGAGGAACTCTCCCAGCAGATCGAGGCAAATCGGAAACAACACATCGCGGACGATCGAATGTACATGTGACCGAAAGCCGAGCCCTCAGGGAAACGGGTGATACGGCCGATCGAGTCGGGGGGCGAACCCGAGCGACCCGGGCACCGTTTCGGCCCGCTCCCCGAAGTACGGCTCGCCGGTAAAGAGCGGTTGGGCCTCCGGGACGACCACGCGGACGCTTTCGAACCCGATCGCTTCGACGTCCCGGGGTGTGAGACGCGCCGCGTAGGCGTCCAGTCCGACCGCGGAGAGTCGCTCCACAAGCGCCGTGAGCTCCGCCCCGCCCGACGGCGGCTCGGCCGGACCGACGGTCGCCGCTGGAACGGTCGTTTCGGCGTCGACGAACGCCCGCGTTTCTTCGGGGAACCCGGCGTGGGTACCGATCGCACCGCCGGCCTCCGCGGCCCGGTCTTCGCCCATCCGACGCAGTTCGAGCCAGTTCTGGATCGCCTCCTCTAAAGCGCCTCGGGCCGCCTTTTTCGGATCCAGATCGGCCGACGAGCCGGCCGCGAAGCGGGGCCACTCGCCCTCGCGGTGGACACAGGCGGCCACGACCGGCACGTCGATGTCCTGTGTCAGGAGTAGGGCCGTCGTCGAGAGGCTCTCGCTTTCGGCCCGTGCGGTGAGCGTCCCGAACGCATCGTCGTCGACGGTCAGTTCCATCGGTTCGTACGTGGAGTACCAAGCCGCCATCGCGGCGTCGCGTTCGATGACCTCGTAGAGCCCGGACCGGATCGCCTCGGAGCCGCCGTTTCCGAGTCCCAGTCCGGTCGTGATCGCCGGACGTATCGTCCGTTCCGACGGCGGAAAGACGACGACAGATGCGGGGAGCTGTACCGTCTCGCCGGTTTCGAGGTGTTCCGCGTCGTGCCACCTTTTCACCGTCGGATCGGCGTTTTCGTCCGGTCGGACGAACCGCGCGGGGTCGACGGGCGTGTCCGGCTCCGTCGTGAAATCGTCGGCCCGGTAGACCGCCGCGCTGTACCGTTCCAGCGCCTCACCGAGCGCCTTCATGAACGCCGGGTCCCAGTCGATGCCGACGCCGGCCGCGTGATCCGGCGCATCCGCGTCGGAAAAGGGGGTGTCCGCGAGCGTCGCCAGATAGTACGGCACCGGGAACGATTCCACCTCGCCGACGGACTCGATCGGTCCGACCCGTTCGTCGAACGCCGCCTCGGCGAGTGAGATCGATTCGTCGATCGATCGGGGGCGTTCGTCTCGACGGAGTGTCCCCCGAGTCCCATCGACACACTCACAGTGTGGGATCGGAAGCACCTGCCGGCGAGTGTACGGGAGTTCGATAACGCCGCCGAGGACCGTGGACTCTTCCCCCGCGAAGAGATCCGTGAGTTCGCGCCCGGCGACGGCGCCGGCGAACCTCGCCGACGGGGGTTCGTACGTCCCATCGTCGGTCTCCGGATCGCCGGCCTCGACACGCTGACGGAGACACGAATAACAGGCCGTTCCCGGGGCGGCCCCCGAGACGGCCGCCTCGACGCCGTCGACGGGCTGGCCGCCGATGCCGCCCAGTTCGATAGTTATGATCGGCGTTCCGGTTTCCCGTGCGAGCTCTGACGCTCGGTTCGGGGTCGAGGAACCGACTGAAGCGGCGAGGACGGCGATATCGGCCCGCCCGATCGCTTCGGGATCGATCCGGACGGCTTCGGCCGCCGTGTCTGATACGGCGGCTTCGACAGCCGCGATCGCCGCTTTCTCGCCGGTGAGACCGACTGTCGTCACGGTCGGTCACCGACGAACATCGTCGTGAAAGCGTTCGTTGTCACGTGTGCCACGTCCGCTCGGGAGGAAATAAAAGGCGAGGGACGGAGAGCCCGGACAGCAAACCCACAAGATCAGGCATCGATCGTCGATCTGGCGACCTCGAGGAGTTCGCCGGCGTCCGCTTCCCGTAACCCGCTCGTCGCGAGCTTCAGCCGCAGCCGCGGACGCCCGACGTCGATCGGGACCTTTTCGGTTTCGATGAGTCCCGATTCCTCCATTCGTGTCTTCGTCCGCGAGAACGTGGCTTTCGAGGCGATCCCGACGTCTTCGCCCCACTTCGAGATGTCGTACAGCAGATCCTCGTTTCTCGCCGCGATCAAAATCGAGACGGTTACTTCATCGAACGTCTCCCCCGGTCCGTCCGCCGTCTCGAGCGACGAGAGAGCGGCGTCGAAATCGGCCGCAGTCGCCGATCCGAGTTCTGCCTCGAGCGTCTCTCTGATTCGACCCAGCGAGGGGGTTCGCGGCGTGTACGGTTCGGCGTTTCTCCAGGCGGTCTCGAATCGCTCTCCGACGTCCCGCGCGAACTCGTCGTCGTCCGTCGTCAGTCCGGCGGCATGCTCATCTCCGTGGACGACCGCCACGACTGCGGTGTCAGTTATCAACAGCGTGTTCGACCCGTCCGCGTCCGCTCTGATCTCGAGTCGCCCGGCTTCGATGTGATCCGCCGTCCGTCCGGCGACGAGGAAATCATCCATGACGCGTTTCAGCGTGTCGGCGTCGGCCAACAGTCGGACTGACGGTAATCGATCGCTCAGTACCTCGACGAGAGCCTCGATCGTCGGAGCGTCCGGAGCGACGACGAGCGGACTGTTGTCATCGCCCTCGAGGGCGTCGCGGATGACCTCCGCCGCGGTCCGCTCCATGAGATTCGATGCCATCTGCCTAGCGATAAGTAAACCGTCGATCGTATTTAATATTAGCGGCAAACAGGCTGTAATACAACAGTTCGCTGGACGTTTGTCAGGAGGGGTCCCGAGAAGGCGGTGCATCTCCGCTTCGGTGGCCGGGTACAGAAATACAGCGTGGAAACCCACACTTCGGCCGCGGGTCAGCTTACAAGGGTAGCTTCTTGTTTCGCCGTCCCGCAATGTCCGTATATGGATTACGAGCAAGTCCGCGGTACCGACCCGGCGGTGGCAGACGCCCTCGCCGGCGAACGCGAGCGCCAGGAGAACACCCTCGCGATGATCGCCTCCGAGAACCACGTTTCGAAGGCCGTCCTCGAGGCACAGAGCTCCGAGTTGACGAACAAGTACGCCGAGGGCTATCCCGGCGAGCGGTACTACGCCGGCTGTGGCCCCGCCGACGAGGTCGAATCGCTCGCCATCGAGCGGGCGAAAGAGCTCTGGGGCGCCGAACACATCAACGTTCAGCCACATTCGGGGACGCAGGCGAACATGGGCGTTTATCTCGCCATGCTCGAACCGGGCGATAAGATTCTCTCGCTCGAACTCGAACACGGCGGCCACCTCAGTCACGGCCACCCGGCGAACTTCACCGGCAAGACCTACGAGGTCGAACAGTACGAGGTCGATCCCGAAACCGGATACATCGATTACGAGGACCTCCGCGAGCAGGCCGAGCGGTTCGATCCGGACATCGTCGTTTCGGGCTACTCCGCCTACCCCCGCGAGGTCGATTTCGAACGGATTCAAAAGGCCGCCGACGCGGCCGACGCGTACCACCTCGCCGACATCGCACACATCACTGGTCTCGTCGCCGCCGGCGTACACGAATCGCCGGTCGGGATCGCTGATTTCGTCACCGGCTCGACGCACAAGACGATCCGGGCCGGCCGCGGTGGGATCATCATGTGCGACGGGGAGCACGCCGACGCGATCGACGCGGCCGTCTTCCCCGGCGCACAGGGCGGCCCGCTCATGCACAACATCGCCGGAAAAGCGGTCGGTTTCCGTGAGGCGCTTTCGCCCGGCTTCGAGGGGTACGCTCAGCAGGTCGTCGACAACGCCGAAGCGCTCGGTGCCCGTCTCCAGGAGCACGGTTTTTCGCTCGTCTCCGGCGGGACCGACACCCATCTCGTCTTGGTCGATCTTCGCGACTCACACCCGGACACGAGCGGGACCGTCGCCGAAGAGGCCCTCGAGGAGGTCGGGATCGTCCTCAACAAGAACACCGTACCCGGCGAAACTCGATCGCCGTTCAACCCCTCGGGGATCAGGGCGGGGACGCCCGCGCTCACGACCCGCGGCTTCGATGAAGCCGCCTGCGAGCGCGTCGCGGATATCATCTATCGCGTCGTCGACAACCCCGACGACGAGGATCTGAAGGCCGACGCGGCGGCGGAAGTCGAAGAACTCTGTGCGGAGTTTCCGCTGTACGATCGGGAGGGCCTGATCACGGATTACGAGTAATCGGTCGGGACGACTTCCGGGACCGACTCGCCCGAACACGGCATTGGAATGAACCGAACACTCACTCGACTCAAACGGCCGCTGCGGTACGCCATGGCCGCCCTCTATATCGTTGCGGGAGTCATGCATTTCGTCGTCCCGGAGCTGTACGTCCAGATCGTCCCGCCGTTTTTCCCCGGACGGCTCGCGCTCGTCTATCTTTCGGGCCTCGCCGAGATCGCACTCGGCCTCGGGCTTCTCCATCCGCGGACGCGCCGGCTTGCGGCCTGGGGGATCGTCGCGCTTTTGATCGCGATCTTCCCGGCGAACGTCTACATGGCGACGAGCGGCGTCGTCATCGAGGGTGCGCCGGGCGGCGGTGATCCCTCCGAACTCGTCCGATGGGGGCGGCTGCCTATACAGGTCGTACTCGTCGTCTGGGCGTGGTGGTATACGCGTCCCGAACCCGACGGATCGCCCGAGTGATCGGCTTCGCTCACCGGGTTCGTGTGTGCCATCGCAACACCCGGCTGCCGTTTATATTCCTCTGCGCCGAATCACCGGTATGAGTACGTTCGTCGTTATCGGCGGTGACGCCGCTGGAATGTCGGCAGCGAGCAAGGCCAAGCGTGACGATCCCGACCTCGACGTCGTCGTCTTCGAAAAAGGCGAGTGGGTTTCCTATGGCGCCTGCGGGCTTCCATACTACATCAAGGGTGAGATCCAGACGCTGGAGGAACTCGTCTCGGTCACGCCCGAACAGTTCCGCGACGAGCGGAATATCGATCTCAGGACCGGCCACGAGGTCGTCGAGATCGACACCGAGCGTCGGACGGTCACTGCACGGAGCGAGGGCGGCGAAACCGAACAGCCCTACGATCACCTGTTGATCGCGACCGGTGCCGAGTCGGTCGTGCCGTCGATCGACGGCGTCGATCGGGAGGGCGTGTACACGCTCGGATCGATGACCGACGGCAAGGAACTGCGCGATTTCGTCGCCCGATCGCGGGAGGAGAGCCCGATCGAACAGCCGGATCGCGGCCCGGCGTGTCAGTACCTGGAGAACTGTTCGGGCCCCGTCGCCGTCGTCGGCGGTGGGTACATCGGTATCGAGATGGCAGAAGCGCTCGCGGCGAACGACTTCGAGGTGCACCTCTTCCAGCGGGGTGCACACGTCCTCAAGGGGTTCAGCGAGGCGACGAGCGAAGCGGTCGCCGACCATCTCCGGGCACAGAACGTCGCGCTGTATCTCGACGCCGAGGTGGAAGCCTTCGAGGGTGAGGAGGCGATCGAAGCCGTTCGGACGGCCGACGAGCGGGTCGAAGTCGAGATGGCGCTTCTCGGGACCGGGGTCAGTCCCCGGACGGATCTGGCCGCCGATGCTGGGATCGAACTCGGGAAGACGGGGGCGATCGCGACGAACGAGTACCAGGAGACGAACCGACCGGACGTTTACGCCGCCGGGGACTGTGCGGAGGCTCGACACGTCGTCACCGGGAAACCGGCCTACGTTCCGCTCGCGTTGACCGCGAACAGACACGGTCGCGCGGTCGGACAGACCGTAGCCGGGACGCCGACCGAGGGCGGCGGGATCGCCGGGACGGCGGCAGTCAAAGCCTTCGAGGTCGAAGCCGCAAGGACCGGTGTTCTCGATCACGAGGTCGCCGTCGAAGGCGGGTTCGACCCCCTCTCGGAGACGATCGAGGCGAAATCCCGCGCGGGGTATTACCCGGAAGGCGGGACGGTCCGGATAACGCTCTGTGCCGACAGGGACACGGGCCGAGTGATCGGCGGGAGCCTCGTCAGCGAGTTCGGCGAGGGGGCCGTCCTTCGGAGTCACGCGCTCGTCGGCGCAGTCACGGAAGGCGTCACGTTGGGGGAGCTCTCGAACTACGATCTCGCCTACGCACCGCCGTTCAACACCACTTGGGATCCGGTTTTGACCGCCGCGAAGGTACTCGGTGGGGAAATATAGTCACGTTGGTGTCGATATCCGCCGCCAAACGGGGAAAGGGACACGAACCCGAATCATTGATACGTCCGGCGCGCCGCCACTCCGGTAATGACGACCCGCATCGACGGGAACGCCGTCGCGGCCGACATCCGCGAAGCGCTGACGGATAGCATCGAAACGTTGGGTTCCGAAGGCGTCACTCCGGGACTCGCGACCGTCCTGATGAGCGACGACCCGGCGAGTGAGACGTACGTCTCGATGAAACAGCGCGACTGTGCGGAGGTCGGGATCGACGGCATCCACGTCGAGATCGATACCGACGCACCCGCCGAGGAACTGTACGACACTATCGAGGACCTCAACGCCGATTCCGACGTCCACGGGATCTTAGTTCAGATGCCCCTCGTCGAGCAGGTCGACACCCGTCGTGTCCTGCGTAGCGTCGACCCGCTGAAGGACGTCGATGGCTTCCACCCGGAGAACGTCGGCCGACTCGTCGCCGGGAACGACCGGTATCGACCCTGCACGCCGCACGGCGTTCAGAAACTGCTCGAGACGTACGACATCGAAACCGAAGGCGCAGACGTGGTCATCGTCGGCCGATCGAACATCGTGGGCAAACCGCTCGCGAACCTCCTGATCCAGAAAGCCGACGACGGGAACGCGACCGTGACCGTCTGTCACTCCCGAACGGAAGATCTCGCCGAAAAGACTCGAAACGCCGACATCGTCGTCGCCGCGGCCGGACTTGCAGAGTTCATCGATGGCGGGATGATCAGCGAGGGCGCGACGGTCATCGACGTCGGGATCAACCGCGTCGAGGCGGACACGGAGAAGGGGTACGAACTCGTCGGCGACGTCGAGTACGGCGGCGTCGCCGAAAAGGCCGGTGCGATCACGCCGGTTCCGGGCGGTGTCGGTCCGATGACCCGGGCGATGTTGCTGTACAATACGGTCAAAGCGGCGAGCCTCCAGACCGGTATCGACGTGACACTCCCGTAGATGTCGATCACTCCCGACGAGTTGGCCGCCAGGTACGGCGATCCGTATCGGAAAAGCGACCGCATCGAGATCTCGACGGAACGGTTCGAGAAGGGCATTCGGCGGGAAGACGACGGGGCCTGGGGCGTCGGCGCGCTCGTTTTTCGTGGTGAGGAGCTACTCTTCGTCCGCGAGGGAGACATGTGGCTCCTTCCCGGTGGACGGCTCGAACCAGGCGAGTCGCCGGAAACCGGGGCGAAACGGGAGGTCAGAGAGGAAACCGGGGTCGAGATCGAGATCGTCGGCCTCGGTGCGATCTCCGAGCAGACGTTCGTTCGGGAGGGAACCGACGACAGTTACGAGTTCACCTTCGCGACGTTCCTCGGCGAACCGGTCGAAGCACACCCGAAAACGAAACCGAATAGAGACGGGGATTCGGTGGCCGAAGTCGCCTGGCGACGTACCGTCCCCGAGAACACGTTCGACCGGAGCCTCGTGACCCGACTCGCAGAGACACATATTTAATTACGGGAACGGGGTCAGCGGCTGTATGCGCTGAGCGCTCGCCCGTGTTCCGCCGAGGCCGTCGAGTGACGGACGGAACGCGGGTCGCGGCCGTCACCTGCCCACAATATGTCGGAGTCCCATTACGTATCACGGAGCCCCTTGCATCAGCGAATCGAGTCCCGACTCGGCCCGAGCGAGAGCGGCTTCCTCCCCCCCCAGGTGCCTGCCGAGGTCTCTTGCGATCGCGATCAGTCGCTCCGACTCCTCTGGAATGACGTCGCCCTGAAGCGCCTGGATCCGTTTGCGGTGGCTCGATAACCGCTCGACGGCGTCATCGATCCTCGGATCGGGGTTTTCCTCGAGGTACGTTCGAAGGTCCGTCCGGTACTCCTTCACTGCGTCCGCGTACGCGATCCCACGCATCGAACGCAAGGAGGGTGGTACGTCTGCCGGATCCGGTCTCACCCCGTCATCGGCTTCGAGTAGTTCGACGAAGTACCGTTTCTCGTCGTCGTCGATATTCATCCGTCCGGCGAGTTCACCACTCACGGAACGGAGTTCCGCCGCCGCCAGATAGGTGTCGTCGAGTTCGGTAAGCGTTCCCTCGTGAATAAAACCGTAGCCCCGTGTGAACTCTCGGGCCCGATCGCGCGCCAGCTCCGAGAGCCGACGGATCGGTTCGGTGTCGAGTCGGTTCCGAACCGGCGTCAGATCGAGCTCCGCCGCCGTTGCCGTATGAAGCAGCCGCTCTTCGTCGACTCCAACGCTCTCGAGAGCCCCACACTCCGGACACGATACTGCCCCGGTATCGTAGTACGACCACCGTGTTCCGCACGATTTACACTTTCTCCGACCACGGATTTTCATACCGATTGTTGAGGGTGTGTGGCCTCAAAACACTCCCGGCTGCGCCGGATGACAAAGCTTCATTCCTCCCCTCGCCGTACGTCCAAGCATGCGAGACGAAGAGGAGATACGGGAACAGTACGAGTTTCTGAAAGACGAACTGGACGACGAAGAAATGAACCACGAAGGGGTGAGGCAGATGTTCACGTACTACAAACGGGCGCTCGGGTGGGTTCTCGAGGAGGAGTACATCTGAACGGGCGGCGAGTCGATCGAACTCGAACCGGAAGGCTGCGATCGGGACCGGACTCCGGTCGTCGAAAGAACGTTCGCGCTCGAGTCAAACAAACGATAAAAAGGGCATAACTCCGGTACATTTATACGCTACTGACCACTTGTATCCGGTGACGCTTCGCTTGGAGGGCCGAAGCGTCAGCGGGGACCAATTCAGGGCGGCAAGCGTCCGGCCGGCTCTTTTCATCCGGCCGGGTCGCTTTCCACTCTCGCTGAAGACGTAACGAGTGGTAGCGGCGTAATCGATCGACTCGGTCCGATGGAGCGGCAAATCAAGGCGATGGAGACGAGCGTCTAACTCCACGCAGTTGCCCGCCCGACGACACCGATCGGTAACTGAAAGATACGACACAGATTTCGATTTATCGGAACGACCTGATTTTCGAATGACACAGTTGACACGGTAAACAAACGGAAAATTCGACTGGTTGAAGCGTTGAGGAGCGAGAAGCCGAACAGACACATATAATCCGATATATTTAAATTAACACGACAAAAATATATACGCAGATCTGACCGATGCACGACCTTACCGGTTTCCAGCGTGACTTGCTGTACGTTATTACGGGACGCGACGACCCACACGGACTGGCGATAAAAGAAGAGCTCGAAGACTACTACGAAAAAGAGATCCATCACGGCCGGTTGTATCCGAACCTCGATACGCTCGTCGAGAAAGGACTCGTCGAGAAAGGCCAGCGCGATCGTCGGACGAACTTCTATACGCTGACCAGACGCGGACGCCGCGAGATCGACGCCCGTCGCGAGTGGGAGGACCGATACGTCGATATCGAGTAGCCCGCACGCCGACGACAACCACTTTCTCCAAGTTTAACCTCACGTTTGATCCCGAGGTTTATTGACGGTTCCGGACGGAGAGGCTACTATGGATTTCGGATTAACTGACGAACAGAAGCAACTGAAAAAAACGGTGCGAGAGTTTTCGAACGAGGAGATCCGCCCGGTCGCGAGAGAGTACGACCGGACCGAAAGCTACCCCTGGGAGGTCGTCGAGAAAGCCGCCGAGAGTGGGTTACTTGCCCCCCAGATCCCGATGGAGTACGGTGGCGCCGGCTACGACGTCCTCGAGACGGCGCTCGTCGTCGAGGAGCTGTTCGCGGCCGACCCCGGCGTCGGGCTCTGTATCTCCTCGTCTGGGTTCGGAACGGAGGCGATTATCGAGTTCGGAACGGAGGAACAAAAAGAGCGGTTCCTGGAGCCGATTGCGAAGGGGGAGGCGATCTCGGGGGCGGCGATCTCGGAGCCGGATACGGGGTCGGACGTCTCCAGTGTGAGTACCCGTGCCGAAAAGGACGGCGACGAGTGGGTCATCAACGGCAACAAGATGTGGATCACCAACGGATCGGTCGGCGACTTCTTCGTCGTGTTGTGTGAGACCGATCCCGAGGCCGAGGGGCGATACAACGGCTTTTCGCAGATCGTCATCGAAGCCGACCGCGAGGGCTTCGACGCGGAGAAGATCACCGGGAAGATGGGCATTCGTGCCTCCGACACCGCCGAACTCATCCTCGACGACGTCCGCGTCCCCGAGGAGAACATCGTAGGAACGCGAGGCGCGGGCTTCCTTCAAGTGATGCAGTTCTTCGACGAGACGCGAACCGGAGTCGCGGCTCAGGCGGTCGGGATCGCCAAAGGGACGGCCGAGCGGGCTTTGGAGTACGCCGAGAACCGCGAGCAGTTCGGCCGTCCTATCGGCGACTTTCAGGCCATCCAGCACAAACTCGCCGACATGCACACCAACGCCGAAGCCGCCCGAAACCTCACGTACAAATCGGCGTGGTCCGTCGATCACGCCGACGGCCAGTTGACGAAACTGGCGTCGATGGCCAAGGAGTTCGCCTCCCGCGTCGCCGTCGAGAACGCCGACGAGTGCGTCCAGATCCACGGCGGGGCGGGATACGTCGACGATTTCGACGCCGAGCGGTTCTATCGGGACGCGAAGATCACCCAGATCTACGAGGGGACCACCGAAATCCAGAAGCTGATCATCGCCCGCGAACTTCAAGGCAAGGGACTCTGATCGGACCGCTGTCGGCCACACGTCCGATCCCGGGCGAACTCATTTATACGGTGCTTCGATAGTCGACGTATGGCGGCCGACATCGACGAAAAGACGGATCGATACGAGACGCTGCTCTCGGCGGCGCTCGAGGCGGCCGAGATCGCTCCCGAGGAGGGGACGCCGCTGTATGAGGCGGCTCTAGAGTTCCGGGAGATGGCCCAATCGTACCTCGAAGACGGGCGACATTTCAGCGCACAGGAGGACCCGGTCAACGCGCTGGCTGCGTTCTCCTACGGTCACGGCTGGATGGACGCGGGCGCGAGGATCGGGATCTTCGAGGTACCGGCGGAGGGCGATCTCTTTACGAACCCTTGATGCTCCCATAGCAAAGCGATTCCATCGGGGAACTGATACGGCGGGACTGAGAACACGGCGTATGATCGACTCGGCAGCGCTCGGGGACGGCTGGACGGTCTGGAACGCCGAGGAGAGCCGGGCCGTCCTGGCCTACCGCCCGGACGTCTTCGACGGGTCGACGTTCCCGGCGGCCTGTCTCCCGACGATCTACATCGCGCGGGGTCGTCGGACGCGTCGACCCGAAGGGAACCGAAACCTACCGCCGGACGCGCCGTGGTTAGTCCGGCTCCGTCTTGAACCGGAGATCGATCGACAGCCCGAGGCCTACGACACTCGATCGGGGGCGATCGAGGGGGCGGCGGAGCTGACACGGCGGTTCGCTGCCGGTGATGTCGATTATCGGTCACTCTATCAGATCCCCCGTGAAGCCTATCTGGAGAAACTCGACGAGCTGACCCGGGGACCGTAGCTTTATCGATCGGCCTTCTGTAGCGTCAGTATGTCCTGGGATACCGTCGAACTGGAGTGGAGCGGCGACATCGCGACCGTGACCGTCGACCGGCCGGACGCGCTCAACGCGTTGAACGTCGAAACGCTCGAGGCGATGGACGAGGCGATCGCGTCGGCGGGGGCGGACGACGCCCGTGTACTCGTGCTCAGGGGTGCCGGGGAAGACGCCTTCATCGCCGGCGCGGACATCAAATACATGAAAGACCTGTCGACGGTCGAAGCCCAGGCGTGGGGCGAACTCGGCCACAGTGTCACCGACGCCCTCGATGGGTTTCCCGCGCCGACGATCGCGATCGTCGACGGTTACGCCTTCGGCGGCGGCTGTGAAATGGCGATGGCCTGTGATCTCCGGATCGCGAGCGAATCGGCGCTCATCGGCAACACGGAGATCGATCTCGGGATCATCCCCGGTTGGGGTGGTACCCAGCGGCTTCCCCGACTCGTCGGCGAGGAGACCGCGAAACGAATGATCTATCTCGGACAGCGACTGGACGCCGAGACGGCCGAGGAGGAGGGGCTCTTCGGCGAGGTCGTTCCCGACGAAGCGATCGACGATCGCGCGGCCGAACTCGCCGCGGAACTCGCCGAAAAGCCGGCCTTCGCGCTCCGGGCGGCGAAACAGGCGATCGCACAGGGCTACAGCGATCCCGGCGGTTTAGAGTACGAGAAACGTACGTTCGCCGGACTGTTCGGAACCTCGGATCAACGCGAGGGGATGGCAGCGTTCGTCGAAAACCGCGACGCCGATTTCGAATAGCGGGCGATCCCCGGCGGAAGAACTATTCTCCGGCCCCCGATACTGTGAGACGATATGCCACAGCCAGTGATCGCGGCCGTCGGCTCTTCCCCGATCGGTCGAACTGAACTCCCCGGTCGCGACCTGTTTTCCGTCGCGCTCGAGGAAGCCTTCGAGGGATTGCCGGATCCGGCGGAACTCGCCGGGGCGGTGTACGTCGGCAACCAGTCCGAACAGTACGAACACCAGATCATGCACGGGACGCTCATCGCCGAATGGGCGGGGCTCAGAAACGTACCCGCCGAGCGGGTCGAGGGATGTGCGGCGGCGGGGGCGCTCGCGCTCCGACACGCGGTCAAGGACGTCCGGAACGGTGAACACGACGGCGTGTTGGCCTGCGGCGTCGAGAAGATGACCGCCGGCGGGACGGGTGGCGCGACGGACGCCCTCTCGGCGG
>LKMJ01000042.1_pt1 | contig 66307 bp, 57 predicted proteins | sample 643391 | NCBI WGS metagenome assembly LKMJ01 (sample SAMN04112250, study PRJNA286221) | soda lake metagenome | biome: soda lake; feature: Kulunda Steppe; material: water; isolation source: sample PL-Br10 brine of Picturesque Lake | place: Russia: Kulunda steppe | collected 2010-07 | reverse complement strand
CTGTCCGCAAATGAAATTAATACGGACATTTATGTTCTCCAGGTTATTGAAACCCCGGGGAAACAGCGAAGATCACGTAGTTTACATCGAGCCAAACAGGGGCTTGTGCTTTTCCGGCGATTTGTTTGTGTCTGAAAAAATTAAGGTTCTTTAGGTCGGAAGACGACATTAAAACTATTATGGGCTCCATGCAGAAACTTATTGACTCAGGGAGGGAACTAACCTTATTTACATCCCTCGGCAAGATTGTCCCCAACGGCAGGGAAGCAATGCATCTATTTCATGACCATATAACAGGTTTAGAACATCAGGTTAAATATTTCAAGCAGAAAGGTTTATCTGAAGATGAAATCGTCACGCAAATATTCGGGCGTGAAAGTTCACTGGCTGAACTGACAAATGTCCAGCTAACTGCTAAAAACTTAATATGCTCACTGCTCTAAAGATTACTTATATAAACCCTTAAAAAAGCAAACAGCTTAACCCAGGGCTGTAAACAAAAGTGAAACAAAACAAGTGACATCTTCTAAACCCAGCCACGAAGGAGCATGGTTTCAGCAATTCTTTTAACGGCAACCATGTAAGCAGCCTTGCGCAAATTTACTTTATGCTTCTCCGAAGAATTGAGCACGGAATGATAAGCGGTAGTTAATTGTTTCTTTAGTCGTTCAAAAACTTCAGCTTCATCCCAGTAGTACATGCTAAAATTCTGGACCATTTCCAGATAAGAAACCGTCACTCCGCCGGCATTGCATAAAAAGTCCGGCAAAACCTGAACGCCTTTCTCAAACAGGATATCGTCAGCTTCCGGTGTAATGGGGCCATTGGCAAGCTCGGCTACCACGCGGGCTTTTATGGAAGAAGCATTGTCCCCTGTGATCACGTTTTCCAGGGCGCTGGGGCATAAAATATCGGCATCGAGGCTGAACAGGTCCTCGTTGGAAATGGGCTCGCTGCCCGGAAAACCGGCTACCGACCCGGTTTTTTTCTTATGATAGAATACTTCCAGGGGGTTAAGGCCTTCCTTTTTATATATACCACCACTTTGATCGTTAACAGCAACAATCGTGCTGCCAAAAATATCATCAGCCAGGTAAGCGAGGTTGAAACCGACATTGCCATAGCCCTGTATGGCCAGGGTGGATTTTCTTAAGTCCATACCATAAGTACGGGCGGCTTCTTCAATTACATAAAGGCCTCCCCTGGCAGTGGCAATATCCCTGCCGACTGAACCTCCCACAGCCACCGGTTTACCGGTTATGACTCCGAACTGGTTTTTCCCGGTAATTCTCGAATACTCGTCCATCATCCAGGTCATGATCTGGGGGTTGGTATAGACATCAGGAGCCGGAATATCTTTATCCGGGCCAATTAATTGCCATATTTTTTCAACATATCCCCGGCTTAATCGCTCCAGTTCTCCTGCCGACATCTCCCTGGGATTGCAAATGATCCCACCCTTTGCCCCTCCCAGGGGAAGGTCAAGCAAAGAACACTTCCAGGTCATCCAACCGGCGAGGGCCCTGATCGTATCTATAGTTTCATTTGGATGAAAACGGATACCGCCCTTTGTCGGACCTAAAACATCGTTATATTGGACCCGGAAACCCTTAAACACATTCAATGTCCCGTCGTCCATGCGCACCGGGATCGAAACATGTAACTCGCGCATCGGGTTGCGAATTATTTCGTGAATATCAGCAGGCAGGTTGAGAAGAGCTGCGCAGATATCACACTGTTTCTGCATATTTGTAAAGGGATTCTCAGTATGAACTTCCGTCTTCCTGACCTTTTCCGGTCTGGACACCTCCACCCACTCCTCTTAAAATATAATCAGAACGATAATTATTGGGTTTGCAGAAAAATTAATTATTACTATAACTTACTGCCAGTATGTTTGTCAAAATTATTTTTGCAAGATAAATTTGTGGATGTGATCACTATCCTGCGAGGAAGAGGATTATTATGTTGACCTCCGATATATTTACGGACTGACTTCGGCCTGGAGGATCAGGGTGTTCGATACAGGGGTTTTGATATCATCTTCTTCAGACAAATAACCATGGATGTCAAACTGAAAATCTATTGCCTCGGTGGGGGTAATCCTAAACCAGATCAAACGTGTCATCCCTTTTTCAAAATCAGCGCCTTCCGGAGGACCGAAATCAATAGCAAGCTGTTCATTTTCATCTTCGATGATCACTTTTACTTTTTCTTCCGGAATCTCTTCCAGCGGGTACCATATTTCTTCCCGGGGATCAAGCCATTCCAATTCCAGCTGGTCTGGGATACCGCTTCCCAGGTATCTTACCCCTTCCAGTTCTTTATTTGAGGTTGCACTAAGGGGTAAAACATAACTTTCATTAATTTCCCAGGTCACCTGCAGGGTGTCTTCATCAGTTCGTGTCACATCCAACCCCTGAGGTTCTCTTGGCAGTTCTTTAAAGGCGGTCACCTCATCCGCTATGCCCCAACTCATCGTGAGAAACTGCGGTATAGCTTCTTCTTCGCAACTCGCAAAAACAAGGCCGACAGTTATAATTTTTAGCGCAAACAGCAAAATCTTACCTTTTTTAATCATGTATATCTCCTCCAATCCTATTTTTCCAAATCCAGAGAAAAACCGTTCCCCCGAGGATCAATACAAAGGAAACCACCTGGGCCGGGGTAACAGGGCCAATCAAATCCTCGCTCACCCGGAAAAACTCAACCATAAACCGGTAACTGCCATGGAGGATTAAAAACCAGGCAAATGTAAGACCACCCGGGGTTACATACCTGGAAATATTTTTCCTGTTTATATTTAGCAAAACCAGGAATATGATCAGAGCAGCAGAAAAAGCATAGAGCTGTGTAGGATGGCGCACAAAAGAATCCACGGCAGGATAAACCATTCCCCAGGGCAAGGCGGTGACCTGACCGTAACAGCAACCGTTCAGGAAACAACCCAGTCTGCCGATCCCGTACGCCAGGACAATATATGGTATTGATAAATCAAGGAGCTTGCCCAGAGGCATTCGGCGGTAATAGGCATGCAGCGCTGCAGCCGGAAGGGATGCAATTAATGCCCCGTGGAAAGCAAAACCACCCCTCCACAGGGCTAATATATTAATGGGGTTAGCGCTGTACAGAGACCAGTTAGTTATCACATATCCAAGACGGGCTCCGATAATAGTAAAAATAATAGCTAACAGCAGGGCTTCACCGTTATACTTAAAGATATTCGGCGGACATTGACCCCTTGCTTTTAAATAAGGAATTTCGTAATACCTGATCAGTATAACGGCTGCTGATATAGCCACCAGGGTAAACACCAGGTAAGAGCGAACAGAAATATCGCCCCAGGTAAACAGAACGGGCATCATAATGATCGCAACCCCTTTAAAATAATGAAGCTAGATCAAAATGCCTGACGACGATTTGTTTTTCGAGAAGGAATCCTGTGACCAGTCGAAGCTATTATCAGTGTCACCTCTTGGTACTGGCCTGCCATTTCTCACTGGCGCTGCTACAAGGTTTTTCTAAGAAATGCAAAATCGGGCATCCATAATTAAAGCCGCTACGTTTTATGATTCAACGATTATCGGTCCCGCTGGTAAAATTGTGAAAAACCATGTCGGCATCGAACTTGAAAAGCAGTGCTGGTATGCGAAGCATCTCCCGGGCAGTTCTGCCAGTCTCAACATTAAACTGTTCGACCGGGCAGTGTGGCTATCTATATTCGGCATGTTCTTCTTTTTTATTGGCGAAGGCACATATGCAGTATTTTTAAAAGCTTCATTAAAAAAGAAGAATTAAAGTTTACCGCTAACAAACCAATAATTTATGTGATTGCTTATATACTATTGATCCCTTTCCTCTTCAGGTTTAATCCCTTCACTGATAGAGCTGTTAACATCCTGCATTAGCTGATTAAAAGTCTCCTGGGCCTTGGCATAGGCCTGTATAGTCAAATTAGCATCCATTTTTGTTTTCAAGTCATTGAACTGTTGGATCTGTTCCTGGCTGGGCTCAACTCCTGACTGCTGGGCAAATTGTATTTTCTGCTGGATATCCTGGATTTCCTGAATCATTTGATTTGCATCGTTATTTTCCTGCACATTTTGACTGGTTCTTTCTAACTCTTTATACTCCTCCGTTTTACGAATTTCATTACCAAGCTCTTTTGCTTTCTCAAAAACACTCATTAAAATAAAAACCTCCTGAATTTAAGTTCAAGCCTAGACAATATTCGATCCTGAACCAGATCGTTTTACTTTTAATTATTGTCTTTCTTGCTAACCCCCTGGGATTCCTTCTCAAATCAATTAATAAATTGGCCCTGGTATTAGCTCAAAGCTGCACAGTTAAAACAAAACCTTGATACGCATAACCACAACCATGTTTATACTAACATATTCTGCCCGGCATAAGCAAAGATACCTCTGCAAAAAGCGTTTACCGGTTTCAATTGCTCGGCCAGCCGTTAAGCTATATTTAACTTTTCATTGCTTTGTTAAGTCTAAAAATAATATTTTTTTAAGATATACCGGTCTTTTCATCACCAGCGAAGAACCGCCGCTACAGGACTTGTATCCGGCATTTTTTCGCTTTTTACCGCATAAACATTTCCGCTGCTTAAAAATGTTTTAGCGACTGCAAGATCGAACAAGTCATCACTGCCGGTAAAAGGACTATCGCTTAACTTGACTTCTTCATTTTCAATATTATAGGTTCCCCATTTCTGGATGCCGACTGTAACAAAAAGATCGCTTATCCTACCGTGAAAGGATGCCGGCAATATTTCAGCAATATTATTGGAAGTTTTGCCTGTCCCTTTAAATTCCTGGTAACGTTTCCGTGCTTCCTCCTGTTTTTCCAGAAAATACGGCTTTATAATTTCCCAGGCTTTGTGATGCAGATCCTGAACACTGATATTTTCAGGATTGCCTTTTATGTTCGTTTCAAATAGAAACGGATAACTGCTGGCCTCCCTGTATAGAGGAACCAGGTAATCCACACAGGCCAAAAGGAGCGGGAAACTTTTTTCATCAAGCATTTCTTGTAGTTCCTGATCTATAAACCGGAAATACTTAAGTACTCTTTCTTTTTGGATGCTGTCAATTTCTCCCCCATGACCGAAATAAATAGCTGTGCGGGTACCATCCTGAGACGGAGCCCCGGTGTGAAATTGCAAATACTGCTCAGGCAGCTCATCAACAAACTTTTCTGCAAATTTTTCTATTAAACCGCTTAAATCCATTTCTTGAACTGTGCCATATGTCCCCCGCAGCAACCGGGCGTCTTTCTGGCTGAGAGCAAGCACATAAAACTGCCCGTCTGCCGCGAGCAAAGTAAAAAGCGGTTTTATATGGAAAAATTCCCGAACCACAGAAAGTTCATCAAACTCAATGGGCAAACGGTAGTAACGATAATGCCCTGGAGAAATAAAGTAAACGAAACCCTCACTCTGGTTTGCCCAGAAATGACTGTCCTCAATGATCTTTTTCGCTGGTTCAAGCATATTTTTTTGTTCCTGTGAATCGATGTCCAGTGTTTCCAACTGTTTCTCCGCTTGTGTTAAGAGATTTTTAAAGCGGATGGAATTTTCTTTGGCCTTTTCCCGGCCTTTTTGGGTGGGCATATAAAGGGAGATACAAGGCCCCCTGCCCCTTTGTTGTAACAGTAATTCTACTTCCTCCCTATTCAAAAGATCCATGACACTACCCCCTTATAAATATTGTGGGTGTAAAATAAATTAATGTCAACCAACCTAATACCTGTTAACAGGTAGAGATAAAGATAGCCGTCTTGATAGTATCACTTATTCGGTAAGCCCCGCCGGAGGTTCATGAGGAATACAGGCCACCTGATTACCTTCATAAACAAAGACCGCTTCGTTACCGTCGGTTATTTCACCAATATCGGCAGCTGCAACCCCTTTGGAACGAGCCACATCCATGACTTCACTTACATCCTGTTGAGCTACCTGGAAGAGCATCCGGGCCTGGGTCTCACAGATCAATATTTCTTCGGGATTCAAGCCTTCGACCTTGACTGGTGCTAAGCTCAGATCTACCTGTGCTCCCAACCCGCCAAAGCGAACAGATTCGCTGACCGCCGCCCCGATACCTGCCGCTCCCAGGTCAGAACAGGCATTTATTTTACCGGTCTGTATTGCGGCCAATGCTGCTTCCATTGTACTTTTTTCCTCACTGAAAAGCGCTTCGGCCGGACGCATTGTCTCCACTAATCCCGCCCGGTAAAGTGTATCATTACCGTCATTACTCGTCTCACCGAGTATTATCAGCCGATCTCCTGCCTTCTTAGCCGGTTTGGTAAGCGGCTTTTCGATGACCATCCGGCCAATGACTGCTACCACCACCGCGGGAACGATGTCGCTAAAAGAAGTGGAAAGACCACCTCCGACTACAAAAACCCCCATAGATTCACACATATCGCGGATACCTTTAACCATCAGGTTAATCCTGTCTCCACTTGTCATTGTTTCACAACTGCCGCAGGTGCACTTTCCCTGAAAGCCGCATGGCCCGACTATTACTTCTTCCTCCAAAGACCGGGTACCGATAAAATCAAGCAAAAACAAAGGCCGTGCGCCCATGGCCACGACATCTCGCATCGCACCTCCCGCTCCGGTTGCCGCACTGGCATAAGGCCGGGGCACGCAAGGCGAACAATGGCTTTCCATCTTGGCCACGAACAAGCCTTCGTCACCGGACATGCTAAAAACAGCGGCATCGTCATTAGCCTCAGGCCCAATTAAAAGGGTTCCCGGTGAAACCTTTTCGACCATCTCGTTCAATTGCTGAAACATCCCAAAATCAATCGCCTGATCGATGTTATGGTGCAGGTGGACAAATAAACCATGCATTAAAGCCCTTTCCACGGTATTCATCAATGTATCCTCCTCATCAGTAAGCGTCTTATAATAATTATAAACTATTTTTTCCTGCCAAAACTATTTATATGTCGATTTTTTATCTTTCAAAAACAGCAGTGATAATCTCTATTACTTTGTCGTTGCCCAAACTGCTCTTCCCGTCACCATCCTGCAAGCCGTAGTTGCCAAAATCGGAGTGATTCAATCCTTCTATCTCCAAAACAGTCGCATCGAGAGGTAAATTGCCCTGAGCTTTCCGGTAATTTTCCCAGTCAATAATTTGGTCCCTTTTTCCCATCACTGAAATAACCGGTCCTTCAAATTGGTTTACCGCCCGATCACAATATGAACCGAAAACAAATAATCCGTAAACTTTTTTGGGGTTTCCGGCAACGAAGCGGCAGGCGGAAATACCACCCAGCGAATGACCGCCGACCCAGGCCTTTTGCAACCCGTAGTTTTCGATCACCCTGCCCGCTGCAGAAACATTAAATATTGCTGCATTGAAAGGAGCCCGTATTATGTAAACGGTTGTCTGCAGGCTTACCGCTGCGCGGCCCATCTTGTATAGATATGCTTCCGGAGACACCAACCCACCAGGATAGTAGATAATCGGAATTTTATCTGAACCATTATTTTTGGGGATTATTATCAGCAGGTTGTTTTCTTCTCTTATGGTCAGGTTGTAATTTTCTTTGATATCCGCCAGGTATTCTTGCTCTGCCTGGTAGGTCTGCATTTGCACGTATAGCCACAACCCAATCGGAACAAGCACAAATAAAACTAATATGCCAAACAGTAGTATTTTATAAAAAGGCTTTAACCGTTGCAGTTTACCGGGTAATGAAATAATTTTTCACCTCTTTTTTTTACTAGTTTAAATAACAGGATTGCATAATATTATATAGAATTCTTATTAAGAAAGCCAATTTATCATACAATATTTGTTATTAGGATATAATTACAAATGAAGCAGGTGGGATTGTGCCAAAAACATGGAATATTTATACCCGCAGTAAAGATATCAAGGACTCCGAAAGCAGAGAATTCGACCTGATTATAATTGGCGGAGGAATCACCGGTGCAGGAATAGCCAGGGAATGTGCTCTTCGTGGACTTTCTTTCTGCCTGCTTGATAAAAATGATTTTGCCTTTGGCACTTCATCAAGATCTTCAAAACTATTTCACGGCGGTATGAGGTACCTCACCTCAGGCGAATTTGGCCTGGTCCGTGAATCGACCAGCGAACGAAACTGGCTGCGCAATCACTTGCCAAACCTGGTCAGACCACTGGGTTTTATCTACCCCTCCTATGAAAAATACAAAGCCAGGCCATACACGATCCGTATCGGGGTTAAACTATACGATATCTTTTCGGACTGGTTCAACAAATACAAAAACTACCGTAAATCCAAGATATTCAAAGCAGATTTTATTGAAGAAATTGAACCGGCAATAACCACTGAAGACCACGAACTGGGAAAAATGGTCATGGCCGGCTTTTATTACGATACCAACTGTGATGATGCGCGGGTAACCCTGGAAACCATAAAAGAAAGCCTGGCTTACAGCGAGGGACAATCTATAGCTCTTAACTATACACATGTAGACGATTATATTCGCGACACCGCAGAAAAGGTCCGGGGGGTAATAGCAAAAGATGTTTTTACCGGTAATATTATTGAGGTTAGAGCTAAATGTGTGGTCTCGGCAGCCGGCATATGGACAGACAAAGTTCTTTCCCCGGCCGCATACGATCATCCGCGGATCTATCCAACCAAAGGCGTACACGTGGTTGTTCCCAATGAGCGGATTGGTAACAGGAATGCTTTTACCTTGATCTCTATTGATGACGGGAGGTTTTTCTTCGTTCTGCGCCGGCACAATGTTTCTTTTATCGGAACCACTGATACCGCCTATAATTCGGAATCGCATAATTTAGATGAACCATGGTGCAATAAAGATGACTGTGATTACCTCCTGCGCACAGTGAACAAAATGTTTCCCCATGCTATGCTCACTTACAATGACATTATCGGCACCCTTGCTGGAATAAGACCGCTGATCAGGGAAGAAGGAACCGAGCATGAATCAGATGTCACCCGCAAACATAAAATATTTCAGACCAAAGACGGCCTGGTAGCCATTGCCGGGGGCAAATCAACAACCTACCGCAAGATGGCTGAAGACCTTATCTTTTACCTGGTGAAAAACAAATACCTGGATCGTTTTGCCCAAAAGGAATTTAACAAGCAGGGTTTTTCCAAGAAACCATTCAAGGTCGGCCTGGCAAGGAAAGATTTCGACAAAATAATTAAAGAAAAGGCCCTGGCGGAAACCATACACCCGGATCTTCAAGAATACCTTTACCGACAATATGGACGGAACAGTATAGAAATACTCGAAGAGATAAATAACTATCCGGAAAAAGGAAAGCAGCTCCTGGAAGGTTACCCTCACTGCGAGGCCGAAATATCCTACATCCTAGAGTATGAAAATGCCCCGAAATTAATAGATGTCCTTTGCCGCAGAACAGAAGCACAGTGGATGATCTGGCATCACAAACAACCGGAACTGGCTGAAGCAGCAGCCCAGATCATGGCTCATTATTATGGCTGGAGCGAAAAACAAAAAGCAGCTGAAATCAGGGAATACCTGTGCTACATAGAAAACACGATCCTTTTTATAAAAGAGACCAGTCAAGAATACCGTTCAAAACCGGTTAGATAAAGCGCTGTGTGTGTATTTTTTATGTGCCGGGCAATGGTCCGGGATAATTGCAACTGCAGAGCGAGCAGACTTAAACCGTCTGACAGTATTTACCAATACTGTAACGGCCAACCAGGTAAATCAGCTTTATTTTCCGGGAAAACAGGAACATAAAGATTGAAACTTGTTTTAATTATTAATATCTATTATACTGTTAATAAAAACATTTTCTTTTTTCCTACTAATGTTTGTACTTTAAGAGGCGATTACATGAGCCTGGTCGATTTTGGTCTTTTAGTTAAAACTCTGCGTAAAAACAGCTTTGATCCATCAGGTAACCGTTGGAGCCGGGAAGGTTTAAGCAAGGCGGTCCACCTGACAGAAGACCAGCTGGGCAGGTTGGAAAGAGGAGATCGAAAATACCTGGACAACCAAACTTTAATGCTTTTAGCAGATTCTTTCAATCTAACCAGCTTAGAACGGAAAGAATTTTTTTATGCCGCCCTTAGCCTAAAAGACAACAAACTGTTTAACCATCATGAACCTGAAACTCAGCTAAAAAACGTAATTGCCACGATGGAAACCTTACAGGTTCCGGCATATATAATAGATGTTTACGCAGACATAGTTGTTGTTAATACTGCCGTCTTGAATTTATATCAGGTAACCCGGGAGTTAATAGATTATGTGCGGCAGTTACCCGGTGGCCTGAATCTTTTATATTTTATTTATTCTTCAACACTGGGGTTTAAAGAAGTGATCGGATCCTACTGGAACAAAACCGCAATGATGGCCCTCCTTGAATTTCGGCGATCATCTTTACGCTACCGACATACGGTTTATTTTAAATATATTTTAAAAACGCTGCTTAAGGAAAAACAATTTGATATCGATTGGTACTCCAGCCACAGGTACCTGGATTTTTTTGATTTGACCTATGAACGATTCGAATATGAACATCCTTTTTTTGGGCCGTTAGCATATACAGCCACTGAAACAATCATTAATACCAAAGCAGGTGATTTATACCTGATATTATATAATCCCGCTGATTCAATAACCGTTTCCGTATTTAAAGAGTTGTTGAAATTTAACGGCAACAAAATCCACCAGTTGGCAAGCTGGCCGGAAAAAAGTACAATTTAATAATCATAAGGCAGGCACTAAAACCATGGTCCAGTCAGCAAATAAAGCCTTTTAACCCATTCTCATTAGTCATCGCCAGGGATAAACCAAAAGGATCCTTTCCTTTCTGATCGACACCTGGAAAAGGAGCCTTTTTGATTTAAAGCCAGTATCTTTGGTTTCACCTTTATTTTACTTGCGGGCAGCCCCACAGCCGGCTGTTATCATAACTTTCACCACTGGAGAGGCCAGGCTAAAAGATATTTTGCCCGTAAAAGAAACCGATAGAAGCCAGTATCGCAGACAGTGACGACCCCCAGATAAGATCGACCACGGTAACGGCCTTGGGCCAGCCTTCCAGGGTAGCCAGATTGCTCAAATCATAGGTGGCATAACAAATTAAACCAAAGAAGGCACCGGTCCATAAAGCATAAACCCAGCTGCCCTGTTCAATAGCGGGAAGGATTACAAAAAAGATCAGACCGACGATGTAAAGCAGGTAAAAGATAATCGCCGCAGCCCAGTTAATTCTTTTGGCCATCATCGAGCCGAGCTGAACCTTGTAAAACTTTTTGGCCACCACACCTAGCCATATCATGTCAATTATAAAAAAAGAAGCAAAGACTACCAGGAATAGCAGGATTAATTCAAGCATTGGTATTAACCTCCCAGATGGTTCTTGTTTAATCAATCATCTCTTTTTAGAACACCATATTGCTTTTTGGGAAACCAGGGGACAAACTTGCTGGTCACCCTGGCATATTCCCGGTATTCAGGATTTTTCATCATTGACTTCTCCAGCATGGGCACCCCTGAGACAAAAAGCAGTAATACGGTTATAGTCAGAGGACTGATAATACCGGTCCACCCGAGGGGCACAGAAAGGGCCAGCAGGTATATTCCCCACCACATGGTGGCTTCTCCGAAATAGTTTGGATGCCGGGTATATTTCCAGAGACCGGATTGGATAACCTTGCCCTTGTTGGCCGGATTTCTTAAAAACCCGGCAAGCTGTTTGTCACCTACCGATTCAAAAAAGAACCCGGTAATCCAGATCAGCAGGCCGATTACATCAAGCGTAGTCAGACCGGAAACCGGGTAGGCATTGATCAGGACGATCGGATAACCGATAGCCAGCATCATCACCCCCTGCAGCATAAAGACCTGGAAAAAGGCCCGGGGAACCAACCAGCGGCCCCACTCTTTGCGCCATTTAGCATAGCGAAAATCTTCCGGTTTTCCCCAATTGCGGCGGATGATGTGATAGGTCAGCCTCCCACCCCAGATTGTTACCAGAACAGTTACAATCAAGTTCCTCTCCGTGAAGGAACCTTCGATAAACAGTGTGGCGAGGGCAATAACCACAAACCCGGCGCCCCAGCCCATATCGACAATGGAATTATTCTTGATTAACGTGGCGACCAGGAAAAAAACAAAAAAATAAATAAAAACAATTAAAATTGTTTGCATTAAAAGTTCAGTCATATTTGCACCCCTTTCTTTATGGTTATCTAGCAGGTCCTGCTTAATTAAGAATTATGCCCGGGTATAAGTTCGCTATTTATTGAAAAATTCCTGCAAACAATAACCGTTATATTTATAAAAGTTCAGGCATTTTCTCCAGCATAGTTACCCGGGTAAACTCTTAAGACCGTTGACAAAAAAAATCCGACAGTCTATAGTACAAACACATTGGTAGAACAACATATATTATACGAGCCACCACTGCCGATCTTCTTCAAATTTGGAGAAAAACAAAAAGATCGGGAGCATATTGATACAATAATGAGATAGGAGAAAAAAGATGAAAATGCCTAAACGCCTTTTTTTAGGCTTATTTTTACTGTTTATCTTGCTGCTTTTATTTTCGCTGGCTTTCCTGGGTTACTTTTTAATAAGACCCGAAGCCCTGATTTTTCAGTATGCTTTTTTATTTTTTCTCGTTGTTCTGGCTATTGTTGCTTTAGCCTCACTTATGACCTTAGCCCTCGCTACCTATTCACTGCTACGGGCTACACCTCCGCCCGGCTTAAACCGGTTAGTCAAAAAAATCATGGTTTTCCTATTTCCGCTTATTGTCCAGCTGGGAAAACTGTTAAACATTGCCCAGGAAAAGGTGCAAAGCTCTTTTATCGGGGTAAACAACAAACTTGTTGAGGTTGACAAGAAAATATTAACTCCGCAAAAATTACTAATTCTGCTGCCGCACTGTCTCCAGGATGAAAACTGCCCGCATAAAATTACCTTAGATCCTTTTAACTGCCAACGCTGTGGCAGGTGCCCCATTAACAACCTGTTAACCATGGCAGAAAAGTGGCAGGTCAATGTCCAAATTGCGACCGGGGGTACCCTGGCCCGCAAGGCTGTCCAAATGTTTCGCCCCGAATATGTGCTGGCGGTAGCCTGCGAAAGAGACCTTTCCAGCGGGATAGTGGACAGCTATCCCCTTCCCGTATGGGGCGTTTTAAACGAGAGACCAATGGGTCCATGCCGCAATACCCAGGTATCACTCCATGCCCTGGAGGAAAAACTGGAAGATATCTTAGGTGAACAATAAGCTAAAGTTTAAACTCCCATAATGTGATAACCGCAATCTGTATGCACTACAGCACCGGTTACAGCACGGGATAGATCGGAGACGAGGAAAAGAGCTGTGCCGGCCACGTCATCAGCATCAGCAAGCCTGCGCAGGGGAGTTTTTTCTTCCACTCCATCCAGCAATCGATTAAAATTCTTTACCCCCTTGGCTGACAAGGTGCGGATCGGCCCGGCAGACACTGCATTGACCCTGATACCCAACGGCCCAAGGTCAGCTGCCAGGTAACGGACACTGGCTTCCAAAGATGCTTTGGCCACACCCATCACGTTATAGTTGGGCACTACCCGCTCCGAACCCTGGAAAGTGAGGGTAAGGATGCTGCCTCCTTCATTCATCAAAGGGTAAAGCTGTTTTGAAACAGCAGCTAAAGAAAAAACGCTGATTTCATGCGCCATCAGAAACCCCTCCCGCGAGGTGTGGGCAAACATTCCGTCCAGTTCCTCTGTTTTCGCATAAGCAAGACTGTGCACAATGCCGTGCAGGTTGCCCCACTTTTCCTGCAACGTCCCGGCCAAATGCTTAATATCCTCGTCGTTAGAGACATCGCAGGGCAGTAGAAGTGCACCGGGCACTTCGCTTTCAACCAACTTACCCACTTTATTTTTAAATCGTTCATCCTGGTAAGAAAAGGCAAGCTCAGCCCCGGAAGCTGCAAAGGCTTTTGCAATAGCCCAGGCAATACTCCATTTATTGGCTACACCCATGATCAATATTTTTTTCCCGGTCAGTAATGTTTCGGCAGTCATTTGCATCAAACACCTTTCTGCATTGAAATTAAAGATCAAAGTAGAGAAATTTGAAAGTGATTACTTCACATTCTAACACAATGTTAGCTTAAATTCAGGAGTTGATTGGCATTAAAGATAAGCGAAAACCTGAAGCCTGGCCGCCGGGACTTCTTCAAGAACAATTATAAATGGAGGGTAAAATAACTAAAAAAAGGCGCTACCGCCTGATTTACGATAACGCCATGCCTTCAAATAATCTTGCTTAATAAATATAAACTCCGCGGTTAAGCCCATCACGCACTGCAGAAATAACCTTGTTTGCCCTGATAGTCGCTCCTGAAAAACCATCGACATCTTCCACAAAATCACCAGGTTCATAAAGATCTACAAGGGTATCGCGGATATCTTTGCCTTCCAGATAATCGAGGATTTGTTCATGCTGATCTTTTAGCGCCTCTGTCATTTCATCTTCTGGTTCCAGGTAGTCTATACCACGGTGTGCCAGGTGCCGGTAGCCAATGCTTGTGATAATGTTGTCTTCCAGCGTAAACTGCACATTAACCTGGACAGCATCCCGGTCAATAAAAGCCCCGCGGTAAGTGCCGTCTTCATAGCCAACTTCATCGTCAGCAGGAGCTGGAGCAGTTTCATCCGGTTCATCGTTAGCCACATCTGCCGGCGCTTCGCAGCCAAAAGCCGCGAAAGAGACAACCATCAGGAATGCAAAAATCAATAATAAAAATGATTTTTTCATTTATTCTCACCCCTTTCTTCATTTTGAATAAACAGCAGCTTGACTGGTTTAAGCCCTGCTATTACATAATTCCTATGTTAATACTATAATAATTTTTATTAAAAAGCAATACCGTTTCTGAAATACCTGAATAAACCCTAAACATACCATCCGGGCCGCCTAATAGTTTTACTTAGACAATAAAACATTATTGTTTAATTTATACTTGTCCACCAAATTTGACTTTTCTTTTTATCCCGTGCTATAATATATGCAAATTGACGCATATGTTGTCAAGGGAGTCGCTTATGGAAGAGTATATAAAAATCATTAAGAGCCTTTCAGAACAAACCAGGATCCGGATATTGGCTCTTTTGCATCAGGCCCAGGAAGCATGTGTCAGCGAAATCGTAGACACACTGGATGAAAGTCAGTATAAAGTCTCGCGGCATTTGAAAGTGCTTCAGGACGCCGGCATGGTGGTGGGCAAAAAAAAAGGACGCTGGATATTCTACCAGTTAAATGAAAGCCAAATCCATTTCCAAGGTTTACTTTTAACAGCAGTAAAGCATATTTCTTCAGACATATTAAAAGAAGACCTGGAAAGATTTAAGAAAAGATGGGCCAAACCGATAAACAATAAATGCATCAACGGCAAAATTGAAAGTTACCAGTAAAACAAACACGCTGCAACAAAAACACTGCACTAAAGCAGGGCGCTACAATTAAAAACCAGTATAGCAAAATAATTACAGGCTGATCATTATAAGAGGGTCGGCATGAAGCAGCTTACCATACCGGCTGTCCACTGGAAGGTAGGGGTGAAGTGATTGATGGATCTGAAAGGAATATTTGTTATATCAGCATAAGAAAGGGAGGTATCATTACTGATGATGACAAAAAGTATGGAATTGGGTAAGCGATTTTTCGGTGAGAAAGTATTTGGGACAGTTATGGGTTACCTGAAAAAAAACCCGGAGCAGAACCTGGAAAAAGCTCTCGATATGGTCGAAAAAATTGCTGTGGCTTCCAATCACAAGGAATATGCCAGGAATATCAAAGCACAACTACAAGAAAACCCGGCCCTGCGGCAGTATATCAATCGTGTGATCAATGAACTTGATGAAAATGTTCACAATCACCTCATAAACAACTTTTTCGTTAACGCTTCGCTTGTGGGCGTACCGAAACAAAACAGGATGGCTAAAGAATTGGGACATAATGTCCCTTATACAATCCTAATTGATCCTACTAGCAACTGCAATTTAAGATGCAAGGGATGCTGGGCTGGCGCATACGAAAAGCAGCAAAGCCTGAGTTTTGAAGAAGTTGATCGTATCGTCAGTGAAGCCAAAGAATTAGGGATGTATTTTATCGTGATGTCCGGGGGAGAGCCCACGATGTGGCCGCACCTGGAGGATCTTTGCCGCAAACACTACGATGTTGCCTTTATGATCTATACCAACGGAACGCTAATCGATGAAAAAACTGCAAAATGGATGCGCGAAGCAGGCAATATCACTCCGGCATTCAGCCTGGAAGGCGGACGGGAAGCAACCGACCAGCGCCGCGGTAACGGTGTCTTCGACAAGATCATTTTCGCTATGGACCATTTGAAGGAAAATGGGGTGGCTTTTGGTATAAGCATTACGATCACCAACGAGAACGTCGATGAAGTGTATTCCGATGAATTTATTGATTTTATGATTGATAAGGGCGTACTCTATGGCTGGTCTTTTCATTATATTCCTATTGGCAGCAACCCCGACTTTTCGCTGATGATAACACCTGAACAGCGCGCTGCCCTGGTAGACCGGGTACGCCAGGTTCGCACCAACAAACCGATCCAGATCGCTGATTTCTGGAACGACGGCGAGTTGACCATGGGATGTATTGCCGGAGGACGGCGCTACTTTCACATCAATGCCAGCGGTGATGTAGAACCATGCGCTTTCGTCCACTTTACTGTCGATAACATCAAAGGCAAACCACTCAAAGAAGTGCTGGCCAATCCACTGTTCAAGGCTTACCAGAGACGGCAGCCTTTCAGTGATAATCTGCTTCGCCCTTGTCCTATAATTGACAGGCCGGAAATACTAAGAGAAATGGTTAAAGAAGCTAATCCCCAGCCGAGTTACGAAGGCGCAGAAAACCTGTTGTACAATGAATCAGCCAAGAATATGGATGCAGCCGCGACTGCGTGGAGAGAAAAAGCAGACCAGAAGTGGGCTGAAATCAGTAAAGAAACAGAACGGGAAAAAGAGCAAACAAGAGCTTAAAACACTTTTTCATAAAAGGCGGCCGGAATTACTATAATTATTACCGGGCGCCTTTTTTGCCTGGTATTGTCAAAAATAATGGAGGCTATATTATGGATCGAGAAGCAGCAACCGATTATAAAAAGGTAGGCTGGTTTTGCACTTATACACCGGAGGAGCTAATTCATGCCGCCGGATTCGTACCCTACCGACTTTTACCCCATAGCCCAACGGGATCAGGAAATGTAGAGGATGCCCTTGCGGCCAACCTTTGTCCATACCCGCGGAAAATTTTAAGCGATATGCGCAGGGGTGTATACAACGACCTGCACGGGATGGTGATTGCCAACTCCTGTAATGCTATGAGCCACCTTTACAATGTGCTGAAAATGGAAAGCGATCATTTTATCTACATGCTTGACATCCCACGTAAGCAAGATGAAAACGCTATAGAATATTTCAGCCGCGAGTTGGAACTATTGGCTGACTACCTGGGCGCAAAGGGTAAGCCGTTAACACTGGGCAGGTTGAAAAGATCGTCTGAAACGTACCGGCAAAAAAACGAGCTTTTGCAAAAACTGATCGCTCAAAATGGTCAGTTCAACGCTAGAACTCATTTTCAGGCGGGATTGTCCGGACTGGCCATTGAAGCTGCTTCCAGCGCTCCTGAAGCCTTTAACCGGAAACTGGAAAGAATTTTAACTGAAGAACAAAGTAGAGATAAGCAAAGCGGGGAAGGAGAAAATAAAACATCCGCCCTTCTCCTTGCCGGCGGCCTGCCCCCACACGGATTGACAGAGATGCTCGCAGGGCATCAGGAATTTAGCGTTTACCCGGAAAACTGTTCCGGTCTGCGTTACTTACAAAAACCTTTGCCGTCGTTACCTAAAGGTGAGAATTCTTCGCCGGAAAAAATATTTGCAATGATTGCCCGCAGTTACTTGGAAAAACCGCCCTGCCCCCGGGTATTTAACAGCCAGAGCCGGGAATATTATTACCGGCGTCTTCTAGACGACCTGCAGGTGCGGGCAGTAATCTACCACGACCTGCTATTTTGTGACATGTGTCATTATGATTACCTGCTGCTAAAGGATTTAATGGAAGAAAAAGATATACCGCACCTTAAAGTAAAAACAGAGCTCGGAGAAGAAGATATGGGACAGCTTAAAACAAGAGTGGAAGCATTTTTAGAAATTCTTGAATAAACAAGGAGGACAATAACATGAACCCGCACAAGCTGTTCAGGGAAAAGCTAAAAAGCAAGCTGGGCCGCAAGTTGTTGGCTTCGCCGGGCACCTACAAATTGGCCAGGGACGTTTTTGTCAAAAAAAGCAGTTTCTCTTTCGAAGCCAGGAAAAAGATGACTGCCATGGCTTTGGATCAGGCTGCCGAAGCGTATCATCAAAAAAAACCGGTCGCCTGGACCAGCGCTTTCTTCCCCAGTGAAATGGTTTACCTTTTTGACCTGGTTCCCTTCGCCCCGGAAGCGGCTGCCGGAACCTTGGCTTCACTTGATCTGGCTTCGGATCTCCTCAAGCAATCCGATCAAATGGGCATTGCCTCTGACAGCTGTTCTTTTCACCGCTGTGCAACTGCCGGGACAGCCTTGGAATATTTCCCCCTCCCTGATTTTCTAATGGCCAGTTCGCATCTTTGCGACGGTGCTCCGCGCCTGTTTCAATATATGGCCCGCCGTTACGAAAAACCGCTTTACTTATTAGATGTCCCTTACCGGGAAAACGAAGGCTCGTTAAAATATGTAGCTGACCAGCTTGCTAAAATAGCTCACTACCTGGAGCAGGAAACCGGTCAGAAACTTACCGGCGAGCGTATCGAAAAAGTTTTTAAGCAATCCAACCTGGCCCGCCAATATCAACTGGAAATCAGCCGGATACGCCAACAAGTTCCTTCGCCGATGAACGGAGAAGAAGGGCTAAGCTACGTCTATCTGACCCTGCTCGGACAGGGGCATCCCGAGGCTCCCGATATTTACCGAACCCTGACCGATGAACTGCAGGAGATAGTTAACAATAACGCAGTAAAATCTGCCCGCGGTGACAAAGAAAGGTTTCGTCTGATCTGGATGCACCTGCGCCCGTATCATTCACCGGAAATGATTAATTACCTGGAAAATGAGCTGAATCATAAGATCGTCGCAGAAGAAATGAATCACGTTTACTGGCCGCCCCTTGATCCGGAAAAACCTTTCTTCAGCCTGGCCCGCAAAATCCTATCTCATCCAGGCCTCGGACCGATAGCCCGTCGCTTGGAAACAATTGAGAAAATGGTTCGAGATTATCAGACCCACGCAGTGATCCATTTCTCGCATTGGGGCTGCCGGCAGTCAGTAGGTGGCGCTCTGACCATGAAGAAATTATTACAGAAAAAGGGTATTCCTTTTCTGGCCCTGGACGGTGACTGTATTGACGGAACCAGCTTTCCTTGGGGTCAGGCGCTAACCCGCATCGAAGGTTTCCACGAGGTCCTTGAACAACTTCATGCTTAAAAGATTCCGGCCGGTAACCGTGCCTATGTAATAAAAACTGATTATGCGCCTGCTATAAGGTTAAAAGCCTGCAAACGCATCAGTTTAAAATAAATACAGGTAAACGGCTAAATAATAGAATGACTGTCAACATCGACCAGGCCGCGATCGGTAATTTTTAAATAAGGAATTACCGGCAGAGCCATGAATGAAAGAGTGAGAAACGGTTGGGGTAAATGTGTACCCAGTTCACGAGTTGCAGCAAGTAAATCTTGCATTTTTTCAGCTACCGCTTCAGCTGTTTCGGTGGACATCAATCCGGCCACTGGCAGGGGCAGGCAGGCTTTAATGGTCAAATCTTTTTCCACAACCACGAAACCGCCGCCGACCCGGGCCAACTCGTTAACTGCTTCAGCCATCGCTTTTTCAGAAGCCCCTGTAACCAGGAGGTTATGTGAATCGTGCGCCACACTGGATGCAATCGCACCACGGGTCAGACCGATCCCTTTAATCATTCCCACAGCAATACGACCACTTTTACCATGCCGTTCAACCACAGCAATCTTATTTAACCCCGGTACAGGCACTGCCGGTATCGAACCGTCTTCTAAGCGCTCAACCTCGAGTAAAAGTTTTTCAGTAATCAATTGTCCCGGTATAACTCCGATTACCGGTATGGTTCCAGGTGGATGGTGCAAGGCAAAATCATTACTTCGTAATTTCTTGGCCAGCTTTACGCTCTGCTGAGCTGCAGGCGGAAGTTTGTTTTCTGAAACAGCAAAAATCGTGCAACCTTCTCGTGCTGCTTCCTGTCCATCTTTAATAACCAGCTTGGCCCGGAAATTGATCAGGTCATCAAAAACAACCATATCGGCCCGGTAACCGGGAGCAATTGCCCCCCGGTCATAAAGGCGGTAGTGACGGGACGGGTTCAGGGTGGCTATTTTAATCATGGTTATCGGATCCCCGCCAAGAGCCACCGCTGCTTTGAGAATCTCGTTGACGTGACCCTTTTCGAGTAATGCGCCGGCTTCGCGATCATCACTGCCGAACATGAAGGAATCGCTGTTAGCCTGGTTAACCAGTGGGAGAAATTCATCCAGGCTGGATGTGGCCGAACCGTGCCGGATAATGATCTTCATTCCGTTTTCCAGTTTTTCTTGCGCTTCAGCAGCAGTAATACTCTCGTGATCTGTGTTCACTCCCGCGGCAAGGTAAGCCTGCAGGTCACTGCCAACGACAGCCGGTGCATGACCGTCAATCACCTTGCCGGCATTCCGGGCCGCGATAATTTTGCGAAGCACGTCTTCATCTCCACCGATCACACCGGGATAATTCATCATCTCCCCGAGACCGACCACACGGGGATATTCGAGCAGTAAAGCTACATGTTCTGCATCAATCTTGCCCCCGGCAGTTTCCATCTCGGTAGAGGGAACAGAAGAAGGCACCGTGGCAAAAAAATCACAGGAACTGCCAGCTGAGAGTTCAAGCATCAACTTTACGCCATCGAGACCGAAAACATTAGCAATCTCATGAGGGTCATGAATAACAGCAGTGGTGCCGTGAGAAATGATCACCCGGCCCAGTTCGGGAGGTAAAAGCAGGGTGCTTTCGACATGCAGATGGGCATCGATCAAGCCGGGTGCAATATACTGCCCATCAAGATCAATCACCTTTTTCCCGCTTGTGTATCCGCTGCCAAGGGCAGCTATTACACCGCCTGTTATAGCAACATTACTTTCAACAACCTCACTTTTGAAAACATTCACAACCCGCCCGTTCTTAAGCAGCAGTTCAGGAGGTTGCTCGCCGCTGGCCACGGCTAAAAGCTGTTTCATACTTTTAACTTTTCTCTCTGTATTGTTCATAAATACTGACCCCCAATAATTGCTTCGCTTTCTTAATTGTTCTGTCGAAAATTAACGTATTTCTTTTTCCCCATCAATTACCCATAAAATAGTACGGATGGTGATGTGAAAACACTATAAGATTCCACACTACAAAAGTATCTAATGTTTATCTATTCACCATTTCATCAGTTTTTCCTCTTAAATGCGGAACCGTTTGTGTCCCGGTATTGTCATCCTGTTAAAGACAAAATAAATAGGGGGTAGTTAGGGTGAAGCATGTAAGGCGTTTCAGGTTTTTTAGTGTTTGCGGAATATGCGGGCTGCTTGTCATAGGGCTTTTTGTATCAACCCTGGGCGCCGGCTGCACGATTCTCGCAACAGAAGAAGGTCTGGCCGCTCCGGCAGAGGAGCTCGATCAGCGGTTAATCGAGGCCAACAACGAACTGGGTTTCAACATTTTTCATGAACTGCGCGGGGATGAAAAAGACGAAAATTTATTCATTTCACCACCTGGTATACTGACCGCCCTGGCCATGACCTACAACGGGGCTGAAGAAGAAACCCGCGAGGCCATGGGAAAAACCCTGCTCCTGGATGACATGAGCCGGGAAAAGTTAAACGGGGCTTTTGCCGACCTGCTAACTATCTTACAAAACCCGGATCCCAAAGTGGAAATGGCTGTAGCCAACTCGCTTTGGGCTCGCGAAGGCATTGAATTCAAAAAAGACTTCCTTCAGCGCAACGAGCAATATTTTAAGGCTGAAGTAAATGCGCTTGATTTCGACGATCCTGATTCAGTTGATGTAATCAATAACTGGGTTAAGGAGCAAACCGGGGAAGCAATTGAAGAAATTATTGAACCGCCAATTGACCCCCTAACAGTCCTCTTCTTAATCAACGCCATCTATTTCAATGGCGAATGGACAGAACCGTTTGACCCGGAACTGACGCAAGAAATACCTTTTCACCTGCCTGATGGTTCAGAAGAAAACCACCCGGTTATGTTCCGTGAAGACGATTTCAGCTATTATGTGAATGATCTGTTCCAGGCAGTAAGCCTTCCTTACGGTGAGGAAGAGCGGATCAGCATGTATGTTTTTCTCCCTGACAAAAAAGTCGGCCTGGAGGGATTCTACGCAGAACTTGACGCCGGGAACTGGACAGAATGGACCAATTCCTTCTCGACCATGGAAGGGGAAGTCGGCCTGCCCCGCTTCGAGTTTGAATATGAAGCCTCACTGAATGATACCCTTAAGACGCTGGGCATGGAAGTTGCCTTCGATGATCAAGCCGCAGATTTTAGCGGCATGCGCCCAATCCCGCCAAGGCTGTTCATCAGTGATGTAAAACATAAAAGTTTTATCGAAGTAAACGAGGAAGGAACTAAAGCTGCTGCTGCCACCTCTGTAGAGGTCACCTTGGAATCAGCAATGCCTGAACAATTCACGATGATCGCCGACCGGCCTTTTTTCTTTGCCATCGCAGACGAAATGACCGGCAGCATTCTCTTTATGGGTTCTTTATTGGAACCCCGGCCCTAAATAGTTAGCGACACCGGGTTGTCTTCAGCCAAACCGGTTCCAAAAAGCCGGCAGCGGGCCTTAGAGGTTGATTTCTCCTTTTCGAAAATAATCAGCATTGTTTTAGCCAGGGCAGATTTTCTAAATCAACATTGCCTCCGGAAACAATCAATCCTATTTTGCTGCCTTTTATTTGTTCTCTTTTGGTCAGTAAAACTGCCAGGGTTACTGCCGCTGAAGGCTCCACAACCAATTTCATTCTTTCCCAAATCAGGCGCATAGCCTCAATAATAACGGTATCACTTACCGTCAGGATAGCTGTAACGTGTTTTTGTATTATTGGAAAAGTAAGCTCTCCGAGAGATGTGCGCAAACCATCTGCGATTGTCTGCGGGTTTGTAACTGGAATAATCTTTTTTGCCTGAAGAGACCGGTAAGCATCATCGGCACTCTCCGGTTCGGCTCCGAACACTTCCGTTTCCGGTTTAAGGGCCGATACGCTCAAGGCGGTGCCGCTTATAAGACCTCCCCCGCCTACCGGAGCCAGAACCGTATCGAGTTCAGGAACTTGTTCCAACAGCTCCAGGGCTGCTGTAGCCTGGCCGGCTATCACCCGGTGATCGTTGTAGGGATGAATAAACACGGCTCCTGTTTGCTCAATTATCGAGGCCAGTGCGTCTTCACGGGCCTGTTGAGTTGGTTCGCAATAAGTTATTTCCGCCCCGTAACCGGCAACTGCTGCCTTTTTAACCGGCGGAGCGTTTTCGGGCATCACGACATGAGCATGCATTGCACAGCAGCAGGCAGCATAGGCCAACGCAGCCGCATGATTACCCGATGAATGAGTGGCTACTGTGTTCACTGATCTTTCACTGTTCTTTAGATTGTTTTTTTCAATACTGAAAACAGCGTTTGTTGCTCCGCGTGCTTTAAAAGCACCGACCTTTTGCAAATTCTCGGCCTTAAAAAAAACCCGGGCATCGCAGATGCGATTAATTGAGACCGAGGTAAAAACCGGTGTGCGATGAACAAACGGCTTGATCCTTTCCGCTGCATGTTTGATATCTTCGATTGTCGGAAATGAGTGCATTTTTACCCTCGCTTCTTTATTAGCAGTTTACCCCGGTCTAACTTAAATTATTTTACGGGGCAAAAATGAATTATTCCCTTATAAATTTTTATATTCTCTCAAAAATCTTTTATTCCTTTAGAAAAACACTTATAGATCTGACAATCGAAGCAAAACTGCTTATATGCATTAAAATGACAGGAAGGAATAATCCTTATATCATAGAATTATAAAGTGGGAGGAGAGATGCAAATGAAAATTTTAGTATGCACCGATGGTTCGGAATTTAGCAAGAAAGTGATTAAAGTAGCTTCCGAAATGATAGGCGACTGCACAGTTAACGAAGTTAGCATTATTCATGTTCATGAAAGTACAACTATTTTACCTGATTACTGGCAGGGAAAATATCCGTTTACCGCGGAAGAGGAAAAACAGCTTAAAAATATGGATAAGCGGCTATTAGAAGAACGGAAAAAATATTTCGCTGATGCTGAAAAAGAGTTTGAAAAACATAATATCCCGGTTAATACAATTTACAAAACCGGCCACCCTGCCGAAGTGATTAGTAAAGTCGCTTCAGAAGGTGGTTATGATCTGGTTATTATTGGCAGAAGAGGAATGGGTGGGGTGAAAAAGCTATTTCTCGGCAGCATCAGCAACGCGGTTTTACAAATTGCTCAAACCAACGTCGTGATTGTCAAGTAGAAACGAGGCTTATAAATAACTTTGCCTAAAAAAATATTCGAAAACCAAGAGTGGCATTTTGCCCTGCTAGCTCTTCTGCTTGTATTGGTAACTGCAGCAATGAACAGGTTTCCGCTTTTTTCCCAGGGAGAATTTTGGGGGATTGCCGCCGGTTCATGGCTGTGGATGGGCATCGTCGCCGCTATCTTGCACCAGGTTTATGTAATGATTATCTGGCGAATTCAGCTGGAAACTCAATGGTTAACCATAAATTTCCCCCGGCTTGGTTATATGGCATATCTGGCAGATTATGCAATACTGCTCGTCGCCCGTTTTGCGGCTCTCTTTTTTTTGGCCATCGCCAACCAGGATAGTATGGCTGTTTCAGTTTTCAGCCGTTGGTCGGTCACTTTTATAATAGCAGGACCATTCTTATGGCTGCTTTACTCGCTAATCAGGTTTTACGGTTTTAAACGCCTTGCCGGAGCGGATCATTTTGACCCGGCTTATCGCGACAAACCCTATATTAAAGAAGGTATATTTAAGTATACTGTTAACAGTATATACACAATCGGCCCGCTGGGATTTTATGTTCCCGGAATTTTGTTTGCCTCACCGGCGGCTTTACTTTTAGCGGTTTTTAATACCATTTATATCTGGGTGCATTATTATTGCACCGAGTTGCCGGATGCAAAGCGTATACACAAGCCCAACAATAGTTAACCATGGTGGTATTTCAATCTTTTATCCTCGGTTCCTGGCGGCAGTTTGCCGATTCCGACACGAATCGAGGTTTTCTTTCAAGAGTATGGGTAGCATAAATATTGCGGATGGTCCCGGTAATGCCCCGCATAACCAGGGAATGGGTTTCTGCTGTTTCTCCGCGATAACGAACACCACTGAGCATGTCGCCATCGGTAATACCGGTAGCGGCAAAAAAGATATCGTCCCCTTTGACCAGATCATCTAAAACAAGTAGCTTATCAGCTTCTTTCAAGCCCATATTTTGGATCCGCCCCAGATCTTCGTCATCTTCCGGGATAAGACGCCCCTGCATCTCTCCACCGAGAATTTTGAGAGCGGCGGCAGCTATAACGCCTTCCGGTGCTCCTCCAATTCCAAGCAAAATATCTACCCCGGTATTATCTATGGAGGTTGCAATAGCAGCAGAGACATCTCCGTCACTGATCAGTTTAACCCGGGCACCGGCCCGGCGGGTTTCATCAATAATTTTTTGATGACGTGGCCGATCCAAAATAATCGCAGTTAAATCCTGCACATCACGTTTCAAAGCCAAGGCAACCGCTTTCAGGTTTTCAGTTACCGTTGCGTCCAAGTCTATACAACCCCGCGCGCGGGGTCCGACGGCAATTTTATCCATGTAGATGTCCGGGGCATGCAAAAAACACCCCCGCAGAGCTATTGCCACCACCGCTAAGGCATTGGGCAAACCCTTGGCTACCAGGTTTGTGCCTTCAAGGGGATCTACGGCCACATCGACGCTTGGATCCGAACCATTTCCCACCTGCTCACCGATATATAGCATGGGAGCTTCATCCATTTCACCTTCGCCAATTACTACCGTTCCGTTAATATGCACTGTATCGAAAACAGAACGCATCGCATCCACGGCAGCCTGGTCGGCTGCTTCTTTATCACCTCGCCCCATTAACCGCCCTGAGGCAAGTGCCGCTGCTTCCGTAACGCGAACAAATTCCAAAGAGAGTTCTCTTTCCACCTGTTTCCCTCCAGTATCTTTTAATATTTTTCTCTATCAAGGGGCATGCTCATACATCTTGGTCCACCCCGTCCACGAACAAGCTCGGAACCATCAATTTCAATAACATCTATGCCGTGCCGGCTTAATGTTTCGTTAGTCGCTTCATTACGCTCGTAACAAATAACTGTGCCGGGTTTAACGGCCAGAGTGTTGGTGCTGTCACCCCACTGTTCTCTTGCTGCCGTTATCTCATCGTTTGCCCCGGAATAAATTATTTCTACCTGCGTTTGGTTCAATGCTTTGCGTAAAGCCCCGTGCAGACTGTAACCGTTGCTGGCCGACACCCGATTGTCATTACCTTTCTCCAACCAGTAAGTAGTCACGGCCTCTTTAATTCCCGGATACATTAAGAACTTATCACTGTCAACCATGGTAAATACCGTATCAAGATGCATATAAGCTCTCCTGGAAGGAACCTGAATGACAACGATTTGCTTAACCAGTTCTTTTTCAACCAGGTATTTGTGAGCCACCCATTCAATAGCTTCTTCTGTAGTCCGTTCGCTTAAGCCAATAACCAGGGTTTCTGGATTTAAAACAAGGACATCTCCACCTTCGATACCGTATGGGATCTCTTCATGAAATGCGAGTTCGACATCTTTAAACAAGGGATGGTATTTTTGGATAAAACGCAAAAAGATTGTTTCCAGCCTGCGGGCGGGGTTAAACATACTGCTTATCTGCAGTTTACCGCCGATCATTGTCCCGTGATCTCTTGTAAAATACATGTTCGGCAAAGGAGCGAGGTAGAAAGGGTAGCTGTCCAATGTCAAATCGCTTAATGTGCGATGTTTTTTTAAGTGCTGGATTTCTTTCTTGGGAAATCCGGCTATAAGAGTGGCAACAAGTTGTTCAGGGGCCATTTCATTCATATAATTATAAATAGTATCTAAGACCTCGGTCTCAATCAGGGGACTTGCTTTAAGGTGCTTTTTGAGCAGCTCACTTTTTATTTCCGGATCTTTTACAATATCTGTTAATAAATTAGTCACATAGTAAACTTCAGCACCGTTTTCTTGCAACACCCGTGCAAATCCGTCATGTTCTCTTTGAGCCTGGGCCAGCCACGGAATTTCATCAAACAGCAGATCCTCCAGGTAGCGGGGTGTTAAATTTTCAAGTTCCTGCCCGGGCCGGTGCAACAAAACCTTTTTTAGTTGTCCGACCTCAAAGCAAACCTGCATTGCTTGTGCCACGGTCGTCCCTCCCCCAAAAAATAGTGATGGTTAAATATTCGTGGTTCAAAGTCGATTCCCTTTACTGGTATTAATCCTGACAATTATCCTTACCCGGGAACTTTATGACCCGGGAACTTTATGTTATTGACTGCCTTATGGCCCAGGGGTTATTTAGAGGCTGGAAATATAACCGGCATTTTATATGGTTGACAGGAATAAATAATTATCTTATTATTTAATTATAGTTATATTATAATATATCAATGTATTTTTGCTTTTAAACAATTTCTGCTGCAAAGGATGGGCATTGTGCCAAGAATGTTAATGCTTGATTATAATAAATGTCAGCCGCAACAATGCAATAACGGGATATGCGCCGCTGTTAAGGCATGCCCACTGAATATTCTAGCACAGGAAGAACCTTACGGCAAGCCAATGATCTATACCCCTGTCTGCAAAGGTTGCATGGAATGTATTAAGGCTTGCCCCAACAAGGCCCTGGAGCTAACTTGAGCTGACTTCCTCCATTAAACAAATAAGTTTAAAATGATTGCGGTATTCTGCTTAATTACAGTTTGTTTGCAGCGCACAAGATTTTGCCGGCACATGTTACCTGTTCTTCTCTATATAGAATTGAATATTTTTTTCTTGCATTCTTTATTTAAACGTGTTATAGTTTGATGCAGTGTTAAAAAGATGAGAATAACGCAAACTATCTTTAGTCCTTTGCTTGGGAAGAGGAAAGGTGTTTGACGAAGTTCCTCTTTTTGATTAATATTTAAGCGAAGGAGAATTAAGTACATGCAAGGTAAAGTAAAATGGTTTAATCCAGACAAAGGTTACGGTTTTATCGAGACAGAAGAAGGTGGAGATGTTTTCGTACACTTTTCCGCTATCCAGTCCGAAGGATTTAAGACACTTGATGAAGGTCAATCTGTAGAATTTGAAGTTGTCGAAGGCAACCGGGGCGCACAAGCAGCAAACGTTGTCGCTCTATAAATCAGGATAACAAGACCAGTTTAAGGGCATTCTCTTACTAGATAGGGAATGCCCTTATTTTAATTAAACATTACCAAATTAAACAAATAAGTCAGATGAGAGGAAATATATTTTTAGATGGCAACATTTTATGAGTTTGGACTGAGTGAATCAGTCATTAGAGCAACCGCCTCAATGGGGTTTGAAGAAACCACCTCCATTCAGGAGTTGGCCATACCACTTGCAATAAAAGGCAATGATCTTATCGGGCAGGCTCAGACCGGCACCGGGAAAACAGCCGCTTTTGGCATTCCGATCATTGAAAAATGCTCGCCGGAGCAAAACAACATTCATGGGCTGATTATAACCCCGACCAGGGAACTGGCCATCCAGGTGGCTGAAGAAATAAATACGCTTGGCCAATATAAGAAAATCAGAGCCTTGCCCGTTTATGGAGGGCAGGACATTCAGAGACAGATTAAAGCGCTGAAGAATAAGCCGCAGATTATCGTCGCCACTCCCGGCAGACTGATGGATCATATGCGCAGAAAATTAATCCGCCTGCAGCATCTTGAAACAGTAGTTCTTGATGAAGCCGATGAAATGCTAAATATGGGTTTCCGGGAAGATATAGAAAACATATTATCCGAAGTGCCGAACAAACGTCAAACTATGCTTTTTTCAGCTACAATGCCGCAGCCAATTAAAGACCTGGCTCAGCGCTTTATGAGCGATCCGGAATTTATCAGAATTAAAGCAAAAGAGATAACTGTTCCCAACACAGAACAATATTATTATCAGGCCCATGAAAAAGAAAAGTTCGACTGTCTTTGCCGCCTTTTGGATTTGCATTCCCCGGAAGCTGCTATCGTTTTCGCCAGGACAAAACGGCGGGTAGATGAACTATCCGAAGCCCTGATTAAACGTGGTTATTCGGCAGAAGCACTCCACGGAGATCTTACCCAGCCCAGGCGGGACAGTGTGATGAATAAATTCAAAAAGGGTACAACTGAAATCCTGGTTGCCACTGATGTTGCCGCCCGTGGCTTGGACATAGGATCTGTTACCCACATCTACAACTTTGACATTCCTCAGGATGCAGATAACTACGTGCACCGTATTGGCCGGACCGGCCGCTTGGGAAAACCGGGGATTGCAGCCACTTTTGTTTCTCAACGGGAATTAAATCATCTGGAGCAAATTGAACGCTCCATTAAAAGAAAAATTGTTCGCAAACCGGTTCCGACAATCAGTGAAGCTGTTGAGGGACAACAGCGTTTAACTGCTGAGAAACTGATGCAGCTTATCGAAGAAGATGAGCATTTACAATACAAGGAGATGGCCCGTGAAATTCTTGAAAACACCGATGCCTTGTCCCTGCTGGCAGCTGCATTGAAAATGCTGACGAAAGAACCTGATCAAACTCCGGTGAAAATAACTGTGGAAGAGCCCCGGACAATGAAAAAACCGAAATACGGGACAAAAGGGAGCCGGTCAGGGTCCCGTTACAAGGCGGGAGGCCCTAAAGGCCGGAGCGGAAGCAAAAAAAAATATAAGCATTATTAACTGTTGAGGATTTAAAACAGAAAACCTCAACACACTTAAAAGGAAGGTATCACCATGAACATTTTCCAAAACATTAATTTAAAGCACCCTATCATCCAGGGGGGTATGGCGGTGCGGGTATCAACAGCACCTTTAGCAGGGGCGGTAGCCTGTGCCGGCGGAGTCGGTGTAATCGCCGCCACCGGAATGAGTGTTAACGAATTGCGCCGGGAAATTAAGGAAGCCAGGAAGATTGCCATGAACGGAGTAATCGGCGTAAACGTAATGTATGCTGTTCGTGATTTTGCGGAACTGGTAAAAACCGCCTTGCAGGAAAAAGTTGACCTGGTCATTTCAGGGGCCGGTTTTTCTAAAGATATATTTAGCTGGGGAAAAGAAGCAGGCATACCCATTTTCACTATCGTATCCACTTCACGACTGGCTAAAATTGCTGAAAAATACGGGGCTTCCGCTGTTGTAGCCGAAGGTTCGGAAGCAGGCGGGCATCTGGGCACTGAACGCCCAACCAGAGAAATACTGCCGGAAATCAAGGGGGCTGTAAATATCCCGGTTATTGCCGCCGGAGGCATCACTGACAGCAGTGATATTGAAACAATGATGCATCTCGGCGCCGATGGAGTACAAATGGCTACTCGTTTTGTATTAAGCAAAGAGTGCGCCGTGGCCGAATCCTTCAAAGCACACTATCTTAATGCCAACGAAGAGGATATCGTGATCATCAACAGCCCTGTTGGTTTGCCAGGCCGGGCGATCAGAAATGTCTTCTCAGATTCGCTGGAACGGGGCGAAAGCCCGGATATCAACTGCGATGACTGCCTTAAAGTATGCTCCAGAGAATACTGTATCCTGGAGGCTCTTGAAAACAGCCGCCTGGGCAAAATTGACCAGGGGATAATTTTCTCCGGTCAAAATGTATACAAGATCAAAGAAATATTGACGGTTAAAAAAATATTCGAGAATTTAACCCGATCATTTGCTAATCAGGCTAAGAAATAATTAATTCATGCCTAATTTAACCAACTCGATTTTGAAGTGCTTTTATAAAACATCCAGCAATTTAACGGGTCAGTTTTCCCGTTACAGCACTTAGGACTTCAACCAGATCCAGGGGAGAAAGGCTGATTTGGATCCCGCGGACTCCGGCACTGATTATAACGAAAGAAAAGTTATAAGCTCTCTGATCAATGTAACAGGAATAGCTGCTTTTCATGCCCAGGGGGGAAACCGCGCCCCTTATATAACCGGTTAACTGCTGGATCTCTTTTAAAGGCGCTAATTCCACCTTTTTATTACCACTGATTTTAGCCAAAGCTTTCAGGTCTAACTCGCTGCCTCCCGGAATAGAGGCTATGACTACCCCGGTTTTATCACCCCGGGCCACAAGAGTTTTAAACACTTGTTCCAAGGGTAATTCAAGCTTTTCTGCAGCATTTCTTGCGCTTAGATCATCCTCATCGACAGGAAATTCTATTAGCCGGTAGTCAACCTTTAAACGATCGAGGATCCTGGCAGCATTAGTCTTTTTCACCTGCAAGCCCCCTGTCGCCTCTATCCTTGTGTTATGTTTCACTTATCCGTGTAGTTCTATAAAATCCTGTCAATCGCATGAGCTGTATTGCTCAAAACTTTTCTTAAAATGATCAGGGTCCGCAGCAGGGATGAATAACCCTACAGCCCGCGCAGAAATTCACTTTTAATTGAACCGGGAGCTTTATCGCTTATAACTTTATTCAGCTCAGCCAGCAAAGAATCTTGCTCCCGGGAAAGAACCGCTTTCAAAGGCAGATAGTTTGAAGCATGGTTGGCCCGAAAAACACAGTTATTTAAAGACAAACCCTCGACCATCATCTTAATTTCCTGAAGCAGTTCCCACGGACTGAGCGGAGCAAGTTTACCTTCCTTGAACCGGCGATAAATAGAAGTTCCGGGTACAGCAATCAGGCTGAGCAAGCCTAAATATTCCGGATCCATTTTATTTAACAGGCGGGCGGTTTCCCGGGCATGTTCTTCAGAGCCTTCAACCCCGGCCAGGCCGTTGATTGCTGTGATCGAAAGTGGTATCTCCGCTTCTTTAGCCCTGGAGGCAGCTTCAGCAATTTCTTCAGGAGTTACCCCTTTTTTCACATCCTGAAGCACCGCAGCACTGCCGCTTTCAATTCCTAAATAGATTATGCCCAGCTTATTGCTTTTTATTGCTTTTAAGTCCGACACCTTTTTCTCGAGCAGATCCTGCGTATTACCATATACAGAAACGCGCTCAAGTTTAGGAAAATTGCGTTCCAGTGACTGCAAGATTTGCAGCAGCTTATCTGTCGGTATGACCAGGGCATTACCGTCAGCCAGGAAAACCCGCCTCGTTTGAGGCAGCAAACGGGAGGTTAAAACAATATCTTTCTCAATTTCGTCCAGTGAACGCACCCGAAACTTCTTTTTCTTATAAATACTGCAAAAGGTGCAGCGGTTATAAGAGCAGCCGATTGTTGCCTGCAAAATAAGGCTTTGTGCTTCGCTGGGCGGTCGATAAACATCCCCTTCATATTTTAGTGGAATCATAAGATCAACCCTTCTATTATTAATATCATTTGTTTACTATTAAATAATTCGCCAGGTCTTGTGAAATTTCCTGCACAAAGGTTACCAGCAAAAACTTATTGCCCCCTGCAGGCAAATTATAGACGAATTAAATTATACCGGGTAATTGCCATTATAATTTAACCTGCTTGCAGCGTTAACTCAAACAGGTTTGATAATTGCCCTGTTTCGATCTGTAACGTATAATAAGTAAAATAGATGGAGGGTTACATTATCCAAGATTTTTTACCAATAAAAAAAGAGGAATTAAATAGCCAGGGCTTTGAACAGCTCGATTTTATTTTAATCAGCGGTGATGCGTATGTTGACCATCCCTCATTCGGTATGGCCATCATTAGCCGGCTTCTTGCAGCGTACGGTTTCAGGGTGGGAGTGATCGCTCAGCCAGACTGGAAGAATGTTCAAGAATTTAAAAAGCTTGGCAAACCACTACTGGGATTTTTAATCACCGCCGGAAATATTGATTCCATGGTTAACCACTATACCGTGGCAAATAAACAGCGTAAAACAGACGCTTATTCTCCCGGGGGGAAAACCGGCTTACGCCCTGACCGGGCAACCACGGTTTATGCCCTTAAAGCCCGGGAAGCTTACCCTGATGTGCCCATAATCCTGGGTGGTATTGAAGCAAGCCTGCGCCGGCTTGCCCACTATGACTACTGGGACGACCGGTTGCGTCCCTCGATTCTTCTTGAAGCACAGGCTGATCTTTTGATTTACGGAATGGGAGAAAAACCGGTTGTTGAGGTAGCCGAAGCCCTGCAAAGCGGCTTGTCTATCGGCGATATCACTTATGTCCGGGGTACTGTTTACTGCTCAAAACAGATCGGTGATCCTGAGGACACGAAAATCCTGCCTTCCTTTAACGAGGTCAAGGTTTCAAAAAAAATGTTTGCAAAAAGCTTTTTGACCCAGCACCGGAATACCGAAGCGCCCAACGCAAAAATACTGGCTGAGCCCTATGCGAATACTTACGTCATTCAAAATCCCCCTGCCGATTCACTGTCCACTGCAGAAATGGATATGATCTACCGCCTACCATTCGCCAGAACATATCATCCGGTTTATGATAAAGCAGGAGGTATACCGGCCATAAGCGAAGTTAAATTCAGTTTGGTAAGCAGCCGGGGCTGTTTCGGAGCCTGCAGCTTCTGCGCCCTTCACTTCCACCAGGGCAGGTCGGTTCAATCAAGAAGCATCGATGCTATTGTCGAGGAGGCAAATATAATAACTGCTGATCCAGATTTCAAGGGTTACATCCACGATGTAGGCGGACCGACAGCAAATTTCCGGCAAAAAGCCTGTCATAAACAGGAAAATAAGGGTACATGCTTGGACAAATATTGCCTTTTTCCGAAAGCCTGCCCCAACTTAAGAGTAGACCATAGCGAATACCTTGAACTTTTACGCCGGTTGCGGGGCCTGGAAGGAGTTAAAAAAGTTTTTATCCGCTCCGGCATCCGCCATGATTATCTCCTCTATGATCAAGAAAACCAGTTTTTTGAAGAACTATGTAAACACCATATCAGCGGCCAACTAAAGATAGCTCCCGAACATGTCGCTCCGCCGGTCCTGGAAAAGATGAAAAAGCCGGATAAAAAAGTTTACCTTGATTTTAAAAAAAAGTTTAAAAGACTTAACCAAAATTTAGGCAAGGCACAGTTCCTGGTACCTTACTTTATGTCCAGTCATCCCGGTTCAGATCTCAATGCGGCTGTAGAACTGGCCTGTTTTATAAACAGGTACGAACATCTACCGCAGCAAGTTCAGGATTTTTACCCCACCCCGGGCACCCTTTCTACCTGCATGTTTTATACTGAGCTGGATCCGCATACAATGCAAAAAATATACGTGCCTAAATCGCCGCATGAAAAAGCAATGCAAAGAGCCCTGATTCAATTTAAAAATCCGAAGAACTTCCGGCTGGTTTATGAAGCGCTGCAAAAAACCGGACGGACAGATTTGATCGGTTACGAAAAGAAATGCCTGCTCAGGCCCCGCCGCAAAACAAAAGTAAGATTAAACAAACTAAAGAAAAAGAAGTAATTGGAGGCTGACATGTTCACACTGTCAGGCAAGTATAATTTACAAAAAAACATCTTGCGCTATTTGGCGCTTATTGGCGGCTTTTTTATTATTGCCAACGGTATTGTCTGCACCATTCAAGCTAACCTGGGGGTTAATCCCTGGGATGTCCTGCATATTGGTTTGTCTTACCAGACCGGCTTAAGCATAGGACGTGTTATGCAAAGTGTTGGTTTATTGTTGATTGGATTAAGCTATATTCTAAAAGTCAGGCTCTACATAGGCACCTTGTTGAATATGATTTTCCTGGGGCTTTTTGTGGACCTGGTCCTTTACATTAATTATATACCCGCACCAAACATTTTAGGGCTAAGGATATTAATCTTCATCTCGGGAGTGGCACTGTTCGGCATGGGGTGTGCTATATATATAAGCGCTAACCTTGGAGCCGGTCCCCGGGACAGCCTGATGTTAGCACTGGGAAAATTGTTACCTTTCAGGCTGGGGACAGTCAGGACCTTTATCGAAGTGACAGTAACCCTGATCGGTTACCTGCTCGGTGGGCCTCTTGGCCTTGGCACCGTTATCTTCGCCCTTACAGTAGGTATTTTCATGGACATAGGGTTTGCATTGGTCAGAATATTTAAAAATACACGGATTTACAAAGCTTTTATGCCTGAGCAGCTACAATACAGCACCGTTAAACAATTATGACCAGGCGATTTTTAATAAATTGATCTTTTTTGCAATATTTTAGATATAACCGGCAGGAAGATAAAAATGTAACACAAAGAGATGCAGTGGCAGGCAAATGACAGCTTTTCACTTTTTGCACTCCGTGTTCGTTCAAAGTAAAAACCGCATAGCGATGACAAAATTTTTACCTGCTATAATCCCCCGGTTACCGGGCAGCGTGTAGTTTATAACTTATCACCGGTAGTGGAAAGCCTTTTTTTATTGTGTTTACATTTATTTCAGGCTTAACCGGGTCATCAGTCATGCTAAATTCCAACTCGCTATATTCTCCCTGGCGGTAATTAAAACTAACGCCGTCATCTAAATATAGTCGGTAATAACCCTCTTTTCCCCCATAGCAGTGCATGGTTAGCCCTGTTTTAATACGCCCGGTATTGTCCGGGTTTTTTAAATGATCATGTGGAATTATTGTTCCAGCCTTAATATAGAGGGGCAGCACTTCAAGTGGGGCTTTACAGGTATAATATTTGCTGCCGTGATAAATATCACCTGTCCAGTAGTCATGCCACAGCCCTTCAGGCAGATAAATCAGGCGGTGATCCATACCTGGCCTGAGTACCGGACAGACCATAATCCCTTCACCCAGTAAGAACTGATCGTTAATATTATAGGTATTGAGGTCCTCCTGGTGATGATAAAACAGGGGACGCACCGCCGGCACACCGGTCAGTGCACTTACCCGCATCAGGTTATAATAGTGTGTCAGTAATTGATAGCGTAACCGGATATATTTACGGGTAACCTCAAGGACTGCCGGCGAGTATTCCCATGGTTCCTGGCGTGCAGTACCGGTTTCACTGTGGTTGCGAAAATAAGGGATAAATGCTCCCAGCTGGGTCCAGCGCACCAGCAGTTCCCCGCTGCAATCTCCCCGGTAACCACCTACATCTGCTCCAACAAAAGAATAACCGCTTAAACCCAGGTTCAGGATCATGGGTATACTGCTTTCCAGATGTTCCCACGTGCTGGAATTATCCCCGGTCCAAAGGGCGCTGTAGCGCTGGCTGCCGGCAAAAGCAGCCCGGGTTAGAATAAAGGCCCTTTTTTCAGGCTGGTACTTTTCCAACCCTTCCAGGGTGGCCTGGGTTTGTAACAACCCATAGATATTATGTGCTTCACTGTGGGGAATTTTTTTACCATCATCATCAAGGTGTACTGTTTCATCAGGCAGTGTGCCTTCTTCTTCGTTAAAATTAGAGGGTTCATTCATGTCGTTCCAGATCCCTTCAACTCCGCATTCTAATAGTTCCCTGTGAAAGCCGGCCCACCATTTCCGCACCTCGCTGCGCCTAAAATCAGGAAAGGCCGCAGGCTTGGGCCATACTTCCCCCTGGTATATTTGTCCCTGCAAATCCTTAACATAATATCCCCTTTCTTTACCTTCTTCATAAACCCGGTAATTTTCTTCAACTTTTACTCCAGGATTAACAATAACGACCACGGAAAAACCCTTTTCTTTAAGCTGTTCCAGCACTTTTTTAAAATCCCTGAACCGCTCTTTATTGATGGTGAAAACTTTATAAGCTTCCATATAGGCAAGATCAAGATATAAAACATCACAGGGTATTTGATATTTGCGCAGGCTTTCAGCCACTGAAAGCAATTCTTCCTGATCTTCATAGCTGTAGCGGCTTTGGTGGTAGCCCAGGAAATTTTTCCGGGGTAGGGGAGGTGTCCCGGTAAGCAGGCCGTATGCAGTAACCACATCAGAAACAGAAGGGCCGTATATAAAATAATAATCGAGATGGCCTCCATGCGCCTGAAAACTGATCACTTCCTGATCAGTTTTGGCAAAATCAAATTCTGTGCGATAGCTGTTATCAAAAAATACTCCGTAAGCATTCCCGGGGGCGGCCCCGATATAAAAGGGAATCGAGGTATGCATATTCTGAACCAGCGGATTGTGGATTGAGTGATGCAAAAGGACATCAGAGTTGTAATTGATTGTAGCAGTACCCAGCTGGTTAATCCAGGTGTATTTTTCCCCGTTACCGTAAACGCCTTTTTCCCAGGTTCTCTTCTTTATAATACTGATTTTTTTCGTATCTAGGGTTAAATCCTCGCTGATAACATTTCCATTCCGGTCTGAAATTTTTACAGCCAGGGTTTCTTTATCAACTTCTATTTTCAAATCATCCGTATAAAGAACTCCATTCTCCAGGCAAACATCCCTTGCAACTGGCCTTGCAACCACTGCTACTGTGGGCGAAGGCTCTTTTTGATTTTCACTGTAGGCAAACCTGACAATCCGATCACCATAAAACTTAATATGTAAATATCCCCGGGGACCCTTTACCTTGCATCCTGTAGTTTTTTGCTCCATGAATTTTGCTGCTCCTTTCATGTCTGCTTTTTCCCTACGCTTAAAGAATCTACTCAAACGCCAAATTAACCATGTTAAGAAAATTTTTAAGCTGCAAGGGCTCTACACATATTTTTAAAATACTGAATGAGTGAATTAACTGCAGTATTATAAAAAGCAATTAGTAGTTTGTCAAAGCTTTTTACTACTAAATCTTTATAAATATTTAAATCATGATCAGGTAATGCTTAAACCGCCGGCAAAACCGCATAGGTATCTTTTAGATAATCGGCTTGGAATTATTCGAACAAGTGCGGCAGACGCTTTCGAAAAACCGCTATATCAGTTAGCTCGTTATTAACCGCGATAGTTAGACTTTTCTTTCTGATCCTTTTTTTAAGAAGCAGGTATTTACTGTCAAGCTTTTTTTACTATACCATAGTTTTCTTTCAAGTTAAAAGCATTAGTTTCTTTATTAATTGTTTTTGCCCTCATAAAATGTTAATATAAAATAGATTAATGACGGTAATATATGGAACATAACCCTTATTCACAACATTTATTCTGGAGGTGTATTTATTGACTAAGCAGATTGACACAATGGACGGTAACACAGCCGCTTCGTATATTGCTTATGCCTTAAGCGATGTCGCGGCAATCTATCCTATCACGCCGTCATCCCCAATGGCTGAGATATGCGATGAATGGGCTGCTTACGGCCGTAATAACATTTTCGGCCAAACCTTAAAGGTTTCCACCATGCAGTCTGAAGCAGGAGCGGCAGGAGCAGTACATGGTTCTCTGGTTAACGGAGCGCTGACCACAACATTTACCGCTTCCCAGGGATTACTGCTGAAAATCCCCAACATGTATAAAATATCCGGAGAGCTTCTGCCTTCGGTATTTCACGTTTCAGCCAGAGCCCTCTCCACCCATGCTTTATCTATTTTCGGTGATCATTCCGACGTAATGGCAGCTCGGCAGACCGGGTTCGCGATGGTTGCTTCTTCATCTATCCAGGAAGTAATCGACCTGGCCCTGGTTTCCCACTTGAGCACATTAAAAACAAGGGTGCCGTTTCTGCACTTTTTTGACGGCTTCCGGACCTCACACGAAGTCCAAAAAGTAGAGTTAATCGACTACGAAGATATTAAAAAAATTGTCGACTGGGACGCAATCAAGGCTTTCCGTGAACGTGCCCTGAGCCCGGAAAAGCCGCACCAGCGAGGAACCGCACAAAATCCGGATATCTACTTTCAAAACAGAGAAGCTGCAAATCTCTACTACACGGAAACCCCGGAAAAAGTAGCCTCAGTAATGGACCAGGTGTTTGAACTTACCGGACGCCGTTATCACCTGTTCGATTACTGTGGAGCCCAGGATGCCGAAGCGGTGATTGTCTGCATGGGTTCGGCCTGCGATACTGTTGAAGAAACGGTCAATTACCTGAACAAGCACGGAGAAAAAGTAGGGCTGATCAAGGTTCGACTTTACCGGCCATTTTCCAGCAAACACTTCTTAGCTGCACTGCCTTCCAGCTGCAAAAAAATTGCAGTTTTAGACCGGACAAAAGAACCGGGCTCCCTGGGCGAACCTCTTTACCAGGATGTATGCACCGCCCTGATGGAAGCAAATCAGGCTCCGTTAGTTATCGGCGGACGCTATGGACTCGGTTCTAAAGAGTTCAACCCCTGCATGGCCAAGGGTGTTTTTGACAACCTTAATTCCGCAAAACCCAAAAACCATTTTACGGTCGGAATTACTGACGATGTAACGCACACTTCTATCGAAGTCCCAAGCTGCCTCTACACCTCTCCGGAAGGAACTCACAGGGCCAAATTTTTCGGCCTTGGAGCAGACGGCACAGTTGGGGCGAATAAAAACAGTATCATCATCATTGGCAACAATACCGACCAATATGCCCAGGGATATTTCGTCTATGATTCGAAAAAATCAGGTGGAATTACTGTTTCCCATCTCCGCTTTGGGCATGAACCGATCAAATCGACCTATATGATTGACCAGGCCGATTTTGTCGCCTGTCACAATCCTTCATTTGTTACCCGTTACGATGTCCTGGAAGGAATCAGGGAAAACGGTGTATTCTTGCTCAATTCCAGCTGGAACCTCGAAGAAATGGAAGAAAATCTACCCGCAGAAATGAAAAAAACAATAGCCCAAAAAAAGCTTAAATTCTATAACATAGACGCTTTTAAAATTGCCGGCGAACTGGGCCTGGGCGGGCGGATTAACATCATTATGCAGGCTGCTTTCTTTAAACTGTCAGAAGTGATTGACCCTGACTTGGCCTTAAAAGAAATTGAAAAGATGATCGAAAAAACATATGGCAAAAAAGGCGCCGATGTCGTAGAGATGAATGTCAATGCCATCTATAAGGCATTGGAAGCTATAGAAGAAGTAAACTATCCCGAAAGTTGGGCTGATGCCACCACAGGCGCTACGTTTGAACCTGAAGAAGCGCCACAGTATGTCTGTGATACTATTTACCCGATGATTGAGCTTAAAGGTGACAACCTGCCGGTCAGCGCATTCAACCCTGACGGTACTGTCCCCACAGGGACTACCCGCTACGAGAAAAGAGGGATTGCCATCAAGGTTCCGGTCTGGCTGCCGGAGAATTGCATTCAGTGCAACCAGTGTTCCTTTGTCTGCCCCCATGCAGTAATCAGGCCTTACCTGGCCCGCCCGGAAGATTTAGACGGGGCTCCGGATAGCTTTACCACAATAGAAGGTAAAGCCAAAGACATCAAGGGATTGCAATACCGGATTCAACTATCACCCCTTGACTGTACAGGCTGCGGCAACTGCGTCGATATCTGCCCGGCGAAGGAAAAAGCGCTGGAAATGAGACCCCTGGAAGAAAATGTCGATGCTGAAGATGCCAAGTTCCGCTTTGCTGAAAGCTTGCCTGAACCGGATGTGGATATTTCCCCGAACACGGTCCGCGGCAGTCAGTACCGCAAACCGCTATTTGAGTATTCCGGAGCCTGCGCCGGCTGCGGAGAAACCCCCTATGTCAAGGTAGTAACGCAATTATTTGGTAACCGCATGGTTATCGCCAATGCTACCGGATGTTCTTCTATTTATGGCGGTAACGCGCCAACAGTCCCCTATACTGTTGACAGCAACGGCCGCGGCCCGGCCTGGGCCAGTTCACTTTTTGAAGACAACGCCGAATTCGGTTATGGCTACTCGCTGGGCATAAATCAACAACGATTAAAACTTATCGATTCGGTCAACCAGGTATTGCAAACCGATATATCCACCCCGTTCAAAGAAGCCCTGAATAATTGGCTAGAGGTTAAAGACCAGGGCGATCCGTCTTTAGAAGCGGCCGATCAGGTTCGCGAACTGCTGGAAGCAGAAAAACCGCAGTCCGATAATATAGAACTGTTAAACGAAATCCGGGATAAATCCGGCCTTCTTCCAAAACGTTCAATTTGGATTATCGGCGGAGACGGCTGGGCTTACGATATCGGCTTTGGCGGTCTCGATCACGTGATCGCTACCGGAGCCGATGTGAACATACTGGTTCTTGATACCGAGGTTTACTCCAACACCGGCGGGCAGTCTTCAAAATCGACCCCGACTGCAGCAATTGCCAAGTTTGCTGCAGCCGGCAAGGAAATGCGTAAAAAAGATCTCGGCTTGATGGCCGTAACCTACGGCTATGTATACGTGGCCATGGTCTCGATGGGCGCCAATCAGGGCCAGTTCCTCAAAGCAGCTATTGAAGCTGAGGCATACCCGGGGCCATCGATTATAATCGCTTATTCACCCTGTATTGGCCACGGGATCGATATGAGTAAGAGCCAGCGGGAAGGAAAGTTGGCCGTTGAATCCGGTTACTGGCCGCTTTATCGTTACAACCCAATGCTGGCCAGGGAAGGCAAAAACCCGTTCATTCTTGATTCCAAGGAACCGAAAGAAGACCTGCGAACATTTATGATGAATGAAGTACGTTTCCGCTCATTGCAAAAAGAATTTCCGGAACGGGCTGAGGAACTGTTTGAAAAAGCTGAGAAAGGGGCCAAGGAAAAACTGGAGATGTACAGACAAATGGCCCGGATCCAGGCGGACTCTGAGAATTAATTGAACTCTTTCCTTTAAAAAGCACATGATAAAGGGGCTCCCTAACAGCGGCAAAGGGGGAGCCCCTTTTTATAAAAGGCTTATTGTATTTTCTTTGTTGGTAAAACTATATAAATTTTTTTAGCGCTACTATAGTTCATTGTAAACCCCGGTAGAGCTTGCCTGCATAAATCTTATTTATTAAGTCCATCAAGCCTTTAATACAAGATAGGCAATTAACTGCCTATAAATGGCATTTTTGTTTGTGAGATTATTGTTTTAAAAATCTTATTGTTTTGTTCAAGCAAGTATATATTGTCCTTTTTTCACAGCATGGTTTTTTCAAAAGTGTTGCCGAACTGGCAAACCTTGTCAATTATTTATTAAAGCTCTGCTTTTCAGGCTCAATCATTATTTCCTCCCTGCTCAGGCGCGGACGGGGAGGAGGCGAATGTGCGGGATAACCAATGGGCAGGAGGGCGATCACCTCGATCTCCCCAGGTAGTCCCAGCGCTTCATGCAGTTTTCGGGCATCGAATAAACGGACCCAGCAGCTGCCCAAACCCAGTGCTGTAGCCTGTAAAACCATATGTTCAACTGCGATGCCCAGATCAAGATAAGCAGAAGAAGGGGTAACTACATCTTCCACCCTTTCAGGCATTTTTCTGTGGGATAAAAAGCCGGCCACCTCTTCGCTTACCACATTCGCTTCAACCAGTTGCTGCAACCTATTTTTCACCAGGCCGCGGGTAAATGAATTACGGTCAAAACAGCATACAAAAACAACTGGTGCCTCCAGGACAAAAGGCTGGGGCACAATACCGGCAATTTTATCCTTATCTTTTTTACTGTCAAGCAGAACAAAACGCCATGGCTGGCGATTCGTTCCGGAAGGAGCCAACCTGGCTGCTTCAATCATCTGTTCCAAATAATCAGCGGGAACAGGGCGTGAATCAAACTTTCTGATGCTGCGCCGGTTTCGAATCACTTCCTGACAGCTTAAACTCACGAGGTTTTCACCACTTTCGCTTACTTTTATCATGCTTACCAAACCACTTTGCCAGAACGCCCGCCTTCTTTTCGAAGTTAACACCTTCCAGGACTTTCTGGGCTGTTTGATAGCCTCGCTCGAGTAATTGATCAGCTTTACTGGTGTCAAAAAAAGCTACATCAGCCACATTGGGCTCAATAAGCATATCGGCAAATTCTTGAGACTGCAAATCACGATGGCGGCGAATAATATCAAAAGACTGGATTAATACTTCAAATATATTGGCCGGTTCTTGATCCAGCGGCCTCTGCGCAGCAACATTAACCCCAATAATATAGTCGATGGACCACCTGTCCTTAATGAGTGCTGTCGGCAGGTTGTCAAGCAAGCCCCCGTCAACAAGCAATTGATCATTCCACTTAACCGGGGTGAAAATACCGGGTATAGCACAGCTGGCATGAACAGCATCAGCAACCGGGCCCTTATCAATAATCACTTGTTCACCGCTTAATAAATCGACTGCGTTAACTATAAGCGGAATCTTCAGTTCTCTAAAAGATACCGGGCCAAGGTGTTCCTGGATTATACTTAACAACTGCGATGAATTAATTAAACCCATCCGGGGAAGAGTGGGTTTAAAAATGTTCCTCCACGTCATAGTCAAAGCAATATCCTTAATTTCTTCCACACTCATACCGGAACAGTAAAAAGCGCCGACAATGCTTCCCGCACTGGTTCCAGCCAGGCAATACGGTTTAACATTGCGTTCTTCCAGGTATTTTAGCACCCCGATATGAGCAATACCTCTGGCTGCGCCACCGCTTAAAGCCAAACCAATCCGCACCGTTGCCACCCCCTTTAAAATTACAGGAAACCCGGGATGCCTCATGTTATAAAACGGAACCTGCAAGCACCGATAAAAATCAACCAAAATGCTATTGAACTGATTGCCATCGAATTATCTATAGTTTTATGTTCTTGAGTTCATATTGTTGATAATTCGTAAGCCTTCCAGGGTCAGAAGCGGATTGACCTCTTTTATAGTATCAGATTCACGGGCAATCAGGGAAGCAAAGCCGCCGGTGGCAATAACCAGAGGATCGCTGTTGAATTCTTTCCACATTCGGCGAACAATACCGTCAACCTGACCGACAAAACCGAAAACTATTCCCGATTGCATGCTGGCAATAGTGTCTTTGCCGATAACCCGACCAGGTCTTATTATTTCCACCCGGGGCAGTTTGGCTGCTCTTTCAAACAGCGCTTCCAACGATATGCCAATACCGGGGGCAATTACACCACCCAGGTAATCACCTGATTCTGAAACAGCACAAAATGTTGTCGCTGTTCCAAAGTCAACTATAATCAGCGGGCCCCCGTACAAGTTATATGCTGCAACGGCGTTAACAATACGATCGGCTCCCACTTCACGGGGATTATCTGTTACAATGTTTAAACCGGTTTTAATTCCGGGCCCGATAACCATGGGATCGACTTCAAAATACTTAGTCGACATTCGCTGCAAAGAATACATCAGGGGAGGAACAACAGTGGATATGGCAATTGCATCGATATCTTTTATACCAATATGGCTGTTATGAAGAAGGTTTTTAACAATCATGCCCAACTCATCTTCGGTGCTATCTTCCCGGGTGGGAAGACGCCAATAGACTATAATTTCATTATCACGGTAAACACCAAGCATGATGTGCGTATTGCCAACGTCAATTGCCAAAAACATTTTTTCACCCCGGTTAATAATTATTTCTGCTATAATGGAAAAGTTGAGCACCTACACTATAGCAGATTAGAATAGGTTTGAAAAGAAAATGCTGCTGTCATTTTTAACGTAACGAGCCGGTGGACCGGTTTTGTTTATTAAAGGAAATTCACTCATCATGTCGAAATATAGTCGTCAAATCAAAATAAATTAAGGACTATGACATCGAGACTAACCTGAGGAGGAACTATTTTGCTTCTAAAAAAAATATCCGGCAAGAATTATTTTGTCGCTTTATTAATACTGCTCGGAATTACGATAGTGCTGCTTTCTTCAATTTTTATCTTAACAGCAGTTATGCCCGATACTTTAGGAAACAGGCCGCATGATTATTCAATCAGCAATATATGTGAATTTGAGCCATGGTTTTTTGAAATTGACGGGTTAAGAATTTATTTTCCCGGGGGCGGAATTATTGCTACTGTTAATGAAACCGACATTAACAGAAGTATTATGCTTCTGGGTGAAGGTATATTTGAGCACAATGAACGAACGTTAGATGAAAATTCAGCAGGCGGCCTCTTCATGGTTATCGAACATGAGCAATTTGAACAAATAAGAGGAGATAATTTATTCGTTCCGGTAGAAAACCGACACCAACTTAATTTTGTGTCTGAGGTTTTTGAACAACAAGAAGGTATACCGACTATCTGGGAAAGCAAGATGCCGATTTCCTTCCAATCCCAGGATGATTTAGTTTACTTTTACTTTATCTCACCGGAAGGAAAGCCATTACTTCCCCCGGAGGCGAATTATACATTAATTGATATATTCGGTTCGGCCTTGATTTATAGCCTGTTTTTTCTAATTATAATTATATTACTGACGGTTTTTACGTTGGATCACCGCTATTCACATTATTGGGTTCATTTAGCGAAGAACCCTCCGGGCTTCTTTAGCCTGGGTATCGTTCCGATTATCGCCGGCCTGTTTGTTACCAATGAGATTGTTACAACTCTAAACCAGTGGCCTGATTATTATCTGGTTTTCGGTTATGTGGCAGTAATTATTGCCCTAACTATTTTATCAAGATATGATAAGATAGATTACCTGGATCTCGGCTTACGCTGGGATATGATTAAACATGGATATATTCTGGCAATTTTCTCTGCCGGGCTGATTATTATAGCCATAAAAGGTTTGCCAGAGGAATTAAATATTGGTGGTATCGGCACATTAATTCATTTTTCGCTATTTTTTTTACTGATCGGACTACCCCGGGAAATGATCTGGAGAGGTTATATCCAGGCCTTTCTTAGCCGGCAGCTGGGTCCGAATTGGGGCCTTTTCTTGATGATATTACTAGTGGCCATCACCCGCTATATTTTTATCCTGGCCACGGAACCATGGATGATTGCTTACCCCTATACTTACCTGGAAATAGCTGTTCTGGCACCAGGCACGGCTGCTGTACTCGGTTTTCTTTTTCTGCGTACGGAAAATATATTCGCCTGTGCACTTTTGCACAGCTTACTAATCGTTTTGCCCGGTATAATCCAATACTAGTTGAAAGGCGGTAAAAAATGTGGATAATGAGAAAATTGCCCGGGGAATAGAAATGATCCTGGAAGCAATAGGCGAAGATTTATCACGGGAGGGTTTACAGGGTACACCTCAGCGCGTAGCGAATATGTACAGCGAGCTTTTCAGTGGTTTAGACAAAGATCCACGTTCTGCCTTACAAACCTGTTTTGTGGAAGACGGCCATGATGAAATAGTACTGGTAAAAGATGTTTCATTTTATTCAATGTGTGAACACCACCTGCTGCCATTTTACGGCAAAGCGCATGTTGCTTACGTTCCCGGAGGCGGAAGAATAGTCGGTTTAAGTAAGCTGGTCCGGGTTATTGAAATAGTATCAAGACGCCCACAATTGCAGGAACGCTTAACCACCAAGGTGGCCGATATTATAACCGAAGAACTTAAGCCAAAAGGGGTCGTTGTAGTTGTCGAAGCCGAGCACTTGTGTATGAGTATCCGCGGTGTCGGCAAACCGGGAGCCGTCACCGTTACTTCTGCAGTTCGCGGCCTTTTCAGAACTAACCCAAGTTCACGTATCGAAGCATTTAGCCTGATAAAAGGAAAAGCTTAAACAGCAGCCTGGAGCTACAAATGGAACGATGTAACAAAATAATTTTAAACTGTGATTATCAATCATATCTGCAAAAAACCAGGGATGAAGAGGACATACGGCCTTTTTGTCATCATCATTTCGAGCACCTGCTGGCAGTGGCGCGATTAACCTACATATTATTGCTCGAGGAAGGCTCTCCGTTTATTTCCAGGGAAATTGCTTACGGGGCGGGCCTGCTGCATGACATCGGACGCTGGCTTGAATATCGAGATAAGCAGGATCATGCCGAAGCCGGCGCAAAATTAGCTGAACCGATATTAAAAGAAGCTGGATATACCGTTTCGGAACGCATTTTGATCCAGAAAGCAATTGCTCAACACCGCGATAATAATGATCAGGGAATGCATCGTTCTCCCTTAAGCAGAGCACTTAGTAAAGCAGACAGCTTATCACGTCTTTGCTTCCTTTGTGATGCAAGCGAAAACTGTAATAAGTTTGAGCAGCAACCACATAAAGGGAGGTTGTGTTATTGACAAAAGAACTGCGTCTTGGGAACACAGTCTTACCCCTTGGTAAAAAAACATTGATCATGGGTATACTTAATATAACGCCCGATTCATTCTCAGACGGAGGGCAGTTTTATCATTATGATAAAGCCCTGCAGCAGGCTCACAAAATATCCGAAGAAGGCGCTGATATCCTTGATATCGGAGGAGAATCTACCCGGCCCGGAGCAGCGCCGATTTCAGCTGAAGAAGAGTTAAAAAGGGTAATTCCGGTAATAAAAGCCCTTAAAAACGAGCACTCTTACAAATTGCCGCTGTCCATTGACACCTATAAAGCTGTAGTTGCAGAAGAAGCCCTTAACAATGGGGTTGAAATGATTAACGACGTCTGGGGGCTAAAAGCTGACAGGGAGCTAGGGCCGGTAGCCGCAAAATACAAGGTCCCAATTTGCTTAATGCATAACCGCACTAGCACTGATTATAAAAAACTTATTTCAGATATTATCGCCGAACTACAGGAATCGATCGCGCTGGCCAAACAATCAGGAATAGAAGATAAGCAGATTATCATCGATCCGGGAATTGGTTTTGGAAAAGACTTACAACAAAACCTGGATGTTATGTATCATCTTCGTGAATTCTGCAACCTGGGTTACCCCCTATTACTTGGCACTTCCCGCAAGTCAATGATCGGAAAAACCCTTGATCTGCCTTCGGAAAACCGCATTGAAGGAACCGCTGCCACAATTGCTTACGGCATAAGTGCAGGTGCCGATATTGTCCGGGTTCACGATGTGCTGCAAATGCGTCGTGTCACTAACATGACTGATGCCATGGTCCGGAGGTGAAGTTATAATGGACCGCATCATTGTCAATGAAATTGTTTGCTATGCCTATCACGGAGTCCTGCCGGAAGAAAATACATTAGGCCAGGAATTCCGGGTCAGTATTGAACTGGGTATTGATCTTTCCGGGCACAAAAATGATCAAATCGATCAAGTAACAGATTACCGGCAAGCAATAGCAATTGTAGAAGAAATAATGTATGAAAAACCCTGCAGGCTTTTAGAAACACTGGCTTGCACAATTGCCGATAAGCTCCTACAAATACCTGAAGTACTGGAAACCACAGTTGAAATTAGCAAGCCACACCCGCCAATACCGCGGGTTAGCGGAGGCATAAGCGTAGTGATCAACAAAAGAAAATAATTAAACAAAGAATGATTACCTCATAAAGGATCAAGAGTGGTTTTTTCATTACACAGAAAGTGAGATATAATGAAAACAGCTTATATCGGATTAGGTTCTAACCTCGGTGAACGCTTGCTTAATTTAAAAAAATCGCTTGAACTCATATTCGAAGAACCTGGGTTGTATTTTAAATCATGTTCCAACGTATATGAAACTGAGCCGGTAGGAGGGCCATACCAGGGTCCTTTTCTTAATGCCTGCATGTCAGTTAAAACAAGCCTGGCTCCTACCCTGCTGCTGCAAAAAATGCTAGCTGTTGAAGAAAAGATGAAACGGGTAAGAAAAGAAAAGTGGGGGCCTCGCATAATCGATCTGGACCTGCTTATTTATGAAGGAATTAATATGAATACACCGGTTCTCCAACTTCCTCATCCCCGTCTTACCGAAAGAGTTTTTGTTTTAATTCCACTGGCAGACATTGCCCCGGATTTATTTTTACCGGGTAAAGGTAATACTGTTCAAAGTATCCTGGCCAACCGGAAAGGAAAAACAGCCGTTACTTTTTACTGTTCGCATAACTGGTGCACCTTCGATACCTAAACTGGACAAGCCAGTTGCATAAAATGAACTTTAAATTAACCGCTTACAAACACCGCGATTATCACATCATGATTTCCACTATCGCTTAAAATAAGGCTGTCCGAGTTTGCGCATGATTTCCCGCTTAAAAACCAAAAATAACCCTGTTTACCGTCAAACCCTTTAAGGGGACATATTAACATAAACAAGACGCCGTTTTAAATGATAAAATGAACAACGGCGTCTTGCTTAATCATATCTACTCTTTATGCTTTCAGCTGCAGGCTGAAAACAGAAAACGTTTTAGAATAATCCTTCCACTTTTCCGGTTTCCACATCGACGTCAACTTTGCGGTATGCCGGGCTGGCGGCAGTGCCGGGCATCAAGGAAATTGCGCCGGCAACCGGAACTACAAAGTCTGCCCCGCCATAGGTGAGAATATCACGTACTTTAAGGTTCCAGCCAGTCGGAACACCTTTGAGCATCGGATCATCACTGAGGCTGAGATGTGTTTTGACCATGCAGGTACCCATCTTCTGTATCTTGGGATCATTTTCCATTTTCTTGGCCTTTTCCAGTGCTTCCGGTGAATATTCGACACCGTCAGCGCCGTAAACTTCCCTGGCGATAAGTTCGATGCGCTTGCGCAGCGGAGTTTCCAATTCATAAAGATATTTAAAATCGCTTGGCTCATCGCAGGCTTCGATAACAGCTTCGCCAAATTCTTTTGCTCCGTCACCACCGTACTGCCAGTGTTTGGAAAGCGCAACTTTTGCCCCCGCTTCTTCGGCAAGGCGGCGGACAGCTTTAACTTCATTGTCAGTATCGGTGTAGAAATGGTTAATGCAGACAACCGGGCTGATACCGGCTTTTTTAATAGTGTTAATGTGGTGAATTAAATTTTCACAGCCTTTTTCCACCCATTCGACATTTTCCTGGCCATAGGCCGGATCAAGCGGCTGGCCGGGTTTTGGCAGCGGCGCGCCACCATGGCACTTCAGAGCGCGGATAGTAGCCACGAGAACAGCACAATCCGGGACCAGGCCTGACATGCGGCACTTCAAGTTCCAGAATTTCTCAAATCCGATATCAGCAGCGAAACCGGATTCAGTGATCACATAATCGCTGAGCTTAAGGGCAACACGGTCTGCAACAATAGAAGACTGGCCGATGGCAATATTGGCAAACGGACCGGCATGAACAAATGTAGGCTGCCCTTCCAGGGTTTGCATTAAGTTGGGATTGATCGCCTCCACCATCCAGGCGGTCATAGCACCGGCTACGTCAAGATCCTCGGTAGTAACCGGATTACCTTTTTTATCATAAGCCACCACGATCTTACCCATACGCTCACGCATATCTTTCAAGTCGTTGGCTACAGCCAAAATTGCCATAACTTCAGAAGATACGGCAATATTAAATCCGGAATTCATCATGAACCCGTCTCTTTTGCTACCCAGCCCGATAATAATATTGCGCAGTGCCTGAGCACAAAAGTCAAGAATCCAGTTCATTGGCACGTTGCGCGGATCGATATTCAGCCGCTTCAGTCCGCCACGCTCCAGGAATGCATCACTGGAATTAAACTCGTGTTGAAGGCGGGAAGTTACCGCTACCATTGCCAGGTTGTGGGCATTCATAATTGCATTGATATCACCGGTTAAACCCAGAGAAAACGGGGTCAATGGAATACACTGCGCCAATCCCCCACCGGCAGCGGAACCCTTGACATTCATGGTCGGGCCGCCGGAAGGCTGGCGGATGGTGGCAAGAACATCTTTACCCAGTTTGCCCATTCCCTGGGTCAAACCCATTGTTGATGTTGATTTTCCTTCTCCCAGGGGGGTAGGAGTAATCGCAGTAACATCAATATACTTTCCATTAGGCACATCTTTTTTTCTTTCCAGTACTTTCTTGTAGTCTACTTTTGCCACATAGTGGCCGTGGGGCAAGAGTTCTTCTTGATCCAGTTTAAGCTCTTCTCCCAACTGGTAGACTTTTTTCATGTTCGCTTCAGCAGCTTCAGCAATTTCCCAGTCAGCATGTTTTGTTGGATCTAACGGCATTAATACAACCTCCTTGATATTTTAATTATCCTTTCATCTTCTACGCATGTACGCAGACAATTATAGTAATTCAACATCAAAATTCGGATTCCTGCAGTGGTGTTAAACATTTCACATATTTTTCTGCAGCGCTGTATTTTAACATACAGTTACTTATAAAGCAGTATTTAAAATAATCACCCATAAAGCGTAGGGCTGGTAACATGCAAAACAGACAAGGTTGAATCCTGCCTTTTAGATTCAGTCCTTAAAATAGTTATCCCCACTGACTAACGATAAGAATACTGATTATGTATCAAGATCTCTTACTGCCGGAATCTTACAGAGGGATTCTGCTTTTAAAACAGCTCTTTCCACGGCAGCTGCCACCGCTTCCGCTGCCATAAGTCCGATCAGGTCTACATTTTCGGTTATATCACCTTTGGACAGGGCAAAGATTGTATCACCGTCCCACATGGTATGCACGGGCCATATCGATCGGGCCAGGCCATTATGGGCCAACTGGCATACCTTTGTTAAGGCCGTCTTGTCCAGGTCAGCATTGGTGGCCACTACTCCAAGAGTCGTATTGCCGGGAGACCCGGTATACCCGGGTTTCATTAGCAGTTCTGCTGTTCTTTCCATAAAACCGGTTTCCTGGTTACGCGGCCCAGCCAGCAAATTTCCACGTTTATCAAATACATCACCAAAAGCATTTACAATCACCAGGGCAGCAACCACCAGGTTATCTTTAACCAGGGCAGACGAACCCTGGCCGGACTTAATCGAATAATCCATTCCATGTATTTTACCCACTGTTGCTCCGCTTCCCGCACCGACCGAACCTTCCGGAACAGGATCGGATGAAGCTGAAACACAAGCCTGGTAACCCATCGCCGCATCTGGACGCACCCTTCCGTCCCCAATTAACAAATCAAACAAAACCGCAGCAGGGACAATCGGCACCCTGAACTGGCTAACTGGAAAACCGCAGATGTTTTCCTCCAGGTAACTGACCACACCACTTGCTGCATCAAGACCGAAAACACTGCCTCCGACCAGAACAACCGCCTGGATCTCTTCAATCAGCTGACCGGGACGGAGCAAATCGGTTTCCCGGGTGCCCGGTGCTGAACCGCGCACTTCCACAGCAGCCTTTGCTCCTTCCTCAACCAAAACTACCGTTACTCCGGTAGCCGCTTGCAGGTTGGAAGCTGTTCCCACCTTAATCCCTTCAATGCAGGTCAAACCGGAAGGCAAAACAATTCACCCCTAAAAACGATATGTTATGCTACAATTTAGCATGGAAACGCCAACACCGGAGAAAGGATGTTATAAACCTGCAAACATTAGCCAATTTAAACGTTCCCTTATGGGACAGTCACATCCATATCTTTCCGAAAAAGGTAATGTGCGCTCTTTATACTTTTTTTTATAAACAATATCAATTAGAATTGCCTTTTTCAGCTAATCCGGAAACATTATTACAGCATTTAAGAGAACAGGGAGTAAATAAGGCCTTTGCGCTGGTATACACGCACAAACCCGGGCTTTCCCGGGGGCTAAACAAATGGCTTTTTAACTTATGCTCCGCACAAACCTGGCTTGCTCCTTTTGGTGCAATGCACCCGAATGATCCAGACCTGCTAAAGGTAGTAACCGAGTGTCTCGATCAGTACCGGTTCCCCGGAATTAAACTGCACTGCCTGGTTCAGCAGTGCAGGCCGGATAATGAAAAGCTTTTCCCAATTTATGAAATTTTAGTTAAGCGTTCTAAAGGGATCATCATCCATGCCAGCAATTTTCCTCTGTCGGCTGAAGGATACCTCGGTATAAATTATATCGCCAACCTTTTAAAACATTTCCCCACATTAAGCCTGGTTGTGCCTCACCTCGGCCTTTATGATCTTCAGAAATACCGGACCCTGCTGGAAAAATATGAAGGCCTTTTTCTCGATACTTCTTTCGTTTTTCAAAACCAGGGTTTTACACCTCCGCTGGACGAAATCGTGGAAATGGTCCTCGATTATCCGGACCGGTTTATATATGGAAGTGACTATCCCTTCATTCTTGAGCCGCCGCAAGAAGGTATTAGGCGGATCCTCGAGCTTAATTTGCCCCGGGATATTTACAGATCCCTGTTTTACAGAAATGCAGCTCATTTTTTAGGCAAGATTTCAGCACAGTAGTAACATTTCAGAATTCAAAACCATAAACAAAGAAGCCAGGCTCTCACCCGGCTCCTGAAACAATTATTTAGTGTTCTTCTTTTGGCTTTTCACTCTGCTCGGTATTCTGTTGAAAAGAAGCCCGGCGATCTTCTTTTTCTTTGGCTGTGTCTGTCGTTTCTGTGTTAACCTCATTTTCTTCTTTGGCTTCTTCTTTGGTTTCTTCTTTGGCTGCGTCTTTAGTTTCCTTTGCAGTTCGATCTTCCACAGTTTCCGTTTCACTCAAACCAGATCCGCTCGATTCATACTTATCGGCAGAGTTGTCTTCCATCTCATCATCATAGTCGGGCTCTGTCGGTAATTCTCTTCCTTCAACCAGGGCCTTAATTTCTTCTGAATTCAAAGTTTCTTTTTCAAGAAGCGCCTGGGCAATTAATTCAAGCTTTGATCGTTCTTTTTCCAATATATCCTGCGCCTCTTGGTAGCTGTTATCGATGGTTCTCCTAATCTCCTGGTCTATAGACTTGGCAATTTCCTCACTGTAATCGCGATCCCGTCCCAGATCCCGGCCCAGGAATACCTGATCTTGTTTCCTGCCAAGTGTAATTGGCCCCAGACTATCACTCATGCCATATTCCATGATCATCTGGCGGACAATAGAAGTAGCCCGTTCAAGATCATTCTGAGCGCCTGTACTGATATCATTTAAGACCAGCTTTTCAGCGACCCGACCACCGAGCAGCGTACTCACTCGATCCAATAATTCTGATCGGGTCATATAGTAGCGATCTTCTTCCGGAAACATCAAAGTATAGCCGCCCGCACCACCGCGGGGAATTATAGATACTTTGTGCACCGGGTCTGTATGCGGAAGGAGGTAACCAACCAGGGCATGGCCTGCTTCGTGATAAGCAACTATTTTTTTCTCAAATTCGCTGATCACTCGACTTGTCTTCTGTGTACCGGCCACAACTCGTTCCACAGCCTCTTCCAATTCTTTCATACCAATCCGTTTTTTGGAGGCACGGGCCGACAATAATGCAGCTTCGTTAACCACATTCTCAAGATCTGCACCTGTAAAACCGGGTGTGCCGCGGGCAACCACCTTCAAATCCACTTCTTCGGATACCCGCTTATTTCTGGTATGAACCTTCAACACCTCGGTTCGCCCTTTAACATCGGGTAAAGTGACTGTGACCTGCCGGTCAAAGCGTCCCGGTCTAAGCAGGGCAGGGTCAAGAATATCTGGCCTGTTAGTGGCGGCAATAATAATAATTCCTTCGTTAACATCAAAGCCGTCCATCTCAACCAGAAGCTGATTCAAAGTTTGTTCCCTTTCATCGTGCCCACCACCAAGTCCGGCGCCACGCTGACGGCCGACGGCATCAATTTCATCAATAAAGACGATGCAGGGCGAATTTTTCTTGGCGTTTTCAAACATATCCCTTACCCGGGAAGCACCGACACCAACAAACATTTCAACAAAATCAGAACCGCTGATACTAAAAAATGGCACGCCGGCTTCACCGGCCACAGCCCGGCCCAGTAAGGTTTTCCCGGTACCAGGTGGACCGACAAGCAAAATACCTTTTGGAATACGCGCCCCGATTTCAATGTATTTGCGTGGATCTTTAAGAAAGTCCACAATCTCAGAAAGCTCAGCTCTTTCCTCGTCAGCTCCGGCTACATCGTCAAAAGTAACCTTCTTTTTATCGCTTTCCTGGAGCCGGGCCTTACTTTTACCGAAGTTCATCACTTTATTGCCTCCGCCCTGTGACTGCTGCATAAAGAAGAAAAATATCCCGATTATTAGCAGAAAAGGAATCATATAGGTCAGGGCAGTCTGCCACCATTCAGGAGTATGTTCAGGGTTTGGATCATAATATACATTGTTTTCCAATAAAAGCTCGGTAAGCTGGTGGTCTTCTGGACGGGTGGTCTCGATTTCAGTACCATCAACAAGTTCAACTTCAAGTTCATTGCCGTAAGCAACTACTTTATCGACTTCGCCGCCTTCTACTTTTTGAACAAACTGATTGTAGCTTATCTCTTCCGGTTCAGGACCGGTGTTAAACATAGTAAACAACATTACTACTACCATGGCAATTACCAGGTAGAAAATTATTTGCCTTACAAATGGGCTCAAGAAGTCCCCTCCTTTCCATCAAAGCCCTCAAAGCCTGAAGTAAATTGTAACACACCGTTAAAACAGAAGCAATAAAACTGGAAACCTTAAAAGTTTTATAAAGTATCATCAATATAATCAATCGTTTAGAACACAAAGATCGGGAAGTTGCCGATAATTTTCGCCGCAATCTAAACCATAACCGATTACAAAGCGATCGGGAATAGTGAAACCGCAGTAGTCAGGTTTATATTCCACCTTTCTACAATCAGGTTTGTCAAGCAGGGTAATAACTTTCAACGAATTTGGGTGCCGGCTGCCCAGGTTATCAACAAGATAGCTCAGAGTCAGTCCGGTGTCTACGATGTCTTCCACAATAAGCACCTCTTTACCCTGTATGCTTTGCTCCAGATCTTTCAATATGCGAACCACACCTGAAGATTTAGTATCGGCGCCGTAACTGGATACAGCAATAAAATCAATTTCTAAAGGGATGTTCAGACAGCGGATTAGATCACTTAAAAAAACAACCGCTCCTTTGAGAATACAAATCAATAAAGGCTTTTTCCCCCGGTAATCATGCGAAATTACTTCAGCCATTTCTTTTATTCGCGTTTCAATCTGTTCCGCAGTAAGCATAACTTCAAATTTTTCATTGTTATCCTCCCCTGCACATTTTTCTGTCATATTCGAACCACCTTTTATCGTTTTAACTGAAATCGCTTTTTTGGGACTTTCGGAACATTTTGTATTCAAAAAGCAAAACCCGCTTTGTTTTATCAGTGACCCGGTAAGGGTGAGCAATCCTGATTCCGGGAATCCAGACGATAGTATCCTGGACGGAGACCAGGGGTAAAATCTCACGCTGGTAATGGGGAATCTTTTGATCGATTAAAAAACTTTTTAGCTTTTTACTGCCCGAAGATCCCTGGGGATAAAACCGGGCACCCGGCCACCGAAAACGCACCGCTAATCTTCCCGGAGGAAGACTGTCAAGATCTAAGTAAGCCTGGTATCTGGTTGGCGGCCAAGTCAGTTCTTCCACTTTTACAATCCGTGCATTGATCAATGCTCCTCCAGGTAAAATAGTTCTTCCTGGAACTTTCAGGACTATTTTCTCGGGATATTTTTGTGCCTGAAGATATTCTCCGGTTAAAACCAGGCGGTTGTAAGATATGTAAGCTCGTGATACCCCGGGCAAAGTTATCTGGCCAACAGTCCTTTCGCTGTAAAGCAATTTAAGGATCTGCTCAATATGTTTGCGGCTGAGCTGCTTTGAAGGAGCATATTTTTTATGAGCAAGTCGCAGAATTCTGCTGCATACGGCGGTCGGCAGGTTAATCAAATCAGCCCTGTTGAAAAATGTTTTACCTCTTCCAAACCTGGCTATTTTTAGGTATTTCTTTTTAGCCAGGTTTTGCAAAAAGAAACGATCATCAGCTGCAAGAGTTGCCAGGCCATAGAGGGCTTCCCTGATCCGGGGATTATATTGTTTTTCCAACTGTGGAATTAATTCGAGGCGAACTTTGTTGCGGGTGTAATCGGTTTCCAGATTACTACTGTCAGTAAACGGCTGCAAATCATTTTCCTGGCAATAATTTTCAATTTCATTGCGCCTCAGGCAAAGCAAGGGCCTGATCAATAGCAGTTCATCTCTTCTATATTTAGGCAGTATCCCGGCTAAACCGTCCACTCCCGTACCTCTGATTATATTTAACAACACTGTTTCTGCCTGATCATCCAGGTGATGCCCGAGGGCAACCTTAGAAGCGTTATATTTTCGAGCAATATCGAATAAAAAACAATAACGCGCCTCTCGACCGGCTTCTTCTTCTGTAAGCCCTTGCTCCCTTTTTAGAGTTCGAATATCTACACCCCTGGACTCATATAAAAGCGACCAACTTGAAGCAATATTTTTTAATTCCTCCTCTTCCTCGGCGGCGTCCGAACGGAGGCCGTGATTCAGATGAGCTACCACTAGTTTAAGCATAAATTCATCTGCAATTGTCCGCAACATGTGTAGGAGGGCCAAAGAATCAGGCCCTCCGGATACAGCCACAATTACTATATCCCCTTTAGTTAAAAGGACTTTTTTGTTAATGTAATTCTTTACTGCATTCAGCTGGGTCAGAATATGTCACAACCTATCAGCTTATTTTTATATATTTCTAAAAATCATGAAGATAAAAAAACACCCTGGATCAGAGTGCCTTTCAGTCTTTTATACTGCTGTGCATTTTATTTAAGTAGCCTCACGACAAGAATTTCGGCCACCTCTTTTTGATTCGGTGTTGCGTTTTAAGTCCAACAACCGTTCATCACTTTCTTTAAGGAAACGATCCATTTTATCTTCAAACGACGCCTTGTTTACAACTTTCGGCTTCTTCCGATCCTTATTTTTGTTCACGGTGTAATCTTTCTTGGCCTGCTTTATAGAAAGCCCGATTTTCCCTTTATCTTCAACCGTAAGCACCTTAACTTCGACTTTGTCCGTCTTTTTATAAAAATCATTAATATCTTTGACATACTCATCAGCTATCTCGGAAATATGTACAAGTCCCGTTGACCCCCCGGGCAGTTCGACAAAAGCTCCAAATTTCGTTATGCCGGTTATCACTCCTTCCACAATACTACCAACCACAACTTCTTCCTTGATAAAAAACTCCTCCTCGGTATTTTAATTCAAATCTTAATAATTCTACGTATTGTTATTATAACTTTTTTGATAATAATGTCAATCCTCTAATTGGAAAATTGTTTCACCCGGCTTGATCAGGCCAAGCCTTTTCCGGGCCTGAAATTCGATATAATTAAGATCCTGCAGTCGTTCGATCTCTTTTTCCGCCGCCTCCTGGAACTGTTCATGTCTATCTATTCGAAACTCAAGCTCGGCCAAGCCTTGTTTGACCCGCTGCTGCCGAATATACTGGGCGCCGATAATCACCAGCAGAGCGCAGATCATAATGATACCGGCAGCGCTGATTAATTTGTACACACTGTAATTACTTTCCCTTTGATAACGCGAAAAGCTTGGAACCGATTTTTTTTCTTTATTTTTAAAGCCCATAACACCCACATCACAGAATAGCAAATAAAGATCTATATTTTTCACCATGACCGGACTAATCTCTGTCGTAAAATAACTGCGACTGCTTTTTGAGAACTATCCCCCCATCATTTTGATCGATTAAATACTGCTATAATTGGGGGGATAGTTTAATATAAGACCTTTTTAAAACTGGTATGCGCAGAAAGCTATTTAGTTTTATCCTTCAAAGCTTTGCCTGGCTTAAATGCCGGCACATTTAGGGCCTCAATTTTGATTTTTTCTCCTGTAGCCGGATTGCGCCCATAGCGTTCTTTGCGTTTGCGAACCTCAAAGGTACCGAAGCCGACCAGCTGAACCTTTTCACCTTTAACCAATCCATCAGTAATGCTGTCTAAAACTGCCTTAACCGCTTTTTCACTGTCTTTCTTCGACATGCCGGCTTTCTCTGCAACCTGATCTACAAGCTCAGTCTTATTCACAGCTTAAGCCCTCCTCATCCATAATAAATATCTTTATTACCAGTGTTTATTCGACCTACTTTCGAGGATTCCTGCTTTATTAACGCATTTTCTTGAATTTTTTAGCTTCTTCCCACCATTGATCAAGGGTCTCAAGTGAAAAATGAGAAGTCGGGTGACCTGCTTTTTCAGCCTGCTTTAACACGTAGCGAAAACGTTCCACAAATTTACCGATAGTCTTTCCCAAAGCCAGTTCAGGATTCACGCTGAGAAAACGGGCCAGATTTACTATGGTGAAAAGATAATCCCCAAGCTCTTCTTCAACAGCAGCCTGGTCTTTCGCAGTGCAGGCTTCTTCCAGTTCAGCTAATTCCTCCCTGGCTTTTTGCAGCGGGCCCTGCACACAGGGCCAATCAAATCCAACATCGGCAGCTTTCTTTTGCAATTTATAGGCTTTAAGCAAAGCGGGCAGTGAATAATCGATAATAAAAGACTCGTTTGATTTTTTCCCCTTCCGGTTATTACGTTCATCTGTTTTAATTTGTTCCCACAGCGTTTTTACCTCGGAAGCATCTTCTGCATTACCTCTACCAAACACATGGGGATGACGACGGATTAGCTTGGCCGCGATCTCGTTAACAACCTGGGAAAAATCAAAGCGGCGCTCTTCCCCGGCAATCTGGCTGTGAAAAACTACCTGCAGCAGGACATCTCCCAGTTCCTCCCTTAGTGAATCATCATCCTGAGCATCTATAGCACCGATAACCTCGTAAGCCTCTTCAATTAAATACTGCCGCAAACTCTGATTGGTTTGCTGCTTGTCCCAGGGACACCCATTTCCAGAGCGCAGCCAGTCCATGATTTCGAGCAGATCTCCGACAAGATAACCCTGATAAGGGGGAAGATAGATGCTTGTATTATAATCATATAAAGGGTGACGATCAAGTGTGCTAAGTGGCAGCTTTAAGGAACATACATTTTGTCTTCCTGCCGCTTTGACTACGATAACCGGATGATTCGGAGGATATAATTTTAACAACTTTAATTTAACCCGAGTAGCCAGGAAACGATTTTTTACCTGGGACAGGATCAGATGCGTGCGGCATGGTTCTTTGAGCTGATCAAGGGCAATGGCATCGCAGATCTTAACTCCGCTCATAATGTCTATATGCAAATAATTGAGCAGAGGTTCCCAATAACTGATACCGGGCACAATTTTTATTTTAATACCCAGGCGGGGGCCCAATTTACGCAACCGCTGAACTGATCCATCGCCCATTAAAGGGTGACCGGGAACAGCGTAGCAAATGGTTCCGTAACGGCGGGCGGCCTTGAGCAGACAGGCGGAAATTGTCCGATTAAGCTGCCCGCTGTTGTCATCCTGCTTATAAAGAAAATCAAACGACTGGACATTTCCGCTCCTGGTAAAACGGCGAGCTGCCGGATGTTTGAGTGTCCGGAAATATAAATGTCGTTCATTTTTTAGATACCACCGGGCTTTACAGGTCAGATACTTTTGACTGCCCGGTCCAAGACCGACAATTACTATTTCTCTCATTTTTGCTTTAGCTCCTCTCTATTGGAACCCGCCAATAGATCATTCCATTAATAAATTCAAACGCAATGCCCTTAACGCTTCGCGGTATTCGTTCAGTACATCTTTTTCAGCCTTAGTTATCGGTAGTTATCGAAAAAACCACCGGGACAGGGGAACTAAGACCGGCAGCGGTCAGGGCTGCCGCTTCTTTGACAAAACAGAACTCCTTAGCGACTAAACTTGAAACCTTCTTAAGACTAGTTGAGCATTGAACAGTATCATAAAGTTATATGGCCCTGTGACTGCCGGCAGCTTCAGTTTGCAAGTCTAGCAGTTCTTTAAAAAATAATATTAGAGCATTAAGTTGTGCCGCTAAATCCTCTTTTTCTGTTATTTTCAGCTTAAGCGGTTTACCAGTTTTAATCGTTATTTTTCCCGTTTTATAATAAGCTGTTTTTTTCACTAAAGCGCTGTTAAATAATGATCCGGGGCAAAACTGAATATAAGTATCTTTTTGCTGTTGTTGAATAAGCTCCACGCCCAGTTTGACGGCCAAGACCCGCAGTTCGGCTGCTGCAAGCAGGTTTTTTGCAGCTTCGCCCGGAGAACCGTAGCAATCACTGATCTCTTCTTCGATTTCCCGCAATTCTTCCCGGGATTTTGCATTGTAGATGCGCTGATAGAAATCGACCTTCTGAGCCTGGGAGGCAATATAAGAAGAAGGAAGATAGGCGCTGACCTGGAGCTCAAGGCGAGGATTAATTGTGTTTTCGGGCTTTTCGTTTTTCAATTCTGCTACCGCCCGGTCTAATAGTTTGCAATACAGATCAAAACCGACAGCGTTGATAAATCCATGCTGTTCGGATCCGAGAATATTGCCGGCGCCCCTGATTTCCAAATCACGGAGCGCTATTTTGAACCCGGAACCCAGTTCAATAAATTCTTTTACCGTTTTTAGTCTTTTTTGCGCAATCGCAGAGACCACTTTATCTTTACGGTATGTAAGATAAGCATAGGCTAAACGGTTAGAACGACCAACCCGGCCTCGAATCTGGTAAAGCTGAGCCAGCCCAAACTTATCTGCTTCATTAACAATCAAGGTATTAACATTGGGAATATCGAGCCCTGATTCAATAATTGTAGTACAAACCAGGATCTGGTACCTGCCGTCCTGAAAATCAGCCATAACCCGTTCAAGGGTCGTTTCAGGCATCCGGCCATGTCCGACAGCCACCGATACCCCGGGAAACAGATTCCTGATCCTCTCCGCAAAAGAATCGATTTGATCCACCCTGTTTAAAACAATAAATACCTGGCCATCACGATTGAGCTCACGCTGGACAGCTTCCTGAACGATATCCTCAGAATATTCCACTACGTAAGTTTGGACTGGAAAACGATCTTCAGGTGGAGTATCGATAACACTCAAATCCCTGGCGCCGGCCAGGGAAAGGTGGAGGGTCCGTGGAATCGGTGTCGCTGTCATGGCCAGGGTATCGACTTCCAACCGCTTTTTTTTGATTATCTCCTTCTGACGAACTCCAAAGCGGTGTTCTTCATCAAGAACCAGCAGGCCTAAATCGTTAAATTTAAGATCTGCGGATAAAAGGCGGTGGGTGCCAACAACTATATCTACCTTACCGGAGGCAATAGCTTTGATTACATCTTTTTGTGCAGTTTTGGAAACAAAGCGGCTCAGCTGGGCTACCCTGACCGGAAAACCTTCAAGCCTCTGGCGGAAAGTGCGGTAATGCTGCTGAGCAAGCACGGTAGTAGGCACTAAAACAGCAACCTGTTTTCCTTCCATAACCACCTTAAATGCTGCACGCATAGCCACTTCAGTTTTACCATAACCAACATCCCCGCAAACCAGGCGATCCATAGGATGCTGCTTTTCGAGATCAGATTTTACATCATTGATCGCCTGCAGTTGATCAGGTGTTTCTTCATAAGGAAAGTGAGTCTCAAATTCCTGCTGCCAGGGATGATCCGGCCCAAACCTGTACCCTTCAACAGCCTGGCGGGCAGCGTAAAGCGAAAGCAGTTCCCGGGCCAGTTCTTCTACTGAACGATTAACCTTTTTCTTCAACCGCTGCCATTCTCCTCCACCCAGGCTGTGCAAACTGGGCGGCGGGCCTTCACTGCCGGAATGTTTTTGAATCAACCCGATCTGATCAACCGGAATATACAACTTGTCGGCGCCCCTGTACTTTAACAGCAAGTAATCACGCTTTACCCCGCAGATTTCAAGAGTGCTCAGCCCCTGGTATTTACCGATGCCGTGCTGTTCATGGACCACGTAATCACCGCCTGAAAGCTCCCGGTAATCGGAAAGGCGAATACCTTCACGCCGGCCCAGGCGTTTTTTCTTTCTAACCTGGGGCAGCAGGTTCTGTTCGGTAACTATGGCCACCTGCAATTCTGGTATAATCAGGCCATCATCCAGGCTGCCCTCAATTACCGGGGGCATTGGAAGACATTCAGGCACCTGTGTCTCTTCAAAACCCATTCCAAAATTTTCAACCGGCTTGAAAACACCATGCTCAGATAATTGTTCCAACAGATTCCGGCCACGCTGGTTGGAATAACTCAGGAGATAAACCCGGAAACCATTTTTAATCCAGCCCTGGTAGTCACTTTTAAACAATTCCCATTGGCCGTGATAATTAGGTACGCTTTTAGTGTCCAGGTTGAAAGATGCCCCGGTCTTAAATATGCCGCCTGTTCCCGAAAATAGTGAACAGCTGACCAATGGACAGGGCAATCTTGAAAACAAATCACTTTCTGTCCACAACAATTTATCAGCAGAGGCCAGCAATTCTCTTTCCACAAGGGCACTGTTGAAATAATTATCAAAGTCACGGCGAAAATTTTCTCCTGCTTCAGCCACTGATCTTGGTTCTTCAATGAAGACAAGAAAATCAGAAGGCAAATAATCGAGCAAAGTAGAACCGTTATCATAAAAAAATGGAAAATAGCTGCTTAGATAATCTAACCCTTCCGGCTGGGCCAACTTTTCCAGGTGGCGGTTAACGTCTTGTTTTAATTTTTCGGCTGCATCTTTCTCTCCGCGCCGCTGTAGCCTGGCACAGGTCTGATCCATCCGGTGTTGAATCAGTTTATTGCCGCGCTGAAAAATTTCTTCCGTTAAAACCAGTTCCCGTGCAGGCATGATCACTGCTTCTGTCATTTTTTCGGTTGACCGTTGGGTTGAAGGATCGTAGCGACGCAGAGACTGGATATAATTATCGAATAGCTCCAGGCGAACAGGCAGCTGTTGGCCGGGTGGATAAATATCGATGATTTCACCACGGGCACTAAACTGCCCCCTGGCTTCTGTTAATGAAACCCTTTCGTAACCCATTTCAATAAGCCGGACAATCAATTCCTGGCGATCCAGCTGTTTACCGGATTTAAAATGCAGGTTTAACTCGTTCCAGGTGCTCACCGGAAGCATTTTTGCAAGCAATGAAGTAACTGTGGTCACATAGATACCCTTGTCATTACCGTACAACCATTCCAGAAACTGTAACCGCATCTGCTGGTATTCCTCACTGCGGGATAAAACTTCTGAGTTAATTACAAATTCTCTGGGTGGAAGCAGGCTGACCTGATCGTGGAAAAAACTCGATAGATCTGAATACACTTTTTCCGCCCGATCGCTATCACGAACAATAACAAGAGCCGGGCGACTGCATTTTTGGGCCAGGGCAGCCATAAAAAATGTGCGGGCACTGCCGTCCAGGCCGGTTACCATAGCCCGGAAATCTGACCGACCGGTAATACCGCTTACTATCTTATTTAAAGTTTTTTCATCGGACCAAAGGTCCAACAAGCTAATTGGCAAGAGCAAATCCTCCCCTGATCAAACACATCATTTACGTACACCAAAAGAATCAAAAGTGAGGAAAACAATTTTATCGTGAAGTATCAATTGTGAGAAGACAACCCCTGGTTAAATTCCTCCATCGCTTTCTCCAGGCCTTCGCTGACAAAAACCAGTACGGCTTCCACCGCCCGGTTTACAGCAGGATCGATCAACTCAAGATCCGGCGGTTCAAGCGGCTGCAAAACATAATTTGCTGTTTCCATCCCGGGAGACGGTTTACCGATACCGATTCGCAAACGAGGAAAAGCTTCTGTACCCAGTGCTTCGATAACCGACTGAACACCACGGTGACCGGCTCCTCCGCCTTTTTTGCGCAGGCGAATAGAACCGGGCGGAAGATCGAGGTCGTCGTAAATAATTAGCAGTTCTGACAGATCAACCTGATTATTTCGCATCAGCTCATATACAGCAAGCCCACTGCGGTTCATATAAGTAAGCGGCTGAGCAAGCATTAATTTGTGTCCTTTGTATTCTGTAACAGTAAACAAAGCCCGGTGCTTTTGAGCAGGATTACCTGTTTTTAAACGGCGGGATAATGCTTGCACAACCCGAAAACCGAGATTGTGCCTGCTGCCGGAATATTTACTTTTTGGATTACCGAGACCGGCAATCAGATGCATATAATCACTCCAAGACCGCTGTAGGCGCACCTAAGATTAATGCCCCTCCACAAAGGGGCATTTAAACCTTCCGGCTCCGTGCTGTCTGCAATAGCTTTACTAGCTTTCTTCTTCTTCAATTTCCTCAGCGGGTGCTTCTTCTTCAGCAGCTTCTTCGCCTTCTTCAAGCTCTTCTTCGACAGCCGGCTCCAGTTCTTCTTCAGCCATCGGCGCCAGAACCTGGGCCAATATAGTTTCCGGCGAGGTGATTAGTTCGATATCGCCTTCAAGAACCAGGCTTTCAGCTGTAATGCTGTCACCTATACCCAGTTCAGAAATATCAATATCAAATTGCTCAGGAATATCGGCCGGTAAACATTTAACCTCAATTTCCCGGGCAACTAATGACAGGACCCCGCCTTCATCTGCACCAACCGGTTCTCCGATAAAGTTAAGAGGAACAGCCACCTCGATCTTGTCGGTCATCGATATGCGGATAAAGTCGACATGGAGAATGCGATCCTGATAAAGCATATCCCTTTGGATATCCCTGAACATAACCGTTTCCTGACGTGTCTTTTTACCTTTTGACTTGACTTTGAGATCAAGGAGAACATTACTGCCCCCCGTCATTAAAACCTGGCGTAAAGTGCGCCCATCTAAAACCAGGGGGAAATTATCTGCCCCTCTACCGTAAATAACCGCCGGAACCCTGTCTTCCCGGCGCAATTGGTTGCGCTGCCCTTTGGTCAAAGGCGGGCGTGTATGTACTTCCATTGCCATCCTATCCATTTAATCCAGCCTCCTTCTGCAATAGTATACTGCAGGAAGCAGCGAAAATCAACTCAATCAAACAGTTCACTTACCGAATGTTTCTTTTGAATGCGTAAAATCGCTTCGCCTATTAACGGGGCTACTGAAAGAGCCTTGAAACAACCATGCACACTTTTTAGCGAACCCTGATCAACCGGAATGGAATTGGTGTAGATCATCTCAGATATACTGGAACCACTCAATCGCTTCAGGGCCGGGCCGGAGAAAACCGGATGAGTGCAGCAGGCATAAACTTTCTGAGCCCCTTCACTAATTAAGGCCTCTGCGCCTAAAGTAATTGTCCCCGCAGTATCGATCATGTCATCAATAAATATAGCCGTTTTATCTTTAACATCCCCGATGATGTTCATAACTTCAGCCTCATTCGGAGCAGGTCTCTTTTTGTCAATAACTGCGATCGGCATTACCAGGCGATTGGCCAGATCGCGGGCTCTTGTGACCCCACCCAGGTCGGGAGAAACAACTACCCCGTTTTCTATTTTCTTTTCAATAAAATAATTAGCAAGAATCGGCAGTGCAGTCAAGTGATCAAGCGGTATATTAAAAAAACCCTGGATCTGTACGGCATG
>LKMJ01000041.1_pt1 | contig 66791 bp, 83 predicted proteins | sample 643391 | NCBI WGS metagenome assembly LKMJ01 (sample SAMN04112250, study PRJNA286221) | soda lake metagenome | biome: soda lake; feature: Kulunda Steppe; material: water; isolation source: sample PL-Br10 brine of Picturesque Lake | place: Russia: Kulunda steppe | collected 2010-07 | reverse complement strand
GGGCGGAGAAACGAACGCGTACAAAAGAAACCGTTCGCATCCAGAACCAATACAGACTCATCGCTGGCATCGAGAGAGAACGCACGGCTGTCGAGATTCGAACGTCCGGAGTAATAGTCCATCCTGGATTCGAACCAGGGTCGTGAGCCCCAGAAGCTCACATGATTGGCCACTACACCAATGGACTGCTTGCATACGATTGAAAACCATGGAGCTATTTATTATTGTCGTGTTCCCCCTCCGAGGTTTCCGGAGGAACGAAGTGGCGTCTGCGGTGGCAGTTCGCACAGAGAACGGTACACTTCCGTATCTCGCTTCGAACGATGTCTTTCGGTCGGCCATCAGCGATCATTCGGGCGATGGTGTCGTTTTTTCCGGTTTCGTGGTGGAAATCGAGGCAGGCGGGATCGCTTTCGTCACATTCCGAGCACCCACCACGTCCATCTTTTATTTTGTGTACCCAGATCCTCAGATCTGTAGTCGGCGGTGAGTAGTGTTCTTTCCGATGGCAGTTAGCACAGAGTACCTCACAGCGTTCTATCTCTGATTTCAGAGCGCCCTTCCCGTAGCCGTGCGTTATCATCGTTCCGACGTCCATCTCTTTTTCGATCCCATCGGGATGGTGATAATCCAGACACGCCGGATCCTCAGTTCCGCATCGCTTGCAACCACCCTTCTCTTTCATTTCGTTGACCCACGTACGGAGTCGTGCCCGTCGACGAAGCGTGCGTTCGGTGTTCCATTCGCGATTTCGGTAGTGCCACCGCGGGTCGACTGACAACTCCTCCCAAGTCAGGTGATTCGGCAGATCAACGTCCTCGGGTTTGGACTCCACGCGCGATCCAGTCGAGACGTTCGTTTCCAGTCCTGCACGTTCCTTTGCCTCGTTCCAGCCTCCGACCTGCCGAAGTATCGTCGCTGATGCCGGAGTCAATCCAAGCTCCTCGTACTGTGCCTTCGTCGGCGATTCACCCAATCGCTCGGCTGCCTCTCGGAGCGCATCGAGACACTCCGCCTCCGTCGTCGGTATATTTTCTGCTTATTCGTATCGGTATAAAAGGCTAGCCGCGAAGCGAAACTGAAACCCGACTATCCGAAATCGCTCTTGCCTAAGCTGGTGAAACAAACGCTGATCGACTAACATTACTAATGGTTAGCGTGCGAGGTATAGAGCGTCTGTGTAACAGAACGTTATCTACTAGAGAGGTTGGTTTATTATGCGGAGTATGCGAGAACTATTTGCTGGGGTTGACGCTATCTTAATACGGATCCCAATAGTGGTACATCTCTTCGTTTGTCTCGACTTCTCCACCGCATTCGGGACATTCCTCTTGAGCGTCCGAAAGCCGGATTTCACAGTTTATGCATCGGTACATAGAGGGAAATGACGTTTCCAACCAGTTGGCGAGGCGGTTCCAGAGACTCATACTCACACTATATCATGATTTATCATAAAGTTTTCGCGGCGGAGAATTGATGATGCAGATACCACTGATGAGTAGCGTGATTGGCATGCAAGAGACGCGCCCTCCATCTTACACTGCCCGACCTACTAGCCCCTATATAGATACGGCTGTTTCGCTGAGTTCGGTAAGAGTCGCCGAAATCTCCCGCGTCGAACCGATACCGACATACCGTCCCCGGAGCCACCTACGTACATGTACGTCGGACGGTTCATCGTCGTCGCGCCGGATCGGGCGGCCTATCGCGTCTCCTCGCGTTCGTTCCCGAACCGAGAAGTCATCGAACGTGACGGTGCGCTCACTGTCGTCCCGACCGCCGAGGCACCCGAAACGGACAACCCCTACATTTCGTATAACTGCCTTCGGACGACCGACGACGGCGAGGACGCCGTCATCGGGAACGGCACGCAGGTCGATCCGATCACCGAAAAGCTCGAGTCGGGCTATCCGCCGCGGGACGCGCTGGCCGAGTCGCTGCTGGCGCTCGATTACGAGAAGGACGACTACGATACGCCGCGGATCGCCGGTGTAATCGGCGACGAGAGCTACGTCGGGATCGTCCGGCGTGACGCCCTCCTCGTCGAGGCGATCGAGGAACCGACGCTCGTCGCCACGTACGAGAAGGACACGCCGGAGCCGACGACGCTCGAATCGAGCGCTCCCGGGGCGATGGCGAAGGAGCTCTACGACCGCGAGTTCGAACACCCAGTCTGTGGGGCAGCTGTCAGTCGGAACGGAAGCGGATTCCGAATCGGATTTTACAACGGGGATTGAAAAACGAGCCTACGCTTTCGGGACGAGCAACGCGTACTCGCCCCGAACCGTCCCGTCGTCGTGATATTTCACTGGCTCTTCCAGTAGCCCCCGTCGATCACCGTCGAGTGCGGCCGCGGTGAGGACGCCCGCCGAGGACCCGCTCTCGATGAGGCCGTTGGCGACGTCGAACAGTCGAAAGCCGTGGACGCTCGGATCGCGATCGCGGAAATGCTGGGCGATCGGCACAAGCAGGCGATCGCCGTCGGTCGCGATTCCGTGAGAGAAGCCACCGACGGCGGCGTGCCACTGCCGTTCCCCGTCCGGCGTGTAGCCGAAGGCGGACTGTTCGTTCGGGTGTCGCTCGTCGGTTTCGCGGCCCTCTTTCGGGAAGGAGTTGCCGGTCAGAAAGACGACGCCCGAGTCGTCGGCGTGGACGTGGTTTGGGTAGGTGTACACCTCGTCGCCGTCGGGGCGTGGCGGGCCGAGGTCGACGGCCCACTCGGCGGTTCCCTCGGCGACCCGATAGCCGCGATAATCAGCGTGGCTCGTCACGACGAGACCGCCGTCCGTAGCTGCGACGTCGCCGACGCGACGGGTCGCGCTGCGATCGGGATCCCACGTCCAATCGACGTCGCCATCGCCGTCGAGGGCGACGAGGCCGTCGTCGTGTGTTCCGGGACAGCGGTTGTAGGCGACCGCGACGCCCGAGCCGAACGGGGCAAGCGAGATCGGGGAGGCGTCGGCATCGTATCGCCACCGGACGGTTCCGTCGGGGGCGAGCGCGTAGATCGAACTCTCGAAGTGCCGCTCGCCGTCGCGGCGCTCGTAGCGTCTGGCGGCGACGTAGGCGGTTCCATCGGAAACGACGGCGTCGACGACCATCAGCAGGAAGAACCTGGTCTCTTTCGTCGGCTCGCCGATGTCGGCGGCGGCGGCGTGACGCCACCGTTCCTCGCCGTCGACGATGAGACGGATCGCGCCGCGAGAAGAGCGCTCGCCGACCAGCACACCCCTATCGAAGGGGACGAGCGTGATCGCGCTCCCGTCACCGTCGACACGCCAGCGCCGCTGGCCGTCCGTATCGAACGCCTCGACGGATCCGTCCGCGAGACCGGCGACCGGTCCGGCGTCGGTCAGCGCCAGGCCGGATCGGCGGCCCGCCTGCCGAGAGCCACAGGGATCGATCTCGCCGAGATCGATCCGTCGCATCGAGTCGGGGACCGACGGAGCGGAGGCGTTCTCACTCATCGACGGGAAAGGTCTCGTGAAGCGCGTGGTGGCTGTCGCCGAGATCCTCCAGGAACCCCTCGCCGTGGTCGATGAGCCGATCGAGGGCGCCGACCGCATCGCGGACGGCGATGACCCGTCCCCGGAGGTAGTCGTACTCCGGATCGTCCTCGTCTGTCGACGTGACCTCGGCTTCGAGTTCGACGAGGGCGGTGTCGAGATGTCTCCGGCAGGCCGCAAGCGTTTCCGCGTCGGCCAGCGCCGCGATGTGCGGTTCGGGGTTCTCACCGAGTTCCTCACGGGCGTGTTTTCGCGCGGCGGCGTCGTCGACGCCGAGGCTGTTCATCAGGCCGAGTCGAAGCGCTTCGATTTCGTGGCAAGTCATGGGTTCAAAGGGTTTGATCGACGAGATCGGAGACGATACGGTCCTCCGCGACGGCGGCCGCGAGCCGATCGGTGTCGTCGACACCGACCGACCCGTACCAGACGCCGTCCGGGTAGACGGCGACGTTCGGGCCTTCTCCGCAGCGGTCGAGACAGGACGATCGGGTGATCCGCGCGTCGACGTCGTGTTCGTCGACTGCCTGTCTGAGACGTTCTAAGACCGTTGCGGCCCCCTGTCCCGCGCAGGTCCGGTTCGTACAGACGGAGACGTGCTTGTCGGGGGCGTCGTGGACGTGGGGCTCGTCGTCGACCTCGGAGCGATCGGCGTGGGTCGCCTGATGCGTCATCGCACGAAGCATCGCCCGCGCGCCGCCGGCGTCGTCCTCGAAGCCGTCCATCTCGACTTTGTACTTGCAAGTGTCACACGACATCGAGACGTCGCCGCTTCTGGCCTCCTCGAAGCGGTCCGCAAGCACCTCCAAGAGCCGGTCGTCGGTGCCGAGCGGATCGCCGCAGCCGGCGGTCGCGTAGGGGTACTCGTCGTCGAATTCGGCCGTCCGCTTTCGGATCCGGTCTGTCAACACGCCGTCGCCGAGCATGTACGGGACGACGACGACCGCGTCCGGGCGACGTTTCGAGACGGTATGCAGCGCGTCCTCGAGCAGCGGTTCGGTCACGCCGATGAAAGCGGCCTCGACGTCGAGGAAGTCACGACCCTCGTAGAGCAACCGCGCGAGTTTGTGGACGTCGCCGTTCGAGTCCGGGTCCGAGGACCCGCGGGCACAGACGACGACCAGCACGTCGTCCTCTGTCCGGTCGACGCCGAGATCGTCCTCGACGGCCGCCGCACGGTCGTCGAGCAGTTCGACGATCGACGGATGGACGCCGAGGTGTCGGCCGTTGTGCAGCGTTACGTCGTGTTCGTTTCGCGCCTCGTTGACGACGAGGGGGACGTCCGCCTTGACGTGGCTGGCTGCGAAAAGCGACAGCGGGAGGACGGTCACGTCCGACGCCGACGGGGCGAGCGATTCGATCGCCTCGTCGATGGACGGTTCGGCGAGTTCGATGAACCCGGCGTCCGTCGGGAGACCGAGGCGGCCCTCTAGTCCGGCGGCGAGTTCCCGAACCTGCTCGTTGGACTTCTCACGGCGCGACCCGTGGCCGGCCAACACGACTGCCTCGGCGTCCAACATCAGTACGCCGTCGCCTCCTCGACGCTGCGTTTCAGTTTCCGGCGACGGCTCGGCGCGAACAGTCCGGTCGCGTCACTGCCGTCGTAGAGCCACTCGCCGAACGCCGGCGCCGCCTCGTCGTCGAGACCGAACCAGTATCCACCCGAAGAGGTCTCCGAGATCTCGCCGTACGGCGCGTCCACGTCGACCGAATCGAGCAGCCCTTGGATCCGTTCGAGGGCCGTCCGGTCGTCGTGGACGAAGGAGATCCCGACCGTTCCGGACGAGGATTTGAAACAGACGGTGCCACAGCCCTCGAGCAGCCCGCGAAGCAACTGCCGGTCGTAGTCTTCGAGCGTATCGAGGCGGTAACCGCCCGGATCGCCCTCGAAGGGGAGTCCGAGCGCGGCGGCCGCCCGATCGCCGACCGGGCCGTGTATCTGGACGGTGTAGCTGTCCTCGCTTCGGGTGATCGAGGTGTCGTGAGCGTACTCGCGTTCGATCGTGTCGTGATCGACGGACGCGCTGCTCGCGGGTCGCGATGCTCCCCGCTCGCCTTCCTTCGAGGACTCGCTCCCCGCGATTCCCGCAAGCCGCTCCGCCGCGTCCTCGTCGTTCGTTCGAACCGTGACGCCGTCGGCCGTCACCTCGCCGTCGCCGATAACCCGACCCCAGAGGTACGCCGTTTCGGGGTGGGAATCGAGGAGGTTCGTCGGCGCGTCGGTTTCGATGCTCATTGGCTCACCTCCCGAACGGTGATCGCGTCGGTCGGACACGCCGCGGCGGCGTCCTCGGCCTCGGAAAGTCGATCGTCGTCGAACGTCGCGGTCAACGCACCGTTTTCGCGATGCCCGCCCGGCAGCGCCACCAGCCCGTCGTCGGCCTCATCGAAACGGTCGTCACGGACGAGACAGGCGAAGATCCCGTCACACAGCTCCAGATCGACCGTGATCTCGTATTCGGTCATATCAGTAGTCGTATTTCGTCTCGTAGCCCCGCGGCGTCACCATCCGGTCCTCGAAGACGTAGGTGTCCTCGTTGCCGACGATGATCGTCGTCGTCATGTCGATGATGTCGGTCTCGCCGAGTTCGGGCAGCGTCTCGAGATCGGTGATCATCGCCTCCTCGTCGTCGCGGGAGGCGCCGTGAACGATGCCGACGGGCGTCTCCGGATCGCGGTGTTCTAAGAGGATGTCACAGCACGTCTGGAAGTTCTCCCGACGCTTGCGGCTCCAGGGGTTGTAGATCGCGATCGTAAAGCCCTCGCCGGCGACGGCGTGCAGGCGCGATTCGATCTCCTCCATCGGGGTGAGGTGATCCGACAGCGACACCGAGACGGTGTCGTTGACGAGGGGAGCGCCGAGACGCGCCCCACAGGACTGGGCCGCCGGGACGCCGGGGACGACCTCGAAGTCGACCGCGTCCGCGGAGCCGCCCTTCGATTCGAGGATCTCGAGTGCGAGCCCCGACAGCGCGTAGACGTTCGGATCACCGGAGCCGATGATCGCCACGTCGTTGCCGGCCAGCGTCCGATCGATCGCCTCCTCAGTTCGGGAGACCTCCCCGCACATCGGCGTCGAGTAGATGTCCTCGGCGTCGTCGGTGATCTCGTCGGGCAGCAGGTCGACGTAGGTCCGATAGCCGACGATGTGTTCGGCCTCGGCGAGGGCGGCTTTCGCCCGGGCCGTCATCCCCTCCGGCTTGCCGGGGCCGAGCCCGACGGTGACGAGTTTGCCGGGGTCGGCCTCGAAATCCTCGACCGTCGAGCCGACCTCCTCCTCGTCGTCGGTCGAGGCACCGCATTTCGACTCGGAGGAGGATTCGGACGACGAGGCCCCGCACTTGCTTTCGGTTTCGCTTTCGGTCGTCGAAGCGCCGCACTTCGAACCCGAATCGGTCTCCGTCGTCGACGCCTCGGCGTCCGCCGCGCCGCATTTCGATGTCGATGCGTCCGTTTCTGCCGTCGATGCCTCGGTCTCCGCGGTGTTATCGGTGCTCATGGTTAGAAATCCTCCACCTCGCGGCCGCCGCGCGGCGTCACGAGGAAATCGCCGTAGTCGTTTTCCCACTCGTGGCTGTCGGCGGTCCCGATGAGGATCGAGGTCCCCATCCCGCCGACCTTCTCGGAGTGTTCGTCGGTCTCGCCCAGCGTCGTGATCGTGTGCGTTTCGTCTTCGAGGTTGCGGCCGGCCTCGCCGCGGCCGGCGTCGTTGAAGATGGCGACGGGCACGTCGTCGGATCGCTCCTGACGGATCACGTCGATCGCGCGCTCGTGATCGCGCCAGCAGTTATAGAGGACGATGACGAACCCCGAGATCGCTGCCGCCCGGAGCTTCTCCTCGATCTCCTCCCAGCCGCGCCACTTGTCCGAAAGCGAGATCGTACAGAAGTCGTTCGACAGCGGCGCGCCGAGGTTCGCCGCGCCGCCGAGTGCCGCCGTCACGCCCGGTACGATCTCGATCGGGACGTCCGTCGCGTCCTCCTCGTCGGCCATCAAGAAGACCAGGTCGCTCTTGCCGTAGACGTTCGGATCTCCGCCCGAGACGTGGGCGACGTCCTGACCCGCCCGGACCCGCTCGAAAGCCTCCCGGGTCAACTCGACCTGTTGGCCCATCGAGGAGCGAACGATCTCCTGGTCGGTGCCGTTCGGCCTCGTCGCCATCGTCCCGTCGGTCCAACTGTCGGGGCGCGCCGCCGTCGCGCTCCCGCCGTCAGCCGCGGCCTCCGGTGGGATGGTCCCGTCCTGTCGAAGGAACTCCTGATAGAGGTTCGAGGCGATGACGCAGTCGGCCGTCTCGATCACGTCCTTGGCGCGCTGGGTCATCGCGTGCGGGAGTCCGGGGCCGATGCCGACGACGTAGAGCGTGCCGTACTCCTCCGGCGGATTCGATTCGGCCACCATTATCGTCCCACCGCCACGGTCACCGCGTCGTCGAAGCGCTCTTTCTCCCGCACCAGTTCGTGCTCGCGCCCCCCGGCGATCGCCGACGCCTCGGCGATCCCCGGCCAGCCGATGAGCTCCTTCGCCCGCGAGGGCGTCGGTCCCTCGTGTTCGAGGAGCGCCTCCTTCTCGAAGAGGACGACGCCCGCCCCGATCTCCTGGGCGGCCTCGTAGAGCCCTTCTTCGCCCTCCTTTCGGGTCGCGGTCGCGACGAACTCGACGTCCGAAAAGTCGAGGCCGAGATCATCGAGTGCGGCCTCCCAGGCGTCGAGTACCTGTTGCTTTTTGACGCCGCTTACGGTTCCGGTCCCCAGAACGACCCCCTCATCGTTGCGTTTCATCACGGTCACGTCATCACCGACCAACACGGCGCGTGGGCCGTCGAGCCGCTCGACGACCTCGAGTTCGTCGTTCAGGACGGCGAGGTTCGTCGCGACCGTCGAGTCGCCGTTGACGACGTGGGCGTCGAGCGCCTTCGCCTTCGATTCGATCCCCTGTTTGCCCGCGGCTTCGGAGGCGGTCGTCATCGCCGGCACCGCGCCGAGTTTCGAGAGGTCGTGCGCGACCTGGTTCGCGCCGTGGTGGCCGCCAGTCAGCGGGATCGCCCACGTCAACTCCTCGTCGATCACGACGACTGCGGGATCCTCCCACTTGTCGTCGAGCAGTCCCGCGGTTTTCCGCATCGCGATCCCCGAGGCCATCAGGCCGACGAAGCAGTCGTACTCACCCCAGTGTTCTTCGAAGACGTCGCCGTGATACTCGAGTATCTCGATCGATTCGTAGTCGTCGGCCAGTTCGGTTTTGATCTCCTCGGCGACGGGCAGTTTCCGCTCGAAGCTGATTATCGCGATCTCTTCGGCGACCTCGCCGTCGGAGTCGGGTGTCGAGCAGTGTCCGCCGCTCGTGTCGCTGTCGTCGTCGGTGTTCGTGTCAGTACTCATTGTTAGTCGTCGTCGGATGTGGTCTCGGTTTCAGTTTCGCTTCCGCTCGCTCCGGACCCGGCGGAGTCGTCCGCCCCCCGGTCTCCGCTGGCCCACTCGCCGTACAGATACGAGCGCTCGTATCCGGCCCCGGCCGCGGCGTCGCCGATCAAGACCAAAGCGGAGGCGCGGTATCCGGCGTCGTCGACCTTCTCTCCGATGTCCCCGATCGTCCCCTCGATGATGTCCTCGTCGGGCCAGGAGGCGTGATAGACGACCGAAACCGGGGTCTCGGGGTCGACACCGTCCTCGAGGAGCCGATCCATCGTGTCGGCGACCGCGTGGGTGCCGAGATAGATACAGGTCGTCACGTCGCCCATCCCGACGAAGTCGGCGATGTGATCGTCCTCGGCGTCGAGCGTTTTGCCCTGTGGCCGAGTGAACGCGACGTGGTTTGCCGTCTCGTTGAGCGTCAACTGCGTTCGCAGCGTCGCGCTCGCGGCGAACGCCGAGGTGACGCCGGGGACGATGTAGGTCGGAACGCCCTCGTGTTCGAGGGCGTCCATCTGTTCGAGGGCCGCGCCGTAGATCGCGGGGTCGCCGCTGTGGAGTCTGACGACCGTCCGGTCGTCCTCGTAGGCGTCCCGCATGAGCGGGACGAGTTCCTCGAGATCTTTGCCGACGCTGTTGACCAACTCGGCGTGATCGCAGTAGGCGTCGAGTAGTTCGCTGTTGACTAACGAACCGGCGTGGACGACGAGGTCCGCCGCTTCGAGGGCTTCCTTGCCGGCGACGGTCAAAAGTCGGGGATTGCCCGGTCCCGCGCCGATGAAGGGGATCCCCTCCTGTTCGTCGCCCGCGGTGTGTTCGTAGACGCGCTCGTCGCGTTCGTGGGCGTGTTTCTCGCGCTCTGCGTCGATCGCCGTCTGTGGGTCGGTCTCCTCGCTCATTGTGTTCCTCCGGAGCCGCGGTACGCCTCGCCGTCGCCGGCCGATTCGGCGGCAGCCAGTTGATCGGCGACCGACCGGCCGTCGGCCCCGGTCGCATCCGACGAGGATCGCGAACCACTCGACCGATCGGTTCGCGCACCCCCGTCGGCCTCCGTCTCGGTGCCGAACGCCGCCGTCGCCGGGGCTTCGCCCGAATCGGGTTTCTCGGCGTAGGCGACGGTGTAGTAATCGCGCTCTTCGAGTTCCGTCGGGTCGGAGGTGATGACGGTCTCGTACCCGTCCATGAACAGCCGGCGACCGTAGGTCACGTCGTAGCCCGCCTCGAGGAGTTTCTCGTGGGTCGTCGGCACGTCGGTCACCTTGAAGAGGACGAGCCGATCCGGGCCGACGGGGGCGGCTCCCCGTGCGGCCTCGCGGAGAACGAGCTCCGAGCCGGCGGTGATCTCGACGTCGAAGGCGGTCGCAAAGGCCGTCACCGTCGAGACGCCGGGGACCACCTCAACGTCGACCTCGGGGTGGAACCGATCGAGCGTCCGCCGCAGATGGCCGAACGTCGAGTAGACGTTCGGATCGCCCAGCGTGACGAACGCGGCGGTTCCCTCGGCGGCCGTCGGCGCGATCTCGGCCGCGGCCGCCTTCCAGGCCCGCCGGAGTTCGTCCTCGTCGCGTGTCATCGGGAAGTCGAGATCGCCCAGCTGCTCCTCGGAGACGTACTCGCTCGCGACGGCCCGCGAGAGCCGCCCCGGTGTGTAAACCACGTCGGCGGATTCGAGCGTTTCCCGGCCCTTCACCGTGATGAGGCCGGCATCGCCGGGGCCGAGCCCGACGCCGTACAGGGTCATGCCGCACCTCCCGTGATGACGTACACCGGGTTCTCGGAGTTGAAGCTCGTCGCGCCCGCGAGTTCGTAGCCAGTCGAGACCTGCAACTGGATGACCTCCTCGAAGAGGTCACGCTCGCGGAAGGCCCGAACGGCGTCGCCGGCGATTTCCAGCCGGGAGACGTTCATCACGACTCGATCGACGCCCGTCTCGGCGGCGTGATCGAGCACCTCGGCGTAGTTGCGCGAGCCGCCCAAAAAGAGTGCGTCGGCGTCGTCGGGCAGCACCTCGGGGGCCTCACCCTCGATCAACTCGACGCCGTCGACGCCGTTGGCCGCGAGGTTCTGTCTCGTCACGTCGAGGCGTTCGGGCTTGCGCTCGATGGCCGTCACGCGGCCCGCCCGCCGGGCGGCTTCGATCGTGACCGCCCCCGTACAGGAGCCGACCTCGACGAAGTGGTCCCCCTCGCTCAGTTCGAGCTTCCCGAGCGTTACCGACCGGACCTCCGGCTTCGTCGGCCCGGCTTTCGCGTCGTGTGGAAGCGCTATGCGTGCCATGGGCATACAACCGAACCGAACCCCAAAACAATTGTGGTTGTTTTAGGACAAGTTTATTTTAGATCGTGTGTACGAACGGTTTTGATCATCGCGCCTGAGAGTCGGAATATGGATTCGAAGGACGTCCGGGAACTGACCACCGAAGACGGGTGGCGCGCCGCGTTTTCCGTCCTGAGCCAACTCCGGGACCATCTGACAGAAGCGCAGTATCTCGAGTATCTCGAGGCGATGCGGGACGAGGGGTATCGACTCTTCGCTGCCTTCGACGGTGAAGGAGAACAGAGCGAAGCCGAAATCGTCGCCGTCGCCGGCGTCTTCGTCCGGACGAACTTCTACAACGGCCGGCATCTGTTCGTCGCGGATCTCGTCACCGACGCCGACCGCCGCTCGGAGGGACACGGCGGGCGGTTGATGCGGTTTCTCGAAGGCTGGGCACGCGAGCGGGGCTGTGAGAGTATGACGCTCGAATCGGGACGCTGGCGCGAGGACGCCCACCGGTTCTACGAGGAGCGTCTCGGGATGGACCGGTACTGCTACACGTTCAAAAAGGAATTCGAAGATCGCTGACGGGCGTCGGCCCGATCGATCGGTTCGATCGTGCGGATCCGGTTTCGAACCGTCAGTGTAGTTTCAGTTCGACCCGTCGGCCGTCGGGATCCCGGACGTAGGCCGCCCAGTCGCGACCGTAAGCGCCGTATCGTCGGTACGGTTCGTCTTCCTCGACGGCGATCCCCTCCGCACGCAACGTCTCCAGCAGCCGTTCGATCTCCTCGCCGGTCTCCATCTCCGCGGAGCGAACGAGCAGACAGAGATGCTCGCTGCCGACGTCGACCTCGTCCTCGTCGGTCGGCACGAGGTGGATGTGTCGGCCGCCGGCGACGACCGCGACGTAGGGGACCTCGCCGTTCTCGAATCGATCGCGGTCCCTAACCTCGAGCCCGAGCAGGTCGTGGTAGAACTCCAGCGCCCGATCGAGGTCCGTCACGCGGATCGCGACGTGGTCCAGGTCGACGACATCGATGTCCATGGATAGGCGCCGTTGGTGGCGCGTTAATAAAACGGTGGGGGCTCGTCGAAGGTCAATCGAACCCGCTGACGAGCGTCACCATCTACTGAAATCCCCGGCGGCCGGGCGCGACGAACGTGGTCAGATCCGGCCGGAAAGTGCCGCCGCCCGCTCGTGGGCGTCGTCTTCGTCGTCGATCGCCGCCCGATCGATTCGTCCCGGCGAGAACTCCCGACCACAGCCGCCCGGGAGCGGACAGGCGTACACCACCTTCCAGACCGTCGGTTCGGCCTTGAGGCCGTAGGACAGCGGCGAATCACAGTACGGACAGCGTGCGTCGGGGTGTTCTCGGAGCAACATTCCGGGCAACGTTCGCCGGGTTTTTACTCATAAACTCTCGGATACCGAGGCGGCGCGATCACTCGGGGACCGGCCCCGTCGTCCACGTAGGGCACGTAGATCGGGTCGGTCGCTACATCGAGCGCGGTTCGGTCATAAAAAGCGAGATGATACGTTCGTTCCGATGTGTTTAGAGTGAGGCCTCGAGAGGGGTGGGCACCGACGAACCTCTCACCGGCGCATACTTTTATGCCGTAGACGCAACACCGGAACGTAATGGCATACGACGGGCCGGCCGTTTTTCTCGCCCCGTACGGGAACGCCGCCGCACAGGAGAACTTCCGGCGGACCGTTCAGAACGGGGTTCGGGAGTCGACGGTCGCCGCACATTCCAGTGGGTATCCCGACGGTGAGACGGTTCGGATGTGGGGGACGAAAGAGACGGTCGCGGGGACATGGAAGAAGATCGATCCCGGCGACTACCTCCTGTTTTATAACGACGGGAGCTACGGGCACGCCGCCGAGGTGGTCTCGACGGAACGGAACGAACCGCTCGGGCGGGAGATCTGGCCGAACCACGGTGAGGGAAAGCCGTGGACCTGTATTATCTACTTAAAAGAGCCGATCGAGACCGATATTGATTCAGCCGAGATCCACGGGCTCGCCGGCCACGATATCGACTACACGATGGGATTCAGTACGCTGAACGACCTCGGGCTCGGCGGTATTCGTGGTCGGTACGGCTCCGTCGAAAACCTGGTCCACGGTAGTTCCGACGAATCCACCGCGGCGGGAGACACCTCGGATCCGGATATCGAGACGGTACCGTCCGTCGAACTCCCAGCGTCGGTGTTCGACTCGCTGTATTTTCCCGACGATCAGCGCGAGGAACTAACGGAGAGCGTCACCGCGGCGCTGAACGCCGGTAAACACCTGGTCTTCACCGGACCACCGGGAACCGGAAAGACGGAGATCGCCCGGCTTCTGTGTTCGTATCTCACCGACGAGTTTCCCGAAATATACACCGGCCACCAGCTGACGACCGCGACAGCCGACTGGTCGACCTTCGAGACGGTCGGCGGCTACATGCCGGGTGAATCCAAGGATAACAACCTCTCGTTCGAGCCCGGGCAGGTGCTCCGCCGATTTAAAAAGGACGGCAGTCAGCGGAACGAACTGCTCGTGATCGACGAGATCAACCGGGCCGACATCGACAAATCGTTCGGACAGCTCTTTACGCTCCTGTCGGGGCAAGCCGTTCAGCTCCCGTATAAAAAGGGCGGCGAGGAGATCGAGATCGTTCCGGCCCGAAACGCCGAGGGAGTCCTCGAGGCGCATCGCTATGTCGTTCCCGAGTCGTGGCGGATCTTCGCGACGATGAACTCCTACGACAAGACGTCGCTGTACGAACTCTCGTATGCGTTCATGCGTCGGTTCGCGTTCGTTCACGTCGACGCCCCGGAAATCCCCGCCGGCCGTGCGGCCGCCGGTGAGTTAGTCCGGTCGTACGCCGAGGTGTGGGAAATTAACGCTGATCAAGCGACGTTTCAGGACGTCGGCGAGATCTGGCGGGCCGTCAATGCGGCGGACGACGGCCGGGAGATCGGCCCCGCGATTATAAAGGACATACTCGCACATATCGACGGACTGGAAGCCAACCGACGGAGCGCACTCACCGGCGCGGTCGCGAGCTACGTCTTCCCACAACTCGAGGGAGTTCCGAACCGCGATCGAATCGTCTCACGGATCGCCGAAACCGGCACGGTCGATCGAGCCCGACTGGACAGGCTGGCCGGCGACGTACTCGGTGTGACCGCCGATGGATAGATCCGAACTCGTCGCCGGACTGTCGCAGGACATTCTGGCGTACGTGATGTACGGCTCCTTTCCGGAGCGACACGTCATCTCCGAGATCAAACCGGACGGCCTCGACGAGCGTTTCGACGACTACGAACGGCTCGTTCGGCTCCACTTCGTGCTCAAACCCGATGTCGTCGAGTTCGTCGAAGCCCTCCCGGAACGGCTCCGGAACGTCAAGACCGAAACGGAGACCACGACGGCCGTTTCACGTGGACGGATCGACGGGCGGATCGACTGGCCGGCGACGCTGAAACGGCGATACGCGACGAACCCGCGGGACGGAACCCTGTTCGTCTGTGACAACCGCTCGGAGAGCTACGACATCGCGGAGAACGTCGTCCTGAAGCGGCTTCTCGCGGTCATTTATGAGACGCTCGAGGACTGTGCCGAGTATCTCCGCGCCGACTACGAATGGGTCACCGATCGATGGCGCGAGAACCTCGAACTCGTCGACGTCATGCGTCGGACCTTCGAACGGAACGTCCACGTCAAGCGAATCCGGAGCCCGGAGAGCTACGAACCGACCGAACGGATGCTGGAACGCGCCGAAAGCGCCCGGACACCGTTATATACCGAAGCCACCAAACTGCTCCGGTCGTATCGCGAGAGCCGCGACGCCGACCCGGAAGCGATCGCAGAACTGCTCGAGGAGACGGCGATCACGCCTGACGACGAGGAGACGCTCTTGGAGTTGTACGTCCTCTTTCGGTTTGTCGCCGCGATCGAATCGTTGCGGGACGAGTCGTTCACTCTCTCGACGATCGCCTCGAACTCGCAGGCCGTCGCCCGGATGTCCGACGACGACACCGAAATCACGCTGTATCACGACAACTCCGCTGGAGATCGGGGGCTGTCGTTCGTCCCCGAGAACTTCGAGAAGAACAGGGACGACCTCGAGCGAAGCGAGATGGTCCAGCGGGAGACGCTCGACGTGCTGTCGACGTATTTCCGGAACGACAGGTTCCACCGCAACACCGGTCGCCCCGACGTGATCGTCCTCGAGGTGGAGGCCGAAGACCGTCGGGAGTACCTCATCACCGAGATCAAGAACTCGACGAACCCGGGGACGATCCGATCCGGTATCAAAGAGACGCTCGAGTATCTGGCGTTCCTCCGTCAGGACGACGAGTTCGTCTTCGGTGACGACACGGCGTATTTCGGCTCCGGCTGGAACGGTTTGCTCGTCGTCCAGGACATCGAGGGGACCGAGACGGCACCGCTCGACGAACAGCGTTCGATCCGGATCCTGCAGGCTTCGGAGGTCGAACCGAAGCTCCGAACGGTGCTCGAATCGGTGCTGGAGTAATGGCGGCGCTCGTCGACCGCCTTCAGAAACTGACGCTGCCCGCCGTCGCCCGGGGGGTCCAGAGAGGTATATAGAGACGAAGGAGCGCGCCGAGAAGCTAGAGGGGAAGATCGAGCGCACCGACGCGCTGATCGACGAGATCGTCTACGAGTTGTACGGACTCACGGAGGAGGAAATCGAGATCGTGGAGGAGGCGGTCGGGGGGGTAGTGTCCGCGCGCCGCAGGCGCGCGGTTGACCGAACGCTCCCGTACGGTCGCGTTCGGCCTTTTTCATCGACGTTCGTCAGAGCAAGCTCTGACGCAGTCGTCCGAAAGGCGTTTTGCGCCTTTCGGGATGACGAGAGACGCGAGGGCGTCTCTCGAACCACCCATCAGAATCCGTCGGCTTCTGAGGACGTTTTTCAAGTCGAGCGAGGCCAACGGCCTCGCTGACCGTGCGAACGGCGACTTTGTCGCCGTGAGCAGAGAGTGGTTCCCGCAGTGAACGAAGTGAACGAGGAAACCCGACGCAGAAAAAGGTAGGGGGACAGGCTCTCCGCGGAGAGCACCGCTACGGGCGATTTATTACAGGAGATATTCAGAGAAGAAACTCATCGGGAGGTTTTGCGCCGTGGCAATGGAGTTCGGTATCAAACGTTACGAGAGTCCCATCAACGTGCTCCGCACTGGCGAGCATTATCGCATCCATCGCTGTGATGCAGGTCTCTTCCTGAATCGAATCAGCCGTTTGGATCAGTATTGAGCTGTGGTTTACTGGGTCAGCGTAGGTCCGGATACGTCTCTCGATCTCTTCGATCCGTTCATGTTTGAAACGGTATTTGGTCGCAAGCACGTTTCGAACCTCCATTATATTGTATATCGAGGAATAGAACCGGCGATCGCTGTTGAGTAACTCGCGAGCGGTTTCGGATCGATCAGTATTACCAGTAACGATCGCGATGAAAATATTCGAGTCAACAAAGAGACTCATACATCGTTACGAGACTCACGAACGGCGTCGACAGAATCTATTTCATGTGCGTCAGTAACCGAGAGTTCTGCGAGTGCGTCGCCGAACTCCAGTCCGTCGATTCGTTCGCGCCCGTCATCCGGACGCCACTCCGTACTCGACATAAACCTCTATTGTATCTTTTCAGTAATAAAACCGGAGACGAGCCTGAAAGTGGGTTCAGTGTCGGTGTTTATTTAAGTAGTATTATCCAATCCTGACCCGGGTTTAAATAACGCTAAACATAAGTGCGAAATAGTGACCGAAATCGTCCGCAATCCCGACCACAGTGACGGGGCCCCGACGATCGCCGGGACGGGAATCCGCGTCCGGAACGTCGCGAGCGCCTACGAGCACAGCGGTTACTCGCCGGACGAGATCGTCGAGTTCTATCCCCCGTTGTCGCTTTCGGACGTTCACTCGGCGCTTGCCTACTACTCTGTTTATAAGCAAGAATTATAGGTAAGACAGTCGTATTACGTCCATATGTCCAAAGCAATCACAAGCGAGGATGGAGACGACATCGTCACGGTCAATTTCAAAACGACCGAGTCGTTCCTCGAGGAGATCGACGACACGTGGCAGGGACGCGGGTTTAATAGTCGAAGCGAGTTCATCCGGTATACACTCCGTGATGCGGTCGAGTTCCCGACGTTCGACCGTGACGAGTTGATCGCCCTGCTCAGGGCCGAAGGAGATGCACGTGAGGGGAAGACCATGAGCGCCGATGAGGTACGCGAGCAGTTCGGGACGTCCGATGAGTGATGGGGCATGGACGTGAGAACTCTCCGCAAAAGCGCAAGACGACCTCGGCACACTCCCGCCCAGCGAACAGGACCGGATCATCGAAAAGCTCGACGGGATCGTCGGCTCCCCATGGCGTGAGCCACCGGACTACGGCGAACCGTTGCAAAACAGCCCCTGCAAAAAGATCCGCATCGGCGAATTTCGCCTCTCCGTTGCGTTCCAACAGGACAACCAGCGGATGCTCGTCGCCCGTATAAAACGCCGAGGCGGCGCATACAGCGCAGACGACGACTAGCCGATTCCTTCCTCGGTAGTCACCTGTTTCAATCGAACCCGCTGACGAGCGTCACGACCCACTGGGCGGGGTCGCCCGAGTCGCGGACCTCGATCCTGTGGACCCACTTGACCCACTGGAACCCTCGGCGGCCGGTGGCGACGAGTCGGGCGGGCGCGCCGTGGCCGTGCGCGAGCCGTTCGCCGCCGACGTGGGTCGCGAGAAGCGCCCTGCGGGCCTCCTCGATCGGTAGCGACCACCGATACCCCGTCACCGAGACGAACCGGACGTGAGTCGCCCCGGACTCGACGTCCGCGGCCTCGAGCAACGATCCGACGCGGATCCCGCCCCACTCCTGAACGGTGTACCATCCGCTCGTACAGTCCAAAAGCGCCTCCTCGGTCGTCGGCGGGCCGTCGGCGCGGAGTTCGTCGTGGGCGATCGAAAGCGGCGTTCCGACGAGACCCGTCACCGAAAGCTCGTACCCCGCCGGATCGATCGGGTCGGGATCGTCGGCGACCCACATCGTCACCGGGAACGAGCCGTTACCCGTCCCCTCGGTCGGCTTCGATCCGGTGAACCGTCGGTCGGCGCCCGGAGCGTCGGCGGCCCGAACGAGGCCGTCTCCGATCCGAGCGGCGAGGCCGCCCGCCGCGAGGAGGCCGAAGTATTTGAGCGCGACGCGGCGATCGGCGACGTCACGCCTTCGAGGCAGCCGAAAGCGCGTACTCATGTGTGCCAAAACTAGCGGGATCAACAGCAGCCCGAGGCCGATATGGATCGCGAGCAGCGGCCAGACGGCGATCCACACGAGCCCGACGACGCCCCAGACGATCCCGGTCGCGAGCGTCGCGATGGCGACGACCCCCGTCAGGACCGACAGCGCCGTCGAGCGCTGCCAGCGATCCGGGTCGGTGAGTCGCCGACGGACCCGGAGGAGTTTGAACGCGAGCAACGCGACGAGCGTCAACCCGACGACGCGGTGGCTCCAGACGAACAGCCACCCGAAACCGTCGGGACGACCGACGGTGAAGGAGTACAACCCCGAGCCGCTTGCAAAGAGGACGCAAGCGAGGATCGACCAGTCGACGGCCCTCGGCGGTGGGGCGTACTCGAGCACGCCCGCTGTGCGGTCGACCATGCTCGAGGCGGATTACTCGATGTCGTCTTCGAGTTCGATGTCGGCGCTCTCGATATCGGCGGTCTCCATCTCGAGGTCCATCTCGCCGCCGCCGTCGCCGGCCGCCAGCTCCTCGATGCTGTCGATACCGAGCAGTTCGCGAGTCTCCTCGCCGAAATCCATCGATTCCAGCGACGGGCCGCCGGCCCCGGCGTCGCCGCCGGTGAGGTGTTTGCCGTACCGGCTCAACAGGGACGTCATCTCCTGTGGGAGGACGAACGTCGTCGACTCGCCCTTGCCAATCTCCTCTAGGGTCTCCATCCCGCGTTCGATGATCGCGCGTTCGCCCATCGACTCGGCGGATTTCGCCCGCAACACCGTCGAGATCGCCTCACCCTGCGCTTCGAGAACGCTGGCCTGTTTTTCACCCTGCGCTTCGAGGATGTTCGCCTGCTTGTCACCCTCGGCCTTCTCGATCGCCGAGCGGCGTTCACCCTGCGCTTCGAGGATCATCGCCCGCCGCTTTCGCTCGGCCGAGGTCTGCTGTTCCATCGCGCGCTGGACGTCCGGGCTCGGGTTGACCTCACGGACCTCGACGGCCTCGACTCGAACGCCCCACTCGTCGGTCGGGCCCTCCAGTTCCTGCTGGATGCGCCGGTTGATCTTCTCGCGTTTCGAGAGCGTCTCGTCGAGCTCCATGTCGCCGAGCACGGCTCGAAGCGTCGTCTGGGCGAGGTTCGAGGTCGCGTTCTTGTAGTCGTCGACCTCGAGGAAGGCCCGTTTGGCGTTCATCACCTTGATGTAGACGACGGCGTCGGCGGTCACCGGCGAGTTGTCCTCCGTGATCGCCTCCTGGCGCGGGACATCCAGCGTCTGGGTCCGCATATCGAACGGATACGTCCGGGAGACGAAGGGCGGGACGAAATGGATCCCGGGCTCTAAGAGTTCGCGGAACTCACCGAAGACCGTCAACGCCTCCTTCTCGTAGGCCTCGACGATCTCGACTGCGCTCCAGACGGCGGCGATGGCGACAAAAAGCAGCGCCAGTCCGGCGATCAAAAGCGGGTTGAGCTCGACTCCGCCGAACCACACCGCCGCGCCGACGGCGACGAGGGCGAAGATCAGAGTCGAGGCGCGCGTGGAGAGCCCCGAACTCTTGCGACCGAGTTGACGGGCGGCGCTGTCTGACATACACGACCGTTGGGGCTCGCGGTACTTGAACCCACGTCGTAGGGACCGAGGATCGACTGCCGGGCAGGCGCGCTCAAAGCGCCGCGTCGATGGTTTCTGCGGTCGCGCTGCCGACGCCTTCGACGCGTTCCAGCTCCGCCCGTGAGGCCTCCCGGATTCCCTCGACGCTGCCGAACCGCCGGAGCAGCCGCCGTCGGAGTTCGGGCCCGACGCCGTCGAGTTCGTCGAGCGGCGTCGACACCGTATCGCGGACCGTCTGGTGGTACTGGACGGCAAAGCGGTGGGCCTCGTCGCGGACCCGCTGGAGGAGGTGTAACGCGGGATCGTCGTCGTCCCAGTTGTAGGACCCGTCAGGGGTGACGACGAGTTCGTCGGCCTTCGCGAGCGCGACGGTGGGGACCGACCAGCCGGTTTCGGCGAGCGCATCCCGTGCCGCACCGAGTTGCCCCTCGCCGCCGTCGATCACGAGCAGGTCCGGGTTGGGGCGGTCGTCGCGTCCCTCGATCGCTCGACGGGCGCGCCACCGGAGGAGCGAGCGCATGTTCGCGTAGTCGTCGTTCGTCTCCGCGAGCTTTTTCCGCCGGTAGTCGCGCTTTTCCGGCGATCCCTCGACGAAGACGACGTCGCTGCCGACGACCGCCTTGCCGGCGGCGTGGCTCACGTCGAACCCTTCGATCCGACCCGGGCGATCGATCCCGAGCCGTCGGGAGAGGGCAGCCGCAGCGTCGGGATCGCCGGCGCTTCTCCGGGCATTTTTCAACGCGAGATCGACGAGCGTCGCCTCCCGTCCCGCGCCCGGTATCCGGACGGCGACACCCTCAGTTTCGAGCCATCGGTCGAGTTCGCGGTCGTCGTACCGTTCCGGCAACAAAAGCGCGTCCGGCAGCGGTCGCTCGGCGTAAAACTGCGGGATGAAGGCCGCAAGCACCGCGGCGATCCGGTCTTCGTCCTCGGGCGCGTCGACCCGGTGACGTTCGCGGTCGACCAGTTTGCCGCCCTCGCTGTGGAGTCGGGCGACGGTCGCCTCGCCGCCCTCGATGGCGACCCCGAGCACGTCGACGAGTTCCTCCGGTCGTCCGATGACGGCCTCGTCACCACCTTCGTGGAACGCCTCGACTGCGTCGAGTTTGTCCCGGATCGCGGCCGCCCGCTCGAAAGCCTGCGATTCGGCGGCGGCGTCCATCTCCCGGCGGAGCGGTCCGGCGAGCGCGCCCGTTTCACCCTCCAGAAAGCGGATCGCGGACTCGACGTCCTCGGCGTACGACTCGGGGCTTATCTCGCCGGTGCAGGGGGCACTACACAGCCCCATCTCGTAGTCGAGACACGGCCGCTCGCGTCCCTCGTATTTGTGATCCGAACAGCCCCTGAGCCCGTACACCGACCGGATCGCCTTACAGACCGTTTCGACGCGACCCTTATGCGTGAAGGGGCCGAAGACGGTCGCCCCCTCGGGCGGATCTCGCGTGACTTCGAGCCGGGGGATCTCGTGGTCGGTGAGCGCGACGAGCGGATAGGATTTGTCGTCCTTCAGCCGGACGTTGTATTTCGGCTGATGGCGTTTTATCAGGTTGGCTTCGAGCAACAGCGCCTGCGTCTCGGTGTCCGTGACGGCGAAGTCGATCCGGTCGGCGGCCTCGGTCATCCGACGGATCCGCTCGCCCCGGGGATCGGCGTACGAACGGACGCGGTCGCGGAGATCGACCGCCTTGCCGACGTACAGCACCCGATCAGCGGCTTCGAACTGATAGACACCGGGCACGCTTGGGAGTTCGTTGGCCCGGTCTCGGACCGCGGCCACGTCCATACCGGACACTGGGGACGAGACGATATCAGCGTGACGCGTTCGACCGAAACGGAGGTAAAAAGTATCCCGCCCGAGGACGATTGCAGAGTAATGTCCGATACTGAACGGCTGTGGCTCGTCGAGCGTGATTACGGCGACGAGGCGCTCGTCGAACTCGTCTACGCGTCCCCCGATGGATCACACTGTCTGGTGAAACACCTCAGCGTCCAGTTGCTTCGTTCGAAGGAGATCACGGCCGCGATCGATGTCGAACGCGATGCGATCGAAACGGTCGGAAACGAGGAGACGAGAGAGCGATACGCAAAAGAGGCAGCACGTGTCCGTGACTCTCACGACCCCGACGAGGTCATCTGAGGGGGTCAATGACGACGCCGATGCGGTCGTGGGGGCTCACGATCGGCCGTCGGGGCGGGAAACTCACGACTACAAGTCTCAAGGCCTATATTCCATCGGGCGAAAACCCCATCCGATATGGCCGCCATCGAACTGGACGGCGTCGAGAAGTCCTTCGGCGACGTTCGGGCGCTCCGAGGCGTCGATCTCGAGGTCGAGGACGGCGAGATATTCGGCTTTCTCGGCCCCAACGGGGCCGGGAAGTCGACGACGATCAACATCCTGTTGGATTTCGTCCGGGCCGACGCGGGATCGGTTCGCGTGCTCGGCCGCGACGCCCGCGAGGAGAGCGTCGCCGTCAGAGAGCGAACGGGCGTTCTCCCGGAGGGGTTCGACGTCTACGACCGCCTGACAGCCCGCGAGCACGTCGCCTTCGCGATCGACTCGAAGGGGGCGGACACCGACCCGTATCCGGTCCTCGAACGGGTCGGGCTCGAAGACGCCGCTGGACGGAAGGCCGGCGGGTTCTCGACCGGGATGCGACAGCGGCTCGCGTTGGCGATGGCGCTCGTCGGCGACCCAGAGCTGCTGATCCTCGATGAACCCTCCTCGGGGCTTGACCCGAACGGGGCCCGGGAGCTCCGCGAGATCGTCGAGAGCGAGGCCGAAGACGGGACGACCGTCTTCTTTTCGAGCCACATTCTGGGACAGGTCGAGGCGGTCTGTGACCGGATTGGAATCATTCGCGACGGGGAACTCGTCGCCGTCGACACCATCGAGGGACTCCGCGAGAACGTCGGGAGCGGCTCGACGCTCGTCGTCGAGGTGGACGTCGTCCCGGACGACGCCGAACATCGACTCAAAAGCCTCGAGGGGGTCTCCGGGGTCGTCATCGAGGGGACGACGCTGCGGATCACCTGTGAAGATAGCGTCAAGATGGACGCGGTGCAGGAACTCGAGGAGGCGGGCGCCGACGTCTCCGATTTCTCCACGGAGGAGGCACCGCTCGAGGATCTCTTTGCGGCCTACACGGAGGGCGACAGATGAGTTGGAAAGCCGTCGCCGAGAAGGATTTCCGGGACGCGATCCGCTCGCGGCTGCTCATCGTCCTAACGGCGCTTTTCGCGCTGTTCGCGGCCGGCGCCGCCTACGTCGTCACGGAGATCGATCCGCCACAGCAGGCGCAGTTCACCGGCGAGGTGACGACAGTGCTTTTGATTGCGGGACTGGTCAGCGCGACCGCGATCTTCATTCCGATCGTCTCGATCGCCGTCGCCTACCGGTCTCTGGCCGGCGAACGCGACAGCGGGAGTCTGAAGCTGCTGTTGTCGTTGCCGAACAGCCGGGAGGACATCATTCTCGGAAAGTTCGTCGGCCGGTCGGGAGTCGTCGCCGTCGCGCTGTTCGTTGGTTTCGCGGTCGGGATCGTCGTGACCGCCGCCCTCGCCGACGCGTTCTCGGCGCTCGAGTACGTCATCTTCGTCGGCATCTCGATGCTTTTCGCGTTCGTCTTCATCGCGATCACCGTCGGGATCTCGGCGTTCACGTCCTCGACGTCTCGGGCCGCATACGGGGCCTTCGGACTGTTCGTCGTCTTTCAGTTCCTGTGGGGAGTACTCGCACAGGGGATCGCCTACGCCGCGAACGGCTTCTCGTTCGAGGGGATCGAGGAAGGTGATGCGGTCTTTAACCTCTTTCAGTTCATCACGATCCTCGACCCGACCGCCGCCTACCAGCAGGCGACCCTGTGGGTCGTCCGACAACTCGACGAGACCGGCGAACTCGAGGAGACAGCCGCGGAGCTCCCCTTCTATCTACAGGACTGGTTCGGCTTCGTCGTGATGGCGGTGTGGATCGTCGTCCCGCTGGCCGTCGGCTACCTCCGGTTCGAGTCGGCTGACTTATAACCCAGCGCCGGAACGATCGGAGAGGTTCGGTCGCCGATCGCCCACCCGAAACACCCGTCGGCCGCCCGTCGAACGACCGTCTGACGACAGTTTCACCGCGCTTCCCTCCTGCATTTTCACTTACACTCTGCATGCACGGGTTTTATTATGTTCCCAACCTCTCTTTCGGATGCACACGCTCCTTTCCCTTTCTGTCCTCACTTCGGACAGCGACGCGTCGGAAGGCATACCCCACGCCGCCCGGTAGGCGGTGGTATGATCGAACTCGCCGACGTGGTCGCGGCGCGCGACCGGGTCGCGGAGACGGCGCGTGAAACGCCTCTCGAACTCTCGAGAACCTTCTCGGAACGAACGGGGGCGGACGTCCGGCTGAAGATGGAACACCTCCAGCGAACCGGCGCGTTCAAGATCCGTGGCGCGACCAACAAGATCGCGCTTCTCGGAGACGAAGAGCGGGAAGCTGGCGTCGTCGCCGCCAGCGCGGGCAACCACGCCCAGGGCGTCGCCCTCGCCGCGACGAAGGCCGGCGTCGATTCGACGATCGTCATGCCCGAACACGCCCCGATCTCGAAGATCAACGCGACCCGATCCTACGGTGCCGAGGTTGTGCTCGACGGCGTCGATTACGCCGCCGCCGCCGAGCGCGCCCACGAGATCGAACGCGAGGAAAACCGGACCTACGTCCACGCCTTCGACGATCCGGCGGTGATGGCCGGGCAGGGAACGATCGGCTTGGAGATCGCCGAACAGTGTCCCGACGTCGAGACCGTCGTCGTTCCGATCGGCGGAGGCGGGCTGATCGCCGGCATCGCGACCGCGATCACGGAGTTGACCGACGCGAGAGTTATCGGCGTGCAGGCCGAGGGCGCCGCGAGCGCAGCCCAATCGCTGCAGAAAGGGGAGATCGTCGAACGCGACTCGGTGGATACGATCGCCGACGGGATCGCGACCCGAAGGATCGGTGAGCAAACGTTCGAAGTCATCCGCGAGCGCGTCGACGAGGTCGTCACGGTGACCGATCCCGAGATCGCCAACGCGCTCACCTCGCTTTTGGAGCGCTCGAAGACGCTCGTCGAGGGAGCCGGCGCGGTCGCGCTGGCGGCCGTCATCGAGGAACGTTTCGAGTACGACGACGGCGAGACGATCGTGCCCGCACTCTGTGGCGGCAACATCGATCTGAACGTCCTGACGACCGTCATCACGCGTGGACTCGTCGAACGCGGCCGGTTCCTCCGAATCAAGACGGTACTGAAGGACCGACCGGGAGCGCTCGAGGACCTCGTGGACGTGCTCACCGAGTACCGGACGAACATCTACGCCATCGAGCACGACAGGGCCTCGAAGGACATCGCGATGAACGCCGCGGAGGTCGAGCTCGATCTCGAAACCAGAGGCCACGAACACGTCGCGGCACTCTTAGAGGCGCTCGAATCGAGGGGGTACGAGGTCGAAGTGATCGTATAAAGACGTCCCGACCAGTCGTCTTTACAGGAACCGGAACGTCTCGAGGTTCTTCGGCGCGAAGGTTCGCATGTTGAACTCGTGATACAGCGCCGAGGAGAGGTCCTGAACGGAGGACTCGTCGCCGTGGACACAGAGGACCTTCTCCGGGCGAGGGTTCATGGTCCGGACGAAGTTCATCAGTCCCTGTCGGTCGGCGTGCCCGGAGAAGCCGTCGACCGTCTCGATATCCATATTCAACGTGAGGGTGCCACGCTCCGAGGAGCGGTCGTTCATCGGGATCTCGTCCCAGCCGTTCTGGATCCGACGACCGAGCGTTCCCTGGGCCTGATAGCCGACGAAGACGAGCGAGGAGTCTTCCTCAGCGCCGATGTGGTTGAGCCACGACATGATCGGGCCGCCCTCGATCATCCCCGACGTCGAGATGATGATACAAGGACCGCCGTCGGCGACCTCCTGACGTTCGTCCTCGCCGCCGTCGATGTGATTGAACTGCTCGGCGAGGAACGGGTTCTCGTCGTCGTGGAAGATCCGATCCCGGAGGTCGTCTCGGAGATACTCGGGGTACGTGGTGTGGATCGCCGTCGCCTCCCAGATCATCCCGTCGAGATGAACCGGAACCTGGGGGATCTCACCCTTGCGCATCGCTTCCTCCAAGACGAGCATGATCTCCTGTGAGCGACCGACGGCGAAGGCGGGGATGAGGATCTTCCCGCCCTCCGTCGTCGTCTCACGGATCACCTCTTTGAGCTTTTCTTCGGAGTCCGCTTGATCGGTCTGGTAGTCGTTCCGCCCGCCGTAGGTCGACTCCATGACGAGCGTCTCGACGCGGGGGAAATCGTTCGTCGCGCCGTTGAAAAGGCGGGTGTCGTCGTAGTGGATGTCGCCGGAGAAGGCGACGTTGTAGAGCCCATCACCGACGTGGAAATGCGTGACCGCCGACCCGAGGATGTGGCCGGCGTTGTGAAACGTGATCTTCAGATCTGGTGCGATGTCGGTCACGTCGCCATACTCCAGCGGGATACAGTGTTTGATCGCCTCCCGAACCTGTGCGGACTCGTAGGGCGGCGTCCGGCCCTCCTTGGCCGCGACGTCGAGATAATCGAGCGTGAGGAGTCCCATCAGATCCCGTGTCGGCTCGGTACAGTAGATGGGGCCGTCGTAGCCGTATTTGAACAAAAGCGGGACGAGCGCGGAGTGATCGAGGTGAGCGTGGGTCAACACGACCGCATCGAGGTTCGAGGCACCCGCGCCGAGCGCCTCCGGGATCTGGAGATATGGGACCTCGCCCTCGGCGCCGGGTTTGTCGCCACAGTCGATGAGCACGCGCGTCTCGGGCGTGTTGAGGATGAACGCGGCCCGGCCGACCTCGCGACAGCAACCCAGCGTCGTGATCCGAACCCACTCGTCGTCGGACATCTCCTCGCGGTGGATCTGTCGGCCGATCCGTTCGAGGATGTCGCGGCGCTCGTCTCGCTCCTGTTTCAGGAAGTTCCGGACGTTCGAGACCGTCGACGATTCGATCGGCGGCGTCCGAACGACCTCCGGGGTCCAGCCGACCTGCTGGGTGATCTCCCGGAGCGTCGAGCCGTGGCGGCCGATGACCACGCCGGGCTTTTCGGCCTCGATGACGACCTCGCCGGTGTCGGCGTGAAAGTCGAGATCGGTGACGCCCGCCTCCTCGGGGATCACCGCCCGGATCTTCTCGCGGGCCTCGCTGGGCCGGGCGAGCACTTCCGGATCCGGACGGACGGTGATCCGCTTTCTGAGTTTCGAGGCCAACCGGCGGATCAGGTCGCCGTCGCTCGCGAACTTCTTCGGATCGCGGGTGTAGACGACCAGTTCCGGGCCCTCGTATGTCACGTCCGAGACGGAGATGTCGTTCGGGACTTCGCGGACGATCGTTGCCTTGATATCATCGAGTTTCCGCTCTACTGCACTCATACGTTAGAAATCTTTGGGTCGGGTTTCGGTCGTTCCGCGGGTCGCGTTCGACTGTGACGGACGGGGCCGCCGACCGTACGGGTGACGGACGGGGACGCCGACTGTATCAGTTATAAGTGTCATGGGTTCGGATGTGCGGTGGCTGTCGTCGAACGACTGCCGCGGGAAGTACCGGAAAACCCGCTCGTAACCGACTCTAACCAACCCTAATATAAAACCCTTCGCAAAGGCATATATGAAGGTCACACCGGCGACCGTACGGGCGGAGCACGAACGGATCCGAAATCGCGAATCGATCCCGGAGCTGATAAACGACATTCGGGGTCGGCTCGGGCCGCTTTTCGACACCGACGTCGAGGACGTCTCGGTCGAACAGTACCGAAGCGCGGTCGATGCGGTCTTCTCGGACGGCGATCGTGCGGTGAACGTCACGGGTTTCTGTCTGATCCTCCGGGAGATCGACTGCACGGGCGATTATCCGGGGTTCGTCGTCGACGAGTACCTCGGCCGAAGGCTCGCTGCGACGATCGCGGGCGGCGAACCGTTCACGCTTCTGGCTGAAGCGACGTTCCATTTCGCCGACGTCCACACCCACGGCGAGTCCGACGAGCCGGCCGGCAACGACGACCTCGACGCGGCGCTTGCGGCCGGCTTTCAGACCCGATTGCCCGGCTGGGAGTGGACCGAGGGACCGAGCCCGTTCGGATCGACGCGGGAGTCGTAGTCGTAATATAAAACACCACAGAATTGTGGCTCGAAACCGAGAGGCGAGGCGGCCCTATGGTTAGATATGGCAACGGTCGAGACGCGGCTCGGGCGGCTCCGGACCGACCGAGAGCGCTGGATGCTGTCGGCCTCCCGGATCGTCCTCGTCGCGCTTATCGGGTGGTTCCTGCTCGCACAGTGGGCGAACGTCACGTTCGACATGCGGACACAGGCGGGGATCTACCTCTTCGGGATGGTGGCTTTGAACCTCCCCTACGGCGGGTACGAGCACATGTCGAACCTCCAACACCGGGGGCTCCCGTTCGGGGCCCGGTATATCGGGCTCTACTTGCTCATGGTCGCCGGCTTCGTGGCGCTGTTTTTCCTCGCGCCGGTCGTCGGTCTCGCCGTGGCGATCGCCGTCGCGGTCGCGAAGGGCGGCCACGGCGGGCTCCGGGTGTTGGACGCGCTCGTCGGGACCGATCACCTCCGAACGAAGCCACAGCGAGCGCTGGCCGCCTTCGTCCGCGGCGGGACGGTGATGATCGTTCCGATCTACTTCTGGCCCGGCGACTTCGCGGCGTTCAGCACGTTCATGGTCGATATCTTCCAGCCGGGGGCGTTCGCCGCCGTCGCGCCGCATTTCGGTGATCTCCGGATCGCCCTCGGCGGACTGTTCGCGGTCGCGGTCGCCGTCCACGTCGGGCTCGGTTTCCTCCGCCGTGAGGGACTCCGGACGTGGCTCGTCGACGCCGGCGAGACGGCGCTTTTGATCGTCTATTTCGCCGTCGTCCCCGTCGTCATCGCCGTCGGGCTTTACTTCCCGCTCTGGTACTCGCTGCGACAGAGCGCTCGAACCGAGGCGATCAGAGCGGAGCTCCCGCCGGTCGACCCCAAATCGACGCCGTCGCCACACGCGGTGATCGCCGCCTTCATCGGCGGAACGATCGCCACGTTCGCGCTCGCGGCGCTGATCGCGACGTTGGCCCCGAACCCGATGTCCGGCGGAACGCTTCTCATCAGCGGCGTCGCTTTCTTCAGCGTCTTCATCAGTATTATCGCGCTCCCGCACGTCGTCGTCGGGAGCTGGCTCGACACCGACCGCGGTATCTGGTACGTCCCATGATCGGTTCGGTCGATACATCCCGGGCGGACGGCCACGGCGACGACGGCCCGCTCGCTGGCACGGAGATCACGATCGGCGGCGGCGGCTTCGGCGGGCTCTCTACGGCCTGCTATCTCGCCGATAGCGGCGCAGACGTGCGGTTGCTCGAACGGCACGACGAACTGGGCGGCGTCGCCGGGCGGATCGAAGCAGACGGCTTCCGGATCGATACGGGGCCGTCGTGGTATCTGATGCCGGATACGTTCGAGCGGTTCTTCGGACAGTTCGATCGCCGTCCCGAGGAGTACTACGAACTCACCCGGCTCGACCCGCACTATCGGGTCTTCTGGAAGGACGGCGACCGCGTCGACGTTCCCGACGACCCCGAGGCCGTCGCCGAGCTGTTCGAGTCCTACGGATCGGGAGCGGGCGAGGCGTTCCGCTCGTATCTCGAAAGCGCCGAACGCGCCTACGAGATCGGCGTCGAGGAGTTCGTCTACCGGGACCGATCGCGGTTCCGGGACTGTCTCGATCCACGGCTGTTTCGCGCTGCCCACGGCGTGACACTGCTCGACTCGATGAAAGAGTACGTCGCCGACTACTTCGAGGAGCCGAAGCTCCGACAGCTCGTCCAGTACACGCTCGTCTTTCTGGGCGGGGCGCCGCACAACACGCCCGCGATCTACACGCTCATGTCCCACGTCGATTTCAATCTCGGCGTCTATCACCCGACGGGCGGGATCGCGAGTGTCGTCGACGCGATGGCCGAACTGGCCGAGGAACTCGGCGTCGAGATCGAGACCGGACGTGCGGTGACCGGCCTCGATCCCGTGGATCGGGGGATCGACGTCCGGACCGACGCCGGAACGCTCGGCGCCGACGTCGCCGTCGCGAACGCCAACCCCGCACACGTCGACCGGGATCTCCTCCCCGCCGGGGAACGCGAGCACAGCGAGACGTACTGGACGGACCGAACCTACGCGCCGTCGGCGTTTCTCATGTACCTCGGCGTCGAGGGAAGCGTCGATCCGCTCGACCATCACACGCTCGTGTTGCCGACCGACTGGGACGATCACTTCGAGGCGATCTTCGGGGAACCGCGATGGCCCGAGGATCCGGCCTACTACGTCAACGTCCCCTCGAAGACTGACCGGACGATGGCTCCGGCGGGTCACGAGGCGCTCGTCGTGTTGGTTCCGATCGCGCCGGGACTGGACGACGGCGCTCGGACGCGCGAGCGGTTCCGGACGCAGGTCCTCGAAGACATCGGCGACCACACTGGCGTCGATATCGAGGATCGGATCGTCCTCGAACGGACGGCCTGTGTCTCCGATTTCGGCGAGCGGTACCGGACACCGCAGGGAACCGCGCTCGGACTCGCACACACGCTCGGACAGACCGGGCCGTTGCGCCCCTCGATCCGATCGTCGGTTTCGGAGTCGCTGTACTACACCGGCTCGTACACCTCGCCCGGGATCGGCGTCCCGATGTGTCTCGTTAGCGGCGAGCACACGGCGGCGGCGATCCGCGATGACGCGACGACCGGAGCGATCGGACGACTTCTCGGACGCTCGTAGCTACGACAGCTGCTCGCCCGCGATCCGGTCGGCGTGGTCGATAAACGCCGCCTCCTCGCCGGTCGGGATGGTCGCACCGGCGGCGATGTCGTGGCCCCCGCCGTCGCCGCCGACCGCCCGGGCGGCCTCCCCCATTACGACCGAGAGATCGAGCCCCGAGCCGACAAGCGGGCCGGTGGCCCGGCCCGAAACTTTCGTCTCCTCGTCGCTCTTTTCGGCGAACGCCACGATCGGGACGTCGCGGGAGACGCCGTCGGCCCCCATCGACATCCCGGCGATGATACCGACGATCGTCTCACGGATCTCGTCGCCGGCGTCGAACCACTGGAGGTTCTCCGTTCGGGTCACGCCGTTGTCCTCGACCCACTCGATCCCCTCCGAGAGGTTCCGGCGGTGGTTCCGGAGCAGTTCCCTGGCCCGGTCGAGCGCCGACCCGCGGTCGCCGAGACAGACGGCCAGCCCCACGTCGGCCCGTTCGTATCTGGCGGTCGCGTTCAGAAGCGTCGAAAACTCGCTCGCGTCCCGGAGCGCCGTCCCGGTCTCTTCCTCTAAGAGGAGATAGCTCGTCCCGACGAGCCTGTCGATCTTGAACGCCGGAACGCCGCGGGAGACGGCGTGTTTGACCAGCGCGCTCGCGAGCGTTCGCTTCTCGTCGTCGGTCAGATCGACCCACCGTTTCCAGTCGCCGTCGGCGCGGGACTCGACGTCGAGACCGTCCAGAAACGAGACGGCGCCGCGTTCGTCGTTCGTGATCCCGGGGATCCGGACGTCGGAGGCGTACTCGAGCAGTTTCGGCAGCGGACGGGTCTGTTTCCCGTAGACAGCGAGGTCTTTCGTCTCGGCGATGACGCCGGCGTCGACGCCGTCGGCGACGATCGCGCCGTTGGCGCCGTGGAGCTGTCCCTCGGAGGCCTGCATGTCGCCGACCGCGCCGACGACCGCGAGCGCGGCGAGATCGCGGTTGCCGAGCCGTTCGTCGGACGGGGAGCGGGCGGCGAGCTCACGGGCGAGCAGGTAGCTCGCGCCGGCGCCGGAAAGCTCCGAAGCCCCGTCGATTCCCTCGAGCAGCGGGTTGAGGTGGTACTCCGTCTCGGCGTCGGCGGGCTGGTGGTGATCGGCGATAACGGGGACGAAATCGCCGGCGCGTTCGTGTTCGGCGATGATGTCGAGCTGTCCGCTCCCGAAATCGGTGAAAAGCACCGTGTCGTATCCGCGCTCGGCGATGGCGGCGATCGACGCGGCGTCGAGCTGTTTTTCGAACACCGCCTCGAAGGAAAGCCCGGCCCGTTCGAGCGCGAGGGCGGCGACGGCGGCGCTTGTCAGCCCGTCGGCGTCGATATGCGAAACGAGCAACGCGCGGTCGGCCGCGAGCAGCCGCTCGGCACAGGAGGCGGCTCGGGGCTGTAACTCCGGGACGGGGACGTCTGCGGCTGCCATCGTACCCGTCGGTAGTGCGTTCTCGGATTTAATTGTTTCAGGCTAAGTCCTCGTCCTCAAGGAGCGAACGGAGTGAGCGAGTAGGGCGGGGATACAGCCGTACGCTTGTTCTGATTTTCCGAACGTTCAAGTGACAACGAACCTAACAAGAAGGTAGTGGTTGAGGAGACGTTCAAGTACGCTGCAACGCCAGATGACGCCGAGACAGCCACAGCTACGTGGGCTGCTATTCAAACGTGTCGGGAAGTGTATAATCACGCCCTTACCCAAGGATACCGCCCAGCACCCAAATACGACAAACCCTCCTATACGGAGATGCAGAACAAACTCACCGGGCCAACCGGGTCGAAAAAGCGGTGGCCCGAGTGGAAGCGTGTGTACTCCAAGTGCTTGCAGATGACGATCCGCCGCATCAAGCAAAGTGAAAGCGTACTTGAGTCTCTCAAAACCGAGGCTACAACGTTGGCCAGCTGAAGTGGAAAGCACCGCACGAGTTCAGGAGTATTTGTTACAACCAGTCCGGTTTTGACGTGGATCATAACACGGATCGGACAGACCACGCGATCGTGAACTTCTCCAAAATCGGCGACTTCCACCTCAACTACCACCGCCAACTCCCTGAAGACGGAGACATCACGCAAGTCATCCTGAAAAAAGAAAAAACCGGTGAGTGGAGCGTCGGTATCGTCGTAGAGTATGACGCCGGATACTCGGAGAAACCGGCTGTCGAAGACATTGATCCCGAAGATACGGTTGGGATCGATCTCGGTGTCACGAAGTTCATTCACGACTCTGAGAACCGTTCGTTCGAGTCACTTGATGAACACCACGACAGAGAGAGAGAATTGACCGTCGTCACCGTAATATCTCCCGAAAAGAATACGACTCAAACAACTGGGAGAAAGCCCGGCAAGCTCTTGCTCGGGCATACAAACGCTTACACAACCGCCGTGAGGATTATCGGGAGAAGCTCGCACACGAATACACCACTCGGTACGACGCAGTATTTCTTGAAGATCTTGACGTGAGCTCAATGACAGAAGGCGAGAGGAACAGCCGAAATATTGCTGCGATGTCGTGGCGACAAACGATTCAGGCATTCAAACGCCATGGTGAGAAAAACGGGTGTCACGTCATTGAGGTTCCGCCAGAAGGAACGACGAAACGCTGTTCGCAGTGTGGGTGTAGCACGGAGAAAGCGTTGTGGGTACGTGAGCACTCATGTCCGTCGTGCGGATTCAAAGCTGACAGGGATTACAACGCTGCGTTAGAGATCAAGCGCCTCGGGTTACAACAACTTGGGAGTGAAGACTCGTCTACTGATGTAGGTCAGGGCATGGCCGAATCAACGCCTGCGGAGACTGCGCTCCCTGTGGAGAATGAAGGGACACCTAATGAGTTCTCTGTAAAGTGCGTCGTCGAAACAGGAAGCCCCTGCCTCAAGGAAGCCGCGTCAGCGGCTGAGTAGGCAGGGGTAGTTCACACCTCGGTACGGCCGTCGGCAGAAATAGCGCATCACGTCTCGGCCGGGATCTCGTCGATCAGAACGACGGCCTCGCCGTCGATGACCTGATCGTCGTCCTTTCGGACGGTGGTCCGGAGCCGATACTGCTCGCCGCCGAGGTCCTCGATCACCTCGATCGTCGCAGTGACGTAATCGTCGATCCGAACCGGCGCACGGAACTCCAGATCCTGTGAGAGGTAGACGATCCCGCCGGGGAGGCGGGCGAGGGCGGCGCTTATGAGACCGGTGACGAGGATGCCGTGGACGATGCGGCCGTTGAACCGGGTCCGTTCGGCCCACTCCTCGTCGAGGTGGATGGGGTTCGTGTCGCCGGAGGCGGCCGCGAAGCGCTCGACGTCCCGCTGTGAGATCGTCTTGGCGAACCGGACCGTATCGCCGACGTCGAGTTCCTCGCCGACGTCGCGTTCGACGTCCCACTCCGGGAGGTCGACGCCGCCGGCGAGTCGGGCCTCGACGGATCGTCCGCCGGTTCCCGCCGCACTGTCGACGCCGTTCGCCGAAGCCGTCCCGAGAGCCGAGAAGGCCGCCCTGTTGGCAGCCTGGTTGGCTTCGAGCAGGCTGTTAAACACACGTGAGGAGGCGTCGGCCCACATCTCGAACGGCGTCGAGTACGTGTTGTCGTTCATCCCTACCTCGGATATGAGCCACCACTACTAAAAGGTGATGTTGCGTCGGGAGATAAATTCCATTCAGAGGGAGTAGTAGACATCAAATGGCATTTCGCGGAAGTTTTATGTATTCTAAACGAGTAACGGTCGTACAATGACCGACACGGACGACAGCCAAGAGGGGCTCATGTGGCCGCCGAACATGCTGAAGGCGATGCAGGAGACCTCCGAGCAGGCGACGCGGAAACAGCAGGAAGCGCTCCAGAACCTCTTTATGGGAGCCGGGGCCGGGACACCCGATCTCGGGGACATCACCGAACAACTCGGGGCGATGAGCCAGATGGCGACGTTCAAAACGCGCATCCAGAGCGGCGGACGGATCTCGATCCCGGACGCCGAGCGGGAAGCGCTGGACATCGGCGAAGGCGACATCGTCCAGACGGTCGTCGTGCCGGTCAAACGCAAGGGTGATGACGATGAGTGAAGAAACCGATCCGATCAGTACCGGGTTCGAACTGCAGCGGAACGCGATCGAGGCGGGACAGAAAGCCCTCGAAGAGAGCGTCGAGTTCCAGCGACAACTCGGTGAAACCCTTCTGGGCGGCGTCGAAACGACCGAGGACGCCCAAAAGCAGGGCGTCGAAATGACTCGGAGAGCGCTTCACACCTATCTGGATACCGTCGAATCGACGGTTCCCGGCGCCGAAGACGCGGTTGCGGAGATCCGGGGAACGGTCGACGAGCAGTTCGACACGCTCGAAGCGCGCCACGCGGAGGCGTTCGAGACCGTAAGCGAAGAGCTCGAGGAGGGCTCGGAGGCCTACGAGGAGCTCGCCTCGGAGTCGCTCGAGACGCTCACCGAACAGCTCGAAACGCTTCTGGAGACCCACGAGGAGATCGAGACGCGGACGCTGGAGGCCTTCGAGGAGGCAGAATCGCAGTTCGAAGAGATCCAGACGCAACTCGAGGAGCGAAACGACGAGCTCGCCGACGAACTCGAGGCCGGGACCGAGCAGTTCGCTGAGCAGTTCGAAGCCCAACTCGAACAGTTCCGGACTCAGCTATCGGAGATGCAGGAACGCGTCGAGACGGCCCAAAGCGAAATCCTCGAGACCCAACTGGACGACGCTGAGTAGCAAAGCGCGGCCGAGCCGACAACGATCGGAGCGGACGCGGGGCCGGATACATTGTCAGTTTTCTTATAGATATGTGCCGACTTTTTGATGATCCGGACACGATTGGGATATATGATGAGTGATGATAGCAAGGAGATCCAGGAGGAGTGGGACGAGTTAGTCGAGAACATGAACGATGCGGTCGCACAGTCCATGGAGCAGAACATGGAGGCAAGCGCCGCGTTCATGGAATCGTGGGCCGACGCGATGGAGGAGTCGGTACCCGAAGAGGACGTGGTTGCGAGCGGGCTCGAGGGGTACAGCGGAGCCTACGAGGTGTGGATGGACGCCGCCGAGCAGATGTTCGAACGGACCACCGACGGCGCGGCCGGCGAGGAGATCGCCCTGACGGAGTTCCGCGACATCTGGTTGCAAAGCGCCAACGAGGCGTTCAAGGAGGTGATGGGGACCTCGGCCTTCGCGGCGGCGAACGGCCAGCTCGTCAACGCGATGATGGACATGCGACGACAGGTCGACGAGGTCGGCGAGGAGACGCTCGCCGAGCTGGGGATGCCGACCCGATCGGACCTCGACGAGGTCGCCGAACGGCTCGTCGAACTCGAACGGCGCCAACACCGCGTCGAGGAGAAACTCGAGCGGGTCATCGAGGCAGTAGAATGAGCGCCAACAACCCCTTCTCGCTGGCGTTGAATTTCCAGCGCGAACTGCTCGAATCGACGGTAAAGACCGTCCAAAAGAGTACGATCGCGGACGAACAGCTCGAACGGATCGAGCGCGTCGACGTCGGCGAAACGCCGAGCGAAGTCGTCTACGAGGAGAACAAACTCGAGTTGTTACATTACGAACCGCTCACCGACGAACAGCACCGGACGCCGATCCTCGTCGCCTTCGCGTTGATCAACAAACCGTTCATCCTCGACCTCCAGCCCGACAGAAGCGTCGTCCGTCGGCTTTTGGAGGCCGGCCACGACGTCTATCTCATCGACTGGAACGAGCCCTCGCGGCTCGATCGCCACCTCACGATCGACGACTACGTCAACCGGTATATCGACAGCTGCGTCGACGTCGCCAGGGAACGGTCGGGCGTCGACCGGATCAACCTCCTCGGTTACTGTATGGGCGGAGCGATGACGGCGATGTACACCGCCCTCCACCAACAGAAGATCCGAGCGCTCGGACTCATGACGGCCGGACTCTGTTTCGACGACACCGGCGGTGTCCTCGAGTTGTGGGGCGACAACGAGTACTACGATCCCCGGGACGTCGTCGACGTCTACGGGAACGTCCCCTCGGAGATGCTCGACGTCGGGTTCGCGCTGATGGACCCGGTCGCAAACTACGTCTCGAAATACGTCCGACTGTACGACAACCTCGAGAACGACGAGTTCGTCGAGAACTTCGCCCGGATGGAGCAGTGGCTCGATGAGGGGATCGACCTGGCCGGCGAGACGTACGTCCAGTTCCTCGAGGACATCTATCAGGACAACAAACTCCACAAAAACGAGCTGTATCTCGGAGACAAACACGTCGATATCACCGACATCGAGGTCCCGATCATCCAGATCATCGGCGAGTACGATCACCTCATCCCGCCGGAGACGAGCAAACCGTTCAACGACGTCGTCGGTAGCGAGGATATCGAGATGATCGAGTATCCGACGGGACACATCGGGATGTCGGTCTCGAGATCGACTCACCGCGACGTCTGGCCCCGCGTCGCCGAGTGGTTCGTCGAGAAATCGACCGACGATCCCGAACACTTGGAGGCGGTCGAGCGGGCGGTCGCGGAAGCGACGGACCAGATCGTAATCGAGGAGATCGACGTCGAGATAGAGACGGGAACGGAAACCGAACTCGAGGAAGGGGTCGAGATCAAAATCGAGGGGGACGCTGACGGGAGCGTGAGAGATCCCGGCGATACGGACCCGGAGCCAGCAGGAACGGACGTCCCGGACATCGAAACCAGGGAGATCGATGGGGTCGGGCCGACGTACGCCGAACGGCTCTCGGCGGCCGGGATCGAAACCGTCGGGGAACTCGCCGACGCGGACGCCGAGACGGTCTCGAGGGCTGCCGAGGTAAGCGAAACGCGGGCCGAAGACTGGCTCGAACAGGCCAAAGAGCGGTCGGATTAGGCGGGTTCGGCGCCATCGGTGGCGTTCACCGAAGACGAAAAGCCGGGTGGATCACTCGCCGAGGCGAGCGCCGGCGTCGGCTCCGTCGGGGCGACGGTCACACCCGAGAAGATCAACCGGACGTGCCCGAGATACGGGACCCGGAGTTCTGCGGTCCCGACGATCCACTCGGGGCGGACCGGCGAGGAGAGCCGCGTGACCTGATCGTAGTTCGCGTTCGAGAACTCGTTGTCACCCTGCGTGATGAACCCGGCGTGGGGGGCCGGACAGTGATCGAGTTCCCCGCAGTCGTCGGCACCGCCGAGCGCGTCGGGATCGGCGCGGTCGTACCAGTCTTCCCCGTCGTCGACCCAAAGCATTGCGCGATGAATCACCGGTGTGTCGCCGGTATTGCCGTTCGGCCTGAAGACGATGACGTCGCCGTGGCCGCTGAACTTCGTCCGATCCTCCCGCTCGGCGACGTCGGCGGGAACGACTCCGGTCGGATCGCCGTCGTTCGTGACCGCGCTATCGGGAACGAGTCGCTCGTTGTCGACGATGAAGACGAGATCGCCTTCGGACATATTCGGCTCCATGCTACCGGATTCGATCGCGACCATCGGCGGCCAGACGCCGCTGAGGGCGAAAAGCACCCCACCGATGAGAAGAACGATGAGCATGCTCGTCAGCAGGTCCCGGACGTAGAGTATCGGGCCAGAATCGACCGACCGGAACCACTGGAACCAGCCGAGGACGCCTCCCCCGTAATCATCCGGTGTGTCGCGGCTGGATCCGGAGTCGGGGATCCGCTCGGAGGGAGGAACAGCGTTCCCGGCCGGTCCGTCGTCGTCGGCCGGACGCTCGAAAGAGTCGTCGTCGGACGAACCGCCGGATGGACGATCGCCCGGACTGTCGGTCATTGTCCGTCCATAACAGGTCCCCGAACGTGAACGTTCTGGGTTCGAAACGGCGTTAGAGAAGACGGAGCGAACCGAACCGGGAACCGGACCACGGGTCCGCTACGTTTTTGCCCGCCGGTGGCGACGTACGGCTGTGCCATCGGAGGAGTCGGCCCGGATCGCACGCGAGCTCGCGAGTCACGGCTACGCCGCCGACAGGGAGGCGATCACGCTGCTTGCGGGCGCGGAGGACACCGCCGAGGCGCTCGCGGTCGCCGTCGAGGCCGCTCCCGACGGGAGCCTGAAACTCACGGCCGAAGACGTTCGGAACGTGCTCGGGACGGGTCCACACGGACGGCGGGATCCGATCGCGGGCGCCGACACGGAGTCGAGGAACGGCGGCGACGCGGCCGAGGAGGGATCGACTGCAAAAACCCAGGTCGGCAGAGATATCTCACCCAAATCCACCGGCGGACAGCCGGGCAACGAAGGGGCGGGATACCCCTCTGTTTCAACTGGAGACAGACGTACTGAACTGGAGGCGGGTGTGGGGGACGCTCCAGTCGAAACGGAGGGGTCTACAACGGGGGAGGGACACGTGACCTCGAGCGCGTCGAAGAGGACGCCGTCGGAGACGCCCGAAAACGAATCAGTTCGAGACGGGGTGGGGGCGGACGGGAAAGAGCCGTCGTCGGGCGCCGCCGAAGACGCTTCGGCGAGAACTGTCGATCCCTCGCTTCGGTCCCTCGAGATCGGCAACGACATGACGGGCTATTCGACCGGGACCGGCGAGTACGACGATTTCGTCGCGACGTTCCGGGACCGATACGAGCGGCTCGCCGGGACGCTCCGGGGGCGGGTCAACCACCGCAACGCGTCCGCGATCCAGGCGAGTCCGGGAGGCGGCGACGCCGGAATGATCGGGATGGTCTCGGACATCCGATCGACCGCCTCGGGCCACTGGCTCATCGAACTCGAGGACACGACGGGCGTGTTCCCCTGTCTCGTGATGAAGGACAAAGAGATCGCCGAGTTGGTCGAGGAGCTACTGTACGACGAGGTCATCGCCGTCGAGGGGACGATCTCCGACGACGGTGGCATCCTCTTCGTCGACGAGTTGTACTTTCCGGACGTTCCGCGGACGTACCAGCCCTCGACGGCGGACAGACACGTCCAGGCGGCGCTGATAAGCGACGTCCACGTCGGCAGCCAGGAGTTCGTCGCCGACGCCTGGAGCGAGTTCGCCTCGTGGCTGCACACGCCCGAGGCCGCACGGATCGAGTATCTGCTCATCGCGGGCGATATGGTCGAGGGCGTCGGCGTCTATCCCGACCAGGACGAGGAACTGGACCTCGTGGACATCTTCGATCAGTACCGGGCCTTTTCGGAGTATCTCAAGGAGGTACCGGCCGACATCGAGATCGTCATGATCCCGGGCAACCACGACGCGGTCCGGCTGGCCGAACCGCAGCCGGGGTTCGACGAGGAACTCCGGGAGATAATGACGGCTCACGATGCCCGGATCGTCTCGAACCCCGCGGTCGTTACCGTCGAGGGTGTCTCGATACTCATGTATCACGGCGTCTCCCTCGACGAGGTGATCGCCGAACTCCCCGAGGCGAAGGCCAACTACGACGAGCCGCACAAGGCCATGTACCAGCTGTTGAAAAAGCGCCACGTCGCCCCGCAGTTCGGCGGCCACACTCGTCTCGCGCCGGAGTCGAAGGATTACCTCGTCATGGACGAGGTCCCCGACGTCTTCCATACCGGTCACGTCCACAAACTCGGCTGGGGGAAATACCGCAACGTGTTGGCGGTCAACTCCGGCTGCTGGCAGGCGCAGACGGAGTTCCAAAAGAGCGTCAACATCGATCCGGACGTCGGGTTCGCTCCCGTGCTCGATCTGGACACCCTCGAGATGACCGTCCGGAAGTTCACCTGATCGGGGAGGCCCCGTCACCCGCGATGCTGAGAAAATATGATTTCTTCAGAAAATTATCTGTTTGTTTAGTGGGTAACCGCGGTATATGACCGAAGAGGGTTGGGACGACATCAACGAACACGTCAAAGAGGAGTGGAAAGCCGAAACAGCGCCGTTCGAGCGGGTATACGAGATCATCGAGCAGACCCATGACGGCCAATCGGCGGCCGAGATCGCAGAGCGTGCGCTGGTGAGCGAACCGACCGCCCGTCAATACTGCCAGACGCTCGTAAACACCGGCTTCGCTGAAACCGAAACGAGCGGACGGACCACGCTATACAGGCGTAACAGCGATCGGATCCTCATGTCTCGCATCCGTGAACTCCGGGAAGAGGCGACTCGCGATAAACTTCTCGAAGGCATCAAGCGAATGAAAACGGAGATCCGTCGCTATGAGGACAGATACGGCGTCGTCTCACCCGAGGAACTCGCCAACCAACTCGATGCCGAGGACGCGGAAGGATGGGATGATTTGAGCGCGTGGAGGACTACTCGACAGAACCTTGCGGTCGCACAGGCGACGATCGCGTACGACGAAGCCAGTCATCAACTGACCGCATGAGCGGCGACGAACCGACCGCGGGATTCGGGTCTATCTATTTGCCGGCACTGCAACGGATTCGAACGTTGTGGCCGGAACCCGAACCACTCGTCGACACAGCCTCATTCGACGATATGATCTCTCCGAGTGAGCTACATGTAACGCTCACCGACGGGCTTGGAACAGCCGAAACGGCCCGGTTCGATATCCGATGGAGTGAGCGAGGGATGTATTCGTTCCATTACGTCGATACGAACGATCTCAACTGGCGATTCGACCGACATCCCAATCCCCATTCGCCGGACGCACATTTTCATCCACCACCTGACGCATCCACCGATGAGGCGGTCCCTTCGTGTATTACCGTGACCGAATTTTCACTTGTCACTCGGGCGGTCCATGCGATGTGGCGTGCGGCATACGAACACGATATCGATCGATTGAACAGCCTTTCGAATCCCCCGTGACCATCGTCTCGGAAGCGGAGACGCTCGCCCGACCGGTCGCCTTTTAGGCGGCAGCGATCAACCCACTGTATGTTCGAGACACGCCCCGACCGTGACGCCGAAGTCGTCCTCCTCGGGCGTTCAAACGTCGGGAAATCGACGCTCATGCGCGAGATCACGGGCCACAGCTTCGACACCGGCGGTAGCCCCGGCGTGACGAAAAAGCCGAACCACTACGATTGGGGCCCGGAGGATTTCGTCATCACGGACCTGCCCGGCTTCGGGTTCATGTCCGGCGTCCCCGACGACGTCCGCGAGCGGATCAAGACCGACGTCGTCAGATACGTCGAGGCGAACGCCGAGAAGATCCTCGTCGGGATACTGGTCGTCGACGGCAAGGCCGTCGTCGACATCATCGACCGACACTCCGGCGAGGGTGAGATACCCCACGACGTCGAGATGTTCGGGTTCTTACAGGAGCTCGACATCCCGGCCGTCGTCGCCGTCAACAAGATGGACAAAGTCGACGACCGAGACGAGCGGCTCGACGAACTCGCCGAGCGGCTCGGGCTCTATCCGCCGTGGCAGCAGTTCGAAGAGACGATCGCACCGATCTCGGCGAAGCGGGGCTCGATCGAACCCCTCAACGAGGCCGTCAGACACCACCTCCACGAGCAGAAGCGCGACGACCTGTTCAAGTTCTTCTGAGGCGGGCAGATCGGACCAGCAGTCTTTTTGCGCCGCCGAACCGTCCTTCGGGTATGTTCGGAGGAGGCGGCGGGTTGAACCCGCGCAAGATGAAACAGATGATGAACCAGATGGGGATCGACCTCGAGGATATCGACGCCGAGGAGGTCATTATCCGCACGGCCGAGGAGGAACTCGTCTTCCACGACGCTGAAGTCCAGCGGATGGACGCTCAGGGCCAACAGACTTACCAGATCGTCGGTGATCCGGACACCCGACCGAGAGGCGAGGGGAGCGCCGGGAGCGTCGAGGACAGCGAGAGTGCCGACGACGCGGCCATCGAGAGCGGCTTTTCCGAGGACGACGTCGAGATCGTCGCCATGCGGACCGGCGTCACCGAAGAGAAAGCCCGGGAGGCGCTGGAGGAGACCGGCGATCTCGCGGCCGCCGTCCAGAAACTGGAGTGAGCCGGACCGACAGCCGCGTGCTCCTCGTCCGCGGTAGCCGTGAGTTCCTGCTCGAACCGGGGACGACACAGGAGACCGACCTCGGCGTCATCGAACTCCCCGAGGACGTCGAGCCGGGGTCGGTCGTCGAGACCCATCTCGGCGAACCCTTCGAGGTGCGGCGGCTCCGCGGCCCGGACCTCTTCGATCACCTCGAGCGGACCGGCGCGCCGATGATGCCCCGCGATATCGGGCTGGTCGTCGGCCATACCGGGATCGCCTCGGGCGATCGGGTTCTCGATGCGGGGACCGGAACCGGCGTGCTCGCGGCGTATCTCGGCCGCCTCGACGTCGAGGTGACGACCTACGAGCGAAACCCCGATTTCGCCGAAGTCGCGAGGGGGAACATGTCGACCGCCGGGGTCGCAAACGCCGTCGACGTCCGAACCGGCGACCTGACCGAGGCGCTCGACGATCTGGACGGTGGGTTCGATCTGCTCACGCTCGATACCGAAGACGCCGCGAGCGTCGTCGAACGCGCCGAGGAACTGCTCGCTCCCGGCGGGTTCGTCGCCGTCTACTCGCCCTTTATCGAGTCGGCGCGCGAGTCGGTCGAAGCCGCCCGCGAGGCCGGACTCTCCGATACCGAAACGCTCGAAACCATCCAGCGGGAGATGGACTTCGACGACCGCGGATCGCGTCCCTCGACGGCCGGCGTCGGCCACACCGGCTATTTAGTCTTCGCCCGGTTCAGGCCACAGTTCGAATAACCGATAGAAGCGACTCGCCGTCCGTGTCGGCCTCTGCCCACCCGTCGATCGGTCCCGAGGGGCCGACACAGCCGGCGACGTAAAAACCGTCGTGGTACCAGACAGCAAGCCGGCCGAGGACGTCGACCGACGGCTCCGTCTCGTCGCCGTCCTCCAGTGGGATGGTTCCCCGATACGGCGTGAGTCGAGCACGTCGATCGCCGGCCAACTCGATCCGTTCAGTTTCGCCGACCTCGACGTGCTCGATGCCGCGGGCCCGGAGGCGTTCCGCGAAGGCCTGTTTCGACTCCCGGAGGACGTGCGGGCGAACGGCGGCGTGCATGCCGAAGGCAGGGGATGGAATCATCGTGAGCCGGGAGACGAAGAGGAACCGCCAGATACGATCGGGGCCGCCGGCTTCGACGACGGCCGCCCGGAGATCGCGGTCCTCGTAGACGAGCGTTCGGCTCCGGACGGTCACCCCGAGCCCCTCGAAGACCGTCTCGGTGCGATCGTCCGAGCGCGTCCAGCCGCACGCCTCGAGGTCCGCTTCGGGGACCGACGGCGGCGCTGGCGAGGCCATACGCGATATGGGACGGAAACGAACTTAACCTGTCGGGATCGGACGGTGATCGGAACCGAAACTACGAGATGGCCTCGGGATCGATCTGACTGCCGACCCAAAGCAGCGTCACGAGGAGTGAAACGACGGCCAGCGGCACCATCCACTGCAACGCGGCGATGAGTCCGGCGGAGGCCTGAAGCCCGACGACGACGAGAAGCTGTGGCCCACAGCAGGCAAAGCCCGAGACGAGTCCCGGGAGGCCGGCGCTCGCCCCGACACCGGCACCCAGGCGACAGGCCGAGGGACTTCGCCAGGAGACGACCGAGACGGCGAGCGTGACGCCGACGAGCGCTCCGAGTCCAAGCCCGAGCAGGGCGTTGATCGGCCCGAAGAGATAGACGATCGGACCGGCCTCGAGGACGGCGACCGTCTCGAAGAGGAACGTCGATTGCTGACGGAGGGCCATCCGAGCCGGATCGTCGACGATGAAAAGGTCGACGCCGCCGGTCCCGGTGAGTGTGAGATGGCGGATCGCCCACAGGTACGTGAGGAGGTACAGGACAGTCACGACGAGGAAGCTCGACTGTCCGTCCCGTCGGCCGAGGGCCCCCCGGACGGCGAGACCGGTCCGTCCGAACAGCGTTCTGAGCCACGAGATCGGCGCGGTCCGCGGCGTCGGTGGCTCCGACCGCTGTCCAGTCACCGTATCGGTTCCCGTGTTCATATTCCGACGCGATCGGTGTCGGGATAGTAGCCGTACCAGGCGAACCACATCGCGTCGAACGCGTAGATCCGATCGAGCGGTAACCCGTCCGGCGGGGCGGTCTCGCCGTCGATACTGTAGCCGTCGTCGACCGCCCCGACGTCGAGTCCGTCGGGGTTGGCGTAGACGTATCCGGTCGCGAGCCCGTCGTCGGCGACCGCAACGACGGGCGTGTCGGCGATGGCGCCGGTCAGCACCGACTCCTCGAGCAACGTCCGCTTGTCGAACGCGATCGCCCCCTCGGTGGTGCGGGCCCCGATAACGACCTGTTTCTCGGCGCCGTCGTCGGTCTCGGACACGAGCGGGAAGTTAGGGCTTCGGCCCGTATCGAGCGCGTAATGGCCGGAGACCGGCGTGTAGGAGCCGTACGGATCGCTGTTGTAGCTCCGTGCGAACCCGGTGGAACTCGACATGAGGAGCGTCTCGGGGTGGCGATCCCGCCAGCGCCCCCACGTGGTCCAGATAAGGCGGAACTCCCGGAGCGAGCGACCGACCAGGTGCTCGCCGTCGTCGTCGGGGAGAACGCCGCCGACGTAGATCGCCGTCGCCGATATCTGTGGCCACCTGACGTCGAATTCCCGATCCCACATGATCAGGTTCGAGTTGACGAGCTGGCCGGAGACGCCGAACTCGGTGCCGCCGCGATAGAACCCCTGTGCGGTGCCGGTCAGCGGACAGTACGTCACCGCGACCGGTTCGCCCCCGACGACGTCGTTGACGATCTCGTGGCGGACGAGGATCCGCTGCGGATACGCCCGGACGTCGCCGTCGATCTCGACGCCGAAGACCCGCTCGCAGGCCGGCAGTTCGGCCTCCTCCGCCGTGAGGAACTGCGGCTCGTCGATCGACGGGATCCCGTCGTGACCGACGCCGCCGCTCGCGTCGTTGTCAGCGAGCGTTCCGTGATCGTGACCGACGTGGAGCGGTTCGTCCCGAAGTGGGATCTCGCCGTCGGCGTAGTCAGTCTCGATCGTCGCCTGCGCGCCGTCGATGGCGGTCGGCGGGCTGCCGCCGTCCAGATCGATCGGACCGTCGGTCTCCGTACAGACGGTCCCGAGGTCGATCTGGAGCGTCCCGTCACCCGCACCCGACGGTTCCGAGCCGAGAGTGCCACCGAGCTGTCCGAGACAGCCGGCGGTCGAGACGGATCCGGTCGCGGCGAGCGCCGCGAGCAGCTGTCGGCGTGAAGGTGACATTGGTGTTCGGTTCCGGATAGGCGAACGACCGATATAAGCACAGAGCGGATATGCGAGAGCGTCACACAGAGGGAGAGTTTCTATACCGGACTTTCCGGACGGTCGAACGGCTGATACGGTTAGTGATCGTCCTCGCGCCACTTGTGGTCGCATTCGGTGCAGGTGAAAAACCGCGTCTCGGACTCGTCGGCGGCGCGGATCTGTTTCATCTCGTAACGGGCCCGATCGTTCTCACAGTTCGGACATTTCACCGTCGTCGTCGGCCCGATCTCGGCGTCGTCGACCTCGGACATGTCGACCGGGCCGCTGTCGGTGTCTTGACCCTCCGTAGTGACCATCCCGGTCTCGTTGTCGGCGTCGCGCTCTTTTTCGAACTCACACGATCCACAGACCCACAGTTCGCCGTCGCTATGCATCATCGAGCCGCACTCGTCGCAAAACTCCATGTCGTGGGATCGGGGTGCCGAGGTATTTAAATACGAGGGTTCGTCCGACGCTTCCGGAACGGTGATCCGTGGGCCGTTCGTCGTTCCGATAGATGTTCGGGACGGACCGTCGGGTCGTCGTGTTGGCGCTGGCCAGAATGGCCGACGCGGTCGCGAACTCGTTTCTCATCATCGTGTTGCCGCTTTACATCGCCAGCGGCGAGTTGGCGTTGCCCGGCTACGAGGGGGCGGCGATCCTCGGCTTGCCCATCACGCTCGAACTCCTCATCGGCGTCGCGCTGTCGCTTTTCGGCTTTCTGAACAGCTTTGCCCAGCCGTTTACCGGCCGGCTCTCCGATCGGACGGGTCGCCGGAAGGTCTACATTCTCTTCGGACTTCTCGTGTTGGCCGTCACGAGCGTCGCCTACGCCCTCGTCGAGAGCTACGAGGCGCTGTTGGTCGTGCGGGCGCTGCAGGGCCTCGGCGGGGCGTTCGTCATCCCGACGACGATCGCGCTCGTCAACGATCTCGCGAGAAGCGACGCCGAAAGAGGGGGGAACTTCGGCGTGTTCAACACGTTCCGGCTCGTCGGGTTCGGGTTCGGACCGATCGTCGCGGGGCTCGTCGTCGCGGCCGGGCCGTACGCGCTGCCCTACGGCGCGACGCTGTCGGGTTTTAACGCCGCCTTCGGCGTCGCCGTCGCCGGCGCGCTCGTGAGCTTTACCCTCGTGACCGTGCTCATCGAGGAGCCGGAGATCACCGCAGCAGAGGCGAGCGACGATCTCTCGATCGCGGTCGTCGACGAGGGCGAAGATCGGCTGTTCGACCCGATCTTCGTCCTCGGGGTCGCGACGCTGTTTATGGCGATCTCGATCGCGCTGTTCGCGACGTTACAGGAGCCGATCAACCGACGGCTCGGCCAGGGGCCGACCTGGTTCGGCGTCCAGTTTTCGGCCGTCGTGATCGCCAACATCGCTCTCCAGGTCCCGATCGGCCGGGCGGCCGACCGGATCGGCCGGAAACCGTTTCTTGTCTGGGGGCTCGCCTTGCTCGTGCCCGCCGTGTTGGCACAGGGGCTCGTTACCACGCCGTGGACGATGCTGATAACCCGACTCGTCCACGGGGTGGCGGTCGCGATGGTGTTCGCCCCCGCACTCGCCGCCGCCGGCGACATCGCGGGCGAGGGGGAGTCCGGAACGACCCTTTCGGTGTTGACGATGGCGTTCGGGTTCGGAACCGCGATCGGTCCGCTACTGTCGGGGGCGCTTTTCGGGTACGGCTTTCTCGTCCCCTTCGCGGTCGGATCGGTCCTCGGCGTGGCTGCCCTCGCGCTCGTCGTCACACAGGTCGAGGAGACGCTCGAGGGCGCAACCCCTGTCCGGGCACTCGCCCGAAAAGGCGTCTGATCCGAGAGGACTATGCCGGTCGCGTTCCAACAGGCGACCATGAGCCGCGATACGTTCGTGTACGACGACGACTGCGGGTTCTGTACGTGGTGGGCGGACTTCTTCGCACAGCGGACGGACCTGGAGATCGTCGGCTTCGATGAACTCACCGAAGCGCAACTCGAACAGCTCCCCGACGATTACGAGTCCTGTTCGCATCTGTTGAGCGACGGGACAGTCTACTCCTGCGGCGAAGCGATCGAACAGTCCTTCGTCAGGGCGGATCTCCCGCCGGGATCGGACGAACTCGTTCAGTTCCTCGGGAACTTCGAGGACTACGAGCGGTTCCGCGAGCGGGTCTACCACGAGTTCGCGGACCGTCGCGATCTGTGGGGGCAGTTCGTCTCGAAGGATCGTCTCGACGGATCGAAATGACCGGTTCCCTGCCGATGTTGAACCGACGTCCCTTTGCTCAGTGAGGGGATAGGACCGGTATGAAACCGTGGGTGAGCCTCTTTTCCGGCGGGAAGGACTCCTCGTGGGCGCTGTATCGAGCCCTCGAGGAGGGGAAACCGGTCGAGCGGCTGGTCACCGTCCACCCGGACGGCGAGTCGTTCATGTACCACATCCCGGCGACGGAACTGACGGCGCTGGCCGCGGAGAGTATCGGTCTCGCTCTCGTCGACGTTCGGCCGGACGATTTCGAGGCGACTGCGGAGGCGGGTGAGACGAGCGGCGAGCGCGGCGACAGGGAGCTGAAACCGCTCGAGGAAGCGCTCACCGAACTGGCCGAAGAACTGGGCGGGATCGGTGGCCTGACCGCCGGGGCCGTCGAGAGCAGCTACCAGACCGATCGGATCGAAGCGATGTGCGACCGGCTGGACGCGGAACTGTTCGCGCCGCTTTGGCGGGAGGATCCACGGCGGCTGATCGACTCGATGCTCGAGGCCGGCTTCAAGATCACGATCGTGCGGATCGCGGCCCACGGGCTGGACGAGTCGTGGCTCGGCCGGACGGTCGACGCCGAGGCAATCGAGGAACTCGAGCGACTCAACGAGGAGTACGGCGTCCACCTGCTGGGGGAAGGCGGCGAGTTCGAGACGCTCGTCACCGACGCACCCCACATGGACCGACCGATCGAGCTGGAGGGCAGCGCCGAGTTCGACGGAGTCCGGGGAACGTTTCGGATCGAGGACGCGTGGCTCGGCGATCCGAGATAGATCGGGAACGGCGACAAAAAAGCACTTATTCGTGTGGTCGCTCGGTTCGAGTCATGAAGGCAGTCGTTCTCGCCGGAGGGTACGCGACGCGTCTTTGGCCCGTCACGAAACACCGACCGAAGATGCTGTTGCCGATCGGTGAAACGACGGTCATCGACCGGATCTTCGCGGCGCTGGAGGCGGACGGCCGGATCGACACCGTCTACGTCTCCACGAACGAGCGGTTCGCCCCGGAGTTCGAGGCTCACATCGAGGCAAGCGAGTTCGAAAAGCCGGTGTTGTCGGTCGAGGAGACGGCAGCGGAAGCCGAGAAGTTCGGCGTCGTCGGCGCGCTCGGACAGCTAATCGATCGGGAGGGGATCGACGACGACTTGCTCGTCGTCGCCGGCGACAACCTCATCGGGTTCGACCTCTCGGATTTCCTCGATTACTTCGAGTCGAAGGGGACGGCCACGCTCGCCGCCTACGACGTCGGAGACCGCGAGAAGGCCAAATCCTACGGGCTCGTCGAACTCGACGGCGACCGTGTCGTCGACTTTCAGGAGAAGCCCGACGAGCCGAACAGCACGCTCGTCTCCATCGCCTGTTATGCGTTCCCGCGCGAGTCACTCCGGTTCGAGGAGTATCTCGCCGACGGGAACAACCCGGACGAGCCGGGATGGTTCCTCCAGTGGCTCCAAAGCCGAGAGCCCGTCAACGCGTTCGTCTTCGAGGAGCCGTGGTTCGACATCGGCACCCCGGAGTCGTACCTCGAGGCCATCGCCCACGAACTCGACGGCGACAGCGTCATCGCCGAATCCGCGACCGTCGAGCGCTCGACGATCGGCGAGAACGTCCACGTGATGGACGGCGCGGAGATCGCCGACGCGACGCTCGATGGGTCCGTCGTCTTCGAGAACGCCGTCGTCGACGGGTGTGAGATCCACGAGACGATCATCGACGAGGGGACCAGAATAGAGAACGTCGATCTGGCTGGCGCGTTGATCGGGGCCCACACGCAGTTGACGAACGGGTCGGAGTAGCCGGAGCCGGTAGGGTTTTTTCGGTTCCAATCCAGCACGGCGTATGAAGGGTCCGACACGGACCACCCGACAGCGCATCGCCGCGTTCCTACGCGAGGAGCCGGCCGAAGCCGGGCGGCTCGCGAACGAGTTCGGCGTGACGACCGAGGCGGCGCTGTCCCACGTCGAGCACGTCGCCGAGTCGCTGGACGGGACCGACGAGGAGCTGCTCGTCGCGCCGCCGGAGTGTCGCGAGTGTGGCTTTACCGACTTCGACGATCTGGTCAACCGCCCGTCCCGTTGTCCGGCCTGTAAAAGCGAAAACGTCGCCGAGCCGACGTTCACGATCCGGTGAACGGGACGACGAGAGCGTTCTCGGGAGCGGGCAGATCCGAAAGCACGGTACCGGGTCCCGATAGTGTTTAATATGGCCGTCGTGTAACCCCGAACTGTAATGTCGGAAGTTTGCTCGACGTGCGGGCTCCCCCAGGAACTCTGCGTCTGTGAGGACGTCGCGAAAGAGTCCCAGGATATCAACATCCGCATCGACGAGCGCCGATACGGGAAAGAGGTAACGGTCATCGAAGGGTTCGATCCGCGAGACGTCGATCTCGACTCGCTGTCGTCGGACCTGAAATCGAAATTCGCCTGCGGTGGCACCGTCGAAGACGGCTCCATCGAGCTTCAGGGGAACCACCTCGGCCGGATCGAGGAGTTCCTCCAACAGAAAGGGTTCAACGTCGCGTGACCGTCCTCTAGGCACTCGTTTCGTATCCGGTTCCTGCGTCTCCCCCGAGCGGAGCCGCCGACTGGGATTAAAACGGCGCGTCCGGCGCGTCCGGACCCTCCGAAGCGGTCGGACTATCGGTTTCTAGCTCGTGTGGCCAGCCTTCGAGCCCCGATTGGAGTGACTCGACTTTACCCTCGAACCCCTCGAAGGAACCGATGAGCCGTGCCGCCTGGACGCTGGCCTGCCCGTGTGGACAGACCGTCACCACGCGTTCGTCGCCGTCGAACGCCTCGATTCGGGCGGTCAGTTCGGCGAACGGAACGTTCTCGCTGCCGGGGATGTGTCCTCGACGGAACTGTCCCGGCGATCGGATGTCGACGATCCGGACCGGTTTCTCCGCCTCGAGCAGCTCCCACAGACCGTCCGCTGAGATCTCGCCGTCCATACGTTCCGATACGTCACGAGAGACTTAAACCGACGGGTCCAGCGACCGGGAACGGCGTTCGATCGGTTCGGATCTTATAAGAGGCCGTCCTCACGGGCGAGCAGTAACCCCTCGATCGTGGCGTCGTTGGCCGAGTCGTTGCGGGCCACGTCGAGCGCCTCGGAGACGGGCACCGTCACGACGTCGAGGAACTCGCTGCCGTCGAGTTTCCGCTCGCCCGAACTGAACCCCTCGGCCCAGACGATGCCGCGGCGGTGTCTGAGAACGCCCGTCGAACACCAGAAGGATTCAAGGAGTTCGACCGAGTCGGCGACGAGGCCGACCTCCTCTTCGAGTTCGCGTCGCCCGGCTTCGGCGAAGCTCTCGTCGTCCTCGACGATCCCCGCCGGCAGTTCATAACAGAGTTCGCGGATCGTGGGCCGGAACTGCTCGACCATGACGACGGACCGACCGGACGGATCGCCCGAGGCGTCCGATGACGGCCCCGCCGAACCGTCGCCGACGTCGATACCGAGCTCGGCCGGGTCGTCGACGACCGCGACGACGACGACGGCGGCCGGCAGCTCGGCCCAGTAGTAGCGCTTTTCGCGCCCGTCGGGAAGCTCGACGAGGTCGTAGCCGCCGGTGTACCACCCCGTCTCGTACTCGGCGACGGATTCGAGGACGGCCCACTCGTGATCCGCTGGGCTGGGGTCCGCCTCGGTCGTGTCGGTCACGCTTTCCCCCCGGTCAGACGGTCGCGGTAGAGCCGGTTGAACGCCATCCGTCTGACCGTCCCGGCCGCCGCTTCGGGTTCGTTTTCGAAGGTGGCCGCGACAGCCTCTCCGAGGGGCGGCGCGACGTGCCAGGCGACGCTGCCGACCGAATCGCTGCCGGCGACGTGAACCGCGCCTTCGTACGCCTCACGCCACGCGTCGAAGGACGCCCGGTCGGCGACGTGGACCTCGAGGGTTTCGGCGAAAAGCGCCTGTCTGGCCGTCTCTATGACGTCGCCATCGACGCGCCGCTCGTACTCCTCGCGGTCGAACTCCATCGTCTTCGCGATCGATCGGACCACGACCTGTGCGGTCGGGCCGAGTTCGTCGTATCGACGCTCCGCGTCGGCCCACGAATCGGGGCGGAACGTCCCGTGGACCGTCTCCGCGTGTAAATCGACTGCCATCACTCAGATCCGGCCTCCTCGTCTTCGAGCATTTGCTGTGTCATCTCTCTGGCCTCCTCGAGGATCCGTTCCGTCTCGGCGTCGGTCGGGCCGGACGTGTCGATCTGGCCCGAGGAAGGGGTACCGTGGGCGTGCTCGTGGTCGTGGCCGTCCTCTTCGAACAGCGCACCGGAGCGTTCGGCGTCCGGGCTTTCGGACTCGGTTTCGAGCCCGCCGACGGTGTCGTCGAACATCTGCGGGAACTCGGTCTCCTCGACGCGCTCGGAGACGACGGTCGCGAGTTCGCGTTCGCCCATTTCGCTCCAGCCCGGAGCGTGTTCCTCGAGCCACGCCTCGTGGGCGTCGTCTCCCAGGAGTGCGGTGAAGGCGAGGTGGTTCGCGAGATGTCCCGCGTCGGCCTGTGGGTCCGAACAGACGGGGCAGGCGTATCCCATACCGAACGTGCGGCGTCGAGCGTCAAAACGCCTGCGCTCGGACGACCCGGCTGGGAGTGAGTCGGTCGCGAAAAATACGGCTGTCTGGCAAAACAGCGCGGGGGAGTTATTATATATAGCTTACTTCGGCGCGCGCTAAAACCGGCAAACGTGAAGGGTATCGGCTGAACAAAATTAAGGAGGATTTAAATACCACGAAGCGGTGATGTAGCGTACTGTGTCAGCTGGTACATCACCACACGGGATTGCGGCCCCGTGGGCCGTTCTGCGGAGTCTCGGTCGGCTCCGGGATGCGAGACGACAGGGCGGCTGTGCCGCCGACTGCGCGTTCGATCGGACCGACGACAGCCGTCTCCCGTGGTCGAGTGGGGGTGCCTACGGCGGATGGGGGGGACACGGCTATCACGGCACCGACGCCGACGGCGAGCGGACCCCGGTCGTCTTCGTTCACGGCAACCAGCGCGACGCCTGTGATTGGCTCCCGCATGCGTCGTTTTTCCTTCAGCGCGGCTACACCGGCGAGGACCTGTGGGCGATAACGTTCCGAGAGGGGACACCGACTCACGAATCGATGGCCGAACAGCTCGACGAGTTCGTCGACGAGATCCGCGAACGGACGGGTTCGGAGACGGTCGACGTCGTGGGCCACAGCCTCGGCGTCACCGGGCTTCGCTACTGGCTCGTCAGTCGGGACCGATTCGAGTGGGTCGACACGTTCGTCGGGCTGGCCGGCGCCAACCACGGAACCGTCCTCTGTACGTGGTGTGTCGAGGCGGGGATCGATACCGGCCCCTACCGCAGTAGCGAGTTCCTCCGATCCGACTACGACGAGTGTGAGGGCCATCCGCTGTCGGTGTTGAACGCCGACGAGACGCCGGGCGATATCGACTACTACACGCTTCGGGGCACCGACGACACGCTGTTTTGGCGCTGTCAGGACAGCCCCGTACTCGACGGCGCGACGAACGTACTCCTCGAGACGGACCACGACGGCGTCCGAGCCGACCAAAGCGCCGTGGAATACGTCTACAGGTGGGTATCGGGCTCACACCCGTACAACGTTCAACATCAGGTCGCGATGCCGAGGTGACGATCCGAACGGCGTCACGCTTACCAGCCGCGATGGTCTCTATCGGATATGGCAGACCGAATCATGAAGGTCAACGCGTACACGACGCTCGATCTCTTGGAAGGCGAAGCGGAGGGCCACGGCTTCACCGAGGAGGCCTACGCCGTCGTGAACGTGACGAGCCCGAAGAACGAACCCGAACACGTCACCCTTCAACTCGAACTCGACAACACCGAACTCCAAGAGCTGCGGCCACACGCCGACACGGTCCGACTATCGCCGACCGACGCCCGGACGCTGGCCGCCGAACTCGAAAAGCACGCCGACGCCGTCGAATCGGCCGAGTAAGCGCCGAGTCGGGGGTTCACTCGACCCGCTGGAAGCGATAGGTCAGGATCTCGCTCGACCCGTCCCACTCGAAGTTACCGGGATGGACCTTCTCCATCCGGGCCTTGTACGCTTCGAGCGACGGTGACCCCTCCCGACGGGCGTCAGCGTCGGTCAGATCATCGAGCGTCCGCTGCTCGACACCCGTGACTTCGAAGCGCGTTCCCTCGAGTGCGAACGTGTCGTTCGGCTCGGCGTAGCGGTTGCCGGCGCCGCGGCTGAGTTGCGTTATCTCGCCTTCGAGGACGGCTTTTTTGACCCGGTCGTTCGGCAACAGCGCGTCGGGATCGATTTCGGCCATACGCCGTGTAGGCCCGCCAGCCCCTTAATCGCTGAGAAGGCCGCCAATGGCGCCGCCGATGGCGCTGTCGATCGCCAGAAGGAGCGCGATGACCGCGCCGATGACGAAGACACCGACGCCGCCGAAGAGGCCGAACGGACCGGCGATCGAGACGCCGACGAGCGAGACGACGACCGCAAGGCCGACAGCGATCACGAGCCCGCCGAGCGCGCCCGCGAGGAGGCCGTGCCAGAGCCCGCTCGTGAGTCCGCCACCGGCGAGGTAGCCGGCGACGAAGCCGGCGATGAGCCCGGCCGCGATGTGTCCGATCACCGGCAGCGCGAACGCGAAGACGCTCGCGACGACGCCGACGAGAAAGCCGACGAGAACCGCCTTCCAATCAGTCATGTCGGCGCTAGCGGAGCGACGTGTATACAGTTGGCGGCCCGAGGTTTCGCGTCTCCCCGACCGTTCGATCACTCGACGAGCATCTCATCGCGCGCCGCGAGTCGAGACCGTGGGAACGCGTATCGGGGTCGGTCGTCGAGGTCGGCGTCGGCGCCACCGCTGAAGGGGTATACGACCTCGACAACCGGATCGGAGGCCGGATAGCCGTCGTTTGTCGGGTACTCGGCGACCGTACAGTCGGCGGCCTCGAGGAACCGTTCGTCCGCGGTCTCGTCGATCGTTCGGTAGACGACCACCGTCTCGCCGGTCTCGCGGTCCGTCGCGATATCGCCGCGCTCGAGCCGACAGTCCGAACAGACCGGGGGGCCGGAGTCGGGGACGAACGATTCCCGCCGGCAGACGGCACAGTCGGCGAGCCGTCGCCCCGGCGGCGGAACGCGTCGTTCCGTGACCTCGATCGCAACGCGACGAAGGTGTTTGCAGCGCTCGCCGCGGATCTCGTGGTCGGGACAGCTGCAGTCGCCGGCCGACAGATCGACGAGATACGTCCGACCGGAGTGGCTTTCGACGGCGTATCGGCCGTTTCCGAGCGGTCGTACCGCCATCGGTTCCGTCCACGCCCGGGCGGCCCGGTCCTCGAGACGACGGGTGTCGGGCGCGAGCGGCCGGAGAGGCCCAGAGTCCGATGACGCGGGTGTGTTTCGGGAGTGCGTCATAGCTACAGGAAGCTACGCTCTCGAAACGTATGAATCGTTCGCCGGCATATCGGCCCGAATACGGCTTGAGACGCCAAATTCTTGGACTTCTCGTCGTTCCTCAGGACGTTTCGAGCGGTGAGTCACGGTGATGGCTCAAACCGCCCGCGGACCGAGGGGACGTATGAGCGAACCGTCGGTGCTGCTCGTCGAAGACAGCGGGTTCATGGCCTCACACACCTCAGAGACCCTCGAGTCGATGCGTGAGATGACCGTCGACACGGTCGGAACGGCCGACGAAGCCCGGACGAGGCTCCGCGACGAGACGTTCGACTGTCTCGTGGTCAACACTCAGCTCCCGGACGAAAACGGGATCGAGTTCGTCGAATCCGTCCGGGGCGATTCCGAACTGCCGCCGATCGCGTCGCTTCTTTTCACCGGCGGCGATCTCGAATCCGTCGCAACCGATGCGTTCGAGGCGGGCGTGATCGACGTCGTCAGCAAGGATCACCACGCGGGAGATTCGATGGAAGTGTTCGCCAACCGGATCGAGGTCGTCATCGACGCGTTCAGACGACGGCAGGAGGGATGAGCGCCCCCTCCTCGTCCGTCGTAGTCGCTCGCGTCGTCTCGTCCGCGGTTGACGACGCCTTCGAAGCGTTTTTCTCCCACACCACCGCACTCAGGAGTATGGACCGGGATGCCGTCGTGGAAGCCGCCGTCGCACTCCTCGGTGTCGGGACGCTCGCAGTCATCATCATCTGGATCGGCACCACCTACACCGACGGATCCCTGACCGACGAGGGCGGGTTCGCACTGGTCGCCGCGATCGCTTTCTTCATCGTGTTCATGTCAGCGATCGGCGTCGGGCTCTCGCGGCGCTACTGACGCCAGTCGGTGAGCCGATCCTCGGGGGTCCGCTCTATCCGACGCCCGTAGTACGAAAGCGGATGTCTGATCGTCTCGCAAGTCTCGTCTCTGTCCACGCAGTCGCCGTACTCGTCCATCACCGCACACGACGGCGGCGCCGCGACGGTCGTCCCGTCGTCGCGAAGCCGACCGATCTGCTCTCGGATCGCGCCCGAAGCGTCATCGGGGACCGAACACAGTTCGATCACGCCGTCCGCGTCGAGTCCACTCGCGAGCAGAAAGGAGACGAGCGAAAAGCGGGAGTGGTCCGGAAGGGTTTCCCCCTCCCTGATCCGCGAGAGGAGCGCCCGCATACAGGGCGGGAACAGCCCCGGAACGACCGCCTCGAACGACAGCGGCGGGTCGAGGTCGGCGATCGCCCGTCGGATCGACGACAGCTCCGATTCGAGGGGGGCGGCGATGCCATCGGGAACGGAGAGGGGGAGCCCCGCGGCGACCCGCCCCGCGATCGCCTCCCGCAGTAAGGTGTACAGTTCCGGTCGAGTGATCGGTACCGTCCCCCGATCGAGCGGCCGGCGAGTGAGTCGCCACTCGGGGTCTCCGAGGCCGGCCGCGAGTTCGAGATACGCGGTCACCTCGACGTCGAAGCGGCCGTCGCCGACCGGTTCGACGCCGCCGGCGAGATCGAAATCGGAGAGCAGCCGTTCGAGGGTGAGCCGGTCGCCGCCCGCGCTTTTCAGCTCGAGATCGGCCTCGAAGTCCTCGACGAACCGCTCGCGGGCGGTCGCCGCCTCGGCCGCGGCGTATTTTTCGGTCGCTCCCGGAACGTCGAGCAGCGAAACGAGCACGCGGGCGATCGGATACGAGAGCAACTCGGCACGGGTGCTCCAGAGCCGGGGTTCCGAGGGAGCGGTCGTTCCCTCGAGCAGCGACCGCCGGACCCGCTCGTGGCCGCGCTCGACCGCCGGACCGTTCTCGGCGACCAGCGCGGCCAGATCGATGTCGGCGGCCTCGACGGCGGCGCGTGAGGCGTTCAAAAACGGATACCGGGCGTGGAGCCGCTCCATACCCACCGGTACGCGTCCGGGCCGATAAACGCACCGACCGCCGGGATCGACGGGGCGCGAGCGATACGCCTTTGGGGCCCGCCGACCTCACGATCAGGCGTGCGTCTCAGGTATCGCTGCCCCGGCTGTCGGACGACGAGCAATCTCCACGACCCCGGCTGTGAGTTCGAGGGGACCGACCGCCGCCACATCGAGAAGGCCTACACCGATATCGTCGGTCCGCTGTCGATCCGGACGTACGCCGACGAGGACGCCCTCAGAGACGCCGTTCCGGGTCGCTGGAGCGGGCTTCACACCGCCGTCCTCCGGCGGCTCATGGGCGATCAACGCGTCGTCGAAGAGGAGGGGATGCTCCAACTACTCGAGCCCGACGAGTACAGAGACCGCGTCTCGCGGCCGACGTTCGAGCCGCTCCAGACGATCTACGAGAAGGGCAGCGTCCCCGGCGCCCACGACCACTCGGTGTTCGCGATGGTCGCCTTCTACGAGATGGTCGGACTCTCCTGGGAGGAGGCCCGCGAGAACACGGTCGAATGGCTCGAGGAGTCGGGCACGTGGGCCAGGGGCGGCTTCGAGGAGTCCTCGCCGGGGGAACTCGTCGACTCGAAGAAACACGTCTACGATCAGGGATACGGCTGGAAGCAGGCCGCGACGGAGGCGAAAGCGGTCATCGACCGCCGGGTGTGAAGGTGTCGTCTCGGACTGACACCGGGAGGTTGGCTCTCAACTAATCCGGTGAAACAACCATCCGAATAGCGAAATTGTCACGAGTTACCGTGCAAGATGTAGGGCGCGCCTTCGGTTTTTGACGTCCTTGCGGGACGTTATTAACCCGATTACTCGAAACAAAAATATAACGTTAAAATGTTAACTATTTAGATTATTCCGCGAACTACACTGACGGGAGGAGAGTCCGAGATGTCACCAGAACCGCCGACGAATAATAAAACGGTTGCCGAATTCGTAGAATCTCTTGCGGTATTCCGTCCCCGAGCGGACGACGAGGCGCGAACGGGCTGGAACGCGACGAGAGACACCCACACTGCACGTACCGTCAAACGTAGCGAAACTACAGACGTCACCAGTGCGGCGACATCCACAAACGAACACGGGTCTTGCTCAGCATGAAAAAACAGGAGCTTATCCACATCCACGCCTTGTTGTTCGAAGTGGGTGAGTACGTCAAACGAGAAGGGGAACCTCCTGTTGACCCGTTCGAGACCTACGAGGAGCAATCGACTCGCCCCCAACACATCCATCGAGGGAAAGACGCACACACGGCCGCAATCAACCGTCTTCTGGGCGGATGTCTTCGCGTCGCTCGACCATCCCACCAGCACAGCCACAGCGTCAGCACCGAGAGACCACCCCGTTAGTATGTTCCCAACCCGCGAAAACGTAGCTGAACGAAGCGGACTGGATATCGCTCTGGTCAGGGTGGACGGCGCAGCCGACATCTACGTTCTCTACCCGTCGGATGCGACCGACGAGGAAGCCGAAACGATGTGGATCCGGTGTGCGGAGAGCGATCTCGTCCGGGTAGCAGATCGTCGATGATCGGGAAGCTCGTGGCCTGATCCTCCCATCTACAGCGAGCGCTCTTCCCTCGATACTTAATTCCGTTCCCGCGGAACTCATCCTCCACGTTTTGCACTGTCCCATCGGCGAACTCTTCGATGGAGTCCGCTGTCTCACTCTGTTCGACCAGAGCCGGGGGGTTTTTGCGGGCGGAACCGAACCGGGAAACATGGTTGATTTCGACCGACTCGCCGAACTCATGCCGCATTACCTCGCGCTTTTGGCGATCCTGTTCCTCGTGATCGGGGCGGTACGGTGGACGGTCGGCGAACAGGGGATCGTGATCGAGCTGTTGATCCTGCTCGCGGTGTCGTTTCTGTACCCTCCACTCGTCCGGCGGTTAGGCGTCGCACCGAGCGCCTGGGAGTGAGTGTCGAGGATCAGACCGACGGCTCCAAGCGGTATCGGACCGTTCGGTCGCCGTTGAAGCGCGGTCCGGAGCCACAGCGCTCGAAAGCCGCCCGTTCGGCCGCCGTCTTCGCCGCGTCGTCGGAGGCCATCGCCAGCAGCTCGACGTCCATCCCCTCCCGGTCGGCGAAGCGGCTCGGCTCGGCGAGCAGCCGTTCACAGAGCTCCGCGCTGCCCTCGAGTTGGGTCACGTGGACGGTCGAGCCGTCCGCGTCGTAGCTGACGAACCCCTCGACCGTCCGGTCGTCCTCGGCGACGCGGACCGTCCGGTCGTGGACGAGGTTTCGCATCACGTCGGTCGGGGCGCCGGTCAGCGCTGCGAGCCGTTCGGCGTCGGCCTCGACCGCGTCCCGTACGTTCATGTGAGAGCGTAACGTGCTCGATCTAATTAACTCTTGGCGGCGGGCCGGCGCCGGACGACGGCGTTCAGGAAACCGCTCGAGGGGCCGGAAAGCGACGGGAGATGGACACCGTTATCTACCCGTGAACGGTAACCGGGAGGTATGAGCTACCACGCGGGACTGCGGGTGAGACGATGCGCGTAGTCGCCAAGTTCGGCGGGACGAGCCTCGGGAACGGCGACCGCGTCAACCGGGCGGCGGACTCGATCGCCGCGGCGGTCAACGAAGGCCACGAGGTCGCTGTCGTCGCCAGCGCGATGGGCTCGACGACCGATTTCCTGCTCGATGCGATCACCTTCGAGGCGGACGAATCGGACGAGGCGGAGATCGTCTCGATGGGCGAACGGACCTCGGTCCGGATGTTGAAAGCCGCCCTCGGTGCCCGCGGGATCGACGCGAAGTTCCTCGAACCCGGCGCAGACGGCTGGCCCGTCATCACCGACGAACACGGACAGGTCGATGTCGAGGAAACCAGACGTCGAGCGAAACAGCTCGCCGCGGACATGGCTTCGAACGGCTACGTCCCTGTCATCACCGGCTTTCTCGCACAGGACCACGCCGGCAACGTGACGACGCTCGGTCGGGGCGGCTCCGATACCACCGCCGTGATGCTCGGCAACTACATGAGCGCCGACGAGGTCGTCATCATCACGGACGTCGAGGGCGTCATGACTGGCGATCCCCGGGTCGTCGAGGGCGCACGCAACGTCGGCGAGATCACAGTCGACGAGCTCCGGAACCTCTCGTTTCGGGGCGCGGAGGTCGTCGCCCCCTCGGCGCTGTCGTACAAGACCGGCGACATGGTCGTCCGGGTCGCCCACTACCAGCACGGCGACCTGTTGGGGGGCGGCACCACGATCGAGGGGCAGTTCGAGAACCTCATCGACATGCGAGAGGAGCCGCTGGCCTGTTTGACCGCGGCCGGGCGAGCGATCCGGAACACACCGGGCGTTCTCGCCGATCTCTCGACGGTGCTCGCCGACGCCGAGATCAACATCGACGCCGTCTCAAGCGGGATGGACTCGATGTCGTTTTATATCGACGCCGCGGTCGCCGAGCGTGCCGAGAACGTCCTCCATCAGGCGATCATCGACCTCGATGAGGTCTCGAGCGTCACCGTCGACTCCGACGTGGCGGTCATCAGGATCACCGGCGGGGAGCTATCCGGACAGTCGGGCGTCCTCCAGGAGATCATCACGCCGCTCGCGGAGGAGCATATAAACGTCCTCGATCTGGTCACCAGTGCGACGTCCATCGCGGTGTTCATCGAGTGGGGCGACCGCGAGGAGGCGCTCGGGGTCATTCAGGACGCGATCTGAATCGGGGCGTTTCTTTTCTTCGCCGGTCGAACGGACGGTATGAACGTTTCAGTGATCGGCGGTTCGAGGATCGACGAGGCGACGTACGACACCGCGAGAACAGTCGGTCGGCTCCTCGGCGAACGCGGCTACACGATCGTCTGTGGCGGGTTGGGGGGTGTCATGGAGGCGGCCTGCAGAGGTGCGACCGAAGCGGGGGAGGATATCGAGACGATCGGCATACTGCCCGGCGAGGACCGTCGGGCCGCAAACGAGTGGGTGACCACGCCGATCGCGACGGGGCTCGGCAACGCCAGAAACCCCCTCGTCGTCCTCAACGGCGATGCGGTCGTCGCGATCGATGGATCGACCGGGACGCTCTCGGAGATCGGTCACGCGCTGGATTTCGGCCGGCCGGTCGCCGGGCTCGGGACGCATGACGTCGGGTTGGCGGGATTCGAGGCGGTCGAATCGCCGCAGGCTGCAGTCGAGTATATCGAGCAGGCGAGTTCGGGAGCAAGATCGACGTGAGATCGATCGGAGAGATCGGGGGGGCCGGTTCCGAGACCGATTCGGTCACGGACGTCCGGTCCCACGGTATCGAACTCGGATCACCACTCCATGCCGCCGTTGACGCCGAGGACCTGGCCGGTCATGTAGCTCGAGTCCTCGCTCGCGACGAACCGGGCGAGCCCGGCGACGTCCTCGGGGTTCGCAAAGCGCCCGAGCGGGATCCGGCGGCGGATCTTCTCTTTGACCCGTCCGGGGACGATTTCGAGCATACCGGTGTCGACGAAGCCGGGGGCGATGCAGTTGGCGGTCGAACCCTCCGAAGCCAACTCTAACGCGAGCGTCCGAGTGAAGCCGAACAGACCCGATTTCGTGGTGGCGTAGTTGGCCTGTCCGTAGTTGCCCTGCTGGCCGACGACGCTCGATATGTTGATCAGACGGCCCTGTTCAGCGTTTTTGATGTCGTCGAAGAAAGTGTGCGTGCAGTTGAACGTCCCGCCGAGGTTCACATCGATGACGCGATCCCAGTCGTCTCGCGTCATGTTCTCGAACTTCTTGTCGACAGTGATGCCGGCGTTGTTGACGAGGACGTCGAGGCTTCCGAAACGATCCCGAACCGTCGCTGCCATCGATTCGACCTGCTCGTAGTCGGCGATGTCGGCCTGCACCGTCACGGCGTCGCCGCCCGAATCCTCGATCGTCTCGGCGGTCGCCGTCGCCTCGGCGGCGGAGGAACGGTAGTTGACGGCCACGTCGGCCCCACACCGGCCGAGTTCGATCGCGATGGCCCGGCCGATACCGCGTGAGGCGCCCGTGACGAGACAGGTCTGATCTTCGAGCATACGCTTTCTGTCGATGGGAGCGTCAAAAGGGTTGCTGACCGCTACTCGAGCGCGTCGTCGATCTGCGATTGGAACTTTTCGAGCCACTCGGTGTCGGAGAGTTCCTCCATCCGCTCGCGGAGGTGCGGCTTACAGAGGCCGACCTTCAGGTGATCTTTCTCGACTGCGACTGCGGCCTCCTCGTCACAGTAGTGACACTGCATAAAAGTGCCTATGGGATGGAGGGGTTTGAACCCAGCGCTCGCGTCATCCGTCCGTCGGACAAAAGCAGGGATACAGGGGCCCCAGGAACCGTCACAGCGTCGTCCGGAAGGCGCGATACGCCTCCTCGTCGAGGCCCGCGACACCGACAGTTTCAGCGTGGGCGTCGCTGCCGCCGGTCTCGAGGAGATTATAGCGTTCTATGGCCCGGTCTACCGGTCGGGGATCGATCTCCCGACCGTACGGGTAGAAGCGTTCGACCGCGTCGAGTTCCGAACAGAGTTCGAGCGCGCTCTCGGGATCGTCGTACCGGTAGGGATGCGCCAACGAGACGAGTCCACAGGCCGTTTCGAGGACGTCGACTCCGGCGTCGAACGAGGGAATCTCGCGGGGAACATAGCAGGGACAGCCGGCGCCGATCAGTTCCTCGAAGGCCTCCCCATAGCTGTATTCGGAAACGGACGCGATTGCCTCGGCGATGTGGGGGCGACCGAGCCCCGGCCTCGGCTCGACGGGGAGTTCCGTCCCGAGGCGAGCCTCGACGCGTTCGATGATCGCTCGCCCTCGGTCGATCCGATCGGCCTGGAGCCGCTCGATCAGCGATTCCAACGCCGGCGTGCGTCGCACACCGTACCCGAGGAGATCGACGCGCCGATCGCCCGCATCGACCCGTAACTCGATCCCGTGGACGACGGTCAGGCCATCGATCGTCGAGACCGGCGTCGAAAGCTCCGGGTGAAGCCGATCGTGATCCGTAACGGCGACGGCGGCGACGTCTGCGGCGTCAGCGACCTCCGGGAGTATCTCCAGCGTCAGCGTCCCGTCGGAGTTCGTCGTGTGTACGTGGAGATCGGCGACGACCATACGACCCGTTCGCGTCCCGCCGACAAAGCCCCGACGGATCGGGCGGAAAGAACGATCATGTAATATAATGACACTAAACGTGTTCCAACCTGTGGAAAGAGTTTATACCGAACGTTCATAAAGGATAACGGTCTTCGATGATATATGCGATCACTCGCAGCCGCGGACGATCGGATCGACGGTCACACGTTCCCCGCGACCGCCGCGGAACTCATCGACGAGTACGGCGACGCCGAACTCGAGTTTCCGAACGGCGAGGACAACGAAACGCTCGGCGACGTGTTGGCCCGGCTGGGCGAGACGACGTTCGAGACGGCCGAAGAGGCTCGTCTCGGGATCTACTCGGCCGTCTCGAAGGACGCGATCGGTCGGCAGAACTACTCCGATCGGGACGCGCCGTCGATCGGCGAGGACGGTCCGGAATCAGTCTCCTTTTGAGATCGGTCGGCGATCAGACCCCCGGCACGCCGAAGGCGCCGATCCCGATCCCGAACACGGAGTTCACGATCACGAGGATCACGAGCGCCGAGAACCACGCGATGAGCCCGATGAGCGCCGCCTGCTTCCAGCCGCCGGGATAGCGCCAGTTGATAATCCACACCCAGACGAGAAGCGCCAGGAACGTCCCGATCAGCGGTATCCACGAGAACAACGCCCAACCGATCGCGCCGACGAGCGCCGTCACGACCGCGTGGCTGTAGTCTTTGACATCGGCGACGATACTGGCGCTGATGTAGATGGCCAGGCCGCCGACGAGCAATGCGACGAGAAACGCGACGATCGAGCCGAGAAAGGGGACGACCATTTCGTTTCCCCTACACCGACGGGATATAAACCGTTGGTGGCCGCCGGAGGCCGATCGGTCCGGTCAGACTTCAGAAAGCCGTTTCAGCACGTCCGGGGTCGCCTCGAGGGCGTCGTCGAGCGCCTCGGCGTCGGGACCGCCGCCCTGTGCGAAATCCGGCGGGCCGCCGCCGCCACCACCGACGCGGGAGGCGAGTTCGCCGACAACATCACCGGCGTTGACTGCAATCTCGTCTGGGACGGCAACGACGAACTGGGCACCCGAGGCACCGCTTCCGAGAACGGCAATCTGTCCCTCAGCAACGAAGGCGTTTGCCATCGCTCTGAGTTCGCCCATATCGGCATCGATCCGTTGGATGACTGCTGTCGTGTCACCAACCTCGACTTCCTCACCATCTCCGCCGCCACCAGCACGGGCAAGGGCGAGTTCTTCTTTTAGCTCATCTATCTGTTTGCCGCGAGCCTTCCACTCCTCGAAGAATCTGGCTGCCGTGTCAGGAACCGCGGAGGGCTCGACATCGAGAGTTTCTGCTGCTGCATAGAGGGAATCTTCTTTCTGCTGGGTTGCCTCGATTGCAGCCTCACCAGCAGCGAAGGTGAGCCGTTCAACGCCATCTTGGACGCGTTCGGTCGAGAGAATCTTGATCGCGCCAATATCACCAGTCCGAGAGACGTGGGTCCCACCACAGGCCTGAACATCGTCTGCAACGTGGATGAGGCGAATGTGTGTCCCCGGTGGGATACCACCCTGATAGAGGTCAAAGCCGTGTGCCTCCTCTGCTTCGTTTCGGTGGGGCCACTCCTGGCTCACGCGTGTGTTTTGCATGACATACTCGTTTGCCAGCTGTTCGATTTCTTTGACTTCCGCACGCGAGATGCGAGCATAGTGGCGCATGTCGATTCGTGAATAGTCGACACCTTTCTGCGCACCAGCCTGTCGGATATGCTCACCAAGCACCTGGCGAGCGGCATGAATCACGAGGTGTGTTGCCGTATGCTGGCGCATGAGTTGCCTGCGCCGTGTCGCAGTAATCTGTCCGTTGACGAACTCGCCCTTGCCGGGGTCGTCGTCGGTCCGATGGCAGATAACGCCATCTTCTATCTGGACATCCCGAACCTCGAGTGTTTTGTCGTCTGTCGAAATCGTTCCCGTGTCGGCTGGCTGACCACCACCCTCCGGATAAAACATCGTCTGGTCTAAGACGACATCATAGCCATCTTCGCGCTCGAATACATCGAGGACGACAGCTTCGAACTGGGTTCGTTGTTGGTCATCATAGTAGAGTTTGTCCGTCTCGGGGAGGTCTGCAAACCGTTCGTTCCCGTCTCCAGTGGCCGCCTCGAGTGCAGTCGTGCTGTCGTGGCGTGCAGCGACGAGGCTGTAGAAATCATCTGGAACGTCGACGGTAGCACCGACACGTGCGGCAATCTCATCGACCATATCGGGCTGGATGCCGTGTGAGTCGTAGAGTTCGATGAGTTCGTCAGTTGGAATTGGTTCGTCCGTAGCAGCGTACTCTTCGGCGAGTTGTTCGACACGCCGACTCCCACGCTCGAGTGTCTCGCGATACTTTTCGACCTCTGTGCGGACGATATCGCGAATCGTATCCCGGTTTTGATAGTCGAGTCGGTCTGCTTGCATATCGACGAGTTCGTCGAGTGGCGCGTCAACGCCGATTGTATCACAGAGCCGTTTGGTCCGCCGAAGCACCATCCGTGTCAGATAGCCCGTGCCAACGTTCGAGGGGACAATACCATCACCGAGCATATACGCAAGCGTCCGACAATGGTCTGCGATTGCATACGCATCCTCGAGTGGCTCCATCAATTCGGTGAGGGTGGAAGCGTCGACATCGAGTTCGGCTGCAATCTCGCTGCGGGCAGTTTCCATGTCCTCTGCCTCGTCGATGTCCATGTGCCCCGCAAGGTTCGCGGCGCGATTGATGAGAGTGAGTTCCTCGTCGGTGTGTTCGATGCCAGCGTTCTCTTTTAAGAACGCAATCATGTCAGGGTAGACAGCCTCATACACCGTTGGTGTCCCCTGTGAGACCCACGCCCAGCGTTCTAAGCCGTAGCCGGTGTCGACGATGTAGGTATCCATGTACGAATACCGGTTGCCGTCTTTCATCTCGAACTCACCATCTGGGTCCTGCTCGAGACACATGAAAACAAGCGTCGCGAGTTCGACGCCGCGATAGATGACCTCGATTGCAGGGCCAGCGTTGCCGCCGCCAACCCACGGGTCTTCGATATAGATGACTTCCTCTAGGTCGACCCCAAGCGAGGCGAAGAGTTCGTCACAGTAGCGGACGGTGTCGTCTTTCCAGTAGACTTCGCCTTCGTAGGCGTATTCTT
>LKMJ01000040.1_pt1 | contig 67289 bp, 68 predicted proteins | sample 643391 | NCBI WGS metagenome assembly LKMJ01 (sample SAMN04112250, study PRJNA286221) | soda lake metagenome | biome: soda lake; feature: Kulunda Steppe; material: water; isolation source: sample PL-Br10 brine of Picturesque Lake | place: Russia: Kulunda steppe | collected 2010-07 | reverse complement strand
GACGGAGATGCCGGCGTTGTTGACCATGATGTCCAGCGAGCCGTAGGCGTCGACGGCCTGTTCGACGAGATATTCGGCGTCCTCGGGGTCGGAGACGTCGGCCTCGACGGCCGTGGCCGTTCCGCCGACGTCGGTGATCTCCTCGGCAGTCGCTTCGGCCCGCTCGAGCGCTCGGGAGTTCGTGATCACGTTCGCGCCCTCCTCGGCGAAGCGTTTCGCGATCGCCGCCCCGATTCCGCTGCTCGACCCCGTTATCACTGCCGTCTGATCGGCCAATCTCTCTGACATACACGGAAGAGATCTGTGGCCGAATATAAATCGTTTTTGCTAGATGGGTTATATGTATTCGGTGCGATCCGTACCACAATATGGGTAAATATTTGATATTGTAGGACAATGCCTCGACATGGCACGATCGACCCGAATCAAGTCGGCGGAAACCACGCTTCGGATCGTCGAGACGATACGGGAACTCGACGGAGCGAGCGTCTCCGAGCTCGCCGCCGAGTTGGATCGACCGACGAGTACGGTCCACAACTACCTGCAGACGCTGGAAGCGAACGAGTATCTGACGAAAGAGGGCGGAACGTATCGGATCGGGCTCCGCTTTCTCGGCCTGGGCAAGCACATCGAGGACCGACTACAGATACGTGAGATCGCTATCCCGGAAGTCGACGGGCTTGCCGAGCGAACCGGCGAGCTCGCGAGCCTGCTACTCGAAGAGCACAACAAGGGCGTGTACGTCTACCTCCACAGCGGCGACAAAGCGGTGTACCTGGACGCCCAGCCGGGGATGCGGACGTATCTTCATCAGACCGGGCTGGGAAAGGCGATCCTTTCGGCCTCCGATGAAGCGAAAGTCGACTCCGTCATCGAAGCCCACGGGCTTCCGCGGGCGACACCGAACACGATCACCGATCCCGACGAACTGAAAGCCGAACTCGAGGCGATTAGAGAGCGAGGATACGCGATCGACCGGGGCGAACGTGTCTCCGGGATGCGCTGTGTCGCCGTTCCGATCGATCCGTCCGGCGGTGATCCGGTCGGCGCGATCAGCGTCTCGGGGCCAAAAAGTCGCGTCAAAGGGGCGTTCTTCGAGGAGGAGTTACCGAAACTCGTCGAGGAGGCGGCTAACGTCATCGAGATCAATTACCGGTTCGCCTGAGCGGTATGACTGAAGATCGCACTCGAGTCGTTCACTCTGATAATAAATGACATTCATCCCGATAGGACAAGTATCCGACCATCTCGGAAAGAGTTTTACACTACAGGAAAAATGTACGGTTGAGCCATCTCATCGGCCAAGTTTCGCATAATATGGGATACTGTCCAGTATCGTAGCACTTCGCGACGGGCATCTCGTGGTGTAGCGTCGTCGGCGATCTTCGATATCTTACTAACACGATTATGTGTGTTACAGAAAAACCAACGGTCCGATGCCGACGGATCGGTCGGCAACCTGTTCCCTGAGAAACGTGTCACAGAGACGTTCGTTTGTCCAACCGAAAGGCGTCGAACGTGCCCAAATAGCCGGCAGAGATGTGAAAAATTTCATATGCCGCCGTCGCGTCGCTCTCGCCATGGACGTCGCGATCATCGGTGGCGGTATCGTCGGCTGTGCGAGCGCCTACTACCTCCGGAGGCGTGGGGCCGACGTAACTCTCTTCGAGAAGGGCTCGATCGGCAACGGAAGTACCGAACGTTCCGCCGGGGGGATCCGGTGTCAGTTCACGACACCGGTCAACGTCGAACTCTCGAAGGCGAGTCTCGACGTCTGGGAGCGTTTCGAATCGACGTTCGGCGTCGACATCCAGTACCGGCGAAACGGGTATCTGTTCGTCGGTCGAGCCGAAGAAACCACCGAACTGTTCGAATCGAACGTTGAGACACAAAACAGCCTTGGGGTTCCCACCGAGTTGCTGGACGCTGAGGAGATCCGAGAGCGGTTCCCGCACCTCCGACACGAAGAGTTCACCGCCGGGACGTACCACGCGGGCGATGGCTTCGCCGATCCGCACCTCGCGCTGCAGGGCTTCGCGACGAAGGCCGGGGAGATCGGGGCCGAGATCCGGACTAAGACGCCGGTAACCGACGTCCTTCGGGACGGCGAGGCGGTGACCGGGGTGGTGGCCGACGGCGAACGGGTGAGCGCCGATTACGTCGTCAACGCTGCCGGACCGTGGGCCGACCGCGTCGCTGAACTCGCCGGACTTTCGCTTCCCGTCTCGGCCAGGCGCCGGCAGGTTCTCATCGCCGACCCCGACGGGCCGCTTCCCGATACCGCCCCGCTGACGATCGATCTGGAGACGGGTGTGTATTTCAGGCCCGAACGCCAGGGATCCGTGCTCGTCGGCGGCCACTTCGGCGAGGAGGACCCCGAGCAGGATCCGGACGGATACGCGAAATCGACAGACCTGGACTGGACAGCGACGGTACTGGAACGGGCCAGCGAGGTCTCGTCCGTCTTCGGTCCCGAAACCGGCGTCAAACGCGGGTGGGCCGGTCTCTACGCGGTGACCCCCGACCACCACCCGATCATAGAGGAATCCGTACCGGGATTTATCAACGCCGTCGGGTTCTCCGGACACGGGTTCCAGCAGGCGCCGGCGACGGGACGGATCGTGACCGAGCTCGTCTTCGAGGGCGGGGCGTCGCTCGTGGACATCGCGGCGCTCTCCGGCGGCCGGTTCGAATCGGGCGGACTACTCGAGGAACAGAACGTGGCTTGAGCCGTTCGTTTCGGGGGCACGCGAAGTGCCGCTGTCATTTATATACGGACTTAAGCGTCATCGGAGTTGGTACGTGCTGTCCGACCGTCGTCCAGATCGTCCATCGCGGTTCGAGGAACGGAGCGATCCCGACTAGCAGTTCCCCTCGATTCTGTGCTTCGTATATATGTGTATTTTTTTAAAACGTCTCTGAAATGTATGTGAACTGTTAGTTCGCGGAATTTTCGACAGCGTCAACCGAACGCAACGGCATCTCACCGTGAATCGATACTGTCTAGTTCCGTGAGATCGTCGCCGTCGAGTTCGATTCGGGACGCCGCGACGTTCGACTCGAGGTGGTCGATACTGGAGGTTCCGGGGATCGGGAGCGTCACGTCCGAGTGTTCGAGCAGCCACGCCAACGCGATCTGTCGGGGTGTCGCGTCGTGGGCCTCGGCGATCCCTTCGAGTACCTCCGAAACGCCCGGTTCTTCGACCGTGTACAGCGGTCCCCACGGGATGAACCCGACGCCCAGTTCCTCACAGGCCCGTAGAACGTCCTCGTCGTCGCGGTTGCCGACGTTGTACTCGTTTTGGACGGTCGCGACCTCGACCACGTCCGTCGCCGTCTCCAGCTGTTCGACGGAGACGTTCGAGAGCCCGACGTGTTCGATCTGTCCGGCGTCCTTCATCTCGGCGAAGGCCTCTACCGACGCCTCGAAATCCGTGTCCGGGTCCGGCGTATGCAGCTGATAGAGGTCGATCGTGTCGGTCCGGAGCCGATCGAGACTACAGAGCACTTGGTTGTGGAGGTAGTCGGGATCGCCGTGTGGCAGCCACTCGCCGTCGTGGTTCCGGAGTAGTCCGGCCTTCGAGGCCACGACGACGTCGTCGTCCGTGAGCTCCTCACCGAGCAGCCGTTCGCTGACGCCCGGTCCATACGAGTCGGCCGTATCCACGAAATCGACATCGAGTTCGACGCATCGCCGAATGACGTCCCTGGCGTCGGCTTCGTTTTTCGGTGGTCCGATTATCCCTTCGCCGGTGACTCGCATCGCGCCGAACCCGAGCCGACGGACGGTCAACTCGCCGCCGATATCGAACGTGTCGCTTTGGTTCTTCAGTTCGTTCGTCATTGTCGGGAACACACGGCGTGGATACTAACCGGTGGTGATCACGGCAGTTCGTACTGGGACTGCTCGGTCGAACTGTCCGACAGCGAATTTACGGAGGAGACGTCCTAAAAATCCATAGAGCAAGTGTTTTACAGATCGGCGCAGTGTTGAGGACAATGACCGAGATGATCTCGGTGCTTCACGTGGAGGACGACCCGGAGTTCGCGGAGCTGGTGGCGATCTATCTGGAACGGGCGGACGAACAGATCGAAGTGCGAACGGCGACGCACCCGGACCAGGGTATCTCGGCTTTGACGTCACGGGAGATCGACTGTATCGTCTCAGATTTCGACATGCCCGGACGGAACGGTATCGAACTCCTGGAGACGGTTCGTAAAGAGCACGCTGAACTCCCGTTCATCCTGTTTACGGGAAAAGGGTCCGAGGAGATCGCCGGGGATGCCATCTCTGCGGGCGTGACTGATTACCTTCAGAAGGGGAGCGGTACGGAGCAGTACGCTATCTTGGCCAACCGGATCGGGAACGCCGTCGAACAGCACCGCTCGCGACGAGAGGTCGCAAAAACCGAGCGGAGACTCTCGGAGCTATCGGACCGGACGGACGACGTCCTCTTCATCTTCGACGGCGGTTGGGACGAACTCTCCTTTATCAACTCGGCGTACGAGGAGGCGTGGGGTGGCTCGATCGAGACCTTAGAGCGGAACCCACGGGCGTTTCTCGAACGCGTCCATCCGGACGACCGGGAATCGGTTCGTGCCTCGATGAAAAAGGTACTTGACGGGGAGCCGTGCCGAACCGAATACCGAATCGTCAGACCCGATGGAGAACAGCGGTGGGTTCGAGGGAACACACGGCCGATCGTCGACGAAACCGGTGAGCTGATCCGTATCGTCGGACAGGTCCGAGACGTCACGGAGCGCAAAGATCGGGAACTGCATCTCGAGACGGTCATCGACAATCTCCCGGGGTACGTATACCGACACAGCTACGAGCCGGAGTATCCGTTGGAGTACGTCAAGGGCGACGCCGAGTCGATCACCGGCTATACTGCGGCCGAACTCGAGGAAGATATCTCGCTCGCGGAGAAAGTCGTTCATCCAGACGACCGAAAAAGACTCTGGAGAGAGCACGTCGAAAGGATCGAATCGGCGGGAGAATTCGATTCGACCTACCGAATCATCACCAAGGACGGTGATGTCCGGTGGATACGGGATCAAGGGCAGCTAGTCACGGACCCGGTAACCGGAGAAGCGGTCATCGACGGGTTCATCGTCGACGTCTCGGAGCGGATCCGGCGCGGGCAGGAACTCGAGAGACAGCAGACGTTCATCAACGAGTGCCTGGATGCGCTTCAGGATATCTATTACGTGCTGGACGAAAACGGGAGGTTGATCCGCTGGAACGAGCGGCTTCCGGAGGTAACGGGGTACGAGGACGAAACGATCGACGGAATGAACGTCGGGGCGCTTTTCGCCGAAGAACATCGCGATCGTGTCCTCGATAGTTTCGAAACCTCGACAGAAACCGGATCCGCCACGGTTCAGGCCGATCTGGTCACGAAATCGGGACGACGGATTCCATACGAGTTCCGCGAGACCAGTCTGATGGATCCGAATACGGGAGAGCCGGCATCGGCGGGCGTCGGACGGGACGTCACGGAGCGAGAGGAGCGCGAGGCGGAGCTGATTCGACAGCGATCGCTCCTGAAAGCGCAGTTCGAGGCCACCCTCGATGGAATCCTCATCGCAGACGGGGAAGGGGAAACGATCGCATACAACCAGCAGTTTATGGATCTGTGGGGAATCCCTGAGACGATCATCGAGGACGGATCCTACGAGGAACGGATCGACTGGCTCGCCAGAAACAGAATCGAAGAAGTCGAGACGTTCCGGGAGCGTGTCCAGGAACTGAACGACAGTCCAGAAGAACGAAGCAGAGACGAAATTGATCTCACGGACAGTCGGACGTTCGAACGGTACTCCGCACCCGTCGCTGACGAGGACGGAACCTACTACGGCCGAACCTGGATCCTCAGGGATATCACCGACAGCAAGGAGTACGAACAACGGCTCGAACAGCAAAACGAGTGGCTCGACGAGTTCACCAACATCGTCAGCCACGACCTCCGGAACCCGCTGAACGTCGCCGCGGGACGGTTAGAACTCGTACGCGAAGAGTGCGGAAGCGAACACCTCGACGCGGTCGAGCAGGCACACGATCGGATGGGTGTGCTCATCGAGAGTTCGCTTACGTTAGCTCGCGAAGGCGGAGCCGAGGTCAATCGCGAACCGGTGGCCGTCGAAACGCTGGCTCGAGACAGTTGGCGAAACGTCGAGACCGGCGGCGCCAGTCTCGTCGTCGAAACCGAACGGACAGTCGACGGAGACGGGCGCCGCCTGAAACAGCTCTTCGAGAACCTGTTCCGGAACAGTATGGAACACGGTTCCGTTAGCAGTCGGACGCAGTCCGACGACAGTGTCGGGCACGGCGAGGAGGGGGTCACCGTTACGGTCGGCTCACTCGAGGACGGGTTCTACGTCGAGGACGACGGCCGGGGGATTCCCGGCGAGGATCGCGAGGCGGTGTTCGATGCGGGGTACTCGACCACACAGAGCGGGACCGGGTTCGGCCTGAGTATCGTCGAGCGGATCGTCGAGATTCACGGCTGGGACGTTCGGGCGAGCGAAGGAGCGGACGGCGGAGCACGATTCGAGATCACCGGGGTCGGCCCCGGCGCCCGATAGTCGAACGCGGCTTTCTGTCCCGCCGGGGACAGATTCGAACTTCCTTACTGAACTGTTCGATCATGTAGCTTTCCAATACATCCATATAATCAAACACGATAGGCTCGGCGTTTTAACCCTGCAACAGAACTGTCGGTGGTCAATGGCTGCCGGACGAGACAGGGACGGTTCGTCCTACGGAATCAGGAGCTGACGTATCTGTCCGCTCCCCCTCGAGGGCGTCCATCGCTTCGTTGACCTCCGCCATCGGTCGGGTGTCTGTGACGAGTTCCTCGAGCGAGAGTTTACCGTCGACGACGAGGTCAGCCAGACGCGAAAGTGTGCCGCCTACTCGACGTCGAGCGAGAACGGGTCGCCGACCTCGCCGGCGTGGTCGTACCAGATGCTTTTCACCTGGTAGTACTCCTTGAGTCCTTCGCGGCCGTTCTCACGACCGATCCCGCTGTCTTTGTACCCGCCGAACGGCGAGTTCGGCGCGACCATCCGGTACTCGTTTACCCACACCGTCCCGGCCCGGATCCCCTCGACGAACCGTCTGGCCTGATTCATGTTTTCGGTCCAGACCGCACCGGCGAGCCCGAAGTCGACGTCGTTCGCGATCTCCAGGGCCTCCGATTCACTACCGAACGAGATCACGCTCGCGACCGGGCCGAAGATCTCCTCCTGGGCGACCGTCATTCCGTTGTCGACGTCGACGAGCACCGTCGGCTGAATGAAACACTCACCCGGCAGGTCGTCGGGTTTCTCGCCCCCGAAGGCAACCTTAGCACCCTCGGCGGCCCCTTCACCGATGTAGTGGCTGACTTTCTCCCATTGCTCTTTGAACGCCACCGGTCCCATCTCCGTGTCCGGGTCACGGGGATCCCCGAGTTCGATCTCGCTCGCCCGCTCGGAGAGCTTCTCGACGAACGCCTCCCGGATGTCCTCGTGGACGATGACCCGGGAGCCGGCCATACAGGTCTGGCCGGTCGCCGCGAAGATCCCCTTCATCACGCCGTTGACCGCATCGTCGAGGTCCGCGCTCGGGAAAATGATGTTCGGGCTTTTGCCGCCCAACTCCAGGGAGACCTTCGTCAGGTTCTCGCCGGCCGTCTTCGCGACCTCCCGGCCGACCGCCGTGCTCCCGGTGAACGCCAGCTTGTCGACGCCGTCGTGCTCGGTCAGCGCCGCCCCGGTCTCGCCGTATCCGGGAACGACGTTGTAGACGCCGTCCGGAAGGTCGGTGTGTTCCGAAAGCAACTCCGCGAACCGGAGCGCGCTGACCGGCGTCTGCTCGCTCGGCTTGTGGACGAAGGTGTTCCCGGCCGCCAGCGCCGGCGCCAGCTTCCAGGTCGTCAACAGCAGCGGCGAGTTCCACGGCGTGATCGCACCGACGACGCCGTATGGCTCCTTGCGAACGTAGTTGAACATCTCTCCGCCCTTGCTTTCGACGGGCACGGTGCGCCCTTCGCCCACCTCCTCACAGAGTCTGCCGTAATACCGGTACCACTCGCCCATGGCGTTCATCTGTGGCTCCATCTCCCGGAGCAGCTTGCCGTTCTGGAGCGTCTCCAGTTCACCGAGTTCGGCGGCGTGGTCGTCGATCACGTCGGCGATGTCGTTCAACAGGTCGCGGCGGTCGGCCGGTGAGAGGCCGCGCCATTCCTCGCGTCCGAAGGCGTCGCGGGCGGCCTCCACAGCGTCGTCGATATCCTGTGCCGTCCCGTCGGGCACCGTCGCCCACTCCTCGCCGTTGTACGGGAAATCGACGACGATTCGATCGCCGCCGCTCGAGTCCCGAAACTCGCCGTCGATGAACAGTTCGTAACTCCCTAACTCGTCGACTGGCAGATCGACCATGCTTCCGATATCGTCAGTTTCAATCTTAATTATTGTCCCGGGCGATGTGTTAGTATGATTAGGGCGCAGATGGACTGACACTTTGAAATCGCCGGCCTGTGGAACAGATACATAAAATAACAAAGGCACGATTGTTATCTTAGCAGATATATCAAAAATGTTATTAGAATGTGCCTTTTAATATGCTATCGTCGTCTCATACTCTCAATCGGTCTATATTTGGGACACACTGTTATTGTGCCTTTTGTCAAAATATATATTCTGTAGCGCCCGGAGAGCGGGTCGATCGACTGGTCTTTGAGAATGGGAACACGAGTGAACCTGTCAAGCCACTTTGTCACTAATATGTAGATATCTTATATATTTCAAACTTTTGTTAATTGTGTCACATCTGTTTTCAGCATCCGTTGTTCGATGGGAACAGTTCGGTTCCGGAACAGCCGCGTTCGGGAAATTGCGACGAGCAGTTGTGAAACGGAGCGACCGGGTCTCCCCCACGATCGACCATCGAGTCGGATCAGTTAGGCGTTCTCGATCTCGAAAGAGAACCCGACGTCGCGGAGCCGTTCGATCAGCGGGTATCCGATCCCGGACACAGGTGTTAACACACCGCCGGAGAGGGTGTTATCGGTGTCAGCGTCGAGCAGACAGACGGCCGCCTCGCCGAGCATTCGAGCAGTCGCGCCGTAGCCGGGATCCCGGTCGGCGCGGACGCATGCGCCGACTCGGAAGGACGGAGCCGAAGCAGCTGTTCCACGGCCGACGAACCGGATCTCGAAGGAGCCGTTTTCGATCCGGTCGCGGGAGGGCCCCTCGCCGGGGTCCGGGAAGATCCACTTTTGAAGTCCCTCCCGTACGGGTGCGGCCGACATGCCGGCGAGAAACAGTCCGAACCCACCGGCAAGGGCCGCCGCACTGGCCGCACCGAGCGGTCCGGGACCGGTCGGGACCGACTCCTGACACTCGAACGCCCGTCCCCACGGATACCCGAGTAAGGCGTTACTGCGACGAATCACGCGTTCGTTCACCGCCGCCATCGGGGACGGAGCCGTCCACTCGTCGATGATCCGGTCCCTTCGGGGGAGCCGCCGTTCACCGGTGTCGAGTCCACCGCGCTCGCCGGGCGGGGCGAGCGAGTAGGGGTCTGAGAGGACCTCTCGGACCGAACTGTCGGTCCTCGCCGCCTCGAAGATCGCCGCGAGACTCGCAAGCGTCCCACCGCTGACTCCGCCTTTTCCCCCTTCGAGATACGTGTAAACCTGTGAACACGGCTCGCCGTACTCGGCGATCGCGCGCCGTTGAACCAGCAACGTCCCGAGATCGAACGGTACCGAATCGAACCCACAGCTGTGGACGATCCGGACGTCCTTCTCGAGTGCCGCCTCGTGGTACCGGTCGATCGTCCCGCGGATCCAGTGGATCTCGCCGCTGAGATCACAGTAGTCGGTCCCGGTCTCGACACACGCCTCGACCAGCGGCGTCCCGTACTCGCTGTAGGGGCCGACGGTCGTACACACGACCTCAGTGCAGCTGGCGAGCCGGTGCAAACTGTCGCGGTCGTGTGCGTCCCCGGTCTCGATCGGTATCTCGGCCCAGGCACCGTTCCGCTCGCCGAGTTCGTCCCGGAGTGTCTCGAGTTTCTCTCGGTTCCGTCCGCCGATGGCGATCGAGTACGCCTCCGGATCGTACCGTTTGGTGAGGTGTTCGACCACCAGCCGACCGGTGAATCCCGTCGCTCCCCAAACAACGATGTCGTGTGTCGAAGCGGATCCGGCTGTATCGCTCACGTTCTTCGGTTCGACGCGAATCGGCATCAAACCCATGATCCGGGCTTTTCGACCGAATCAGTCGGCCGAAGCGTCTCCGGGGCGACCCGAACCACCGTCCGTCGGAGCCGTGGGATCCCGAGCGAAACGACTGCCGTCAGCGTAGTCTGAGAGTAAACTTCTCCTCCGGTTTAATTTAGCTGCTGTTCAACTGTACTCTGCTGTACATTTCCGAAACGCACCGTCCCACTCGTGCACCGGGCCGACTAACGTAATTACTGAATGGTACATATCCGTATTCTTCGCTTGGATTGTTCCGCAATAGTTAATTGAGAGAAAATTCAAGTAACTTCCGATGGCACAAGCGACGGAACGGTTACAGCGGTATCTCGACGACGAACTCGGGGAGTGTCGCAGCGAGGACGTCGAGCGCCGACTCGATGAACTCGGCACGCTCGAGGCCGGCCTCGGGGCGGAACGGGCCAAGGCCGAACTCGACGTGCTTTCGGCGCTGTCCAACGAGACGCGGTATACCCTGGTCCGAGTCCTCGTCGCAGCCGAGGAGGAGCTCTGTGTCTGCGAGCTGAACGCCGTCGTCGACGTCACGGAAAGCGGTCTCAGCCATGCCCTCTCGGCGCTCGTCGAGGCGGGGCTCGCTGAGGGATTCAAGGACGGCCGCTGGAAGAAGTATCGGGCGACCAACCGGGCCGTCGCGCTCGTCACGGTTCTCGAAGGGAGCGTGAACGTCGATTAGTGACGTCGGACACGAGCACGGGCCGGACTGTGACTGTCCGGACTGCGGCGACCCGCGGTCGATGGACTTCCTCGATAAGTATCTGACCGTCTGGATCTTCCTCGCGATGGGGGTCGGCGTCGGACTCGGCTACGTCGCCCCCGGCGTCGTCGGCCCGATCCAGGAGTATTACCTCGTCGAGATCGGGCTGATCGCGATGATGTACCCGCCGTTGGCGAAGGTCAACTACCGCCAGCTTCCCCGCGTCTTCAGTCAGTGGCGTGTCCTCTCGCTGAGCCTGATTCAAAACTGGCTCATCGGGCCGACGCTGATGTTCGCGCTCGCGGTGATATTCTTCAGCGGTATCGTCCCCGCCTTCCCGGCCCGGCCGAGTACTTTCTGGGGTTGATTTTCATCGGCATGGCCAGATGTATCGCCATGGTGTTGGTCTGGAACGACCTCGCGGACGGATCCAGCGAGTACGCCGCCGGATTAGTCGCGTTCAACAGCGTCTTTCAGATCGTCACCTACGGTGTCTACATATGGTTCTTCGCGCTCTTTTTGCCACCGATCCTTGGACTCGACGCGATGGTGGCCGGTATCGGGGCCTTCGACATCACCGTCGCCCAAGTGTTCTGGGCGATCGCGATCTTCCTCGGAATCCCGTTCGCTGGCGGTATCATGACCCGCCTGGGTGGCGTCCGCTCGAAGGGAGAGGAGTGGTACGAGGAAACGTTCGTTCCGAAGATCAGTCCAGTAACGCTTATCGCGCTGCTTTTCACCGTCATAGTGATGTTCGCCACGCAGGGCGACAACATCATCGCACAGCCGTTCGACGTGGTGTGGCTCGCGATCCCGCTGACGATCTACTTCGTCGTGATGTTCCTCGTCAGCTTCGGGATGGGTCGCGGGATCGGTGCCGATTACTCGACGACGACCGCTATCGGCTTTACCGCCGCCTCGAACAACTTCGAACTCGCGATCGCGGTCGCCGTCGCCGTTTTCGGCGTCGGCTCCGGCGTCGCCTTCGCGACCGTTATCGGGCCGCTGATCGAGGTTCCCGTGCTGCTCGCGTTGGTCTACGTCGCCATCTACTTCCAGGAGAAGTTCGATTGGGGCGGCTACGAAACCGGACAGCTCGAAAGCACCAAGCCCGATGGAGACGACTTGAAACCGTCGAAAACGGACGATGACTGACACTCAATATATGAACTTCGACACACTCCTGATCCCGACCGATGGAAGCGATCCGGCCGAAGACGCAGCGCGACGGGGATTCGATCTCGCAACACAGTGTGACGCGGACGTCCACATCCTCTCGGTGGCGGACAGCAGTATCGCCGCCGGGGCGGGCTACTCGGGCGATTCGCCGTCGATCCGGAACCGACTTCGAGAACTGTCGAGTAGCCGGGCGGCGTCCCTACGTGACAGCGCCGCCGAACAGGGAATAGACGCGACTGCGTCGGTTCGCGAAGGGATACCGGCCAAGGAGATCGTCACGTACGCTGCCGAACACGATATCGATGCGATCGTGGTCGGAACGTCCGGACGTGGGAACATCGGGCGTGCGGTCGTCGGTAGCGTTGCCGACAAGGTCGTCCGGACCGCGTCGGTTCCCGTGGTAACGATCAACTCGAAGGCGACGACTGTTGGTCCCGTCGACTCGGTTCTCATCCCGACGGATGGCAGTGAAGCCGCGGCGGAAGCCGCTCGCGCCGGCTTCGATTTCGCCGCGGAGGTCGCCGCGACGGTCCATCTGCTTTCGGTTATTGATATCGATCGCTCGACGTGGCTGTCGGCGCTGACCGACCGTGGCGATGCATCCGAGGAACCGATCCGTGCAACCCTGGCTGACACTCTGGACGCGCTCGCTGCGGATGCACGGGGACGCGGTCTCGACGTCGAGACGACAGTCACAGAAGGGACTCCTGCCGACGGTATCACCGACTACGTGGAATCCGAAGCGGTCGATCTGATCGCGATGGGAACGACGGGTCGCGGCGGCTTCGACCGGCTGCTTCTCGGAAGTGTAACCGACGAGATCGTCCGAACAGCGCCGGTCCCTGTTCTGACGGTCCGTACCGGGACAGACGAACTATCGTAGCCGCTGGAACTCAATGCACACCCAGAACGCACGACTGCTGTGCGATCAGTGTGTACATCGTTCCAGTTGTTCCTCTACCGGAAGCAAGCGAACGAGATGCTGATAGATACCGACCCATCGGAACAAACCCGTATCGCCGTTCGTTGAACCGTATACCGAGACACGGAACACGTCCAGCGAGGCGTATGGTCCTCCATCTCGAGATGCCCCGCCTGTAGGAACTCCTCTGCTTCACCGCCGGCAGTGTCTGTACCTCGATTAGAACTCTTTTCAATTACTTATCGGTCGAAATGTCTAAATATGTTGTCTAAGTACGTTGTATCCATATTGATTCAACGACGCGGCTTTCTCGCTGTCGTCGCTGGCGGGACGACAGCGGCACTTGCGGGGTGTGCGAGCGATGGCGGGAGCGAGGGCGCCGAAATCCTCGAGGAAACGCTTACCCTCACGACGACGACGAGCACCTACGATACGGGGCTGTTGGATGAAGTGAACGCCGCCTTCGAAGATCGCTACGGTGCCGAGGTCGCGGCCGTCGCACAGGGAACCGGGGCAGCGCTCGAAGCCGGCCGGGCGGGTGATTCGGATCTAGTGATGGTTCACGCCCGGTCGCTCGAAGACGAGTTCATGCGGGAGGGATACGGTGTCAACCGCCGTGATCTCATGTTCAACGATTTCGTCGTCGTTGGCCCAGAGGACGATCCCGCTGGAATCGACGGTATGGGCGAGATAACAGCGGCGTTCCGAGCGATCGCTGGGACCGAGTCGACGTTCATCTCGCGTGGGGATAACTCGGGGACCCACGCGAAGGAACTCGAAATCTGGGACGAGGCCGGCGTCGAACCCGGCGGTGAGTGGTACCGGGAGACCGGCAGCGGGATGGGCGAGGCGTTAAATCAGGCGAACCAGACGTCCGGTTACACGCTCGTCGACCGCGGGACGTTCGTCTCCCAGCGATCGGAACTCGAGGTTTCGGTTCGCGTCGAAGGGCCGATCGAAGGCGGTCCGGAGCTCCTCGCGAACCCGTACGGCGTCGTGGCCGTAAATCCCGGCGTCCACGAGGGCGTCAACTACGATCTGGCCATGTCGTATATCGGATTCATCACGTCCAGAGAAGGACAGGAGATCATCGAAGGGTATACCCTCGAGGGCGAGCAGTTGTTCTTCCCCGGAGCGGTCTCAGAGAACCCGAACTTCCGCCAGTACGTCCCCGAGGACTGGACGCAGGACGAGGAGTAACTGATAGCAATGATCGAACAACTGTCGACATTCGTTCCCATCGCAGACAGCGTTACCCCGCTCATCGTCGATCTCCCGTTCGAGCGGAACTACGTCGAGAGTATTATTTACGTCTCGTTGTACGTGAGCCTCACTGCGGTCCTGATCAGCACTCTCGTGAGCCTTCCGATCGCGATACTGGTCGGGTTCTCGGAGTTCAACGGTAAGGGATTCGTCGTCGCTCTGATCAACACGGGGATGGGATTTCCGAGCGTCGTCGTCGGTCTCGTCGTGCTGTTCGCCGTCTCGAACCAGGGGCCACTCGGTACCTTCGATCTCGTGTTCACGAAGGAGGCGATGATCATGTCACAGTTCGTCCTCGCCACGCCGGTCATCACGGGGGTGAGCCTCGCTGCCGTCACCGGTATCGAGGACGGCGTCCGTGACGCCGCGTACGCGATGGGCGGAACCCGCCTGGATGTCGCGCTCGTGACGATCAAAGAGGCTCGCTACGGGATTATAACCGGTGTCCTGGCCGGGCTTGGACGAGCGATCAGCGAAGTGGGGTCGGTACTCATCGTCGGCGGGAACATCGCCGGCGCCGATGGAACGTCCGTCACTCGGACGCTCACGACGGCGATCCAACTCGAAGCCCGGCAGGGTCGCTTCGAGTTGGCGATGTTCCTCGGCGTGATCCTCGTCACGCTCGTTCTGTTGATCAACGGTATCGTTCTCCGGTTCGGGGGTGGGCGTGTATGATTCAGAAACGACAGCGACGAAACCGCGAACGGGAAACGAACGGTGGGTTCGCGCTCCGAGACGTCAGTCACGGGTTCGAGGGGACCGGCGTTCTCGACGGTGTGACGATGTCCATCGAACGGGGGGAAACGGTGGCGATCATCGGTCCCTCCGGGACGGGAAAGACGACCCTTCTCCGGCTTCTCTCGCTGTTTTATCGTCCGGACGCGGGAACGGTCGAGATAGACGGGACCGACGTGTGGGCGCTTTCGGAGCGCGAACGACTCGACGCTCGGCGCCGGGTCGGGATGGTGTTTCAACGGGCCAACCTCTTCGATACGACCGTCCGTCGGAACGTGAGCTACGGCCAGCACATCCGGCGAAGCTGGCGTGATCGGCTCGGCCGCTGGTTCTCTCGGATGGGTGACGGGGACGCCAGCGAGGAAGTCGCCGAAGCACTCGATATCGTCGGGCTCTCCGAGATGGAAACACAGTCGGCGAGTTCACTGTCGGGCGGTGAAGCACAGCGAGTCGCGTTCGCCCGTGCGCTCGCGTACGACCCCGATTTCCTGTTCCTCGATGAACCGACATCCGACCTCGATCCCCGGAACACGGCCGTTCTCGAGGACGCGATCGGGACGGCACGAACCCGTGGCCTCGGTGTCGCCGTCGCGACACACGACATGAACCAGGCGGAGCGTGTCGCCGACCGCGTGGCAGTGGTGATCGGAGGGCAGCTTATCGAGTTCGGGCCCGCCGAACGCGTATTCACGGATCCAGAAGACCCCCGGGCACGGAAGTTCATCGACGGTGAACTCGTCTACTGAGCGAGAAACGGGACACGAACAAGGTTCTAATGCCCCGCCGAACAACGCATGGATAATGGAGGAAACGAGTGGACTTGGACGTGCCGCACTCGTGCGGGATGGGGTCGAATTCGACGAGCGAGACGTGAAGTTGCTCGAAGCGATCGCCGAGAGCGGTTCGGTCGCCAAGGCATCGACAAACCTCGGGCGGTCGCGGGCACGCGATCTCTCACGGATCGAGGAGCTGGAATCGGCGTTCGGCGATCTCGTCGAACGGCATCGCGGGGGGAGCGATGGAGGCGGAAGCAGATTGACGGACAACGCGGCGGGGCTTCTCAACCGGTACGAGCGGCTCCTGGTTGCACTCACTGCGACCGCGCAAGTCCCCGAGACGATTCTCGAGGGGACGGTCTCGTCAGTCTCGGGTGAGCTTGCGGACGTCACGACGAGCGTCGGTGCCGTGCGCGGCTTGCATGACGGTGTGACCCCTGATGAACTCGTCCAGGTCCGGATCGGGGCCGACTCGCTCACCGTCCTCGATCCGTCGGCCCATCCGGATCCCGATTCGACGAGCGCGCGGAATCGGCTGTCCGGAACGGTTACAAAGATAGAGCGGGGTGAAACGGTGTTTACGGTGGGGATCGACGTCGACGGGGTCGTGTTTCGAGTACTGGTGACGGAAGACAGTGCCGATCGACTCGAACTGATCGCGGGACGGGAGGTCGTACTCACCTGGAAGGCGACGGCGACACGGCTCGCTCAGGGGGTCTGAGCGCGTCCTCACCCCCTGACCCGTCCGATACTGGGTCGACGTTTATTCTCGTTGTATCCTGAATCACACGCCGTATCGGTTTACCGGCGTATCTCCGAGAGTATCTGTGCTTTCCGTTTGAACCGACGGTATCAGTCCTCGTCCGCTTTGACGACGACGACGGGCATCGGCGCCTGTCGAACCACCCGTTCGGCGACGCTTCCGAGCGCGAGCCGTGTGATGCCGTCGCGTCCGTGGTTACCGATAACGACTTGATCGAAGTCCTCTTCGGCGGCGTAGTCCACGATATATCGGATCGGATCGCCGAACTCGTGGGCGGTTTCGATTTCGACGCCGAGCGACGTGGCCTTCTCGCGGGCCGTCTCGAGGAGTTCGTCGGCCCTCCGCTCCTCCGTTCGTTTCCAGTCCGCGAAGCTTCCGCCGGCGATGAGTCGGTTCTGTCCGGTCGCGACGTTGCTGACGTACAGTGCCGTGATCGTCGCGTCCGTGTAGGTACGACAGGCGTGTTCGAGGGCCGTCATCGAAGGAACGGATCCGTCGATGGGAACGAGGAGTTTCATACATCGACCGAATTCTCCGCCGGGAGTATAGAGCTTTCCACGGTCGACGTTCGTACGGGGCGTCCGGAGTTCTGCCACGCTAGTAGCCCAGCGGAGCTACCGAGACCTAGTCTCTCACCTATTGCTTATATTTTTATTTATATCTATCTTTTTGTAATCTTTTTTGAAAATAGAACTGCGAATCGAATATAATTTATATAGGTGGCGGGGAACGCTGAACATGGAAAAAGAACTCGAGCGGGATCTGGGTCTCGTCTCGGTCGTTGCTATCAGTACTGGCGCGATGATCGGGAGCGGGATCTTCGTTCTCCCCGGGATCGCGATGGCTGAGTCCGGTCCCGCGGTGATTCTCGCGTTCGCACTCGCCGCCCTGCTGGTCTTTCCTGCCGCGTTGAGCATCTCCGAACTCGGGACCGCCATGCCGGATGCGGGGGGCGATTACGTCTTCATCGAACGCGGAATGGGCCCCGCCGCCGGGACGATCGCTGGGCTGGGGACCTGGCTCATGTTGATGTTCAAAGGCGCGCTGGCGCTCGTCGGCGGAATGTTCTATCTCGATGTACTGATGACGCTGCCGAGTCACGTCTCCGTCGCCGTCGTCGTCGGGACCGCGCTCATTTTGATCAATCTCGTCGGCGTCAAACAGACCGGCCAACTGCAGTCGGTCATGGTGATCATACTCATCGTCATCCTCTCTGCGTTCGTCATCGCCACGATCACCCGCGTCGAAAGCGCCCAGTATAGCCCCTTCTTTACTCGCGGATACGGGGGCCTCATCACCGCGACGACGACGGTACTCGTCTCCTATGCGGGGGTGACGAAGATCGCGGCGGTCGCAGAGGAGATCGAAGACCCCGGCCGGAACCTCCCGCTCGGGCTGTTCGTTTCCCTTATTTTGACCGCGTTTCTGTACGTCCTCATCGTCTTCGTGTTGGTCGGAACGGTCGATGCCCAACAGCTCGCCGACTCGAACATCCCGATGGTCGACGCCGTCGAGACGCTCTCCTGGGGCGGTGCCTTTGTTTTCAGCGCCACACAGTTGGCGTTTCTCGCGGTCGTCGCGATCGTCCTGGCTGCGGTCCTCGCGTTGGTCTCGACCGCCAACGCCGGTGTCCTGACCGCGTCAAGATACCCGCTGGCGCTGAGCCGTGACGACCTGCTTCCGAAGCAGTTCTCGTACGTCCACCCGAGGTTCCAGACGCCGGTCGTCGCGATCCTCTCGACCGGCGCTGCGATGCTTTTCATCATCGTCGCCCTACCCGTCGAGGACATCGCCAAGACCGCCGGCGCGTTCCAGATCCTCGTGTACGTCCTCGTCTGTGCCGCGCTGATCGCCTTCCGTGAACGGGGGCTCGAATGGTACGATCCCGACTTTCACGCACCGTGGTACCCGTGGGTCCAGCTGTTCGGGATCGCCTCGGGCGTTTACATCATCTCACAGATGGAGCTGTTACCCCTCGTCGGGGCGGTCGGGATCATCGTGTTCGGCCTGGCGTGGTATCTCTGGTACGCGGGAGACCGAGTCGACCGCGAGGGCGTCGCCGTCGACGTGGCGCGCCGACGAGCGGGCCGACAGTTCGTCGCCGGCACGGAACGACAGCTCAGCGCCGACTCGGCGGCCGACGGGGAGATCCTCATCGCGTTGCGCGGCGATGCGAGCCGGCTCGAAGAGAACCGGCTTCTCGAGACCGCCGTCCCGATCGCACGGGCGAGAAACAGCCCCATACGGATCATCCGGTTCGACGAGGTCCCCGATCAGTATCCGCTCGATCAGGCGACGGGACAGACCGCGGATGACGTCGAGTTCGAAGAGCGGACTGACGAGCTAGCGAGGGGCTACGACGCCGAAATCGAAGTCGGCGAGATCGTCAGCCACGACACGAAACACGCTGTCGTCAACTACGCCGAGCGGACCGGCGTCGATCTGTTGCTCACCCAGTCCGATCCCGTCAGCCGTCTCCGAACGCTCTTCGGCCGGGATACGGACTGGATCATGAACCACGTCCCGTGTGACGTGGTGTTTGTCCAGCCCGGCAAGCTGGAATCGCTCTCCGAGATCGCGATCATCACGGACCGAAGCCCGTTCAACGACCCGCTGAAGGTCGAACTCGCGGACGCGATCGCGAGTGCGACCGGCGGATCGATCCGGTTCGTCTTCGCCGCGGGCGAAAACCCCTCCGATCAGTACCTCGAAACCGTCCGGGAGTACCACGAGGAACTCGATGCACGGTGTTCCGTGCCGGTTTCGGGGGAGATCGTCGAAACGGACGATATCGATGCCCTGATCGCGACGCTTGACTCCGCGGACATGGCGATGCTCACCACGGTAACGCACCGACGACTGCCGGATCTGATCTTCAGCCAGCGATCCGACCGGGTGGCGGCGAGACTCGAGATCCCGGTGCTTTTCATCCACTCCCATCGGAGCCGGCGGAAGACGTTCCTCGAACCGATCATCGATCGGATCCTCTTTCGGAACTGACTCCGTTCGTCTCGAGACTCGCGAACGTCGGGTGTTAGTCTATCGCCGCTCTCTCTGGCAGGGGTTTTTATATTTCCCGTGAGCAGTGCTTATGGAATGGTTCCGGTCGCGATCGTCCGGACGGTGAGCGAGCTGCCGCCACTGACGGCCGAGATCCTGTTGATGTTCGCCATCATCGGGTTGGCGCTCGTACTCTTCGTCACGGAACCGCTGCCGATCGACGTCGTCGCCATCGGGATCATGTTCACGCTCGTCGCTTTGGGTCCGTGGACGGGCGTCGACCCGGCGACCGGGATCGGCGGGTTCTCGAGTACGGCGACGATAACCGTCCTCGCGATGTTCGTTCTCAGCGAGGGAATCCGTCGATCCGGGCTGATCAATATCATCGGCAACGAGATCGCCGAACGGTACGGAAACAGTCCCTACAAGCAGCTGCTCGCCGTGCTCGGACTCTCCGGCGGGACGGCCGGCTTCATCAACAACACGCCGGTCGTCGCCGTGATGATCCCGATGGTGAACACCCTCTCGAAAAAGACCGGAATCTCCCCCTCGAAACTGCTCATGCCGGTCTCGTACGTCGCGATGTTGGGCGGCATGCTGACGCTCATCGGTACCTCGACGAACATCCTCGCGTCGGACGTCTCCGCGCGGCTCATCGGTCGGCCGTTCTCGATGTTCGAGTTCACACAACTCGGCGCGCTCGTCCTCGTGACGGGTGTCGTCTATCTGGCGACGGTCGGCCGGCTGTTGATCCCCGAACGTATCGAGATGAGCGAGGAGCTGATAGAGGGTTTCGAGATGACGGAGTATCTGACTGAGGTCGTCGTCACGGCCGAATCACACCTGATCGGCAAGACCGTCGACGAGTGTTTCACTGAACTCGACGTCGACGCCGACGTCGTCCAACTGGTCCGGAACGATCGGGTCTTCACCGAACCGCTGGCCCGCAAGGAGATCCGTCCCGGCGACGTTCTCGTTCTCCGGACCGATCAGGAGAGTCTGGTCACGCTCATCGAGACGGAGGGGCTGGAACTCGCACCCGACGCCGAAGTCACCGAGGACCGATTGCAGGCCGAAGAGGAGGCGATCGAGCCCGAGACCGAACAGCGGCTCGTGGAGATCGTCATCTCCCCGGAGGCGACGATTCTCGGGGAGACGCTCGAGTCGCTGAACTTCCGGCACCGATACGACGCGACGGTGCTGGCGTTGCGACGCGGCGGCGAGGTCATCCACGCACGGATGGACGAACGACGGCTTCGGGGTGGCGATACGATGCTCGTACAGGCCTCCGAGGAGACCGTCCAGCGGCTCGCCAACCACCGCGATTTCATCCTCGCACAGGAGCTGACACTCCCGGATTTCCGGTACAACCGGATCCCGATCGCGCTCGGCATCATCGGGGCCGTCGTCGGGCTGGCGGCGCTGGATGTCCTCCCGATCGCGATCAGCGCGCTCGGCGGGATCGTCGCCATGGTTGCGACGGGCTGTGTCCGACCCAACGAGATGTATGATTCGGTCGACTGGAGCGTCATCTTCCTGCTTGCGGGTTTGATCCCGCTCGGTGTCGCCATGGAGCGGACCGGGACCGCCGAGTGGCTCGCCGAGGCGATCCTCGTTTTCACCGTCGCGCTCTCGCCGGCGATCGTGTTGGGGCTGTTCTATCTGTTCACCGCGCTCGTCACGAACGTCGTCAGCAACAACGCGAGCGTCGTCCTCATGATCCCGGTCGCCATCGAGGCCGCCGAAGCGATCGGCGCGGACCCGTTCACGTTCGTTCTCGCGGTGACGTTCGGTGCCTCGACGGCGATGCTCACCCCGATCGGCTATCAGACGAACCTGATGGTGTACGGACCCGGCGGATACAAGTTCGGTGATTTCTTCCGGGTCGGCGCGCCGCTGCAACTGCTTTTGACCGTCGTAACGACGCTCGGGTTGCTGTACATCTGGGGTATCTGAGGGGATTCCGCCCTGACGCGGGAGCGACAAGTGGACATGTATTTGCCCTTCGAGACCGAGACGAGAACTGTTGGATGATCGAGCTACTGTTGCTTCTCGTCGGCGTCGGCGTCGCCTGTTTCGTCGCGTACAACGTCGGTGGGGCGACCACGGGTCCCGCCTTCGCCCCCGCGGTCGGCGCGAGCGTCATCACGAAAACGATCGCCGCCGGGCTCATGTCGGTGTTTTTCTTCGTCGGCGCGTGGACGATCGGGCGCCGCGTCGTCGACACGCTCGGCCAGGAGCTGGTCCGCGATCCGGCCGTGTTCACCCTTCCGGCCAGCATCGTCGTCCTGTTCTTCATCGGTGGGGCGCTCTTCGTCGGGAACGTTTTCGGCGTCCCGGCCTCGACGTCGATGACCGCGGTCGGCTCGATCGCCGGTCTCGGATTGGCGTCCGGCCAGCTGAACTGGGCCGTGTTGGGCGAGATCGTTTCGTGGTGGATCGTCGCGCCTGTCATCGGTTTCTGGGTCTCCGGGATGATCGGCCGGTACTTCTACGTCTATATCGACAACCTCATTGCGATCGACCAGACCGAGGGCCCCCTCGTGGAGCTCGACCGCAGCGGCGCCTTGCCCCGTCCCGTCTCCGGCCCCGGCACCACACGCCGAGAGCTGGTCGGATCGGGGATCGTGATCGGTATCGGCTGTATCATGGCGTTCAGCTCCGGAACGAGCAACATCGCAAACGCCGTGGCGCCGCTCGTCGGCAGCGGCCAACTCGATATGAACGTCGCGATCGTGCTCGGCTCCGTCGCGGTCGCGATCGGGGCGTTCACGATCGCCCGCCGGACCATGGAGACGCTCGGTAACGACATCACACACCTCCCGTTGACGGCGGCGATCGTGGTCGCGACGATCAGTTCGATACTCGTCATCGGGCTGTCCTCGATCGGGATCCCCGCGAGCTTCGTCGTCATCGCGACCATGTCGATCGTCGGCCTCGGCTGGGGGCGGGCGACCCGGACGACCAAGGTCGCAGACAGCGTTCGGGGAAAGGAAACGCCCCGAACGTCGGTCGGGGCGCTGACGGCCGACGAGGGGACCGCCACTGTCGGCGATCCCACGGTCTCCGAGCCGACCGACCCGGAGCCGATCGGCGAGGAGAGCCCCAAGGAGGTCCCGTCCGCCTCCGATCTGTTCGACCCCTCGACGACCGCCCGCGTCGTGATCATGCAGAACGTCGTCCCGATCTTCGCGACCGTCGGCTCGTACGTGACGTTTCTGGTCATCTTCACCGTTCGCTGACATCCTTTTTCGACAGCAGGGAGAGGAATCCGGACGGTTCTACTCGATCGGAAAACGACCAATATATATTAGCACGATTCGTTCGTGAACTGTGTCGAGTGATCCGGTTCACGGCGTCGATACCGACGCCGAGACGCGATGTGCTCATTACCGAACCGATGAAGACGTGGTCGCGATCAGGTTCGGCTGCTGTGGGGAGTACTACGCCTGCTTCAAGTGTCACGACGAACTCGTCGATCACGCTCCGGAACCGTGGCCCGGGAGCCGTCGTGGGGAACCGGCCGTCCGCTGCGGCGTCTGTGAGACCGACCTGACTGCCTCGGAGTATATGGATACGGACGAGTGCCCGGACTGTGGGGCTCGATTCAACCCCGGCTGTGTCGAACACTATCATCTCTATTTCGGATGGGTCGGTTCGACCGATACCGAATGAGGGGCCGAGCGTAAAAAAAAGACGGAGATCGTGGGCAGAGTTTTCAACGCCCGCGCCCGGAGCCTTCGTATGGACCCAGAGGACCTCGAATGGCGGACGCTGGACTCGGGAACCGATTACACCTGTCCCGGGTTCGACGTCGTCCGGGACGACGTCCGACTGCCGGACGGGACCGAAACCGATTTCCACTACGTCTCGGAGTCACCCTCAGTCGTCGTGTTGCCGTTCACCGCGGACGGCGACGTGGTAGTCATCCGCGAGTGGCGCCAGGCCGTCGACCGGGTGAACTACGGGCTCCCCGCGGGCGGACTGGAGGACGACGACACCGATCTCCGAGCGGCTGCCCGACGTGAGCTCCGTGAAGAGACTGGCTACGAGGCCGGCGCACTCGAAGAGATCGCCACGTACGAACCCGCCAACGGGCTCTTCGATTCCGTGTTCCACTACGTCGTTGCCCACGGCTGTGAACCGAACTCGGCACAGTCGCTCGACGAAAACGAGTCGATCGCCGTCGAAACGACGACGTTCGAGGAACTCAGGGGGCGGGCGGCCGTCGGCGACCTCAGGGACGGCCGCTCCGCGCTGGCCGTGTTACAGTACGCGGTCCAAACTGAATCTCGGGAGTGATCGACTAGTCTTCGATCTCGACGGTCTCGATCTCGACGGTCTTGCGTGGGTCGTCGTTGCGACCGGTCGGGACCGAGCCGATCTCTTCGACGACGTCCATCCCGTCGATCACCTGTCCGAAGACGGCGTGTTTGCCGTCCAGGTGGGGCTGTGCGCCGAGCGTGATGAAGAACTGACTGCCGTTCGTGTTCGGCCCGGAGTTGGCCATCGAGAGGATCCCCGGCCCGTCGTGTGTGAGGTCGTCGTGGAACTCGTCGTCGAACTGGTAGCCGGGACCGCCGCGGCCGGTTCCGGTCGGGTCACCGCCCTGAATCATGAAGTCGTTGATGACTCGATGAAAGACGATCCCCTCGTACAGCGAGTCGCCCCGGATCTCGCCGGTCTCGGGGTCCTCCCACGTTTTCGTTCCGACGCCCGGATCGGCGTTCGCCGCCGGGTCGTGTCGGGCCAGGTTGAGGAAGTTCTCGACGGTTTTCGGGGCTCGCTTTTCGAACAGTTCCACGGTGATGTCGCCGTGGGTCGTTCGGAGCGTGATTGTCGGATTGTCGGGGTTCTCGATGTCTCTGCCGTTGCTCATACCGACAGGTCGGGCGGGCCTCGCAAAAGACTGCCGACTCTCGTTCCGATCCGCCCGTCGCTTTTCCGGCTTCCGTCCGCTTTTGCGCCGGGCGACCCACCTGTCGGTATGGAGACCGCCGTCGTCTGGTTTCGCGATGACCTCCGCGTGACGGATAACTCGACGCTTTCCGATGCCGTCGACGCCGCGGAACGAGTCGTTCCACTGTATGTGTACGACCCCTCACAGTTCGGTGAAAGCGAGTACGGCCCCGAAAAGACCGGGCGACACCGGGCACGCTTTCGACGGGAGTCCGTCCTCGACCTCCGGGAATCGATACAGGAGCTGGGTGGTGAGCTGTTCGTCCGCCGTGGAGATCCGGAGGAAGTCGTCCCGGACGTCGCCGGATCGGCCGACGCCGAAGCGGTGTACGCACAGACCAAACCGGCGACCGAAGAGTTACGGACGGAAGAAGCAGTTCGGAACACCCTCGAGGATCGAAACGTCGCGTTCGAACGACGCTGGACGCACACGCTGTATCATCTGAACGACCTTCCGACGCCGTACGACGTGATCGAAGACACGTTCACGCCTTGGCGAAAGGCGGTCGAAGCCGAAACGGACGTCCGAGAGCCGATACCCGAACCCGATGCGATCCGAGTACCGGACGAAATCGAAACCGGGGCGGTGCCGACGCTCACCGAACTCGGCCTCGGGGAGCCGCCCGACGACGATCGGGCTGTCCTCCGGTTCGAGGGCGGCGAGACGGCGGGCAAAGCCCGGGTACAGCGCTACGTCTGGGACGGCGATCATCTCAGAAGCTACAAGCGAACCCGAAACGGGCTGCTCGGTCCGAACTACTCCTCGAAGCTCTCGCCGTGGCTCGCGGCCGGCTGTCTCTCGCCGCGGTGGATCCACCGCGAGGTCGACCGCTACGAGGCCGAACGGGTCTCGAACGAGGGCACCTACTGGCTCGTATTCGAGCTCGCCTGGCGGGACTTCTTTCAGTTCCAGTTTCTCAAACACGGTGGGTCGTTCTTCACCCCCGGCGGGATCAGGGACGTAGACGTCGGATGGGACCACGACCGGGAGACGTTCCGGCGGTGGGCCGACGGCGAGACGGGAATCCCGTTCGTCGACGCGAACATGCGGGAGCTGAACCGCACCGGCTACATGTCCAACCGTGGCCGCCAGAACGTCGCCTCGTTTCTGGCCGACGCCCTGAACGTCGATTGGCGCTGGGGGGCCGCCCACTTCGAGGCGAAGCTCGTCGATTACGACGTCGCCTCGAACTGGGGCAACTGGGCGTATCAGGCCGGCGTCGGGAATGACTCCCGCGACCGGTACTTCGACGTGCTTTCACAGGCCGAACGGTACGACCCCGACGGCGAGTACGTCCGGACGTGGCTCCCCGAACTCGACGGACTGCCGGCGGCGTCGATCCACCGCCCGTGGACGCTTTCGACGACCGAGTTGGCAGAGTGTGGGATCGAACTCGGCGTCGAGTACCCCGAGCCGATGCTCGATCTCGAGGCGCGATACCGGGCGCTTTGATCCCTCGACTCGATCGGCCGTGAAAACCGGCTACGGTGCGAGCGCTTCCAGCGTCCGACGGCGGTCGTCGTCGTCCATTCCCTTGAAGAAGCCGATCTGGACCGCGTCGACCTCGTCGATCGCCTCGAAGCGTTCGATCCGCTCTCTGGCTTTCTCCGGCGTGCCCGCGGCGACGACATCGTCCAGGAGTTCGTCCGGGACGGCTTCGATTGCGGCGGATCTGTCGCCGTCGAGCCAGGTCTCTCTGACGGTGTCGGTCACGTCCTTCCAGCCCGCCTCGGCGATCGCCTTCCGGTAGAACGGCCCGTAGAGCGCGATCATGAACGCGACCTGCGAACGGGCGTACTCCCGTGCCGTCTCGCCGTCATCGAGCGCACAACACCGGATGGTGTAGGAGACCCTGATATCTTCGAGGCTCCTGTCGCCCAGTTCGGCCCCTCGGCGGAGGTCCTCGATCCGATCGAGCAGCCCGTCGTAGGGGATGAGCTGTGGCACCCACCCGTCGGCGAACCGCCCGGCGAGTTCCGTCGCTTTCGGGCCGAGGGCGGCGACGTCGACCGGTGCGGGTGTCTCCGGTGCCGGACAGATCAACGAGAGACCGTCCGGCGTGTAGATCTCGCCGTCGTACTCGAGTGGCTCGCCCGTCTGGACCTGCCTCACGATTTCGACGGCCTCCCTGATACGTCGGAGGGGCCGATCGAACGACAGCCCGTGCCAGTCCTCGGCGAGCGCCGGCGAGGAGGCACCGATCCGGAGCCGAAAGCGGCCGCCGCTCAGCTCCTGCATCGTCACCGCCGTCTGACCGATGAGAGCGGGCGATCGCGAGTACGGCGAGATGACGTCGTTCGTGATCCCGATGCTGTCGGTCTCACGCGCGAGAACTCCGAGAATCATCGGTACGTTCCGTCCGCTCGTCTCGCCGGTCGTCAGAAAGCCGTACCCCAACTCCTCGGCGTATTCGGCGAGCGAATACAGCTTAGAGAGGTCGCCGTACTGGCTGACCGGTAACACCACATCGCGGCTGGATTCGGATGACATACTCGAACGTGGGGCTATCCACACATCAAACCAACCGTCATCAATCCTCGCGGACGGCAGTCACGTTTCGATCGTGTTCTCCGGCGATCGGTTCGATCGACTGGGGTATGGCCTCGGCGCTCTCCGCGGCCGGCTCTACTGTCGGCTCGCAGTCGTCTTTTCGAAACGACACCAGCTTCGGCCGCCACGGAGGTCCCGATCGGCCAACAACCACATATACGACAGGCGCTTTCGATTGAACGATGAAACGACGAGCGCTACTCGCCGGGACGGGCGGTCTCGTGGCCGTCGGTGTCGCCGGCTGTCTGGGTACGATCGGCATGGACGAACACGAGGCGTCGCCGGCCGGTGTCGCCCCGGACGTCCGTGAGGAGACGGGATACGAACAGGTCGGCGTCGAGGAACTCGTCATCGACCGGACGGTCGCGGGCTCCGAGGAGATCACCGTGAGGAACTACCTGACCGAACACGAAAAGGGGGTCGAACTCGGCCCGGTCGGGACGGTGCAGGCGGCCGCGTTCGTCGTTCTCACGTCGCCACAGATCTCCATCGCCGGTCAGGAACTCAACCCGATCGCGGAGATGCCATCCGAGGAACTCGTCGAGTTGATCGAGGCCGACTTCGACGGTATCGACGACGTCGAGCACGTTTCGGACGGCGAAACGGACGTTCTCGACCAGGAGACGACGGAATCGGTCTACGAGGCCGACGCCGCGTTCAACGGCGTGACGGTCGACGTAAACGTCCACATCACCGAAAGCGTCGAAACGGCCGAGGACCACCTCGTCACGATCGGCGTCTACCCGCAGCAGGTCGGGGGCGTCGAATCGGAGAACGTCCGGACCTTACAGGGATCGATCGTCGAAGATATCGACTGAGACCGGATCGATAGAGGGGACCCGACGCTTCCGGGAGATCCCGTCCGCCGGACTATACAGCTCCCTCTCAGGCGCCCCGTTCCTCAAGGATCCGTTCGGCGACGCCGGAGAGATGCACCTGTCCGAACGCGGCGACGACGAGCGCCCCGAGTGAGTTGAACATGAGATCTCTGACCGTATCGTCGAGTCCGTGCTGTGCGAGCGGCATCGCGATGCCGGTCTCTTCGGCGATGATATCGAGCCCGAACTCGAACAGCTCCCAGAGCACGCCGAACGAGAGGACGACCACGAGAACGTACACGAAAAAGAACCGTTTCGGTAGATGGACCCGATCGCTGTGGAGATCGACCGCCCGGGCGAACGTGTAGCCGACGCCGGCGACGAGCGAGGCCGACATGGCGTGGGTCAGGTGGTCCCACCAGTGGAGCTGTGCGTACAGTCCCGCCGACCCCATCGTGTGCAGGAACACGGCGAGAGTGATCCACAGACCGAGCCACGGGTCGAGCGGGATCTCGTAGTTTCGCTCTAAGAGCGCCGGAGCGAAGGTGATGAGAAGCGAGATGCTCCCGTTCGTGATCGCCTTCGGCTCCGAGTAGACGACGCCGTAGACGACGATCCCAAGGAGTATCAGCTGCATCCCTCGTGTGAGCCGACGCTGGTTTCCGACGGAGGGGCGGGGGAGCGATCTCATCGTCGAACCACCCGCCTGAGCCGGGCGCCGAGTTTGTGTCCGCGCCGTTTGAAGTACGCATCGAACAAAATGCCGGCGACGAGTCCGGCGAGCGTCACCCAGACGAACTCGACCATGAGCGCCGCGTTGGCTTCCTCGCCCGTCATCCCCGGTTGTCCGAGGAACTCGGTTCCGAGGAGCCGATCCGAGTTCCACCGGACGACGGCCCACGCCGCGACGGACGCCATCGTCGTCATGGTGACGAAGACGACTGCGAACCAGTGGGTCATTCGGACGCTGGTAAAGGTGTGTAACTCGACGGTGACGATGAGCGCCAATCCGGCGACCGAGAGGTAATACGCGAACGTCCCCAGCTCGCCGCCGAAGAGTCCACGGACGAGGATCGGCAACAGCGCGAGCACCAACACCTCCCAGGGGAGCATCATCCGCCAATCGCGGTAGGCGACGGGCGGGATGAGAACGATCACGCCGGTGACGGCCACGAACAGGATCCAGAGTCGGTCGAAATCGATCAGGCTCTCGAGAAACACCAGCGCCAACACGCCGACGAGAAGCCACGAGACGATTGCGTTCACCCGGCCGCTCCGAAACAGCGCCTCGAGCAGATCGTCCGGCCTCTTCGGAGCGTCCTCGTTTGCTGGGTGCCCATCGTCGGCCATTGCCCCAACGATGGCGGTCCCCGTAATAAATCCACTTACAGCGACCGACTCCACCGTCCGGTTCGTCGCCCCGAGAATAGTTCCTCCGCCCGAAACAAAACATTCAACTATGCGTTCGTTGTAACAGATTACGTTATGGTCGACAGAGACGATCTCAGACAGCAGTTCATCGAGGCGTTCGAAGGCGCGGAGTACCCGATCAACAGCCCGATGGATCTCGTCCCGGCGCTCCCGCAGGGGCCAGGGACGAAATTCGAGTCCGGCGATTTCTCGATGACTGCGATGGAACTCAACACCAAAGCCAGCGGCAACCAGGAGTTCCCCTACGAGACCGTCGACGAACTCGTCGACGACGTGATGGAGAGTCTCGAGGCGGAAGGCTACCTCTAGATCCCGGAGCCGACGACATCTCCTTGAAGGTCCCCACAGAACGATTCACCTACAAATGAAACAGACGACTTTCGTGAAGCTCTCGGCGCTGGCGTTCGGTCTCGTTCTCGTGAGCTTTCTGATCCGTGGCTTCTCGGGGCTCGTCGTCGCGACCGAGACCGCGGCGCTGCTCTCGGCGCCGACGATGATCGCCGGCGCCGCTCTCGTCGTCTTCCTGACGCTTCGATCCGTGCTCGCTGTCTCCGGTCTCCGGCCGCTGGAGGCGTGAACCTGCCCTGTCGTTCCGCCCGTGGTCTGTCGGGCGTCCGATCCCTCGACGGGGGCGCACGCCCGTCGGTGAGATCTCTTATCAGGCCTCGGCTTCGGTAGCCGGGGCGATCTCGATGAGTGCGGCGATCTCCTCGGGGAGGCTCTGTTCGCCGTCCGGCGTTCGGACGGTCACGAGTCCGAACGGGGCGATCTCGATCACCTCGAGTTCGACGCCGGGCTCGATTCCGGCCGCCGAGAGATAGCGTAGCTCCTCGTCGCCCTGGTGTCGGATGCGTCTCACGACTCTCCGATCACCCTCCGCCGCGTCCGAAAGGCGGTCGGTCGATTCGGATTCGGGAAGTTTCAGATCGGCGTCGGGGATCGGGTCGCCGTGGGGATCGACGCCCGGGTTGTCGAGGACCTCTGCGATCCGTTCGGTCAACTCCTCGGAGACGTGATGCTCTAGTCGATCCGCCTCGTCGTGGACGTCCGCCCAGTCGTAATCGAGGTGTTCGCTCAGAAACGACTCGAGGAGTCTGTGGTGCCGGAGGATCTCGAGGGCGACGATCTCGCCCTCCTCGGTGAGCGTCACGCCGCGGTACTCCTCGCGATCGACGAGTCCGCGCTCCTCGAGCTTTTTGAGCATACTAGATACCGTCGGCGACGTGACGTCCAGATACTCGGCGAGTTCCGAAGTTCCGACACGCTCTCCGGTGTCGTTCTCGATCATGTAGATCGCCTTGATGTAGTCCTCCATGACGGCACTCAGCATTGCCATCGGCTATGCGACCGGGAGGGATAGTGTTTATGTCGGACGACAGAACTCACTCGGGGGAGGCGGTTCGTCCGTGCCACCCCGTCGCACCGCCCGGACGCGGCGAGGTCTCCTCGCCAGTCTGTACCGTACCGTCGCGTCTGATCGCCCGCACGACGACGTCGAGCTCGCCCGGTTCGGGTGGATCGAACTCGTATCGCCACCGCCGCCACGCGTGGGCGGCGAGGGGCTTTTCCAGTTCGGCGTCGTTCCAGTTCGCGCCGTCGTCGATGCTCACTTCGACGGCTTCAATCTCTTCGACGCCCGTCTCGAGACCCCCGAAGGCGACCCCCCCGACGACGGCCCGGTCGCCGTCGCGCTCGGCTCCCCGGACGTAGGAGGTCGTGTTGACGATCGCTTCTTCGTCCCATCCGCGCTCGGCCCAGTAGGCCTCGTGTGATTCGTTTCTGATCTCGATCCGGTCGATCCATTTAGTCATCTTCATCCCGTATCGCCCGGGAACGAGCAGCCGGGCCGGAAACCCGTGCTCGGTCGCGAGCGTCCGTCCGCCCATCCCGTATGCGATGAGGATGTCCTCCCGTTCGACGAGATCGAGCGGTATCGCCTCGTCGTAGCCGTCGGCGGCGTGTGTGACGACGCTTACGGCCTCCTCGCTCGGCGCGGCTTCGTCGACGAGATCGAACAACTGGACCCCGGTCCAGTGGCCGGTTCCGATCAACTCTCCGCCGACCTGATTCGAGATACAGACCATCGTCGTCGTCTGTTCGACGCTTTCCCCGTGGGCGATGAGTTCGTCGTACGACAGCGAGTACGGCGTTTCCACCGCGCCCCCGACGTCGAGCGTCCACGTTTCGGGGTCGACGATCGGCGGACGGACGTTGATATCGACGACGTAGTGTTCCTCCGGGAAGGTGACCGCGCTCGGCATCCCGTCGAAATCGAAACGGGGATCTCCGGCTGGCGGCGAGACGGATCGCTCAAGGGGTTCTTCGACCCGCTCGCTCGGTCGACGTCCGACGAGCCGATCCAACAGGACCCTGAGCCCGACGATGGAAACGACACCGGCGATCGAAACGCTGCCGATCCGTTCGAGGAACTGTCGTCGTGTCCTCGAATCCCAGCCGCCGGAAGGTCGAACCACCGATCGGCCGCGGACGACCAGATACGGCGGTAGCGTTGCCACGAGGACGCCCGCGAGGAGTCGGACGGAAAACACCTCCCCAGCACCGAAGAACAGGCCGAACGTGGCCAACGCGGTACCGATAGCGACCGCGGCTCCCGCGTCGGGGCCGATCGGCCGCAGAACCGCGGCGAACGCCGTCAGCCCGACGATAGCCCCGACGACAGATACCACGAGAACCGGCGTCGCGTAAAACCCGAGCAAGCTGATCGCCGCGGTCGAAAGCCAGCCGGGCGAGCGAACGATGATTCCTTCGGCGATCGTGACGATCGCGAAGCTCCCGACGAGCGGCTCGGCGACGTATAGCCCGGCGATCCAGGCGGCGCCGACGGCGGCGCCGAAAAGCGCCCGATACGGGATCGTAGCACCCGGTGACGATCCCGACCTCATGCGATGACCTGCTGTCCGTCACGGGATCGTCCGCGGAAGCGGCATCGGGAATCGAGATCGACCGCAGTCGCTCCGATAACCTGTTCGGGGTGCTCGCCGATCATGCCGTATACTATGTGATCCATCCGCATGAGGGTGACGGAGTCAGCCGTGCTCACGGAGGGAAACCGATTTCCGAACCGACACCGAGTTTCGTCTATGGACGTCAGAGCTATACGCGATCTCTCGCCGGACGAACGGGCCGCCTTCTTCGATCGGGACGCGGGCGTAAGCGAGATCGAGAAACCGGTCTCGGAGATCGTCTCCCGGGTCCGTTCGGAGGGCGACGCGGCGTTGCGATCCTACGCCAGCGAATTCGACGACGTCGAGATCGGGAACATCGACGTCACCGACGAGACCGAGCGCGCCTACGAAGCGATCGAACCAGAACTCCGGACGGCGATCGAACGCGCTGCGGAAAACGTCCGGGCGTTTCACGAACGACAGCTCCCGGAGGACTGGCGTGAATCCTTCGGCGGACGGGAACTCGGCCGTCGCTACCGGCCGCTCGAGCGCGTCGGGGTCTACGCGCCCGGCGGCACCGCGGCGTACCCCTCGAGCGTTCTCATGGGTGTGATCCCGGCCGTCGTCGCGGGCGTCGAACACGTCGCCGTCGCCACGCCGCCAGCGGATGAGCTGCCGCCGGCGACGCTCGCTGCGGCACACGTCGCGGGCGCCGACGCCGTCTATCAGTCCGGCGGCGCGCAGGCGATCGCCGCCCTCGCGTACGGAACCGAGACGGTCTCGGCGGTCGAAAAGATCGTCGGGCCGGGCAACAGGTGGGTGACGGCGGCCAAAGCCGACGTCCGCGGCGACGTCGAGATCGACTTCCTGGCCGGCCCCTCGGAAGTGCTCGTCGTCTGTGATGAGACCGCCGATCCCGACCTCGTCGCGGCCGATATGCTCGCACAGGCCGAACACGATCCGGACGCATCCGTCGTCTGTGTCACCGACGACGAAGGGACGGCCGACGCTGTCACCTCCGCCTGCGAACGACAGACTGACGCCCGCGAACGGTCCGAGATCATCGAGTCGGCGCTCGGAAACGACGCTTCGGGCGTCCTCCTCGCTCGCTCGATGTCCGAGGCGGTCCTCTTCGCCGAGGAGTACGCCGCCGAGCACCTCTCGATCGTCACGGCCGACGACGAGGGGATCCTCGATCGGATCGACTCCGCCGGAAGCGTCTTCCTCGGCGATCACTCGCCCGTCGCCGCCGGCGATTACGCCTCCGGCCCCAACCACGTCCTCCCGACGGGGGGCCTGGCGAAGGTCGCCGGCGGACTCTCGGTCGATCACTTCCTCAGATCGACGACCGTCCAGAAGCTCGATTCCGACGCCCTCTCCGACCTCCGGGAGACGGTGACGACGCTGGCTCGGGCCGAGGGGCTCGAAGCCCACGCCGAAAGCGTCGAGAAACGCTTCGAGTGACGTGGCCCGTCTTGTTTCTCCCGTGAGTCGGCCGTCGTTTCTCCGATAAATTAAGGCCGTAGCGGCCGACCCGGGTGTATGGATTACGAAACCATCGAATGCACCCGAACGGACAGCGTCGGCCGTATCGTCTTCGACCGGCCGGACGCACACAACAGCATAAACGAACGGATGGGCGAAGAGCTCCCGGACGCCGCACGGAAACTCGCGAGCGACGACGAGGTCCGCTGTATAGCCCTCACAGCCAACGGCGCGACGTTCAACACCGGGGCGGACCTGACGATGCTGTCGGGCGATGGGAGCGACGAACCGCTCGTCCGCTCCGTCGCGAACGGGATCCACGAGTTCGTCAGCCAGCTCGTTCACGCGCCGAAGCCCGTCGTCACCGGCGTCAACGGGGTCGCGGCCGGCGGCGGACTCGGCCCGTCGGTCTGTGGCGATATCGTCCTCGCCGGCGAGTCGGCACGCTTCGAGTTCGCCTACCCTCGGATCGGATTCTGCGGGGACGGCGGCTCGACGTATTTTTTGCCCCGGTTGGTCGGGCTTCGGCAGGCCCAGGAGATCGCGTTCCGCGACGAGCCGATCGGCCCATCGGAGGCCACCGAGATGGGACTGGTCACTGAGGTCGTCGCCGACGAGGAGCTCGATGACCGTCTCGATGAAGAGGCCGAACGGCTCGCCGCCGGGGCGACAAAGGCCTACGCGGAGACGAAGCGACTACTCACGAAGAGTCTCGATACGTCGCTGGACACACAGCTCGCCGACGAGACGGGTTCGATCGCGCGGTTGACGAACACTCGTGATTTCGCCCGCGGGCACGCGGCCTTTGGCGGCGACGAAGGGCCCGAGTTCACCGGCGAGTGAACGGGGACGGTCGATCCGGGAGGGTTGAAATATCTGCCCGGTGAACCCGTGGTATGGAGCTACTCGTCTTGCGTGAAGGGGCCCACGGGCGATCGACGGCGTCGTACGCCGAAACGCTTCGGGAACGGCTCGACGAACACACCGTCCGGTACGCGGCGACCCCGGCCGAGGAACGGCGATGGATCGAGTCTGCCGATATCGTGACCGGAACCTCGATCGACCGATCGCTTCTCGAACGGTCCGGGGACCTCCGGCTGTTCGCGTGTTCGTTCGCGGGGACCAGCCACTTGCCGCTGGACGCGCTCGCTGATCGCGGTATCGAAGTGACGAACGCCTCCGGCGTCCACGCGCCGAACGCGTCCGAACACGTCCTCGGAGCGATACTTGCGTTCTCTCGACGCCTTCACGAGGCGGCTCGGGCGGACAACTGGCAGCCAGCCTCGCCGGGCGAACTCTCGGGATCGACGGTGGCGATCGTCGGATTGGGCGCGATCGGGCGGGCGGTCGCCGACCGTCTGGAGCCCTTCGATGTGACGACGCTCGGGATACGGCGTGATCCTGAGGCCGGCGGGCCGACCGACGAGCTGTTCGGCCCCGACAGCCTCCATACGGCGCTCGCACGGAGTGACTTCGTCGTGCTTTCCTGTCCACTTACCGACGGAACCCGCGGGCTGATCGGGAACGAAGAGATAGCGACGCTTCCGCGTGATGCGGTGCTCGTAAACGTCGCGCGCGGTGAGGTCATCGAAACCGACGCGCTCGTAAACGGGCTCCGCCGGGGACAGTTGGGCGGGGCGGCGCTCGATGTGACCGATCCCGAACCGCTCCCGGACGGGCACCCGCTCTGGGCTCTCGACGAGGTCCTCATTACGCCACATACGGCCGGCTCGACGCCGGAGTATTACGACCGACTCGTGGATATTCTCACAGACAACGTCGGGCGCCTCGAGGCGGGCGAGCCGCTCCGGAACCGCGTCCGGATCGACGAGCGCTGACAGGACGGGTGCCGACGAGTGGCCGATTACTGGAAGCCGATTCGGCCGCCGCTTTGGCGTCGCCCGTCCGGACTTCCGCCCCGGAACTGATCTTCGACCTGATCGTAGTACTCCCGGATGTCGTCGGTGATCGTCGGCCGGACGGATTCCAGCGCCTGCCGGAAGTGTCGCATATCGACTTCCTCGGCGTTCTCCTCCTCGCGGAGCGCCTGGATGGCCGCTTCCCGAGCGATCGACTCGAGATCGGAGCCGACGTAGCCGCCGGTGATCTCGGCGAGTTCCCGGAGGCTGACGTCCGGGGCGAGCGGCGTCTCCTCGGTGTGGATCCGGAGGATCTGCTCGCGACCTTCGGTGTCCGGTTCGCCGATCATCACGAGCCGATCGAACCGGCCCGAGCGGATCAACGCGGGATCGATCATGTCCGGTCGGTTGGTCGCGCCGATGACCATCACGTCCCCCATGTCCTCGAGTCCGTCGAGCTCCGTCAACAGCTGGTTGACGACGCGTTCGGAGACGTTCGAGCCGGTGTCGGTTCCACGGCCGGGCGCGAGCGAATCGAGCTCGTCGAAGAAGATCACGGTCGGCGAGACCTGTCTGGCCTTCCTGAAGGTCTGTCGGATCGCCTTCTCGCTTTCGCCGACCCACTTCGAGAGCAACTGGGGACCGCGAACCGAAATGAAGTTGGCGTTCGTCTCGTTGGCGACGGCCTTGGCCATCAGCGTCTTGCCGGTCCCCGGTGGGCCGTAGAGCAACACGCCCGCAGGTGGTGAGATACCCATCCGTTCGAACTTCTCGGGGCTGTTCATCGGCCACTCGACGGACTCTTTGACCTGGCCTTTCGCGTCGGTGAGCCCGCCGACGTCGTCCCAGGAGACCTTCGGGAGTTCGACGAGCACCTCGCGCATCGCCGAGGGTTCGACCTCGTTCAACGCGCCACGGAAGTCGCCTCGTTTGATGATCATCCGATCGATGAGGCTCGGCGGGATGTCCTCCTCGTCGAGATCGATCTCGGGGAGGTATCGGCGCAGTGCCTTCATGGCGGCTTCCTTCGTCAGGCTCTCGATGTCGGCGCCGACGAAGCCGTGTGTCTCGTCGGCCATGCTGTCGAGCGAGACGTCGTCGGCCAGCGGCATCCCTCGGGTGTGGATCTGAAGGATCTCCTTGCGGCCGGTCTCGTCGGGAACGCCTATCTCGATCTCCCGATCGAACCGACCGGGGCGGCGGAGCGCCGGATCGACCGAGTCGACGCGGTTCGTCGCGCCGATGACGATGACCTGCCCCCTCGATTCGAGCCCGTCCATCATCGTCAGAAGCTGGGCCACGACGCGGCGTTCGACCTCACCGGTCACGTCCTCGCGTTTGGGCGCGATCGAGTCGAGCTCGTCGATGAAGATGATCGAAGGCGACTCCTCGGTCGCGTCCTCGAAGATCTCTCTGAGCTGCTGTTCGCTCTCCCCGTAGTACTTCGAGATGATCTCCGGGCCGGCGATGGAGAAGAAACTCGCCGACGTCTCGTTTGCGACGGCCTTCGCGAGCAGCGTCTTGCCGGTTCCGGGCGGGCCATGGAGGAGCACCCCCTGTGGCGGCTCGATGCCGAGCTTCTTGAATATCTGGGGGTGTTTCATCGGCAACTCGACCATCTCACGGACGCGCTGGATCTCCCCCTGTAGGCCGCCGATGTCCTCGTAGGTGATCCCGCCGCCGGTCTTTTCGAAGCCCGAGATCGGCTCTTCGCGGAGCTCGACCTCCGTGTCTTCTGTGATGAGACAGACCCCCTCCGGTTCGGTCTCGACGGCGATGAGCGGGATCGCTTGCCCGGGCGAGCGCATGAACGGGTGGTTCGTCGAGGACATGACGGGGACGATGTCGCGTTCGACCACGGGCCGTTTGAGTATCTGTCGTTTGACCATCCCGGCCGCGTCGGAGCCGAACTGGACGGACGCCTCCTCCGGCGGGGCGAGAACGAGCCGATCCGCCTTCGTCGCCTCCGCCTTCCGGATCGTCACCCGCTCTCCGATCCCCACGTCGGCGTTCTGTCTGGTGAACCCGTCGATCCGGACGGTGTCGGTGTTCCAGTCCTGACGATCGGCACGCCAGACCTTCGCCGCGGTCGTGTTCGCCCCTTCGATCTCGATGATGTCGCCCGGCGACAGCTTGAGATGGAGGAGCGTGTCGGGGTCGAGGCGCGCGATGCCCCGTCCGGAGTCGTTGGGGTAGGCCTTCGCGACCTCGAGTTGAACCTCGTTCATTCTATTGTATATTCTTAGTCTGCCCGGAGATATGCCTTTTGCTCATCACACCCGCTCTTGGGGGTCCGTCCGGAACTGAAGGGATCGAATTCACACATAGCCGAGAAGGGGCAACTCAAAGCCTTCGCCGCCGTTCACAAACCCGGACTCTAATCTCGATACTCCTCGGAAAACGCAGATTAATCACTTATCCCGTTCGTGTATTCGTTATTTTTGACTTCGTATTGGTGTATGCGGTCAATAAGTGGGAAATAACTCCCGATAATTAAATAACTGGGGACATTGTGTGTTGATATATGTCTGCTAGAGATTATCAAGCAGCCATCATTGGGGGTTCGGTTTCCGGCCTCGCCACTGCGCATCGACTCGCTCATAACGACTCGTTCGGCGAAATCACCGTGTTTGAACGGCAAACGTACGACGAAAAGCGGGTCGACTGTGGCGAGGCCATCAACGATTCGACGCTTGTACCGCTTGAAAAGACCCCTGAAAACGGGTTCGTGAACGATATCGACGGCTTCCAGTTACAAGTCTTCTCCGGGACGGACCGACCTGTGGACGAGACGCCACTGGGAACCTCGAACCTCGACTGCGGTCCAGGGTACATCTGTGAGCGGGATGTCGTCGAGCGTAGCTGGGCGGAGAGTCTGATGGACCGAGGTATCCGCTTCGAAACGGGACGTTCCGTCTCGCCGTCGGAGTACGAGCGGATTATCGAGGAATACGATTGTGTTTTCGACGCCTCGGGGCAACCGTCGCTGACACTCAAATACCGAGGAGAGACCCAAGAGTATACCGGGGACATGGTTGCGCTCAATGCTACGGTGGAGGGTGATTTCTCGTCGTACGTGGACCGTCCACGTATCTTCTTTGAGGGGTACGTTGGATACTCTTGGTCGTTCCCGAAATCCGCCGACCGTGCTAACGTCGGAATCGGATGGGCTGGTGACCGGCGTCCCGACGATTATATGTCCGCATTGGAGGACGCCGCGGAGCGGAACGGGTTCCCAGTCCCCGCGCGTGAGGACGTGAACATCTACACGATCCCACGTGGTCCGAGCTTAGATCCGAACGAAATCTACGACCCCGAACAAAACGTTTTTTTGGTCGGTGACGCGGCCGGCATCGCGAACCGGTATCAGGGTGAGGGTATCTGCCAAAGCATTCGATCCGCTTATTTACTCTGTGAGCTGATAGACGACGGAAACGAAGCGGCCTACCCAAGCCGTCTCTACGACTTGATGAAACCCGAGTACCGTCTCGCACACCTCATGCGGGGTGCTTGGGTGGAACACGAGGATCCACAATTGCTCGCGGCCGTCGCCGAAGCGCTAGATGGGCTCACGATCGACGACATCACGCGATCACCTTCGCGAGTGATCGGTCGCGTCGCCAAACACCCGCCGACCGCTATCAAACTCGTGTCTAACAGCGGTATGATAGCGCGCTTCTATGAAGCATACACCGATCGGTGGGAGTACGGGGAAACGGCGTTCCCTGAAGCGTGAGAGACTCGGCCAATCGTCCGAAGTCGAGGTCGGATCCGGTGTAACGAAACAGGATCGATCGTGAGGATCCGCTCTCGTGAAGCGTCGTACTAACCGATTCGATTCCCTCTGATCCGGAGAGCGGTGAGTGCGGGATACATGCCCTGTATCCAGCACACCGTTCGTAGCAACGGTTCGGTTCAGCAGGGCCAATACATCTGTGAAGAACTGAGACACAGCGTCGAAAAACGGCCTGGAAACAATCGATCGACTACGATTATCCCTCTCAGTTCCGACTCCGGTATTGTTTTCACCGTCCGTTCGGTATCGCCGTGCGAATGATCGAGCGGCTGGCGAGACAGCTCCGGAAGGAAGAACGCGACCTCCTCGTCTTGGAGACGGTGCTCCGTCACCACCCGGTCGGTATCGCACGGATCTCGGAGCTAACCGGGATCGACGAGCACAAAACGCGGTACTCGCTTCGGATGCTGGAGGACGCCGAACTCGTCGAGCCGACGCCCGATGGAGCCGTCCCCACCGACGACATCGCCAGCCGCCTCGATGAGATCCACGGCGGGCTCGACGGGCTCATAAGCCGCGTCGACGGGCTGAAACGGATCGACCTCGAGCTCTAACAAAACTCGAGGAAACCCCGAAGAGATCTGTTCCCGCTTCCGGAGCTTTTAAACGACTCGCTGGCCGAACTGTACGTAATGGCTTTTGAGGAACTACTGAACGACCCGGTGATTCAGAAGTACCTCCACGAGCTCGTCGGACCGACGGGGATGCCCGTCGCGGCCGCGCCGCCGGACGGCGAGGTCACTGACGAGGAGCTCGCGGAGGAACTCGGATTGGAACTCAACGACGTCCGTCGGGCCCTTTTCATTCTCTACGAGAACGACTTGGCTTCCTATCGTCGGCTCCGCGACGAGGATTCGGGCTGGCTGACCTATCTGTGGACCTTCGAGTACGAGAACATCCCCGAACAGCTCGAGGCGGAGATGCACCGTCTGCTCGAGGCACTCGACGAGCGCAAGGCCTACGAGACGGAAAACGAGTTCTATCTCTGCGGACAGTGTCAGATCCGGTTCGAGTTCGGTGAAGCGATGGAGTTCGGCTTCGAGTGTCCCCAATGCGGCGGCCAACTCGACGCGATGGAGAACGATCGGCTCATCGACGCGATGGAGATGCGGATCGAGGAGATACGGGACGATTTGAACATCCAAGCCGAGACCGAAACCGAGGCCGCGGACGTCTGATGGTCGTCCTCGCAACCAAACTCTACGTGACCGGTGAGAGTCGCCGTCGAGCCATGGACTCGCTTGAATCGCTCGTCGGGAACGATCTCGGCGACCTCGACGTCGAGTTCACCGTCGGTCTCAGGGACGACGAGTTCCCGTCGGTGACGATCACCGGCGAGGACGCCCCCGTCGCCAGGAACCTCCTCGAAGAGGAGTGGGGTGCGGTCACGCCGCACAGAGAGCCCGGCGAGACCTACGTCGGAACGCTCGAGTCGTGGGACGACGACGGGTTCGTTCTCGATGCCGGAGAGCCGGTCCGGATACCGACCGAGGAGCTCGGACTCGGACAGGGAACGCCCACACAGATCCGGACCCGGTTCGGACTCGTCCAGCACATGCCGCTGCGGTTCGTCGAGGGTGAGGAAGACGAACCGAACCGCCTCGCCGACGTCGAGCACGACCGACTTTACGAGTGGACTCGGGGAACCGACCGGGTCAACGTCAACAGTACGACGCGGGCCCAGATCCGGGCGACGGTCAACCGGTCGGGCCACGCCGACGATATCGTCACCGTCGAACGGCTCGGGCTGCTCGAGGGAAGCATCATCTGCCGTGAGGGGACCGACGCGCCGGGACTGCTCGCGGACATCGGACCGTATCTGGAAGCGGAGCTGCTCGCCGTCGTCGCATAACCATGGACCGCCGCCTCCTCGCCGCGCTCGCGCTCGCCGTGTTCATCGGTCTCGCGGGCTGTACGACGATTATCGGATCCGACGTCGGCGACCCAGAGGCACTCTCCGAAGAGGCGGAATACGATTACGACACCGGCAATGACGCGTTCATCACGATCGATCGAAACAGCTACACGGCCGTCTATAACGTCTCGGCGAAGGTGACCGGCGACGAGGGGACGATACAGCTGTGGCGGACGAACAGGCTGACGATCGAACAGCCGCTGGAACTCTCGGCGCTGCAGTTCCGACACACCAACGGGACGATGGTCAAATACGTCGACGGTGAGGTCGTCCGCGAGTACGAAAACGGCACCCGCGAAGAGACTGATTCGCTGGCCGTCGACAACACGCGTCGGCGAACGATCGTCGAGCTGCCCGCCGAAGAGGGGCAACTCGCCTTTACGGCGCCGAAGACCGGCAAGCGGGTCGCCATCTACACGCCGGTCCACGGGAGCTACGAGGTCGCCTTGCCGACGAACACGGACGCCGCGATCCCGCTTTTATCGCAGGTTCGGCCGTCCAACGACGACCGTCGTGAGGTCGGCGACCGGGTGCATCTCCAGTGGGAGTCCGTCGAGACGTCAGTTCTGGTCATCAGATGGTATCTCGACAGGGATCTCTGGCTGTTCGGCGGACTCGCCGTCATCGCCGGAATCGTCGGCGTCGCCGGGTCGGTGTACTACTACCGGCAGATAAAACGCGCCGAGAAACGGCGCAAGGCGGAAGGGTTCGAGATCGAATACGAGGACGACGACGGGCCGCCCCCCGGAATGCGGTAGTCGAGTCTCGAGGACGCTCAGGTAGCCGCGGTTTCCACTGTCCGTCATCTTTTGGACGTGTTTATTCGAACGCCCGCCGTACGGAGTGTATGAACGTAGCGATAGTCGCCGTCGGCGACGAGTTACTGTCCGGTGATACGGTCAACACGAACGCCGCGTGGCTCGGCGAACGGCTCACCGAACTCGGTTCCGACGTCGAACGCGTCACCGTCGTCCCCGACCGGGTCGCGGACATCGCCCGCATCGTCAACGAGCACGCCGCCGAGTACGACGCCGTCATCGTGACCGGCGGGATCGGTCCGACTCACGACGACAAAACGATAGACGGCGTCGCCGCCGCTGTCGGTCGATCTCTCGAGACGAACGAGACCGTCCTCGAGTGGCTCACCGAGGAGGGTGGGTACACCCGATCGGATCTCACCGAGGGGACGGCCGACCTGCCGACCGGTGCCCGGCCGCTGCACAACACCGCCGGGGTCGCCCCGGGCTGTGTGATCGAGAACGTCTACGTCCTCCCCGGGGTGCCCGAGGAGATGCGTGCGATGTTCGAATCCGTCGCGTCCGCGTTCACCGGCGAAAGGCGGTACAGCGAGAGCCTCGTGATCGACGAACCGGAAAGCGCACTGATCGATCGGCTCCGGGAGTTACAGGAACGGTTCGGGGTGAAAGTCGGCAGTTATCCGGGCGAAAGCGTTCGAGTGAAGATCGAGAGTACCGACGAGGAGACGATCGACGAGGCGATTTCGTGGCTGCGCGAGCGAAGCGAGACGGTGTAGCGTCCCGACGCTGTCACCGATAGAGATACCACAGCCAGCCGACGGTGATCACTAGACTCGCGAGCAGGACGACCCACCCGGACGCGTCGATTATGAACGGACTGTCCTCGTAGGCCTGCAGGATGAGGTTCATACATCGCCGTTCTTGCGGGGCCCTCTTAACGGATTTCATTTCGGCGACGGCTCGTATCCTCGACGCGAACGGGACTCCGGCACCGGTCGGTTTTTCCCTGTAATCACCGAAACGTGGGTATGCGACGCATCGGAGCGGTAATAAACCCCATCGCCGGCATGGGTGGGCGGGTCGGGCTGAAGGGGACTGACGGCAAGCTCGAGGAAGCTCGTCGACGCGGTGCGGAACCGCGTGCCCCCGGCCGGGCACTCGAGGCGCTCGAGGAGCTCAACGCACGATCCGAGGCGATCGAACTCTACACCTACGGCGACGGGATGGGCGAACGCGAAGCGATCGAGGCGGGTTTCGACCCGATCGTCGTCGGATCTCCGGAAAGTGAGGAGACCGGGCCGACAGACACCCGTGAGGCGGTGGGGCGGTTCCTCGAGGAGGGCGTCGATCTCGTTTTGTTCGTCGGCGGCGACGGGACGGCCGTCGACGTCGCGGAGGGGCTCGAAGCGTTCGACGGGGAAACGCCGATCCTCGGCGTTCCGGCGGGTGTGAAAGTGTACTCGTCGGTGTTCGCCGTCTCCCCGAGGGCTGCCGGCCGGATCGCGGCAACGTTCGACCGCACGGAACGCCGTGAGATCAACGACATCGACGAGGACGCCTACCGTGGCGGCGAGGTCGAGACGGAGCTGAAAGCGATCGTCTCCGTCCCGGTCGCCGACGAGCTCCAGGCGTCGAAACAGATCGGGGGCGGCAGCGTCGAGGCGCTCGCTTCGGGGGTCACAGCAGACATCAGGACGGACGACGCGGTTTACGTTCTCGGACCGGGATCGACGGTCGGTGCGATAAAAGACGAACTCGGATTCGACGGGTCGCCGCTCGGCGTCGACGTCTACCGGAACGGCGAGGTGCTCGTTCGGGACGCGAGCGAGTCCGAGATCCTCGAGGTACTCGGTGATCGAAACGTGATCGTCGTCTCGCCGATCGGCGGTCAGGGGTTCGTTTTCGGGCGAGGCAACGATCAACTCTCCCCGGCGGTCATCCGCCGATCCGAGATCGAAATCGTCGCCTCGAATCGAAAACTCGAGGACATCGGGACGTTACGTGTCGACACCGGCGACGAGGAACTCGACGAGACGCTTCGGGGCTGGAGGCGGGTTCGAACCGGGAAGTTCGAACGGAAACTGTTGAAGATCGTCTGAACTCGAGGGCGAATGACCGGCAAGCAATGCCGGGTTACTGTGATCTAAATTACAGAACGTGACGGTTCGATATCCAGCCGTAGGGCTTTTTTGCGGGGGAAACGTGTTAACTTGTCTCAGGATACTACTATATGCTCCGAGTCGCTAAGCGAACATGACCATGAAAAAGCAGGAGCTTATTCATCTCCACGGCCTGCTTGCAGAGGTATGCAACCACTACGAGCAGATCGCGGAGTGTAACGTAGAACACGCCGAGTACTCGGAGCTGGGCGTCCGACCGACATCGATCCACAAATCCAAGACCGACCACAAGGCGGCCGTCTTCGCGCTCGCCGACGGTATCACCGAAGGGATGGAAAGCGAAACCGAAGCGCCGATCTCGGCCGCCGCCGACTGATTCTCTCGGCGATCAACCACTACACGGCAAGACAACTCCCCAGATGCGTCTCCTCGCGGAACGGACGTTCTAATTCGCAGGAATACGATTGCCGGTCACGAACGCTCTGCTTTTCACGGGACTACTCGTCGATGAGCTCTTCGAACTCCGGCAGCACTTCGTCATCGTCGTCGGCCGACGCTTCCCCATCGTCCGCCGAATCACCGCCGTCGGTCGTCTGTGTCCCATCGTCGTCATCGGTCGCTCCCTCGTCGTCGTCATCATCGTCGTCCTCGAGCTGTTCGATCTCGATGACTTCCAGCGGGATGTTCTCGAGCCGCTGGCCGATCTCTTTCCGTGCGATTCTGGCGGCGTGTTCGTCGCGCTCGACGTTGAACACCGTCATCTCGAGTTCGAGGGCGACCAGTCCCTCGTCGGCGGCGATGAAAGCCGGCTCGTGTTCGGCGCCACAGTCCGCACAGCTCCGGGACCCCATACTGATCTCGACGTAGTTGAGATCGGGGTTCAACATCGCGCCGGTTTTCGAGATCGCGATCCGAACCGCCTCGTCGGCCGTTTCTACGTCGTAGACTGGAACCGCAGCTTCGACGACAACTCGGCAGTCCATGGTATAGTGTTCCACGCCCTGTGACAAGAAGGTTCGCCCTCAGCTGGAGGCCGACCGCACGGTCAGTAATCGGTGAAGACCGCCTCGATCGCCGAATCGAGGGCTTCGACAGCGATGTCGATCTCCTTTCTTTCGGCGGTAAAGGGCGGTGAGAGGAGCACCTGCGTCTCCGGTCGGCCGCCACCGAGTATGACTCCTCGCTCGTTGACCTCCTTTCGGACCTTCGGAACCGGGTTGTCGCCGTCCTTGTCGGCCCACGGGTGGACGAACGGATCGCCGGTGTCCGGATCGGCAAAGGTCACAGACCAGAGATAACCACGACCCCGAGCTTCGTCGACGGCGGCGTGCGTGTCAACGAGTTCGTTCAGCCGCGATTCGAGATACGGCGCGTGCTCGCGGACGTTTTCGATGAGCCCGTCTTCGTAGGCGTCCATCGCTCCGAGGCCAGCCGCACAGGAGACCGGATGGCCGCTGAACGTCTGTCCGACCTCGATCCCCTCCTCACGGAAGTGTGTCGCCATCTCCGGTCCGGTCACGACACCCGCAAGCGGCGCGTAGGCGCTCGTACAGCCTTTCGCGAAGGTGATGATGTCCGGCTGGACGGATTCGGTCTGGATCCCGAACCACTCCCCGCAGCGGCCGAATCCGGTGATCACTTCGTCGGCGATCAACAGGACGTCGTGGCGGTCACAGATCTTTCGGACCCGCTGGAAGTAATCGGCCGGTGCCGGGTAGGCGCCGCTCGTGCCGCCGACCGGCTCCATGAGAACCGCCGCGACCTCGTCCGGGTCCTCGTTTGTGAGGACGAACTCGAGATGGTCGGCAGCTTTGCGGGCGAGTTCGGCCTCCGAGGCGGCCTCGAAGGCGCCGTTTTCCGAAAGCGGCGGGAGGAACTTCCCGTGCCCGGTGGTGGCCGCGTGGCGTTCGATCGTCGCGCGTGTCTCGGGATCGCCGGTGAGCGCACCGGAGGCGTACGTCGCGCCGTGATACGACTGCCAGCGTGTGAGCACCTTCGGCGCGTTCATGTAATCGCGAGCGAGCTGGATCGCCGCCTCGTTGGCCTCGCTACCGGAGACAGAAAAGAAGACGTCGGTCAGGTTCTCGGGAGCCACCTCGGCGATCCGCCCGGCGAGTTCCGATCGGGTGTCGTTGTGTTTCGACGAGGAGACGTACTGGATCCGGCCGAGCTGTTCGGCCATCCGGCTCGTGATCGTCTCGTTCCCGTGACCGGCGTTGACACAGTACAACTGCGAGATGAAGTCGAGATACTCGTTTCCGGCGTCGTCGTAGACGTAGCTTCCGTCGCCGTCCGTGATCGTCGGCGGTTCGCCCTCCGGCGAATACCAGTGCGGGATGTTGGCGGATCCCGATCCGGTGACCTGTGGCTGTTTGCTCATAACTGACCATGGGGAATACGTCGTATAAACTCTTGTTCGAATGCAAAGCCGTCGTGTTCGAACGCGAAGGCGGAGACAGTCGCCGGACTCGAAAGGCCGAAACCGACCGGGAGCCGACGGCAGGTATGGAGACCGGGAGCCGCTCGATCGCGGCGTTCGACGGCGGGCTGGATCTGACGACGACACTCGAGAGCGGTCAGTCGTATCTGTGGCGGCGGACGGACGGGCGGATGTACGAGGGCGAAACGGACGGATCGCCGTGGTACTACACCGTGCTGCCGGCGACGATGACGGAGACGAACGAGCCCGAAGTGATCCGGATCAGACGGAGCGACGATCAGCTCGAATGGAGGGCCTCGACGCCGAACGCTTACGAGCGGCTGGTAGATCTGCTCCGACTCGACGACGATCTCGGGGCGATCATCGAGGCGACACCGACCGATCCGCTCATCGACGCCGCCTACGACGCCCACGGCGGACTACGGCTGGTCCGCGATCCGCCGTTCGGCTGTCTCGTCTCGTTCATCTGCTCGGCACAGATGCGGGTCGGCCGGATACACGGGATGCAAACGAGGCTCGCGGAGACCTTCGGCGACCCGGTCAGCTTCGACGGCGAGGAGTACCACGCCTTCCCGACGGCGACACAGCTCGCGGCGGCGAGCGAACCTGAGCTTCGGGATCTCTCTTTGGGATACCGCGCACCGTACGTGAAACGAACCGCCGAAATGGTCGCCTCGGGGGAGGCCAGCCCCACGGAAGCCGTCGGACTCGATTACGAGGACGCCCGCGAATCGTTGACCCGGTTCGTCGGCGTCGGCGAGAAGGTGGCCGACTGCGTGCTGTTGTTCTCGCTCGGCTATCTCGAGGCGGTGCCGCTGGACACCTGGATCCGGACGGCGATCGAGGAGCATTACCCAGACTGCGAACGGGGAAACTACACCGAAACGTCGCGAGCGATCAGAGAACGGTTCGGCGGTCAATATGCGGGGTACGCCCAGACCTACGTCTTTCATCACCTCCGGACCGGCGAACGATAGGGTCGGAGCAGTCGACTACAGTTGCGTTATCAGCGAGACCTTGCCCTCGATGGCGATTTCGTCGCCTACTGCGATCGTCTTCCCCCACTCCGAGGTGGGGAGGCGCGTCACGACCGCGAGGTAATACTTCCCGGCGTCGAGCTCGTCGTGGGTACCGAGCAGTTCCGGATCGCCCCACTCGGGGAACGTTTCCCGCCGCCGGTCGATGAACTCCGAGACGAACGACTTGAGCAACTCGCCGGTGTCCGGGTTCTGGGCGGGGACCGAACAGCGCGGAAGCGGCCGAAGCCCCTGAACCGTGACGTCGCCGATCGAAAAGCGGACGACGCTGTCCTCGTCGGCGTAGAGTCGTTCCTCCCAGAACGGCTCGACGCCGTCCACGACCAGGTTCGGTCGGGCACGGAGTCGCATCTCCTCCGGCCCGTCTATCAGGTCCGGAAACCAGGAGGCGACCTCACGGAGCGTCTCGCGGGCGAGGATGGACGGGCCGGGCGTCGTGATCATCTTCCGGGAGAGCGCCCCGGCGTTGTCGGTGAAGTTCGTGTGTGCCCGCTGTAGCGTCACCGGTTCCGAGAAGAAATCGCTGAACCACTCCTCGAGCCCCTCACGCTCCTCTTTTAAGTGGAACCGGTGTTGGGTGTCGTCGGCGTCGGTCCACAGCGTCACGGTGTCCGCATCGAGATCGAACTCGGATCTGATCCGCTGTATCTCGCTGTTTCGACGACCGTTTATATACTCGTCGTCCTGGCTGAAAAGGGCGTACTCCCGGTCGTACTGCAGTCCGCCGCCCGACGCGATCGTTATTTCGTCCGGCTCGACCGGCTCGAGCCCCTTTATCGGGTGTACTGCGATCTTCGAAAGTTCGGCCATGTGCCAAGAACGTCCGGGCGTGGTATAAATGATGTTCCGGATCAGTTTTTATCGGCCATCACTATGGACCCGATATGGGTGAGCGAGTTCGCGCACACGTGCTCGTCACGGGACAGGTCCAGGGCGTCTACTACCGCGCGAGTACCCGCGAGCGGGCAACCGAGGTGGGTGTCGACGGCTGGGTGAAAAACCTCGAGGACGGCCGCGTCGAGGCCGTCTTCGAAGGTGCCGAGTCCGACGTCGAAACGGTGATCGAGTGGTGTCACACCGGTAGTCAGCGGGCTCGCGTCGAGGACGTCGAGTTCGAATACGGCGATCCGGAGGGGCTCGAGGGATTCGAGATCAGACGGTAGCGGACGACGGAAAAATTACCCCGCCCCGGCGAGAACGTGTCCGTATGATCACAGGCGAGGAGATGGCCGTCGTAGACGCCAACGCCGAGGCGCTCGGTGTCCCCCGTAAACAGTTGATGGAGTCGTCGGGAAACGCCGTCGCGCGTGTCGTCCGTGACGTTGCGGATCCCGGCGCGTCGGTCGCCGTAGTCTGCGGCCGGGGAAACAACGGCGGCGATGCCTTCGTCGCGGCGCGGTTCCTTTCGGCGTACGACGTGACGGTCCACCTCCTGGGCCGGCGCGAGACGATCGCGACCGAGATCGCCCGCGAGAACTTCGAGGCGCTGACGGCGGCCGAAATCGAGACCCGCGAAGTCCGGGACTCGAAAGCGATCGAACTCGGCGGTCCCGACGTCGTCGTCGACGCGATGCTCGGAACCGGCGTGACCGGTACACTCAGAGAGCCGGAGGCAAGCGCCGCCCAGGCGATCAACTCGACGGACGCGGCCGTCGTGGCCGTCGACGTCCCTTCGGGCGTGGACGCCGATACGGGCGAGTCCGCGGGAACCGCCGTCGAAGCCGATCGAATCGTCACGTTCCACGACGAAAAGCCCGGGATCCAGAACGTCGAGGCCGACGTGACGGTCGCCGATATCGGGATCCCGGCGGCCGCCGAACGGATCGTCGAGCGCGGTGACCTCCTTCGGCTTTCGCGGGACCCGACGGCTCACAAAGGCGATTTCGGAAAGGTGCTGATCGTCGGCGGCGGCCCCTACGCCGGCGCACCGGCGCTGTCCGCCCAGGCGGCCCTTCGGGCTGGAGCGGACCTGGCGTACGTCGCCTGTCCGGAAACGGTTGCAGAGGCGGTACAGGGGTACGGAGAGGACCTCATCGTCAGATCGCTTTCGGGAGAGCGACTCGCGCCGGAACACGTTCCCGAACTACTGTCCATGGCCGAGGAGATGGACTGTGTCGTCATCGGTCCCGGACTGGGTGACGCCGGGGGGACGCTCGAGGCGAGTGGGTCGTTCCTCTCGGGGTTCGAGGGAACCGCGGTCGTCGATGCCGACGCGCTCTCGGTCGTCCCCGACGTCGAGACGGCGGCGACGCTCGTCTGTACACCCCATCAGGGCGAACTGCGGCGGATGGGCGGTGAGACCGCCGACGATCCCGACGAACGCGCCGACCTCGTCTCGGCGTTCGCGGCCGAACTCGGCGTGACGCTTCTGGTGAAAGGCGAACGCGACATCGTCTCCGATGGGGAGAGAACCCGCCACAATCGAACCGGCAACCCCGGGATGACGGTCGGCGGGACCGGCGACGTCCTCGCCGGCGCGACGGCGGCGATGGCCTGTGTCCTCGATCCCCTGCCGGCGGCGTCCCTCGGTGCGTACGCGAACGGCCGCGCCGGCGATCTCGTCGTCGAGGAGTTCGGGTACGGCTTAGTGGCGAGCGACCTCCTCGAGGCGCTCCCCCGGGCGCTGTGGCCGGGCGACGAGTAGGCCCGATGGTTTCTTCGCTCCGGGGACGAAGACTGCGGTATGAGCGACGGATCCGATCTGACACACGTCACGGACGAGGGCGACGCACAGATGGTCGACGTGGGCGAGAAACCCGACAGCGAGCGCCGTGCCGTCGCCCGGGGGCAGATCGACCTCCGGCCCTCGACGATCGAGGCGATCGAGGCCGACGACGTCGGGAAAGGCGACGTGTTGGCCGTCGCCCGCGTCGGCGCGATTCAGGCGGTCAAACACACCTGGGAGACGATCCCGATGTGTCATCAGATCCCGATCACGAACGTCGAGACGGAGTTCTCGATCGACGAGACGGGAATCGAACTCACCGTCGCGGTCGAGACGACCGGCAAGACGGGCTGTGAGATGGAGGCACTCGAGGGCGTCTCGACCGGGCTGAACGTCGTCTGGGATATGGTGAAGGCGGCAGAAAAGGACGCGGATGGAAACTATCCCGCGACGCGGATTCACAGTATCGAAGTCCTCACGAAACAAAAAGAGGAGCTCTGAGCCGCCCGGCGTCGGCGTCGGTCACTCGGTCGGGGTGACCGGCAACTCGCGGGCCTTCGCCCTGGCCTGCTCGATGACAGCCGGACGGGCCTCGAAGTCGATGGTGACTTCGTTTCCGTAGTCGACGTCCTCGACGTGGGCGTGATCGTGAACCCACGAGACGAGACTCATCGTCTCGTCGGTCATCGGCACGACGAGCCGTTCGCGGCGCCACTCGGGCAACTCCGCGTCGATCCGCTCTCTGAGCGCCTCGACGTTCTCGCCGGTCTTCGCGCTCACGACGACCGGGTCGGGCGCGAGCGCCGAAAGCGCCTCGCGTTTGTACTCGAGGTCCTCCTCGTCGATCGAATCGATCTTGTTCAGAACGGTGACGATCGGGGCTTCGTTGCGCTCATAGAGGGTGTCGTGACACGTGACGAGTTTCTCGCGGATCTCCTCGACGGGATCGGAGACGTCGACGACGAGCAACACGAGATCGGCCCGATACACCTCCGAAAGGGTCGATTTGAACGATTCGACGAGCCAGTGCGGGAGATCGGAGACGAAGCCGACGGTGTCGGTCACGAGCACGTTCCGACGATCGAACTCCGCGCGTCGAGTGGTCGTCCCGAGCGTCGTGAACAGTCGGTTTTCGGATTCGGCCGTCGCGTCCAGATCCGGGTGGAGCCCCTCGTTTTCGTCGATCTCGAGATCGCTCGCCAGCCGTCGCAAAAGCGTCGACTTTCCGGCGTTCGTGTACCCGGCCAACGCGACGAGATCGAAGCCGGACTCCCGGCGCTGTTCGCGGCGGTGGGCTTCGGTCCGTTCGATCCGCTCGAGTTCGTCGTTGATCCGGCTGATCTGCGCTTTGATATCCCGTTCGCGTGACTCGTCGTACTCGCCGAGCCCCATGAACCCGGGCCGTTCGTCGCGCTTTGCCAGCGAGGCTTTCGCCTCGGCCCGCGGCAGTTCATACCGGAGTTCGGCGAGTTCGACCTGAAGCTGAGCTTTCTTCGTCTGTGCCCGCTGGCCGAAGATATCGAGGATGAGCCTGAACCGATCGAGGACTTCCACCCCGTCGGGGAGCTCGTTCCCGAGGTTGTACGTCTGATAGGGGCCGAGCCGGTTGTCGAAGACGACCGTCGTCGCACCCTCGGCGGCGACGAGGTCGGCGAGTTCCGCGACCTTTCCCTCGCCGAGACAGAGCGCCGGGTCCTCCGTTCGGGTCTGGGTCACTTCACCGACGACGGTGTAGCCGGCCGCCCTGGCGAGTTCGCGTATCTCTCCGGTGTCGGGATGGCCGTCGTCGACACGCTTTGCGACGACGACCGGGCCATTGGGTTCCGTCACTTACCGCCGAATACGTCGTCACAGTATTTAATTACCGGGTGATCATGACAAGCCTTGACAATGTCGGCCTACCGGGTCCCGATCTCGTCTTCGTCCTTGATGATCCGCGTTTCGGCCTCGCCGCTCGTGTGTTCGTTGACCAGGTCGTAGAAGTCGTTCTGGAGGCCGGCCGGGAACCGGAGTACGCCGACCCACGAGCCGTCTGGCTGCCACTCCTCGCGTTCGAGTTCGCCGAACTGCCTGATCTGCGCCTGTGCGCTGCCGGCGTAGTCGGACGGGACTTGCGTCGCGATGACGACCTCGTCGAACCGGATCGGGATCACGGGTCTAAGGGCATCGAGCGCGTCGTCGACCTGGTTTCCCACCGGCTCCATCGGATCGATCTTGAACCCCGCTTCCTCCAGCGCCCGCTCGATCCGTTCGGGCGGGTGGGGAGCGTCGTCCATCTGGGGGTTGACCGCGTTTCGGGAGATCTCGTTGACGAGCTGTTTGTGCTTCTGTTCTTGCATCTCGCGGCGCTGTTCGGCCGTGATCTGGATCTCCCCACGTCGGATCACTTCGGGGATAATCTCGAGGGGATCGGTCGTCTCGAAGACCTCCTCGAGTGAGTTCTCGGGTGGCCGATCGCCCGTGGAGGCGTCCTCGAAGACGTCCTCGGCGGCGATCACGTCCTCGAGCTCGCCGTCGAACTCCCCGCGTTTGATCGCGAGGGCGGCGTCCGGATCGACGAGCACCTCGAAACGCTGGCCGTGAGATTCGAGTCTAGCCGTCACAGCCTCGTCAAGCGATATCATACGTCCCGGTACGAGGGCCGGCTGATAAAAGGTGTTGCTAGCGGGCGTGTCGGCGCAAAAAAGAACGAACGGCCGAACCGAAAGCGAAGCTTACTCCTCGTCGGTCTCGTCGGTCTCGTCCGCCTCTTCGCTTTCGTCGGCGAGCAGGCCGGCTTCCGCGAGTCTGGCTTCGATCTCGTCGTCGGGGAGCTGGGCGAAGCCGTCGTCACCGACCGAGATCGTCGCGAGTCCGATCCCCTCGGGGGTGAGTTCGCCGTCGTTGACTGCCGCGAGCGCCTCCAACGCGAGATCGACACCCGCATCGAGGGAGAGATCATCGCGGTAATGCTCCTCGAGGTAGTCCTCGATGTCGCCGCGGTCCGCGCCGACCGCGAGCGCCTGCCACTCGTAGGGCGTCCCGGAGGGGTCCGTCTCGTAGAGACGGGGTTTGCCGTCCTCGATACCGCCGATGATGAGAGCGACACCGAAGGGGCGCGCGCCGCCGACCTGTGTGTACTGTTGGATGTGGTCGGTGACGGCCTTCGTCAGCGTCTCGACGCCGATCGGCTCGTCGTAGCGGAGTTGGTTGACCTGTGCTTGCCGGCGCGCGAAGTCGATCAGTTGGCGGGCGTCGGCGACGTGGCCGGCGCTGGCGATGCCGATGTGATCGTCGGCCTTGTGGATCTTCTCGACGCTCGTCCGCTCCATCAGCGGACTCCGGATGCGTTTGTCCACGACCAGCACGACCCCGTCCTCGGTGCGGATACCGATAGACGCCGTGCCTCGTTTGACTGCCTCGCGCGCGTACTCGACCTGGTACAGACGACCGTCCGGGGAGAAGATGGTGATCCCCCGGTCGTACGCCTGCTGCTGCGATTGTCCCTGCATTGTTAGTTGTCGCGAATATCGAGTGCTGTCGCGCCGACGCGACCGTCAGAACACACCACATCGACCCGGTCGTTCCGGACAACGGCGGGGCGTTCCGCGGCCGCGAACGCGACGGTTCTCTCCTCAAATCGTTCCGGCGGGCGGCGTATATACTTTTCTTCACAGGCCCGGACCGTACCGCTCGTGCCACGGACCCGAATCCCGACCGGCTGGCCGTCGATCTCGTCGACCGTCGCCAGGACGGCACGGAGCCGTTCGGTTTCTCCCCGGCGAACCCGAACCACGGCAGCACCGTCGCCGTCGGTGAAATCGAACCGGAGCAGACTCACGTCGAGCGCGGCGCTTCCGGCGTCGCCGACCAGGTTCTGTGCGGCGAACCAGAGGGTCCGCTGAAACGTCCGACGGCCGATGTCGGCGTCCGGCCACGACTCGATCCCGACGGCGAGATACCGCCACCGCGGCCGGAGGTGCTTCGGGAGATGTTTCACGCGCCTTCCGATCGGGGCGCCAGCCCCATAGCTTCGGCGGCACCGGACATGGTGACCGAGGAACGTCGGACCTCACTCGTTGTCGTCCCGAGGCTCGATCCGAACACCGGGCTCGAGGAACGTCTCCGCGCTTCGAGTCCGGTTTCGCTCGGCCAGCGCACTCCACGCCTCGAGGCCGGCGGCGACCGCCTTCCGATCGAACCCGATCGTCTCGCCGACCGCGAGCAGTTCTCGCGGCGCTCGAAGCTGTAAATGCGAGCGCGCGTCGGCGGAGACCACATAGGGCGTGTCGTACTTCTCGGTGAGTTCCCTGAGCTTTCGGAGACCCTGGATCGCCTCGACCCGCTTGCCGCCGTCGGCTCGGAGAACGCGACCGAAGTTGAACTCGATGTGAACGTCGTTCTCGGCCGCTGTTTTCGCGAGGACGTGGTTGATATCGCCGCCGCGCATCGGATGGGCGAGTACGTCGACCGCCGACTGCTCGACCGCAAAGCGGTTCAGTTCGCCGCCGTGGACACAGACGATCGTGCGCTTCGATCGGTAGTTTCCGACGAGCCCGCTCGCCTGTCCCGGATCGTCCGACCGGATCTCGATACCGGGGACGACGTCGATCCCGTATCGATCGGCGATCCGGTCGGGATCGTACTCGGCTTGGGCGTCACCGTGGTTCCGGATCACGACCCCCCCGTAGCCGTAGGTCGCCGCGGTCTTGGCGAGCCGGGCGACGGTCGCCCGGCCGTCGGGGTGTGCGTGGACGCCCTCGTACATACTGGACGGTCCGGCCCGCCCGGTCTTTGGTGTTGTGTCTCCGGGGCGACAGCGACCGGTCGAGTTACCGTCCGGAACCCACGGTCCGTTCGGCGACGTGCAGGATCCGACCGCGTCCGGCGACGGCACCGAGACAGAACCCGGCGAAGTGGGCCACGAGCGCGACGCCGGGGGCGGCCGTCGCGAGCGTCAGGACGGCGGCGACGACGGCAAAGAGTGCGAGCTGTCCGCGACGGCCGACCGGGAGCCACGAGAGCGCCCGTTCGGACGCCCGATTCCCGACCAAAAGATAGCCGAGCAGCGCGAAGATGGCCCCGCTGGCTCCGAGCACCGCCGTCCCGCCGAACGGGACGGTGAGAGCGATCTGGGCGATGCCTGAGATCGCGCCGGTCACGACGAAGAACGCGTGGAACCTGATCGAAGTCGTGACGTGTGCGACGAGCATCCCGAGGACGGCGAGCGCGATCGCGTTCGCAAATAACTGCGTGGGGCTACCGTGCGCGTAAACGCTCGTCACGAGCGTCCAGGGACGATCGGAGAACGGAAGTGCGAGTGCGAACGCCCCGGCTCCGACTCCGACGACGCCGGCGAGCGTCTGGAGCGCGAAGACGGCGAGCGTCGAAAGCGTCGGTCGGCCCATACGCACGCTCGGGACTCCAGGCCCATCAGTACTGGAGGTCGTCGGTGTACCGATCGAGAACGAGCACGGCTCCAGCACCGACGAGAGCGGGAACGACGGCGGCACCGGTCGTCGCCGGGGAAACTGTCGGAGTGTTTTCGGCGACTTCGTTGATCGGCAGCCGCAAAGCGCCGACCATGAGGCTGACGAGGAAGACGAGCGTCCCCTGCCGGTACCGATCCAGCGCGGCCCGCACGGCGTAGGCGACGGAGAACACCCCGACGAGCGCCCCAGCGATGAAGACGGCGAACGGAACGAGCGCCTCGAGGAGCGGATCCGGGCGACCGCCGAGCGCCGCGAGGGCCCCTTCGGCGACCGAACGCGGGATCCCGCTCACGTATTCGTATTGGCCCATGATCAACAGCAAAAACGCCCCGGAAACGCCCGGCAGCACCATCGCCGAGATCGCGATCGACCCGGCGAGAAACAGGACCGGAAGCGTCGTCGTCCGCGTCCCGACGAGCGAGGGATCCGTGACGAGAAAGGCCAGCGCAAAGCCCGACAGCGCGACGAGAACGCGTCGCGGCGTCCCGACGGTCACGTAACGGAAGAGCACGACCGCCGAGGCGGCGATGAGCCCGAAAAAGAACGCGTACGTCGGCGCGGGATACTGGGTGACGGCGGCGTTCATGACCGTCGCGACCGTCGCCGCGGCCGACAGCACGCCCGCCCCGAGAACGAAGAGGAACGGAGCGTCGGCGCCGAGCAGCGCGGTCGCGGCTCTGGCCCGGCCCTCGGAGGTGTGTAGCGCACGGAGTTGCCACAGCGTGTCCGGGCCGATCGCGGTCAGCGCCGTTATCAGCCGTTCGTAGACGCCGACCACGAGGGCGATGGTACCGCCCGAGACGCCGGGGACCGTGTCGGCGGCGCCCATACAGGCGCCCTTGAGATACACCGACAGCCACGCTCGGAGCCCGGCAGCGCGGGTCATTCAGGGCGAACGGACTGGCTGGCGATCCTGTGTCGTTTCGTCGTCGTCCGTCGTCTCTCCGTCCTCCGAGTCGTCCGTTTCGTCGTCGTCATCGGCTTCGACATCCTCTTCGATCTCCGCTTCCTGCAGTTCCACCGTCACCGGACTGTCGTCCTCGCCGAGGACCTGCGCCTCGGTGACGTCGGCCTCGCCGATCGCGAGCTCTTCCTCGGCGATGAACTGATAGCTGTCGGCGGCACGGACGTCGACGTTCGTGTGACCGGTCTCGGGACCGAACTCGTCGTACCCGGTCGTCGAGTACGGAACGGTCATCTCGAAGTTCCCGTCGGCGTCGGTCTCGGCGTACTGGACGTACTGGAAGGACTCGTCGGTCGTCTGGACCTCCATCTCGACGATCGCCTGCACCTCCGTGTCCGCCGGACCGGTCCCCTCGACGGTCGCGCCGTCGACACGTTCGAAGGTCTTCGTCCACGACTGGACCGACGAGGGCGCCTGCCCGCCGAGTTCAGTCACCGTCTGTCCGCTGCCGTGAACCATCCGGAAGTGTTCGAGCGCCTCGACCCGCTCGGCGGGCCCGTCGAAACCGCCCTGTATCGCGTTGGGGTCTTCGGCGGCCTCGCGGGCTTCCTCGACGGTTTCGTACTCTTCGACCAGCTCTTCGCCCTCCGGTTCGAACGCCCACCCTTCCTCGATGTCGTTGTCACCGAGTCGAAGCACGGTCGTCGATGGGTCGATCGCCGACCCGTGGTACTGATAGAGCTGAACGCGCATGCTTTCGTAGGCACGCTGGGTGTGAAGCGTCGCCGTCAGTCCGCCCTCTTCGCTGAAAAGCATCGTCGCGAGCTCCGGGTTCGTGGTGATCTCCGCCCCCGGACCGAACTCGACGTCCACCATCTCGAGACCGTGTCGGGACTCGAACGCCGTCGGCGCGTTGTACTTCTGTGTCCCGGCGACGCCGAGCTGGTAGTCGATCATCGCGTACTGAACACCCTCGCCCTCGCCGGCGTCCTCGTCGAGGGCATCGAGAGCGCCCTGCTCATCGTCGTGCAACAGGAAGTCGGCGGCGACCCCCGCGTTCTGCTGGTGGGGATTCGCGACCGGGATCCGCTCGCCGCGAGTGGTTATGTAGTGGCCGTAGTCCCACCACGCGATCACGCCGTACTCGCCCGACTCGTACTCGAAGTCGTCGGTGTTCTCGTAGGTCCCGTAGATGTCGAGCCGCGGGTCGTCACCGGTCCCGTAGGCGCCGACTTCGGGCGTCTCCTCGGAGAGCCAATCGAGGCTGTCGGTCCACTGTTGCATCTCGCCCGGCTGGGAGGAGCCGTCGGCGGCGGCGACCGTCGCGCCCGTGACGACGAGCGGGCCGGCGATGACGAAGAGGATCGCGACGACCACGAGCACCTGATACGGTTTGACGTTCGTGACGTCTTCACGGACGTTGTCGAGGTCGACGAACTGGTAGATCCAGCCGACCAGATACGCGTTGCCGGCGCCGACCGCGATGACGAGATAGTAATCGAAGCGGATCTGCGTCAGCGTAAACACGAGCATGAACGCCGAAAAGATCGTGATGAGGAGGAAATCGGCCCGCGGACGCTTCCGGAAGAACACCCGATAGAGAACCAACACGAACCCGAAAAGCGCCGTGTAGAGACCCAGCCCGTAGCTGTCGAAGAAAAAGGAGACGGGATCGCTCGGAGACCTCGCTTCACCGATCGTCCCGCGAGTGTCGGTCGCGGTGAAGCCGGCGACGCGCTCGATCTGTGAAACGAGGAAATCGAGCAGATCCGGCAGCGCCACGGCGAGGATAGCGAGGAGAGCGACCCCGAACCCGGCGATTCCGAGCGGATAGGCTCGCCGGGAGAGCCCCCGCTGTTCCCACAGTCGGGCCACACCCGCCATGAACACCGCGCCGGCGGCGACGGCCAACGCGAAGATCAGGTGCGCGATCGAGTAGTCTGTCACGGTCAGATCCATCGTCTGGAGGAACGGCAAAAGCAACACCGCCGCGGTCAACATGGCGACGACCGACGGGATCGTGACGTGGTCCGGACTGTGCCCGCGGACGAACTCGAGCGAGAGCAAAACGAAGAGGAACACGCCGTAGATGCCGAACAGGAAGATGGCCGGGGGCCAGTTCAGTACCGCGAGCGTCAGAACGACACCGAACGCGACGCCCCACTTGGCCGGCTCGCGGAGCAGTTCGAACTCCCGGGTCTGGACGAACTCGTAGATCGGGGCCTCACGTTGGGCGACGGAGAGCAGCTTCATCCCGACGAAGAGCGCGAGGAGCGTGAACAGGACCTCGGTGACGTGGTGGCCGTAGTAGCCGGCGACGCTCCGCGTGAGGAACTGTCCCGGGGTAAGCGCGATGACGACCACCGCAATGATGCCGCCGAAACGCCCACCGAGTCGCTTGCCGATGAGATACATCGGGATCGCACAGAGCATCGCGAACACCGGCCCCGAGATGAGCGTCATCGTGACAACCGTCTCCTGGGAGGGCGATCCGAGTCCGACGACGAGCGCGGCGGTCGCGACCATCTGATCGAGGACCGTCCCGAACTGGCCGGCCCGATGGCCGACGTCGAACCCCGTCCAGGGATCGAACGGCATCGTGAACGGATAGTTCTCGACCACGTAGTTCGTGTGTCGGTAGTGGAGGAAGGGGTCGTTCCCACGGTAGAGGGGCTCGCCGTCCGCCCCGATATGTCTCGCGTAGTTTCGCACCCGGATCCAGAACATGAACAGCATGAGGGCTGCCAGGACGGGGATGTGATACAACCGATAAACCGAATCGATCTGCGACTCGTACTCCGTGAGTCGCTCCTCGAACTCGTCGAACCGCTGGCTCATTGTCCCGATACACTGTCAAAACGCGCATAAGCCTTTTCCATTGGGCGTCGAAAGGGGGCCGACCGACGAGACGGGGGAGATCCAGCGCTGAGACGTCCGGCCTACCACTTCGGCGCTTCCAGCCCGGCTTCTTCTAAGAGACCCTTCCACCGTTTTTGAACGGTCAATCGGGAAACGCCGGCGGCATCGGCGACGGCCGACTGGGATCGGCCGTCGCCGGCGATCCGTGCGCCCGCATAGAGACTGGCGGCGACAGTCGCCCGCTTCGATCGGTCCTCGGTCGGGACCGTCGAGAGGAACAGATCGATCGCCCGGGATTTCGCCTCGCTCCCCAACTCGAGACGTTCGGCGGCCTCATCGATGGAGGCCAGCCACTCCTCGTTTTCGACGTGCTCGCGGGCGCGGTACATCCGTTTTCGTCTCCTTATCTGGCGGCCGAATATATAAACGGTCGGTCGCCACCCGGGTCGACGGGCTATTGGAATCCTCGGATCGGCTGGGCCTCCGTGCTCTCGTCGCGGTCTGCCCCCTGCAGTCGTTCGGCGAGCTGCTCGCGGGCGTTCTGGATCTCGTCGGCGCGCTCGACCAACCGGTCGGTATCGACGTCGATGTCCGCGATCGGCCCGACGCCGTGTTCGAGAACTGTTCGGGCCGCTTCCGGATCCGGGAACTGCGGCTCGGTCTGTACGATGAGCCCGACCGAATCGAGATCGATCTCCGTCGCACGGTGGATCAACGCGCCCGTCGGGCCGGTGACCATGCCGCCGCCGCGCGGCGGGACGATCCCGACCTCATCGAGGATCGGCTCGGCGTCGCCGGTCGCGATCCCGTACAGCTCCGGCGAACCGTCTTTTTCCTCCGCCAGCCCGCTGAGGTAGATCGGCAGAACGTCGTTCGAGTCGATCCAAGCGGTGACACAGTTGGCGAACTCGCTGGCCTGCGTCGGCGAAACCGGAACGTCGCTCTGGAGGGCGAGCAGGTCGGTCGCCTCGTCTGCGTACAGTCTGACCGGTGGCCGAACCGCCGAGGACTCGCCCTCGTAGACGGCGACTCTCGGAAGCCCCTCGCAGTGAAACGACCCGTAATACTCCATATCGAGCGTCTCGACGAGGTGGTCGACGGCGATCTTTCCGACGAGGCCGGCACCGGGAAGCCCCTCGACCAACACGGGATCCTCGAGTTCGATGTGATCGGCTCGGATCTGAACGCGTGCCATACGGGGAGCGATGTCCCCGTCGGTAATAAGCGTGAGCCGCCCGGGCTTCGCTCCGCCCGAGGACCGACACCGACAAACCGTCGGCCGGTCGAGTTCGAGCATGGATCCGCTTTCGAGATACGACCCGCTGCTCGACGATCCGGCGGCGTTTCACGCGGCCTGTGAGCGACCGCTGCCGTCGGTCGTGCGGGTCAACGAGATCAAATCGACGCCCGAACGGGTCCGCCGCGCCTTCGAGGAGGCGGACGTCGAGTTCGAGCCCGTCGGCTGGCACGAGGGACTGTTCCGGCTCGGCGACGGCGAATCGCCGGGGAACTCCTGGCCGTTCGTTCACGGCTGGGTGTACGGCCAGGAGGAAGTGTCCGCCGTCCCGGCTCTGGCGCTCGATCCACAGCCGGGCGAGCGCGTTCTCGATTGCTGTGCCGCGCCGGGGAGCAAGACGACCCAGCTGGCGGCCCGGATGGACGATCGAGGACTGTTAGTCGGTAACGACAACAACCTCGGGCGGCTCTCGGCGTTGCGGTCGAACGCCGAGCGCTGCGGAGTGAGCAATCTCGTCGTGACCAGACAGGACGCCCGGAACTTCTCGTTGAAACCGTTCTCGGGGGATCTGTTCGATCGGGTCCTCGTGGACGTCCCCTGTTCGTGTGAGGGGACCGTCCGGAAGAACCCCGAGGCTGTCGAATCGTGGTCTATGGATCACGTCGAGGGGATCGCGGGAGTTCAAAAGGGGATCCTCGGCCGGTCGATCGAGGTGACCCGTCCCGGCGGAACCGTCGTCTACTCGACGTGTACGTTCGCTCCCGAGGAGAACGAGGCCGTCCTCCAGTACGCCCTCGAGGAGCACGACTGCGAACTCGTGGCGTTCGAACTGCCGCTCCGTTCGGCCCCCGGCGTGACGGAGTGGGACGGCGAGCGCTTCGACGCGGCGATGGGTCACGCGAAACGGATCTACCCACACTACAACGACACCGGCGGGTTCTTCTGTGCGAAACTGGAGGTGGGGGAATGACGGCTGAGAACGACGGCAGCCGGTTCGATCGGCTGCCGGCGACCGCCGAGGAACGGACCGTCGACGGCAGGCCGACCCGACCCGAAGTAATCGAGTGGTGGGTCGAACGGTTCGGCCTCGATCCCGGACACTTCGAGTCGTACACCTTCTGGGAGAAGGGGGCGGGCAAGATCTGGGCCTTCGCGGACGATATCGAATCGCCCGCGAGCGTCGAGGGCCTCGGGATGACGTTTCTCCGGACCAGACAGGAACACTGGAAGCCGACGACCGACGCGGTCCAGCGGTTCGCACGCGACGCCGAACGGAACGTCGTCGTCCTCGACGAACCGGACGCCCGGGCGTTCCTCCGTGGAGAGGATACGACGCCTGAGTGGGACGGCGACTGGGGATACCTCGTCGCCGCCCACGAGATCGCCGGACGGGTCGAACCGATCGGCGTCGGGCTGTACATCTACGACGATCTCCGGTCACAGATGCCGAAAGGGCGACAGCGGGAGTTCTGAGGTTTGGAGACGCGGGCAATTTTAAGCGTGAGTCCGGCAAAGTGAACGCATGGAGTATACGACACTCGGCGAAACGGGAATGGAGGTCAGCGAGATCTGTCTCGGCTGTATGAGCTTCGGATCCAGCGAGTGGCGCGATTGGGTGCTCGACGAGGACGAAAGCCGCGAGATAATCGAGCGGGCGATCGATCTCGGGATCAACTTCTTCGATACCGCGAACATGTACTCGCTGGGAGAGTCAGAGCGGATACTCGGGGACACACTCGCCGAACACGATCGCGATGGACAGGTCGTCGCCACGAAGACGTACTTCGAGATGGACGAGGCCAACCGGAACTCGAGCGGTCTCTCCCGGAAGGCGATCGAACAGGAGCTCTCGAACAGCCTCGATCGGCTCGGGATGGAGACCGTCGATCTGCTCCAGACCCACCGGTGGGATCCGGAGACGCCCATCGAGGAGACCACGCGGGCCCTCGACGACACCGTTCGTCGCGGACAGGTCCGTTATCTGGGCGCTTCCTCGATGTGGGCCCATCAGTTCGCAGACGCGCTTGGGACGAGCGATCGGCTCGGTCTCGACCGGTTCGTCTCGATGCAGAACCACTACAGCCTCGCCTACCGCGAGGAGGAACGCGAGATGCTCCCGCTGTGTCAACAGGAGGGTATCGGCGTGATCCCCTGGAGTCCACTCGCCAGAGGGTATCTGACACGGCCCGACGAGTCGTTCCGCGATACGACGCGTGGGTCGTTCATGGACGGGGACGATCACTACGCCGAGCGCATCGCCGCCTATCGGTCGAACGGGGGCAGAGAGATCAACGCGAGAGTCGAAGAGCTGGCCGGACAGAAGGACGTCACGATGGCCCAGATCGCTCTGGCGTGGCTGTTACACAAAGAGTGGGTGACGGCCCCCATCGTCGGCACGACGAGTGTCGAGCACTTAGAGGACGCCGTCGAGGCGATCGAGATCGATCTCTCCGAAAGCGATATCGAGTATCTCGAGGAGCCCTACGAACCGAAAGCGGTTCTCGGCCACGAGTGATCCGTCGCCCGGGCTACTTTTTGCGAACGGTGCCGCCGCTCAGTCCGTCCCACTCGATCCGGTAGCCGAGCCGCGAGAGGACGGCATCGGTTTCGTCGATCCCGTACCCCCCGAGAGCTGACTCCACCGCCGAGAGCGCCATGCCCGGCTCGATCTCTCGGCTAATCGAATCAAGCGCTGACGGGCGGAGGAGCGCTCTGCCGATCCGCTCGTGTTCGGGGACCGTCGCGGTCTCGATCGCCGATTCGGGCACCCCGTACCGGTCGGCCAGTTCCGTGATCGAAATAATGTCCTCGTCCGGGATCAGCGGGTCCGGAACCGAACCGGCGCTTTCCTCGTGGAGTTCTTCTTCGTACGGGCGGAGCGCGTTCCGGACGTCCTTCAGTCGGACCGTTCCCCGATAGGGTATCGCCCGGTTGCCCGTCGCTTCGATCGCGTCGCCGACGCCGAGGCTCTCGTCGTATGCGACGAGGAACTCGACGGCTTCGAGATCGGCGAACCGTGAGAGCTTTGTCTCGACGTACTCGGGCGTCCAAAACCCCATTATCTCGAAGAATATACTGAAATTCCCGTGTTCCCACTCGAAGGCGAAATCGGGGATGACGGCGTACTCGCCGGCCTCGAGCGGTTCGGGTTCGCGGACGAGTCGCCAGTCGAGATCGAGCGCGTCGAAGCGGGCGTAGAAATCCGATTCGACGCCGCTATCGAAGGACGGCTCAGTGACCGGATCGGTCCCGGGGACGGAGACGTCGCCGGCCTCGAGCCGCAGCGTCCGTTCGGTTCCCCGATCGTCGATCGTCGCTTCGAGCTGCCACTCGTCGGCCTTCGCGACGGTTCGCAGCAATCGCCCGAAGCGCGTTCCGTACCGTCTGGACCGTTTGAAGAGCGCGTCGGGACCGGTGACGACGACGAGCCGCCCTCGTTCCGTCCGTCTGATCTCATAGAGCAACCGGAGCCGTTTGACCGCAGAAATCAGCGCTTTCGGATCCGAGGAGCGGATTCGGACCTCGAGGGCGTCGAAGAGCGCGGTCTGAGCGAGCGAGAGGTCGTACTGGCGACGGAGCGATTCGGGATCGTAGCCGGTGTCGGCCTCGACGAGGACGGCCGCGCGATCGAGATCAGCGAAAAGCGACGTTTCGACGTCGTCGGGCGATCGGCCGAGTCGGTCGGCCGCCGATCCGAGGGCGGTCTCCCGTTCCGAGGACGTGACGACGCCGACTGATTCGGCGGCCTCGAAGGCGGCCCGTCGGGCTCTGTGCGGTTCGATCGGTGCCCGCGTCTCGAAGGCACACTCCCGGTCGAGCAGCTTCGCGAAGCCCCGGACGAGCTTGAAGTCGTCCGCCCCCCGCTCGAGATCCGACAGCGCCGCCTCGAGTTCGGCTCTCGAGTGTCCGACGTGGCCCTGATAGACGCCGAGGACCCGCGCCGCGAACCCCTCGTCCTCGGGGTCGGTGAACTGAGGATGATAACCGCCACCCGCCCGCGAGACGCGGAGCAGGTCCTTCGTGAGCATACCGGACGTCGGGTGGGCGGCGCACAAAAGCTCCCCGCCACGGCGTTCGGAGCCGGGAAGCGTGATTTCGACGTCCCGCAACATCATTCAACATCCGGATCGAACGGATCGGTATGAGGTCGTTCGGATCCCACGCGCAGATCGGTGCCGAATGGGTCGGTTATCCGGAGTCGATGGTGCTTCTCGCCGTGCTCTCGTTTGCGGGGTCCGGAACCGGCGTCCTGTTTTTGGCGAGTGTCGTCGCCTACCGACGCCGACAGAGTCGGAGATACGCGCTGATCGCCGTCGCCGTCGGCGCGCTTTTTTTCCGATCGATCGTCGGACTCGGGACCGTCCTCGGGCTCGTCTCGATGCCGGTCCATCACCTCCTCGAACACGGCCTCGATTTCGTCATCGCCGCGTTGATCCTCTGGGCGGTCTACGAGAGCGGTCCGTCAGATCCCACGCTCGGGAAAGAGTGACCGGCGCGTTCGATTATTCCTCGCCCGGTTCGAGAGCTTCGGCGGGATCGAGTACCTCGCCGGTCGCCGGGTACACACCGATCTGTTCACAGAGATCCGCCATCGGGCAGGCCTCGGGGTCCTCGAGGCAGGCCGGTTCGCGAGCCGAACAGAACTCCCGGCCGAACTGGATCATCGCCGTATGGCCGAAGCCGCATTTCTCGGCTGGAACGGCGGCCTCGAGCGCCTCACGGACACCCTCGTGGTCGGCGTCGGCGGGAGCCAACCCCATCCGTCGTGCGATCCGATGGACGTGGGTATCGACGGGGAAGACGGCGCTTCGACCGCCGGCGAACAGGAGCACGCAGTCGGCCGTTTTCGGCCCGACGCCGTTCATTTCGAGCAGCGTCCCGCGGACGGTTTCGGGATCGCCCTCCCTGACGAACCGATCGAACGATTCGGCGTCCCCGTACTCGTCTACGATGTCTTCGGCGATCGCGATGATCCGTTCGGATTTCTGGTTGTAGAGTCCGGCCGAGGCGATCGTCTCGGCGAGTCCGGACCGCTCGGCGCCCGCGAGCGAGACGACGAGATCACCGTCGGAGCCGTACCGCTCCATCAGCGCGTCGTGGGCGGGTTGGGAGGCCTTATCGGAGGTGTTCTGACTGAGGATGGTCCGAACGAGACATTCGAAACCGTCGCGGCCGCCGTACTGCTTTTGCCAGTATCGATCGCCCAGTCGGTCGACTACCGCTTCGGCTCGTGTTCCGGCGTCCGTCGATCCGAACTCGGCGAAAACCCCGCCGCCCGAACTGCCACCGGAGATGTTCTCGGCTGGTTCGTCGTCCATACCGTCGCTACGATCGGCGGAGAAAAAACGCTGTCTTCAGCGGCGATCCTGAAACAGGTCGCGCGCGTTCTCGATCGTGAGGAAGGCGCCGACGAGCGTGACGCCGAGCCAGATGAGACTGCCGCCGTCCAGATACAGGAGGCTCCCGTACGCTGTCAGTCCGACGCCGAAGGCGGTCTGAAACGGCGGCGTGTTGAGCCGGGCGCTGAAGACGCCGTAGGCCAACAGCCCGGCAATATAGAGGAGGACGACCCCCTCGGCGATCCCGCTCGCGCCGCCGTCGACGATACCGGCGATCGCCGCACCGGTGGCGACGACGAGCAGGACGACGACGATGATCCGAGCCCCTCGCCCGTACCCTTCCTCGGAATCGGTGTCCATGCCGACGTGTGTGGGTGTCGCCTCAAAGCGTTACCGTTCGACCTCGAAGACACACTCGAGTGACTCGCCGCGGGCGAGCGCGTCGACGATGTCGCGGTCGATCCCGGCGGCCGCGGTGTCGGCGCCGACCATGACCGTCCGGTCGTCGACGTACTCGCTCGTCCGGACGACCATACTGCGATCGTCCTCGAAGGTCAGTTCCGGATCCCCACGACCCTTGATACGCTGTCGGGATCCGGCAGCGCGTATCGTGGCGGTGATGGTCGCGTCGGTGGATTGGCAGGCCTCGACGAAGCCGTCGGCGAATGCCGCCGGGACGGGGACGGCCTCCACGCCGAGGATACAGTCACCGGCCGGCGTCAGCCAGTCGTCGCTCGTGAACTCGAGGGTGCTTGCGTGTTCGGCGGTGACGTTTTCGTGTCCGGTCGCACGCACGCGCTGGCGCTCGCTCATTGCCCGATCGAAGGTAGTGATCCACTTGAGCGATCCGAAACTCACCGATGGAACGTCCCGATAGCCCAACCCATTTATATACTCTCCGCCATGCATGAGAAAGCTTCACGTGGCTTCTATCAGGGGTGTGAGAGCAGTTTCCACGGATCAAACGGCGCAAAAGATTTAAATACCGAAGTGATGTATGTGCAAACACCAGAACGCGTCCGGCGTTCGGCAGCATCGTCAGCCGACCAGAATGACAGGGAACCTTGCTTATACGGCGACCGACGTTTCAGCAGCGGTTGCTGTCCGCGGCCGGAGCGGTAATGGAGTAACGT